>ERZ1032022.147-NODE-147-length-17546-cov-5.428792_pt1 | contig 17546 bp, 13 predicted proteins | sample MGYA00516699_ERZ1032022 | MGnify/ENA primary metagenome ERZ1032022 (study PRJEB33719, sample SAMN04261294) | wastewater metagenome | biome: rural village; feature: human; material: feces | host: Homo sapiens | place: El Salvador | collected 2013-01-07 ... | reverse complement strand
GCTACAAGGCCACCCGCCACGGCATGCCGGAGGAGCTGGCCCAGCAGATGCCGGTCCTGAAGGAGCTGCTGACCGACCTCGGCTTTGTGCAGGTCAGCAAGGCCGGCTGGGAGGCTGACGATATTTTAGGCACGCTGGCCGCCGCCTGTGAGGCTGCCGGCGGCACCACGCTGCTGGCGACCGGCGACCGGGACAGCCTGCAGCTGGTGGACGATGCCACGACCGTTCTGCTGGCGACCAACAAGGAGACCATCCCCATGGACCCCGCCGCCATCCGGGAGAAATACGGCATTGAGCCGCCCCAGCTCATTGATGTAAAAAGCCTGATGGGCGACTCGTCAGATAACATTCCCGGCGTGCCTGGCATCGGCGAAAAAACCGCGCTGGCACTGATCTCGAAATTCGGCAGCCTGCAGGGCGTGTACGACAACATTGAGGACAAGGCCGTCAAGCCCGGCCAGCGCGCCAAGCTGACCGCCAACCGCGACAAGGCTGATCTTTCCTATATGCTGGGCACCATCCGCAGGGATGCCCCCATCGAGACCGACCCCAACGCCTATATCCGCCGCCCCGGCGACCCGGCTGCCGCCGCGCAGCTGCTGGCAGCGCTGGAAATGCACAAGCTGGTCGACCGCTGGGAGCTGGAGAGCGGCGCCGCCCCCGCTGCGGCCGCTGACGCCGCCCCGGTACAGGCAGTGGAGCTTTCTCCCCTGCCGCTGCTGCTGGAGGGCCGCTTTTACGCCGCGCAGAATGTCACCAAGACCGGGGACGGCAGCTGGTATCTCGTGCAGGGCAGCGAGGTCTACCTGCCCGACACCTATCGTCTGGCCGCCGTGCTGGACGGTGATGCCGAGATCTGGGCCTTTGACGCCAAGCCCCTCTACCGGCTGGCGCTTGCACACGGCGGCGTCGGCAAGGCGCTGCGCTTTGACGGCAAACTGGCCGCCTACCTGTTGAATCCGTCCGCCAGCGGCTATGAGGTCAAGTCTTTGGCCGCCGAGTACGGCGTACACGCCGCCTTCCACTGTGAGGACGCCCCCGATGCGGGCGTGCTGGCCAGCCTTTGCGACACCCTTGCCGCCGCACTGGACAAGAGCGGCCAGCGCAAGCTGCTGGACGAGATGGAGCTGCCGCTGGCCCGGGTGCTGGCGGACATGGAGCGTATCGGCTTTGCAATCGACGCCGCCGGTATCCGCGCCTTTGGCGACAGCCTGCGGGGCGAGCTGGACGGGATCTTAAACAATATTTATACAGCCGTCGGTTATCCGTTCAACGTAAACAGTCCCAAGCAGCTGGGCGAGGCGCTGTTCGACAAGCTGGGCCTGCCGCCGCGCAAAAAGACGGCGCGCGGCTACTCCACCGATGCCGAAACGCTGGAGAGCCTGCGTCCCTACAGCCCGGTCATTGACGAGATCTTAAAATACCGCACCTACGCCAAGCTGCTCTCCACCTATGTGGACGGACTGCTGAACGCCGAGGCCGCCGATGGCCGGGTACACTCGACCTTTATCCAGACCGAGGCCCGCACCGGGCGCATCTCCTCGACCGAACCGAACCTGCAGAACATCCCCATCCGCACCGAGCTGGGCAGCCGGCTGCGCGGCTACTTTGTGGCGGGCGAGGGTGAAACGCTGGTGGACGCCGACTACTCGCAGATCGAGCTGCGCATCCTTGCCCACATCACCGGTGATGAGCATATGCAGCAGGCATTTCTGAACGGTGCGGACATCCACCGCTCGACCGCCGCCAAGATCTACCACATCCCGGAGAGCGAGGTCACGCCGCAGCTGCGCAGCGCCAGCAAGGCGATCAACTTCGGCATCATGTACGGCAAGGGCGCGTACTCGCTAAGCAAGGATCTGGGTATTTCGGTCAAAGAGGCGGACAGCTTCTTAAAGACCTACCTTGACACCTTCCCGAAGGTGGACAGCTATATGAAGGACTGCATCGCCCACGCCAAGGACAAGGGCTATGTGGAAACGCTGTTCGGCCGCCGCCGCGCCCTGCCGGAGCTTGCCAGCTCCAACTTTCAGGTGCGCGCCAGCGGGGAGCGGATGGCCCGCAACACGCCGATCCAAGGCACAGCCGCCGACATCATCAAGCTGGCGATGGTCCATGTCTGGCAGCGCCTGCGCGAGGAAAAGCTGCAGGCCCGCCTGCTTTTGCAGGTCCACGATGAGCTGATTGTCGAGGCGCCCGAGGCAGAGTGCGATGAGGTTAAGCGCATCCTGAAAGAAGAAATGGAAAACGTTGTGCATTACAGCGTCCCCCTGACGACCGAGGTAGGCACCGGCAAGACATGGCTTGCTGCCCATTAAAACAGCGGCACGACCGTAGGGGCCGGGCATGACCGGCCCGCAGCCTGACGGAGGCTGCACTTTTCCGGGAAAATAGCAATCGAGAAAACGCTGAGGGGCGGGCATGCCCGCCCCCTGCATAGAGGTTTTTGTATGTATGTTTTAGGAATCGAGTCCACCTGCGATGAGACCGCGGCGGCGATCGTGGAGGATGGCCGGAAGGTCATCTCCAATGTGATCTCCACCAGCGTGAAGGAGCAGGCCCTCTACGGCGGTGTCGTGCCGGAGATCGCCAGCCGCCGCCACGCGGAATATATCAGCGCCACCGTTGACAAGGCGCTGGCCGACGCCAATATGACCATTGCCGATGTGGACGCTGTGGCCGTGACCTTTGCGCCGGGGCTGATCGGCGCGGTGCTGGTCGGCGTCAACTTTGCCAAGGGACTGGCCTATGCGGCAAACAAGCCGCTGGTACCGGTGCATCACCTGCGCGGACATATTGCGGCCAACTATTTAACGCATCAGGATTTGAAACCGCCGTTTTTGTGCCTCGTTGCCAGCGGTGGCCACAGCCACATCGTACTGGTCGAGGACTGGTGCCGCTACAAAATTTTGGGCCGCACCGTTGATGATGCTGCGGGCGAGGCCTATGACAAGGTTGCCCGCACGCTGGGTCTGCCCTACCCCGGCGGCCCCAGTGTGGCCGCGGCGGCGCGGGACGGCAACCCCAAGGCGTACAAGCTGCCTGTCCCCCATGTGGAGGGCAAGTACAATGTCAGCTTCAGCGGCCTCAAGACCGCCGTCATCAATGAGGTCCACAACGCCGAGCAGAAGGGGCAGGGCGTGAATGTGGCTGACATGGCCGCCAGCTTTCAGGAGCGCATTGACCAGATCCTGGCCAAAAAGCTGCTGGCCGCCGCAGCCGACACCAACGCCCAGCAGGTGGTTTTAGCGGGCGGCGTGGCCGCCAACGCCCGCCTGCGCCAGCTCGTCAATGACGGCGCGCAGAAGCTGGGTGCCCGTGTTTTTTTGCCCGAGCTGAAATACTGCGGCGACAACGGCGCCATGATCGCCGCACAGGGGTATTATGAATTCCAAGACGGCAACCTTGCCGATTGGAGTTTAAACGGTTTGCCAACGCTGCCGATCGATTACCGGTAATAAAAAAGGAGCACACTTGTGCTCCTTTTTTTATTTATTCAACCTTCTTGGCAACCACGGCATCCGGCGCTGGATTTTATGTGCAAGCTTCGCCGACATTTCATTGAACTTTTCTTCTCGTGGTGTAAGCTGACTCTTGGGAGGGTCTTTTTTGAAAGTATCTACATCAAAGTAGTGGGATTTTGCGCGAATAAAGATATAGATCGGTATATCAAGCGGGAAGCTTTCAAAATAAGCATAGCTTGAATCTAACAGCCTGTAGCCCGGATGCGCCATTGCATACCAGTTGATATGAGATTCATCATGCCACAACGCCATAACACCGTGGTCACAGTCTTTCTGTATGCGCTTTTGCAGCGTGTGACAAAATTTCAGATAAGCCTTGCTCTCACCACCATTGATTCCGCCGCAGACATATTCACGCCCCAGTCCCATTGGGATAAAAGCCTTACTATGAGGGTTCCTGTCGTAGGGAAACTGGAAATTATACCATGTAAAAAAGCATGGATGAAGTACAAAGACCATTTTCTCGTGTTTTTCACGGCGCGGGAGAATCATTTCTTCCGTGATGGGCACCCTAAACTCACAGTTTGCGTTGAAGAAATAGATATAATCAAACGCTTTCAGCTCATCTTCTATCCGCAGGAAAATATCAAACCGTTTCAGTGTAGTATAGGGCCACGGCTCCGGTTTTTGGAAAATCCGGTGTACACAAGGGTTGTTTTCTTCGCCATCCAGATGATCCGCATCGGTAAACACAAAATAGTGCACTTCACTCTGTTTTAGCAGGTACTTCTCTGCGCTTTCAAAAAAGCCAGGCCATAATTTCAGATACTGTCCTGTACACATATATAGGATAGCTATTTTCTTCATGGCATTATTCCTCCCCGCACAGGTGTGCATCCGGCAGCTGAATCAAGCCCAGTGCCTTTGCGTCCCATTCCACACGGTTTTCGTTCTCGTGCGTATCTACAATTCTAAACTGGACACCCGGCACCCAGTCCTCCACTGCATAACTTCCGCCATTTCCCAAGGAAACCGTTGTGAAGTAGTTGCTGTACTTTCCGGGCGACAGTGTGGCAAAATCATACGATGCAGTCAAGTGGTTTTCGCCTTTTTTCATCTGCAGCCCATACAGGCAGGATGCTGCCAACGGATTTCCAAGCTCATCCCGTACCTCAAACAGAAGCCCTATATTCTCCATACTTTCCTGCGCATAAAAAGTATATTCCACCCTTACCGGCTCTGTACGCTCCAGACTTTCTACTGAGGAAGCTGCAAGCCTGACCGTCTGCAGCCGCAGGTTGTCTCGCTTAAACCAGTTATCTCGTTTAAAGTCCGAATAGTCCACATAATTTGTTGCCTTAGACTTTGTTGCCAGATAAATTGAGATTCCCTCATCTACCTCACCGTCAAAGACGACCTTGCCTTTGTCCAAAACGATGCAGCGGTCACACAGGTCGCGGATCGTGGCCATGTTGTGGCTGACATACAGCACGGTCTTGCCGTCGCGCTGGGCGGCCTGGCGCATCTTCGTCAGACATTTTTTCTGGAACTTCATATCACCGACAGCCAGAACCTCGTCCATGATCATGATCTCGCTGTCCAGATGGGCCGCCACGCTGAAGGCCAGCTTGACGAACATACCGCTGGAATAGCGCTTGACCGGCGTGTCGATGAAGTCCCGCACCTCGGAAAATTCGATGATCTCATCCATTTTGGCGTCGATCTCCGCGCGGGTCATGCCGAGGATCGCGCCGTTCAGGTAGACATTCTCACGGCCGGTCATCTCGGGGTGGAAGCCGGTGCCGACCTCCAGCATCGAGGCCACACGGCCGTACAGGTCAATGTCGCCCTCCGTGGGCGCAGTGACATGGGTCAGCAGCTTGAGCAGCGTGGACTTGCCCGCGCCGTTGGAGCCGATGATGCCCACGGCCTCGCCCTTGTTGACTGTAAAGCTGACGCCGTTCAGCGCCATAAAGGTCGTGCCGATCAGGCGCTGGTCGGTGCCGATCAGGGTGTTGGGGTCCTCCTTGCCGCGCTTGCGCGCCCACCAGCTCTGCAGGTCGCCGCGCAGCGTGCCGCCGCCGATCTGGCCGAGGCGGTACTGCTTTTTGACATCCCGGACGCGGATCATCAGTTTATTTTCACTCATCACACGCGCCCCCTTATACGGTATCGACAAAGGTCTTTTCGACCTTGCTGAAAAGCGAGATACCTACAGCCAGCAGGATAACTGTCCAAATCAGCGAAACACACCACATCAGTATTGAGCATTCGCCTGCGCCAAGGAAGATGGCACGGAAGCTTTCCATCGGGGCCGTCATTGGATTCAGCATGATGATGGTACGCAGGGTAGTATTTTCCAGCATTGACAGCGGGTAGACAACCGGCGTAGCGTACATCCAAAGCTGCACACCAAAAGTCACCACAATCATCAAATCTCGATAGCGCGTTGTAACGCTGGAAACGATGATGCCGCACCCCAGCCCCAGCAGACCCACCTGCAGCAGTATGGGCACCAGCAGCGGCATGGCGGCCCAGTTGGGAGAAAGCTGGCCGGTAAAAACATAGAACAGCATCACAATAAAGAACAGCGCAAACTGCACTAAGAAGTTTATCATGCCGGAAATCATCGTAGAAATCGGCATAGCCAGACGCGGAAAGTAAACCTTGCTGAAAATAGTCGAGTTTGTTGTGAAGGTTCCTGACACCTTGTTTATGCAAGAGGAAAACAGCCCCCAAAGCGCAGTGCCTGCCAGATAAAACGGCACCTGCGGCACACCGCCGGTAGAAAGCTGTGCAATGACGCCGAACATAACCGTATACATCGCCGTCGAAAGCAGCGGGTTGATCAGTATCCACGCCGGGCCAAGTACCGTCTGCTTGTACAGCACCGTAAAATCACGCTTGACAAAAAGCCAAATCAGATCCTTATAGCGCCACAGCTCGCCAATATCCACACGAGCCATATTGCTGGCTGAGCCATAGTGAACATGGTACTGCTTTGGGGATGACATTTGCTCCATGAATAAAAGCTCCTTATATTTTGTGCTTTAAAAAAGTACGATACACCGGCAGACCCAGCCGCAGCAACACGGCACGCAACAGCATACTGCGCTGTCCGGTGCGCTTTGCCAAATCGCGGTAGGCATCGGCACAGGCTTGGCAGTCCATACGGTAACGAGCCTGCTGTTCCTGAGTAGAAAGGTCAAAGCGGTCTTTTTCAGTCAGGTTGTCAATAGCGTCATTCAAAAGTCCCTCTGCCCGTAAAGTATCGCCTTTTGCGGCAAAGTGTGCCGTCCACTCCAGCAAATACTCACTGCGGTCCAGATAACTGCGAGGATCTCCCTGAGACATGATACTGCCGGAATGTTGGGTGTACCGATATCCCTGATACCCCATACAGGTAATGTACTTGCAGCTATCAATCAAACCCGGCAGCAGAAACATATCCTCATATCGTTTTCCCTCTGCAAATCTCCTTGTTCGGAATAGTTCCGCCTTGCACAGTTTATTGCATGCCATGACATAGTACGAGCATTGATCCCCGCACGAAAAGAAATGCGGCCAGAATGTTTCCGGTGTAATATCCGCATCGCAGATAGCTGTGCAAACCGATTCAGGCTCTGGTTCATCGTTTTCATTCGTACATATATAGTTAAAAATCACGATATCCGCATTTTTCTGTTGCTGCCTGTCCAGAGCGCGTTGCATAATATCCAACTCCAGACGGTCATCACTGTCCACAAAGGTAATATAGTCTCCTGTACAAACATCCAGTCCACTATTGCGCGCAGCGGAAAGGCCGCCGTTTTTGCGGTGTATGACCCTGATGCGGGGGTCTTTTTCTGCCCAGGCATCACACATCGCCGGGCAGCGGTCGGGGCTGCCATCGTCCACCAAAATAATTTCCAGATTCGTATAAGTCTGCCCTGTCACGCTGGCCACACAGGCATCCAGATAGCGCTCCACTTTGTAGACCGGAATTATTACACTGATTTTTGGCATGGGCATCCTTTCTCATTTACCGCACAATCGTAAATATCAATGCACCGCACATGGTGTTTCCACCGCTGGCGTGGTGCTTACGCCCGCATACCGGAAACTGCGCGGTGCCGCCTCAGGTCTGCTTCTGTCTGATGCGGGCCTCCTCCAGCAGAGCCCGTACTTTCGGTTTCCAGATATAATGGCGAAAAATTCTTGTCATAAAGAACCAAAACTTATTTTCCACTTCGCACCACAATCGCAATGGCAGGGATTCTTGACTGTAGTTTACCAACCTGCACAAGCGCCCGGCGCCAAAGCTGCGAAAGTGCTCCAGAAAAATCGCAGCTTCTTTCGCAAGCTGCAAATCTTTGCGATGAGCATACAACTGCTGATATTCATAAATTGTACGCACCAGGCTAGCTCCCCAAAAACCTTTTGCCACCCGCCCTTGCTCATAGACCATCAATGCATTGAGCATAAAGTTCTGGTACTGACTGCGCAGATGAAAGGTACTTCCTTCTGTCTGTCGATAATTGAACATGCAGTCCGGCAGGTAGTAAACCCCACCGTATGGCAAAAACTGCGCTGTAAGCATATTATCGTCAATCGTAACACGACTGGCATACGGATCTATCCCCTGCTGCCTGAGATTACGAAACATCATCGCGTTGGTATGGACATAAAGGAAGCTCCAATACTCTTTTGCCGTCAAGCCACATTCGCGGATCGGTTTTTCGATTGGGCGCGTCTCACCGGTGCTCTCCCAGTAATAACAGCCGTTATGACCGCAGGCAACATAGACATGTTCCTTATCCGCATCTAGGATATCCGCTTGCTTCTGCAGCTTGTTGGGATCTGTATAAAAATCATCCCCATCCAAGTAGCAGATATATTCGCCCCTTGCTTCCTCAAGCAACCGGCTGCGAATCGCGTTCAGGCGTTGAATGCGTCCACGGTTATCCACTTTCAAGCCCGGCTTACGCTCCATAATGAACATCCGAATCGTATCCGGGCAGCGGCTGCACCAATCGTGCAATTTTTCCACCGTTCCATCGTCAGAGCCATCGTCCGCGCAGAGGATCTCGACCGGGAAATCCGTTTTCTGGGCAAGGACGCTTTCCATTGTCTGATCCACATACGGTGCCAAATTGTAGAATGAGATCAGTACACTGACCTTGGGCGAGTTCATAATGCTCCCCCTTTACAAATCTGCTTTTTCATTCTGCAGCTTTTCCAAGCCAAAATGCTGCCTTGCCGGCAGATCCAATGCCGTATACCAACTGTTAAAGTCACTTTCTTCCCACGGCATATAGGTTTTGAAATGATTGCGCCATGGATAAACGGGCTTTCCTGTCAACTTATTTTTGACTTTTCGCACATCTGAAATATTTTTTGCCGGATTACCCGCCACAACTGCATAAGGCTCCACCTGCTTCGTCACAATTGCGCCGGCTGCCACCAGGCAGTCCTGTCCGATTTCTAATCCAGGCATAATAATTGCTCCCGTTGCTACGATGGCAAAGGAATGCACATGCACACCAACAAAATTTTCCGACGGTGGCGTAGGGTCATTGGTCAGAACAACATAAGGGAATATCCACACAAAATCATCAATGCGGGAAAGCTGACCGATGTGGACATTGCTGTGTAACCGCACATAATTTCCTATATGGCAGTTTCCCTGAATATCTGACAGGGTTCCAACGCTGACTTCATCACCGATTTCAGCCTTTTCGCGCACTGTTACATGATGGCCCGTCTGAAATCCATTACCGATCGCGGACCCACCATACAGGACTGTCTTGCTGCGGATGATTGCCTTGTTGCCGATTGTCAGCGGGTGGCAGACCGTAACACGACTTTTGCAAAAATCCATCTGGTATTCGCCCAAAATGCACCCTGCTCCGACAAATGCATCATTCCCCAAAGTCACACCGCTGCGCAGAATCGTACCATCGTCAATATATGCATTATCACCAACAGTAACATTATCCTCAATAATGCAATTATGCCCCAATACAACATGCTCTCCGAAAACGACATTATCTCCAATGATGCAGTTCTGCCCTATTTTTTCCGGTTTTGCGCTTTGCATGGCGTTTTCTCCTTCATCTTACTTTTCAACACCCATGTGCTTCAAAAACTCATCATAATCCCGGATATAATCCTCGGCCTCGTAGTAGGAGTCTGCGGCAACACAAAGCACAGAGTTTTCCTGCTGCCAGATCATCTCCCGCCACATATTATGCTCGACGATCAGCCCCTTGGCGGGGTCGTTGAGCAGGACTTCACTCTTTTCGTGACCATCGTCCAACCGGATCAGGATGCTGCCGTAGGGGCACCACAGCACCTGCCGCAGTGCCTTGTGGGCATGGCCGCCGCGCTGGGTGCCCTGCGGCGCGCCGTGGATATAGTAGATGCGCTTGATGTCAAACGGCACATCGCGGCTGCCCTCAAAGACCGAGAGCGTTCCCTGTCCTTCCGCCGTGACGCTTTTCATATGGATTGTCTGGATAATCATAGTGGACGCCTTTCTCTCACTCTGACATTTTGATAACAGCCATACCGTTCACAATGGCACAATACCCCTGTGACGGATAACTGGGCATAGACTGTACCGCCGGGATCTCCTGCACCGCGTTCAATGCAGACTGATCTGCGATGACAGCTGCGCTGCTGCCCATAACATGCTGAAACCACCATTTAATAGTGCCGTCATAGGTCACAGCCGAGTTGACCTGATGCAGGTCGCCCTCCTCATAGCGGCTGAAGGCCGGATCGTGGTACGCCAATTCCGAATCCGTAAAGCTGCCCACAAAAGCCACCGGGGTAACACCCGGCTCGTACCCGTCCAGCTTGCCAACCTCGGCCATGATCTGGGTCATTTGGCGGGCGGTGTTATCATAGACCAGCTTCGTATAAACATATGCACCGTTGGCGCATATGCAGTTGCGCAAAATCAGAAAAGCACACAGCAGGCCCACCACAGCGCTGCCCGCACGGCGGGACATCGGAAACAGCTCCGACCCGCCAAAAAAGATCATCGGCAGCAGGTAGACCAAAAACAGCGCATGCTGCATCAGGATATACACATTGCCGGATGCCAGCAGATAGCTGACATTCAACCCGATCGGCAGCAGCAAAACCACTGCCACTGCCTGCACGATCGTGCGCTTATTGCACCCGCGCAGCTTCACAAGCAGACCCGCCGCTGTCATTGCCAGCAGCAGTGCCGTAGCCATCCGCATGCCGCGGTCATTCCAACCGGAATAGCCAAGCAATGTTTTCAAGAAGTCCGCATACGCAGCCGGAATGGCCGTCAGCACCGCAGCAGGGCCAAGCCGGAGCATCTGCGCAAGTCCATTTCCTGTATCCGCCAGTTGATACCCGGTAAGCGCCAGCGAGATCTTGAGTGAAACGACATATACCACCGCGCCGAGCGCGAGCGCCGCCAAGGCCCGAAGTCCCTGCTGCAGCCAGATGCGCCACGCGGTATCCTGCAAGGCGCGCTGCAAAAGCACCAGCAGATAGAGGCCTACCGCAAACTGTATATACGACTGGTAGAGCGCCAGACTGACGCAAAGGCAGCCTGCCGCACAAATCATCCCCCAAACGCGGGGCAGCTTTTCGGTACACCAGACTGCCGTACAGGCCAGCAGCATAGCCAGCATATAAGCGTCCGTTTCATAGGTATACGTTGCCAACTGCGCCGTGACCGATGCACAGGTGCCCAGCAGGCCGGTCAGCAGCACTGCAGACCAACGGCGCAGATGCAGCAGCCGGGCAATGATGTACCCGGTCAACGCCAGATAAACCGTGCTGAACGCACCAATCAGCCAAGGCGCTGCAATTTTACCGCGCACCAACGGGAAATAGAAATTCTGCGCCCACCGCCCCAGCACATACATCGTCCACTGCGCATCATAGACCAGCACTGTGCTGTCGTGGTTGGGGAAAAGATTTGTAAAGGCAAACCCGTGCGCCAAAAGCATACATACGGCAGCAGCGGCAGCCACAGCGCGCAGCAGGGCCGTATCGATCCCACGCAGCCATTGGCAGACGGTATTCTCCGTTTTCTCTAAATGCTGCATCATGGGGTTTGTGTCTCCTTTTCCGCAAATGCGCAGATGGCACGCAGGATGGTTATGTCGCCGTTTGTGGGCGGGGTCCATGCACGCTGCGCTTTTTTGAAGGGGGCGCTCTGCGGCACGATGAGCCGCCCGACCAGCCCCCGGACCAGCCGGGATTTCCTGCGGTCGTTGAAGTAGTATTCATAGGCCAGCCGCACCGTGAGGTCGCGGGGGAATTTCTCCCGCAGCAGCGCAAGCATGGCGCGCCATTCGCCCAGCATCCGCTCACGGGCGCGGGCATCGGTCGAAACACCGCCGCCGTACTCGTACCAGACGGTCAGACGGTCATAGCGGGTGATCTGTATCCCCTGCACGGCGAACATCCGCAGCGAAAAATCCTCTGCCAAGCGGACACGCCCGGCCATGGTATCCATCGCGGTCTGCAGCAGCGCCCGCTCATACACAAGGCCCGCGCCGCTGATGCCGTCATCATAGAGCAGCAGATTGCGGCGGACGGTCCTTGCATCGTAGTGCGCCGGGTCGTAGGGGGTGCGGTCAAAGGGGGTCTCGCCCGGGACCGGGTGCGGGTCGCTGCCCGGCGCAAAGTAGGCCTGCCGGCCGAAGGCCACGCGCGGCGCATCTGCCTGCAGGCGGCCGAGCCACCAGCGCAGCGTTTCACTGTCATAGAGGAAATCTCCCGGCGAAAGGGTCAGCACCCACCGGGTGGTGACTGCACGCAGGGCGTTTTGCATGTTTTTCACAGTGCCGCCGTTCGGCATCAGCTTGACGGTCTGCACATCGGTGATGCCGTGGGCTGCAAGATATGCGCGGCTCTCGGCAAAATAATCCTGCGGTGAACCGTCATCCCCCAGCACCACGGCGAAATCGCGGGTGTCCTGCATGGCCAGTGCCGCCAGTGTGCGCCGCAGCGCCCCGGCGTCCGGGCGGTATTGCAGGATGACGATGGTGAGTTGCGGCACGGTGGGCCTCCTTTCGGCTTCACAAATGTACTAAAGGCAGCGACGCCCCGTCAGGTTTGCCGCTGCTTATCCTTCCATCCGCCCCATCTTCCCGTTCCAGAAATCCACGGCGCCTCTGAACGCGCCGTAGCTGCGTCCCTTTTTGCGGCCGAGCGCCTTGGTCAGCGCGTAGCGGGCCGCGCCGGTGAGGAGCGGCAGGATCGTTTTCAGCCTTGCATAGGCGGTGCTTCTGCCCTTGCAGGTCAAATACAGTGTGTTGCGCGTGATGTAATACACCGACAGCATACCGCCGGCGCTGCCGCCGGCCTTGTGGTGGATGACAGCATCGGGCAAAAACCACAGCGGCACGCCCGCGCGGGTCAGCCGCAGGCAGTAATCGACATCCTCGCAGTACATAAACAGCGTTTCATCGAGATAGCCGACCTGTTCAATGACCGCGCGCGGCAGCAGCACGCAGCAAAAGGTGATAAAGCTGACCTGCTTTTTCTCCGCAAAGCGCGGGCCGTCCTTTTCATGGCCGCCCAGGTGCTTCACCCTGCCGGTCTTGGGGTCCAGCGCGCCGCCCGCAAACCAGATCTCGTCCGGCGGGTCCATAAACAGCATCTTCGGGCAGCTGACCGCCCCGGCCGGGGTTTCGGCCAGCAGCTTTTCGAGAAAATCCGGGCGCGCGGCCGTGTCATTGTTGAGCAGCAGCGCAAAATCACAGCCATCGGCCAGCGCGCGGCGGATCCCGATGTTGTTGGCCGCCGCAAAGCCGACATTCTGCTGCTGGGGCAGAAACACCGTGTTCGGCGGCAGTTTGTCCTGCAGCTGCGCCACCGAATCATTGGGCGAGGCGTCATCGATCAGGATGATCTCAAAATCGGTAAAGGTCTGCCGCTGCAGGCTTTCCAGACAGACCAGCGTGTCCTGCCAGCCGTTGTAATTGGAGATGATGATTCCGACCTTCGGCATGGTTTACCCCTCATACTCGTTCACGGCGTCAATGACTGCCTGCACCTGCGCCTCGGTCATGCCGTAATACATCGGCAAGCTCAGCTCGGTGGCGGAGATCTCCTCTGCCAGCGGCAGTGCGCCCTGTGCAAGGCCCAGCTCCCGGTAGGCCCCCTGCAGATGGATCGGTGTCGGGTAGTGCTTGTTCGTGCCGATGCCTCGATCTGCCAGATGCTTTTCCAGCGCATCGCGGGTCTTGCAGCGCACGGCAAAGATATGCCAGACATGCTCACAGCCGGGCTGCACGGCGGGCAGCGCCACGGCGGGATTGTCTATCCCGGCGAGGTAGCGCGCGGCGATGCGGCGGCGCTCGGCGTTCATGGCATCGAGATGCGGCAGCTTGGCCGCCAGAAAAGCGGCCTGCAGCTCGTCCAGACGGGAGTTCTGTCCCTTATAAATATGGTGGTATTTGTAGTCGCTGCCGTAGTTGCCCAAGGCGCGGATCTTCTCGGCCAGCGCATCGTCATTCGTTGTCACGCAGCCTGCATCGCCCAGCGCCCCCAGATTCTTGCCCGGGTAGAAGCTGAACCCGGCGGCATCGCCGAGGCTGCCCGCCCGGCGGCCTTTATAAACTGCGCCGTGGGCCTGTGCCGCATCCTCAATGACCTTGAGACCATGTTTTTTTGCAATGGCGTTGATTTCCTCCATCGGGGCGCACTGGCCGTAGAGATGCACCGCCATGATGGCCTTTGTGCGCGGCGTGACGGCGGCCTCGATGCGGGCGGGGTCGATGTTATAGCTTGCAAGCGTGGGCTCGACCAGCACGGGGGTCGCCCCGGCGTAGCTGATGGCCAGCACCGTCGCAATAAAGGTGTTGGAGGGGGCGATGACCTCATCGCCCGGGCCGATGCCCATCGCCTTGAGGATCAGCACCAGCGCGTCCAGTCCGTTGCCGCAGCCGATGCAGTGCCTGACGCCGCAGTAGGCGGCAAATGCCTTTTCAAAGGCGGCATCCTCGCGGCCGCCGATGTACCAGCTGTTGTCCAGCACGCGGGCAAACGCCCCGCGCAGCTCGGCATCCAGCTCCCGCTCCATCGGGCGGAAAGAGACAAACGGCACCGTGACAGGGATCTCGGACATAGAGTGACACCTCATTTTACACAGCAAATTTATCGTAGGGGCGCATTTTACATGCACCCGTGCAGCCTGCACCAGCGATGCAGGCGGATATGGCATCCGCCCCGCACGGCACCCGCACCGCCGCGTTTACCCCGCAAAAGGGCGTACACGACCTACTATATCGTCTTATTATACAACAAAATGTACCCTTTCGCAACACAAAAGAGGGCACCGCCCAAAATAAGCGGTGCCTTGGCAATGCCATAGGGCAACACCGCACAATTCCCGCCTGACGGCTTAAGCACCGCTCCGGCGGCTGCGGTACGGCATCTGCGTTGCCAAAATGCTCGATAAGACATCCAGTATTATCTGCGCTTTTGGCTTAGCAGCTGCCGCACCTCGCTCGCCGTATCGGCACTTAGAATTATGCGGTATTGCCCTAGTTCATCCGTTGTTTTCCTTCGGGGCGCGGGTGGCGCACTCGGGGCCGCAGCTGCACTCGTCAATGCTCACATGGTCCGCGCAGCAGCAGCGTCCCTCCAGATAGCGGCAGCCCTTGTCGTCACAGTGGATGTCGGTCTCGGGCGAGGCGGGCGGGTTGTCGGTGGCGACATTGCCGCAGCCCTCGCTGTTGCGGTAGCTGCCGCAGACAGCATCCCCGGGGCCGGTGTGGCGGACCTGAATGCTGTTCAGGCAGCAGCAGCCCGCCTTATTATGGCAGCAGTCATACTGCGCACAGTCAAGATAGTTCATAGCTAAACACCTCCGTACCGACAGTATGCGCAGGGGCGGGGGTGTTTATGCAGGGACATTCGTTCAAAAGGGCGCTTACCTCAGACCACCGCCCGCTCTGCCTTGAGCGCCCGCTCATACTCCCGGAGGAAGGCAGCAAACCCGGCCGCATCAGCGGCATCGGGGGTCACGGTCGTGCTGCGTGCCCCGGCAAAGACGCGGGTCTTGAGGTAGTCGGCCAGCGTCTCACCCTCGGCGCGGTGCAGGCGGTAGGCTGCAAGCAGGGCCATGCCGTAGGGACCGCCCTCGCCCGCCGTCTCCATGCAGGTGACGGGTGCGCCCGCCGCCGCTGCCAGATACCGCTGGGCAACGCCCGGCGTCTTGAACAGCCCGCCGTGGCCCAGCAGGGTATCCACGGCCACATCCTCGTTCTTCAAAATCTCCAGCCCCATGGCCAGCGTGGCAAAGGCCGAGTAGATGTTGGCCCGCATGAAGTTGGCCAGCGTAAAATCGGCATCGGGGCGGCGCAGCAGCAGCGGCAGGCCCGCATCAAAATGGGTCACGCTCTCGCCGGAAAAGTAGTTCACCGGGGTCACGCCGCCGCAGTCGGGTGCGCCCCTGAGCGATGCATTGAACAGCTTTGTGAAAAGCGTTCCCTTATCGACCTCAGCCCCGCAGAGCGCCGCGCTCTCGGCCAGCAGGCTGACCCATGCGTTCAGATCGCTTGTGCAGTTGTTGCAGTGGACCATGGCCACAGCCTCGCCACTGGGGGTCGTGACCATGTCGATCTCGGGGTAGACGCGGGAGAGCGGCTTTTCCAGCACGACCATTGCAAAGATGCTGGTGCCGGCGCTGACATTGCCGGTGCGCGGGGCCACGCTGTTTGTGGCGACCATGCCGGTCCCGGCATCCCCCTCCGGCGGGCAGAACGGCACGCCGGGCTGCAATGTCCCTGTGGGGTCCAGCAGGCGGGCGCCCTCCGCCGTCAGCACACCGGCATCGGCACCGGCAGGCAGCACTGCGGGCAGCAGCTCGGCCAGCTCACGCCCGAAGCCGTGACCGGCGATCAGGTGGCTGCAGGTCTTGAGCATTTCGGCATCATAGCCGCCGGTGGTGCTGTCGATGGGGAACATGCCGCTGGCATCGCCCACGCCCAGCACCTTTTGCCCGGTGAGCCGCCAATGGACATAGCCCGCCAGCGTCGTAAAGAAGGCCAGCTCGCCCAGATGACCCTCCTCATTGAGAAGCGCCTGATAGAAATGCGCGATGCTCCACCGCTGTGGAATGTTGAAGCCGAGCGCCTCGGTCAGCTCGGCCGCTGCCGGGCCGGTCATCGTATTGCGCCATGTGCGGAAGGGCACCAGCAGACGGCCGGCCCCGTCAAAGGCCAGATAGCCGTGCATCATTGCAGAGATCCCGATGCAGCCCACCGTTGTAAGGGACTGCCCGTATTTTGCCTGCACATCAGCGGCCAGCGCGGCGTAGGCGTGCTGCAGGCCGGTATGCACGGCCTCCAGCGGGTAGGTCCAGACGCCGTCCTTCAGTTGGTTCTCCCAAGTGAAGTCCCCCTGCGCCACCGGGGCATGGCTGCCGTCCACCAGCACCGCCTTGATGCGGGTCGAGCCGAATTCAATACCGAGTGCGCACTGTCTGAGGTCGAGCATGGTATCACTCCTTGCCAAATTCTGTCTGTTTTGCAGGCGGGCATTCTGCCGCCAGTATCGTGCTTTTATTATAACAGACAGCGCGGCCGCCGACCAGTGCCTGCTGTTTTAAAAGGTGGATTTTTGTTCAAAAAAATCGCGGTCAGTCCTGCAGGGATTTGTAATAGAGCCTACCGTGGCAGAGACCCTCATACCGCGGGTCTGCCATCCGGCTTTTAAGGCAACACCGCACAATTCCCGCCTTACGGCTCAAGCACCGCTCCTGCGGCTGCGGCGCGCCGCCTTGCCGCAAAAAAAATCCCCATAGAAGAATGCCGCAAACCGTCTTGGCTGCGTCATTTTCTATGGGGCATGGTTGGACCGGCCGGATTTGAACCGACGGATGGAGGAGTCAAAGTCCTCTGCCTTACCGCTTGGCGACGGCCCATTATAAAAAGAAAAGACCGCGCAGGAACGGGCCTGAACGGTCTTTGGTGGGGTGCCTAGAGAGATTCGAACTCTCGGCCTCCAGAGCCACAATCTGGCGCGCTAACCAACTGCGCCATAGGCACCACATAATGCGCCCGAAGGGACTCGAACCCCCGGCCCACTGCTTAGAAG
>ERZ1032022.145-NODE-145-length-17643-cov-6.055038_pt1 | contig 17643 bp, 17 predicted proteins | sample MGYA00516699_ERZ1032022 | MGnify/ENA primary metagenome ERZ1032022 (study PRJEB33719, sample SAMN04261294) | wastewater metagenome | biome: rural village; feature: human; material: feces | host: Homo sapiens | place: El Salvador | collected 2013-01-07 ... | reverse complement strand
AATTCAACTTAATTTCATTTTTTTCGTAGAGTTGTATACTCTACGAAATTCAAAAACAGAATAAGGATAGGAATGAGTATGGGAAGAAGACCCAGAGATCTAAGTGGACAGAAGTTTGGACTACTTACTGCCATGTATCCGACAGAACACAGAGACCACAGAGGTTCTGTACTCTGGCATTGTGTCTGTGAATGTGGGAATGAGATCGATGTATCAGCAGGTGCATTGCTGGATGGCAATAACAGGAGCTGTGGATGCCTGAAAGACAAGAACCAGAAGCAGATTGCACAGAGAAGACATCTTGTTGATGGAACCTGTGTGGAAGTTCTGGAGAAGAGAAAGAAACGAAGAGACAACGAAAGTGGTTTCCGAGGTGTCTTTTATCTGAAGAACAGCAACCGTTACCGCGTGGATATCGGATTCAAAGGGAAACGGTATTATGTCGGACTCTTTGAAGATTATGACGAAGCAGTTCAGGCGCGTCTGGAAGCAGAAAATCTGATCCATAACAGTTTCATCAATATATGGAAGGAATGGAATCAGAAAGATCAGGAAGCCCCCCAGTGGGGAAAGGAGCATCCGCTCGTATTCAATGTTCGGAAAGTGAACGGAGAATTACAGGTAGAAGCAGGATGTCAGGAAATCAAGACTAGTTGAGATGGACAGAAATGATTCCCAGCAGTTTATCAGAAACAGATAAGCGGCAGGCAGGATTATACAGGAAGAAATCGTCGCGTCGCCGCGTTTCCAGTGTATATGGTCATAGGGAAAGAAGAGAGTCACAGAGAAAGAAATGATATGTTCAATGAATTCCCTGTGATATGGCGAAGCACACTTAAAATCGGGGAAAGTTGAGTGAATAAAGTTATGTGGTATGCAGTATGGGTACGAAGTGGACAGGAAGACAGAGTTCTGGAGTTATGTAAGACATTCCGTCATTATCATCCGGATGCATACGAGGAATGCTTTATCCCAACGTATGAAAAATATAGAAAAGTAAAAGGCCAGCCAACAAAACAGCTGGCTCATTTATTGCCTGGATACCTCTTCTTTGTCAGTGACCATCCGCAGGAACTTCAGAAACTTCTGAAAAGAATTCCGGAGTTTGCAAAAACACTTGGTGATGATGATGGAGCAATTCCGCTGTATCAGGAGGAAGTAGAATTCCTTCAGAGATACACGGGTGATGAGAGGATTCTGAAGATGTCCGAAGGATATCTGGTTGGATCTGAGCTGGTTGTAACGGATGGACCTTTGAAAGACTATCAGGGGAAAGTCATGAAGATTGACCGGCATAAACGGACAGCAGTGCTGGAACTCAAGTTTTTGGGAAGGAAGATGAAGGTTACGGTGGGGCTGGAAGTTGTGAGGAAGGTATAGAAGAAGTTTGATTGAAAATGTTTATGGAGACAAGATAGAAATGAGAAGTACCTATCAGAGAAAAGTGAATAAGAAGCAGATACCTACATGTAATATTATGGGCGTTAATATAGCGGCTATTAATATGGAATGGTTGTTGGAGTATCTGGATAAGAATCTGGAGGATATAAAAGGAGATTATATCTGTGTGTCGAATGTTCACACGACAGTAACAAGCTATGAACATCCATCCTATTGTTTCATTCAAAACGGAGGACTTATGGCCATTCCAGATGGAGGACCACTTTCTTCTGTAGGAAGGAAACGTGGATATCAAAACATGGAACGAACAACGGGACCGAGTCTGATGGGAGAGATATTCAAAATCTCAGCGGAGAAAGGATACCGTCATTATTTTTATGGAAGTACAGAGGAAACACTGGAACTTCTTTATAAAAAGTTGAATGAAAATTATCCGGGAATTCAGATTGCAGGAATGTACAGTCCTCCATTTCGTCCGATGACAGAAGAGGAAGACAAGGCAATGGTAGAGAGGATTAATGAAGTGAATCCAGACTTCGTATGGGTTGGCCTTGGTGCTCCGAAACAGGAAAAATGGATGGCAGAACATCAGGGGAAAATTGATGGACTGATGCTTGGTGTCGGAGCCGGATTTGATTACTATGCAGAGAATATTAAACGTGCACCAGAGTGGATGCAGAAGAGCAATTTGGAATGGCTGTATCGGTTGATACAGGATCCAAAGAGATTGTTTAAGAGATATTTGGTGACAAATACGAAGTTTATTTGGAATGCAGTTGTGAGGGAAAGATAATGGGTGCAAAAAAACAAAATATATTGATTGTACATAATTATTATCAGATTCCCGGTGGTGAAGATACTGTTGTGGCAAATGAAAAAAGAATGCTGGAAGAGCATGGGCACAAGGTGATTTTGTATACCAGGAATAATGCAGAATTGAAAAGAATGTCAAAATTGAGAAAACTTCTTCTTCCAGTGACAACAGTGTTTAATCCAAAAAGTTATAAAGAAATCAAACAATTGATACAGAAAGAGAATATAGAGGTTGTTCATGTTCACAACACATTAAATCTGATTAGTCCGGCGGTTTATTATGCAGCTAAAGATATGAAGGTACCTGTAGTGCAGACCATTCATAACTTCCGTTTGCTGTGTCCTGGTGCAACGTTTTATAGAGATGGACATATTTGTGAGGACTGTGTTGAGCACGGCTTAAAATGTGCTGTGAAACACAGTTGTTACAGAGGAAGCATAGCTCAAACGTTGGTTTGTGTGATGAGCACTTGGTTTCATCGAATGACTGGTATCTATGGAAAAATTAATTATATCTGTTTGACGGAATTCAATAAGAATAAGCTCTTGCAGTTACCACAAATTGAAAATGAAATGATTTTTGTAAAGCCTAATTTTGTGGAGTGTAGGGAAAACTTTGTTTCGGAAGAAAAGCGTAAAAATCAGTTTGTATTTGCTGGTCGGCTAGATAAGCTGAAGGGTATTGATATTTTATTTGAAGCATGGAGGCAGATGGGAGAAAAAGCACCTAAACTGATCGTGTGCGGCACAGGTCCATTAAATGAGTGGTGTAAAGCATTTGTGAACTCCAATACTGTGAATATTGAAATGCGTGGATTTGTTCCAAATCAGGATGCAATAAAGATTATTTCAAATAGTAAAGCACTTATATTACCGACACAGTGGTATGAGGGGTTCCCTATGAGTATTGTAGAGTCTTTTTCGGTAGGAACACCTGTGATATGCTCTGAATTTGGTAATTCAGGAAGTGTTGTTGATGAGGGTATAACAGGATGCAAGTTTACAGCAGATAATATTAATGAACTTATTCTTGCGGTTAATCGATGTAAGGGGCTGTGTCAAAGCACATTGCATGAATATAACACAAAATATACCGAAGAAATGAATTATCAGATGCTTAGGAGAATATACAAGCGAGTGATTGAAAATAAAGGAAAATGAGATAATAGAAGAGGTTGTAGAATGCGAATTGGAATATTGGTAACAAGTATTGGAAATTATGGACAAAAAGGTTTTTATAATGCACAAGAAATAGGCTTAGCCAAAGAAATGGACAAACTATTTGATGAAGTTATTGTATATAAGGCAGTTCCAGCATTTGAAAAAAAGCAGAGCTTGCCAATTGATGGTTGTGCACATTCCTTATTATTTCAAATTCCGATTAAAAAATATGGAAACAATGGACTTTGGGATTGCAAGGTCATGGATACTACTCTCGATGCACTGGTTTATTTTTCAGATACTCAATTGGCGGTTCCTAAAATGTACGAATTGTGTTGCAAAAATAATATAAAATTATATCCGTATATTGGAGTGGTTGAGAGCCATAGTACAAATAGCATTAAAAAAATTGTTATCAATTTACTATTTAGAAGAAATATTGCTGTATATAAAAAGTGCATTTGCTTTGCAAAAACACCGACAGTAGTAAAACGGCTTGAAAAATTAGAAATAAAAGAAACAGTATTAACCCCTGTTGGATTAGACGAATCCTTGCTTTTTACAGAATACCAAAATACAGATATTAATAGCCTTAAATCAAAATATGGATATTCAGATGGCGATAGGGTAATTCTTTTTATAGGTAGATTGATTGCTGAAAAGCAACCGATTAGAATGATTGAAATATTATCAGAAATAAGAAAGAAAAATAAAAACTACAAATTACTTATGATTGGGACTGGAGAACTTCATAGTCAAGTAACACAGGCAATTAAAGAGAATAATTTGGAAAATCAAGTTTGTGTAATGGATAAAATTCCAAACTGCGATATATGGGAATTATTTAGAATTGCAGATTGCTTTGTAAATCTGAATCAACATGAAATATTTGGAATGGCGATTTTAGAAGCAATGTTCTATGGGTGTAAAGTTGTTGCGTGGAAAGCACCAGGTCCGAACTTGATTATTGAAGATAGAGTATCAGGTTGGTTAGCTGAGTCAAATGCAGAAATTATCAAGGGTATAGAAAATAAAAAAGATATGTCAAGCGATGCACATATGAGAGTTATAAGTAATTTTATGTGGAATAACACAGCAAATAAAATGGATGAATTTCTGAAGGGAGTTTAAATATGAACAAGAAAATAAAGATGGTTATGTCTACGATTTCACCTAGCTTAATGACAAGAATTATGTATTTTCATAATTTTCACAAACCATTAAACACACGATCTCCAAAAGATATAAATGAAAAGCTTCAGTATTTGAAATTAAAGACCTATTATAATAATTCAACAGTTACAAGATGTGTAGATAAATATAAAGTGAGAGATTATATTAAGGAACAAGGACTTTCTGAACTTTTACCGAATTTTATAGGGGCAGGATCTGATGCGGAGGAAATACGTGAACATTGGGATGAATATCCAAATCAATTTGTAATTAAATGTAATCATGGATGTGGATACAATATACTTGTTTCAGATAAAAGAAAGTTTGATGTGAATGATGTTGTAGCTACTATTAGCAATTGGCTGCGAGAGGATTATTGGAAAATATATTGCGAACCACAGTATAAAGATGTACCAAAACGTTTTATCATTGAAGAATATCTTGCTGATGATATTAAAACATATAAATTTTATTGTTTTAATGGAAGTCCAGAGGTTTGTTATATTTCAACGAATGGCGAAAATGGTGAAAAGGATTTATATCTTGATTACTTTGATATGGATTGGAATTGGCTTCCAATAACATTAGAAGGCCATGAACATGATAAACAAAAAATTGAAAAACCTATTGGATTTGAAAAGATGAAAAAACTTGCAGCGCAACTTTCAAAAGACTTTCCATTTGTAAGAGTTGATTTGTATGATGTAGAGGGAAAAGTATATTTTTCGGAATTAACATTTATTCCAACAGGGGGGAATATGAAACTTACACCTGCAAGCGTCTTAAATGAATGGGGAAATAAGTTGAAGCTATAATTAATTAAGAAAGAAAAGGTGCCATGAAAGTATTATTGAGTGAAAGGAATTTTAAAGGTCATAGAAAAACATACATGGAATGGTTAGCAAAGATTCATAATGTGGATTTTTATGTGCTTGCGCCAGACAACTTTGGAATTAAAAGTGATCACTATTTTAAATATGAACCTACCAAAGAAGCCAAAAGTTTTAAGGTCTATTTAAAATGGATTCAGCAAATGAAAAAAATTGCCAAGGAAAATAAAATAGATGTAATTCATATTCTTGATGGTGATTCAATAATGCGATGGTTCGGTTATGGACTTGGTTCCATAAAGGTAAAAAAAATCATTATAACTTATCATCATTTTTTCCCTGGAAAGGCGAGAAAATTTAGCTATTGGCTAATGTGTCATAATAAAAATAGATTATGTGTTGCACACACGGCTTCTGTTGAACAGTCATTAAAAAAATGCGGATTGAAAAATGTAGTCCGTAATGAGTATCCGGCATTTAATTTTGAAAGCATTGAGTCTAGAAACTCAGTGTTTTGCAAGGAAAAGTATAAAGTACCGATTAATGTGCCTGTTATAGGGATTATAGGAGGATTGAGTACGTATAAAAATATAATTCCTTTTTTAAACATGTTGAATAAGGTAAATAGGAAATTCCACATATTGATTTGTGGAAAGGAAAGTGGAGTTACACGAGAACAAATAGAAAAAGCAGTAAAATCTTATTCAGATAAAGTTACGCTACATATTGGTTTCCTTAGTGATCAGGAATATGAAGAGGCGATAGTAGCAAGTGATATAATTTTTTGCATTTATGGTCATGAATTTGATGGAGCAAGTGGCCCTTTAACAGACGGAGTATGTGTAGGAAAATTGATTCTTGCTTGCAAGCATGGATCTTTAGGGGAGATTGTTTCACAAAATCTCCTTGGAATTACAGCTGAATGTGATGATGAAAACGATATGTTAAATAAAACAGAGTTGGCACTGAGTAGAGCTAAAGATTTTAAATATGGAGTACAAGCACAAAAATATCGGGAGGGATTAAAACCACTAACATTTCAAAGTATATATAAAAGAACATATAACGAATAGGAGAAGTATATGAAAATAATAGATACTTTTTGGAATTTTTTCCTATTTAAATATTATAACGTAATAATAGGAAAGAACTTTAGATGCGATGGAAGGATGATTATACAAGGTCGGGGGGAGTACTCTATAGGAAATGATGTGCACATCATTTCTAAAGAATTACTGAATCCCGTAGGAGGTGGAAAAACTGTACTACAGACACTTGATGGGGGGAAGATTTCTATAGGAAATAATGTGGGAATCAGTCATGCAATATTATGTGCTAGAGAAAAAATAATCATAGAGGATAATGTTTTGATTGGTGGAGGAACTAAAATCTATGATAATGACTTTCATTCGCTAGAGTATTTATATAGAATGCAAAATCCCGATAGGCATATAAGAAAAGGTCAGGTTAAAATAAAGGAGGGGGCATTTATTGGGGCTCATAGCATAATTCTTAAAGGAGTAGAAATAGGAGAGCATTCCATTGTAGGTGCAGGGTCTGTGGTGAGCTGTAATATACCAAATCATGAAATATGGGCAGGAAACCCAGCAGAATTTATTAGGAAGATAGAATAGAGGTAAAAAGTGGCTGTTTTATTGCAAATTAATAGCGGCATTATTGGTAGTACAGGTACAATCATGATGTCGATTGATAAGTATGCCAGAGAAGCTGGTATGAAGACCTATATGGCATCAGTGAAAAATAGATCTTCAGAGAAGGACTATCCAAAAAATCATATTGTAATTGGAAGTATTTTAGAAAAACATATACATAGGAAATTGGCGTTTGTAACTGGAAATGAAGGTGGTTATTCTTATTTCGCAACGAAAAAATTTCTGAAAAAGATAAATGAGATTAAGCCCAATATTATTCATTTGCATAATTTACATTGGAATTATATTAATTTAAAATTACTGTTTGACTATTTAAAAGAACATCCGGAAATACAAGTAGTATGGACGCTTCATGATTGCTGGTCATATACAGGTCATTGTCCGTATTATGATATGGCAAAGTGTACTCGATGGCAAACAAAATGTCATGATTGTAGTGTTTTTGAAAGCTATCCACAATCGCGAATTGATAATTCAGAAAAGATGTTTATAAGAAAGAAAAAGTGGTTTCTTGGATTGTCTAATTTAACATTGGTAACGCCATCAAAGTGGCTAAATGGAGAGGTGAAAAAATCATTTTTAAAGGAATATAATTCTTATGTAATAAGTAATGGCATAGATACATCCATTTTTTTATATACAGAAAGCAAGATAAGAAAAGAATTTTCGCTTGAAGACAAATTTGTTGTTCTGGGTAGTGCTTATGCTTGGAGCAGTCGTAAAGGATTGGATTGTTTCATTAAACTTTCAAAAATGTTGGATGATAAGTTTGCGATTGTCCTTGTAGGAGGGTTATCAGATGACCAGAGAAAAATTTGTGATGAAAATGGCATTATGCATATCGCACGGTTATCATCGAAAGAGAAATTGGCAGAATTATATTCGATGAGTGATGTTTTCTTTAATCCTACAAGAGAAGAAATGTTTGGACTTGTGAATATTGAAGCGGAAGCTTGTGGTACGCCAGTGGTTACATTTAATAGTGGAGGAAGTCCAGAATGTATTGGAGATGGATGTGGCTTTGTTGTACCTAAGGATGATGTGGTAGCAGCGGCAGAACGCATACGTTGGTTAGAGGCGAATAGGAGGCTTATTGATAAACAAGTAATCCAAAAATGGGCATGTGGGTTCGAAGCAAAAAAAACATATCAAGGCTATATAAAATTATATCAGAATTTAATAGGAGATTTGACGAGTAAATGAAAATTGGAATAGTTACGATTACTAGTGGAACAAATTATGGTAATCGGTTGCAGATATATGCATTACAACAAGTATTGACGCACTTAGGTCACGAGCCATTTTTAATAAAAAATTGTTCGTATGCTCATGGAATCGGCTATCGGATTAAGAAATTTCTCAAAATAATGATGGGGTATCATAATGAACGGGAGGAGTATAAGAGGGAAATATCTTACAAGCAGTTCGAGAACGATTGGCTTTCAATTAGTAAATATACGTTTGATGAAGAATATTTGAAATCCAATATAGCAAATCATTTTGATGCCTTTATATGTGGTAGTGACCAAGTTTGGAACCCACATTTTCCACATTTAAATGGAGGATGTTTTGCTGACTTCCCAGGTGCAAGGTTGCGTATTTCATATGCTGCAAGTTTTGGAGAAAGTAGTATACCTGATTATATGATTGACAATTTTAAATCTTGGTTAAGGGGAATGTCTGCAATATCGGTTAGAGAAAACAGTGGGGTAGAAATCGTAAAAGAGATTATAGGAAAGAACGCTCTTGTTCACATTGACCCTACGTTAATGTTGGATGCTGATGATTGGTTTAAACTCGAAAAAGCTCCTGATATAGAGATTACAAAGCCCTATATATTTAAATATTTTTTAGGGAAAATTGCGCCGAAGATTTCGGATTTTATAGATGATGTGGCTAACAAAAACAATTATGATATTATAGATGTACTACCAGATAAAAAGGATAAAAACTATTATTTGAATCCGTCGCATTTTCTTTATTTGATACATAATGCTGATATTGTTATAACAGACTCTTTTCATGCAACAGTTTTTGCACTTTTGTACAATAAACCAGTGCGTGTTTTTGATAGACAAGATAAAAAACTCGACATGACTACACGATTAGATACGCTGATCCAACTTTTTAAATGTGAAGAAGTCAGAAATAATTTTTCATTAAATGACTTAGAACATACTGTTTTTGTAGATAAAGCTGTACTTTGTGAAAAGCGGCAGGATGCGTATAAATATTTAGCAGATTCATTAGATAGCAGGGGGGAAAAATGAGTTTAAAGATTACTCGTGATGTAGATAAGCTGTTGATTTATTTTACATTTCTTGAAATGCTTTTTTTGAGATGGCTGCTGATTGGACAGGATACAATACTTTTGTGTTCATGCATTTTTATTGTTTTTAGACTTTTGTGGGTTCATAGAACAGTTGGTTGGAACTATAAAAAAAATATATATCTATTGTTTTTGCTGTTAATCTATATGTTCATCTCAAGTGTAGGGAGAATGAATTTTAATGGAGAAGTATTTCGTAATAATTTGTATTATATGTTTTTGCCTGCTGTGTGGATAAGTTACTTCGGGTATTTAATAACATGTAGGTTAGAATTGTTAGATAATTGTTTTGAAAATCTCCGCAGACCATTAAATGTTTACTATATTGTGAATTTTGTGGTGATATTGCTACAGAGAGGACAAACATATTTTTTGATGCCTGTAGATCGCATTGAAAATGCATATTATGAAGATCATATCGCAGGGTTGCTAGGAATAGAGGGAACACATCGTCTTGCATTGTTCACTGTATTTGTAATACTATTGAACTTTAGGTATATTATGCGCAAAATAAGAAATGGGAAAGTTCCATTGATGAATATTTTCTTTTTAATTGTTGTAGTTGTTACAGCAATTTATTCATCATCAATTAATGATAATAATATGTTATTCTTGTTGATTCCTTTTTTTATTTTAGCGTTTTATATGTATACTCCAGGTAATAGTCGAGGTAAGATATTTAATACGATTTTGCTTCTTTTTGTTATTTTTGTCTTGTTATATTTCATTACAACAAGTTCATATATAGCTGAAGTGTTAGGCTCACGAATTTCGTCGGTCATCACCAGTATACAAAAAACTACAAATGGAACCCAAATAGCTGATGAACGTATGATATATCTTGTATTTGCGTTAAGCCAAATGAATGGATGGCTATTTGGTGTTGGATTTGGCGCAGTTAATATGCGTCAAGATGAGTCTATTGTTAGGTTAGGATATCAGTTTAGAAATTGGGGAATGTCTGATATCTCTCCACTGGTTGCTATGGGAGGGGTCATATATTACATTGTCCTGTTGTGTTTGTATGCCAATATTTTAATTGCTGGAAAGAGTGAAAAAAGAGGAAGAAAATACGCTTTTATAATAATGCTTGTATTGACTTATTATCATCAGGTCTTAACACATTCAACTATGGCAATACCGATGTGTTGGATAATTACATTATTTAAATTGCAAGAATACAATGCAGATACTGAAGATTGTTATGGTAAAGAGATAGATGTTGGGAGGTGCTAAAAGTTGAAGATTAGTCAGAGAAAAGCGGGTGTACTTCTTTCGTATATTGGAGAAGTTGTTAAAATAATAGTTAGTCTTGTTTATACTCCAATAATGCTGCGCCTGTTAGGGCAGAGTGAATATGGACTCTATCAATTAGTGTACTCGGTTGTTTCTTATTTGAGTTTACTTAGCTTGGGATTTGGAAGTTCTTATCTAAGATTTTATTCTCGTTATAAGGCACAGAAAGATGAAGATGGAGTTGCAAAATTAAACGGAATGTTTATGATCATTTTCTGTTCAATCTCAGTGATTTGCATTCTATGCGGTGTTGTAATGATTGGGAATATCCGAAGTATTTTCGGAACAGGATTGACTGATAGCGAATATGAAACAGCAAAAATTTTAATGGGATTACTTATTATAAATCTTGCGATGACATTTCCAAATAGTGTTTTTAATTGTTCGATTACCGCACACGAAAGATTTTTATTCCAGAAATTGTTAATACTTCTACAGAATATTTTTAGTCCATTCTTGACCTTACCGTTGCTTATTATGGGTTATGGTTCTATAGGAATGGTTTCAGTAACAACTTTTCTGACATTTATATTATTGATATCTAATATGTTTTACTGCATAAAAAAGTTGCGAATTAAATTTAGATTTCGTGGATTTCAGGCTGGTTTACTTAAGGAGATGTGGATATTTACATTTTTCATTTTTTTAAATCAGATTATTGATCAGATTAACTGGAGTGTGGATAAATTTTTGCTTGGAAGATTTGCTGGAACTACGGCTGTTGCAATTTATGGAGTAGGTGGACAAATAAATACCCTTTATTTGCAATTTTCTACATCGATTTCAAATGTTTTTGTACCAAAAGTAAATAGGATTGTTGCTGAAACTGATGACAATAGGCAGCTGACAAGATTATTTACAAAAGTAGGTAGAATTCAATTTATGGTTCTTAGCTTGATTTTGTCTGGCTTTATTTTCTTTGGATATCCATTTGTAAAAATGTGGGCTGGAGAAGAGTATGGTACATCGTATGCAGTTGCTATTCTATTGATTGCTCCTGTCACAGTACCACTGATTCAGAATCTTGGGATTGAAATCCAGCGTGCAAAGAACATGCACAAGGCGCGTTCCATTGTTTACTTATTTATTGCAATTGCCAATGTATTTATCAGTATTCCTCTGATTAAACTTATGGGTCCTATAGGCGCAGCTCTTGGAACTGCAATTTCCTTATTTGCAGGCAATATCATCTTTATGAACTGGTATTATCATGCTCGAATTAGAATGAACATGATTTATTTTTGGAAAGCGATTGCTAAATTTATTCCGGCATTGATTGCTCCTTGCGTGGTTGGCATTATCATTATGAATTTCGCAAATATTACTGGTCTTATTAAATTAGGAGTATTTGCAATGGTCTATACAGCTGTGTATGGACTCTCAATGTATCTCTTAGGAATGAATGATGAAGAGAAACAGCTTGTCATGGGACCAATCAAGAAGATTTTAAGGAAATAAAAAGATGAAAGAAAAGAGAGAATACTGGCAAAATATTCGAGGTATCTGTATATTGGCAGTTGTGTTGATTCACTCGTTAAGCGGATTTGATTACTCTGTTGCTAATAATGCGGAATTTATGCTACTTCGTCAGATTATCAATTTTGCAGTTGCTACGTTTGTATTTATGGCTGGTTATTTTGTGAATGTCGATTTCCTATCTGATAAAGAATTTAGTTACAAAAACTGGATACTTTATCGGGGGGGGCGATTGTGTATCCCATTTATAATTTGGTCGCTGTTGTATAACGGACTCGAGTTATTAAGAACTGTATACAGTGGCAATGAGGTTCATTGGCTTGGATTTGTCTACCGATTTATTGTCGGTAAATCTGCAACGCCATTTTATTACATTGTCGTTTTGATGCAACTCACCGTGATTACGCCTTGGCTTGTCAAAATGGTAAAACAGAATGGAATTATCAGCAGACTTTTATGGTTAGTGACGCCAGTTTATTTAGTGTATTTGTACACTTGGAATTACATAGTTGGCACATTACCGTGTCTATATGAAACATTGTTTCCGGCATGGTTTGGATTTTATTATTTAGGAATTCAAGTACATTGTGGATGGAGATTGAAAGGTAACGGATATACTGTCGGAATTACATTTTTATTGAGCTGTATTGAAGCAATTGGACTGCGAGCAGCAGGGTTTGATATTGGATTCTATACGAGCCAGATAACAGTTGGTTCGTTTCTGTATTCAGTTGCCATGATCGGCTATTTTTTGAATAAAAGTGAGAATAATAGTAGATGTTGCCGCCTGCTATCAAAGTTAGGGGATTGCTCATATGGAATTTTTTATATTCATATGGCGGTGCTGATAATTGTTGGTAGATTTATAAAATGCGAAAACTGGTATGTTTACTGGATATTACGATTTGCACTGACAGCATTTGTCAGTTACATTATAGTGCATATTGGTCAGATGATATTAAAGGATCATAAAAAATTGTTACGATATATTGGATTTGTATAAAAGGTACTGGAAGAGGAGGATATACGAGTGAAACCAGAAAAAGTATATGCTTGTTACAACAAGGATAAAGATGTGAGATTGAGCAGTTCTTCTGGAGCGGTATTTTCTTCTTTGGCAGAGTATGTGCTTAGTAAGAGCGGTGTTGTTTACGGCGTTGCGATGTCGGAGGATTGCTATTCGGCAGAATTTGTCGAAGTTACAGATAGTGAAGGCTTAATAAAGCTCCGGGGATCAAAATATCTGCAAGCAAAGGTTGGAAATACATTTAAGAAAGTTAAGGCAGATTTGCAAGCAGGAAAGCTTGTGCTATTTACAGGTACTGGATGCCAAATTAATGGTTTAAAGAGCTTTCTTGGGAAAGACTATGATAAATTAATCTGCATGGATGTGATTTGTCATGGAACACCGTCACCGGCATTATGGAGAACGTATGTAGAGTATCAAGAAAGAAAGTTTGGTGGAAAACTGAAAGGTATTAGTTTCCGTTGTAAGGATAATGGATGGACTGGTTCTGGCATGAACGAAGTTTTGAAAGGAGGGGACTTGGCAAAGAAGATTTATATACCTAAAGAGAAAGATTCGTATATGCAAATGTTTTTACGAGACTACTGTTTGCGACCATCTTGTTATGCGTGTGTGGCAAAAAAAGAAAAAATGTCTGATATAACGATTGCCGATTTTTGGGGTATCGAAGGAGTTGCCCCGGAAATGAATGATGGAATGGGGACTTCTCTCGTGTTGATTCGAACAAAAAAAGGACAGGAAGTGTTTGATTATATTACTAATCAAATGAAATTAAAAGAAGTAACATATGAAGCTGGTGTAAAAGGGAATCCTGCTGAATACAAATCTTGTATAAGACCTTTGCAAAGAGATACGTTCTTTATTGATATGAACACAATGGGGTTTGAAGAATTAGAAAGAAAATATGCTGCTCCGATAGAATATCCTTTAAAAACAAGAGTTAAAAGAAAAGTAAAGAATCTAATCAAGAGTATACTTCGAATAATCGGAGGGGAATAAATAATGCAGACTATGGATTACTCTTTGTGTACAATTACGAGGAATAATGATGAAAGAAATACCAGTATTATATAAAAGAAAAGAAGAATGCAGTGGATGTACGGCCTGTTATGCCATCTGTCCGAAAGGAGCCATATCTATGGTGGAAGATGAAGAAGGCTTCGAGTATCCGCAAATAGATAAAAATAGGTGTGTGTGTTGCTATCAATGCTTGAAAGTCTGCCCAATAAAACGGCAGCCGTAAAAGAATCTGGCGTATAAAACATAGTACTATTGTTTATCAATTTTATGGAGAATAAAATGGAAGAATATATAAGGCGTTCGTGGGTGGAAGTCAATTTAGAGCAAATAAAGAAGAACTATCAGATATATAAAAAAAATGTACCTTCTGAATGTGAGATTATGGCTGTTGTAAAGGCTAATGCTTATGGGCATGGGGATGTAGAAGTTGCTAGAACATTAATGGATATAGGAGTAAGAAATTTTGCAGTCTCAAATATCATTGAAGCTTGTAGGCTACGAGAGAATGGGATTAAAGGGCAAATTCTTATTCTTGGATATACGCCAATAGAATGTATGCAACAGATACATGACGAAGAAATTACGCAAGCAATTATTTCAGAAGATTATGCTAACGAAATAGTTAAAACAGGAATTAGAATCAAAGGTCAGTTTGCGATTGATACGGGAATGAATAGAATAGGACTTGATGCAGAACTTTTAAGTCAATGTGAAAAAACGATACGAAGATATAAAGAGAAATTGGAAATTACAGGAATATTCACACACCTTTGTGTGGCAGATTCTGATAAAGCGGAAGATATCGAGTTCACAAAAAGGCAAGTAAGTAGATTTGAAATTTTGGCTGAAAAAATCAAGGATTTAAATTTACCATATATACATTGTTTGAATTCGGCAGGTGGAATATGGCATAGATGTGGTGTAAGTGTACTGACAAGGCTTGGTATAATTTTATATGGTCTAAAACCAGATTATTCAAATAAACTTCCGTTTGGAATAAAACCAGCACTTTCATGGAAGAGTGTAGTGGCGATGACCCAGACCGTTCGTCCAGGAGAAACTATAGGATATGGAAGAACATATAAAGTTATGAAACCTATGAAAATTGCTATAATTCCAACAGGATATGCAGATGGTTATAATCGAGGACTTTCAAATAATGGTTTTGTATTGATAAATGGAAAAAAAGCTTCTATAGTTGGAAGAATATGCATGGATCAATTTATGGTTGATGTAACAAATATTGATAATGTCTTAACTGGAACAGAGGTTGTTTTGCTGGGAGAAAGTGGAGATATAGCAGTTACTGCTGATGATATGGCAAAGCTATTAGAAACTATTGGTTATGAAGTAGTGTGCGATATTAGTAGTCGGGTGTTAAGGATATATGTATAAAAATATGTTAGAGTGTTAGCGTAATAGAAGGGATTAGAGGTAATTTATGCGGAAAGGAATAAGATCTTAGAGTCTGACCCTCGAAAGAAAAACCATGTATGGTGATGGATGAGGAGTTGTCATTATTTATTCGAATTTTTGTATCTGTTATAGCAACAATTACTACTATATTGCAAACAATCTTGCAGTTTGATAAAGTGGTAGAACGCGTGATATATAGTATGCATCAGTAAGAAAATATTATATTGCTTTTTTCATTTTTAATAAAAAGCAGATGATAATTATGTTAGACAGAATTTCCACAGGGATAGATCTTTATATCCTACTCATGGACATCTGAAGCATTTCAGCTTCTAGTAAAAGAACTTGCAGAAAACGCATTCATGATGGTGTCTGGGTAAAATTAAATCTATGCTCTTTAAAAGATGGACAGGATAAATATGCTATTATGGAACAGTGTGTTACGATTTACGAACTTCGCCACTTATGAGAGAAGTTAAACCTATAAGTTATGAAAAACTACAAGCAATGCTTATGAAAAAATACGATAAAGATTTATATGATATCAGGTCAAAATGGAATGAAGGAAATGGACGGGAAATCACAGAAGATATTAAATTGCATGTAGGAGCATTGGCATCTGGTGCAGCAGTGATTCAAAATGAGAACATAATAACACAATTCATATTACCACATAATAGAAAGCTTTTAGGAATAGATATGGAAACCTATGCAGTTTATTATGCAGCACAAAATGCAATGAATTCACCAAAATTCGTATCAATAAAAGCAGTTAGTGATTACGCTAACCAACATAAAAATGATGACTATCAAAAATATGCAGCTTTTATAAGTATTCAATTTTTGCTGAAGAAATTAGATGATATTTTGTTACTTGTCCAGGGAAAATAGAATATACTTTATATGAGTGAAAACATTGTCAAAAAAGTGTAAAAATACTTGCCAACAACAAAAGTTTAGTATAAACTTCTTTCGAATTTTGAGATGGCATATTCAACATACAAATGTGCATAAAAAATATGCAAAATTACATATTGGCAAATGGTAAAAATGGAAACTATGATAAAAGACAGAGATGAAACAATTGAAAAATTACAAAGAGTGATTGAACAATGTATAGAGGACAGGAATCTGAAGCAAAAAGATGTTTTAGCGCTTTGTTCTAAGAAGGGATATACATTAAAGCAATCTGAATTATCAAGAATTTTAGGCAGAAAAACGACATTGGCTTTATATCCGGCGATTGCGTTGTCAGATGCGTTAGAGATAGATATGAGTGCCGTGTTGTACCCTAACAGATGGAGAAGGCGTAAGTGGGATATTGCATCGAAGTCTTTCATCACAGATGCCACTGAACAGGCGATAAGAAGTTATCTTGGCACATATCATATGTTATTTCATTCTACAGATGCTCAAGAAGCGAAAAAACTTCGTGGGCGTTTTGTATTATATTCACAGAAAGGGGAAGATGGACTGCCTTATTGTGCGGCACTTCTCTCTTTGGAGACAGGTGAATATAATGAAGAAGGAGAACAGCAGTTAAAGCGCTATGAAGGACAGTTTTTTATCTCAAAACAGGGTGTATCTTACTGTATACTGGTCAATAATGAAAATGGAGATCTTTCATTAATCATGTTCCGTGACAGATTGTTTTTGTCCGGGAAAGCTCAGAGCAGGATGGGGCTTGCGATGACAATTGCGGCTGGTGAGGTGAAGCATCCAGTTGTTCATAAACTGGTGATATACAGAGAAGAGTTTATCCTTTCTTCAGAGCAGGAAGACAGATTAATTAATTTGATGAAGATGTCAGGGTTGGACAAAGACATTTATATATCCTCAGAAAATCTGATTGAAGAGAAGGCATCGCTAAAAGAAAAGGGATTAGAGGATATAATTCAGTTAATTGAGAAATATTTACCAGAAAGAACATATTATATTTTAAACCGGGAGATATTAAGAAATCTGAGAAGAAGAATCACTGATATGGAAATGACACAGATAATTGCTGATTTGAAAGAATTAGATGAA
>ERZ1032022.134-NODE-134-length-18258-cov-35.763885_pt1 | contig 18258 bp, 14 predicted proteins | sample MGYA00516699_ERZ1032022 | MGnify/ENA primary metagenome ERZ1032022 (study PRJEB33719, sample SAMN04261294) | wastewater metagenome | biome: rural village; feature: human; material: feces | host: Homo sapiens | place: El Salvador | collected 2013-01-07 ... | reverse complement strand
AGCGCGAGGCTGCTCTGGCCAAGGTCGAGCCGTTCCAGCAGGGTGACTTCGAGGCCATGTACCGCATCATGGGTGAGCGCCCGATGACCATCCGTTATCTGGACCCGCCCCTGCACGAGTTCCTGCCCACCAAGGACGAGGACATCAAGGAACTGGCTGCCGACATGGGCATGACCTACGAAGACCTGAAGAACGTGGTTGCTTCTCTGCACGAGTTCAACCCCATGATGGGTCACCGTGGCTGCCGTCTGGCTGTTACCTACCCCGAGATCGCTGCTATGCAGACCCGCGCTGTGATCAAGGCTGCTCTGAACGTCTCTGCTGAGACCGGCCATGTGATCACCCCGCACATCATGATCCCGCTGGTCGGCGAGGTCAAGGAGCTGAAGTTCGTCAAGGACGTTGTTGTCAAGGTTGCTGACGAGCTGATCGCTGCTGCTGGCGTTGACATGAAGTATCAGGTCGGTACCATGATCGAGATCCCCCGTGCAGCCCTGACTGCCGGCGAGATCGCCAAGGAAGCTGAGTTCTTCAGCTTCGGCACCAACGACCTGACCCAGATGACCTTCGGCTTCAGCCGTGATGACGCTGCCAAGTTCCTGGGCGCATACTACGAGAACAAGATCTACGAGAGCGATCCGTTCCAGCATCTGGATCAGATCGGCGTCGGCAAGCTGGTCAAGATGGCTGCCCACGACGGCCGCGAGACCCGCCCCGATCTGGGTCTGGGCATCTGCGGCGAGCACGGCGGCGACCCCACGAGCGTGGAGTTCTGCCACAACGTCGGTCTGGACTACGTCAGCTGCTCTCCCTTCCGTGTGCCTATCGCACGTCTGGCTGCTGCCCAGGCTGCTATCAAGAACCCTCGCAAGTGATCGCGTGAGCGCTTGAAAAAGCACAAATAAAGCAAATGAACCGCCCCGGTTTCCGTAATGGAAGCCGGGGCGGTTTTTGTATGCAGGAGAGCGGGCGGCAGGGCGGGTATTCCGACCATGAGCCTGCCTGCATTTTACGGTGAAATGCGCAAACAAAAAGCAGGCAGTGTCGTGGAAAGGAGGAGGAAAGCGACACTGCCTGCTGTATAGGAACCCCTGAACATTGCGGCTTGATCAGGAGGGATTTGGTAGTCTGTCCGCCGTTCTGGCTATTGCCTCGCATAGAAACGGGAGACAGTTTTTTATGGGCCTGCTGTGCGCCGCTGCTGCGGCCGCACCCGCAGGGAAATGTGCCTGCATGGGCTTTGCGGGGGAGAACCTTTCGGAGGTTATGGGGGATATCCGTTCCGTTCTCCCTGAGTGCACCCTTATTATGTCAGACAATCGTGGCAATTCTTTGTGGTAAATTTGAACAGTTTGCAAATAAATACCCTGCCCATGAAAAAAGACTGCTGAAAAGTCCGCGCTTTTCAGCAGTCTGAATCTGAAATTTTTCCGCGTTACACCCCAAAGAATTCCTTGGCGATGTCGGCGCTGCGCTTGGCATCCTTGGCGTACCAGTCCGCGCCGATCTTCTCAGCGTATTCCGGGGTCAGCACGGCACCGCCCACCATGATCTTGCAGTCCAGCTGCGCGGCGTGCAGGGCAGCGATGGTCTCCTCCATACTTTTCAGGGTGGTGGTCATCAGCGCCGAAAGGCCTACCAGATGCACGTCTTTTTCCCGCACAGTGTCCACCACCGTTTCCACCGGCACATCCCGGCCAAGATCCAAAACCTCAAAGCCGTAGTTTTCCAGGATCACCCGGACGATGTTCTTGCCAATGTCGTGCACGTCGCCCTTGACGGTGGCAAGGACGATGCGCCCCTTGCTGGCGCTGCCTTCGCCCTTTTGGGCAATGGCGGTCTTGATCTCCTCAAAGGCACTCTGGGCGGCGCTGGCAGCCTGCAGCAGCTGCGGCAGGAACAGGGTGCCTTTTTCGTACTTGCCGCCCACAATGTCCAAAGCGGGGATCAAGGCTTCGTCTACCACCTCCAGCGGCTGCTTTTCCGCCAGCAGGGCGCGGGTGTGGGCGGCGGCGTCACCCTTCAAGCCTTTTTCCACCGCCTTCATCAGGGCGGCGTAGGGGCCGGTAAGTTCTGCTTCGGCGGCACTGGCGGCAGGCGCGGCCTTTGCAGCCTGTGCCAGCGCGGTGCTGGCGGGCACGCGGTCGGCAAAGCGCTCGATGTACTTTGTGCTCTGTTTGTCCCGGTTGGTCAGCACGTTGTAGGCGTAGACCGCCGCCATCATCTCCTCGCTGGAAGGGTTCATGATGGCAAGGTCCAGCCCGGCGTACATGGCCATGGTCAAGAAGGTGGTGTTCAGGTAGGTGCGGCAGGGCAGACCAAAGCTGATATTGGACACGCCCAGCACGGTGCGCACCCCAAGTTCCTTTTTGCAGGTTTCCAGTGCCTGTACTGTAGCCAGCACATCCTCCTGCTGGGCGCTGGCGGTCAGGGTAAGGCAGTCGATGTAGATATCCTCACGGGGGATGCCCGCTGCCAGCGCGGCCTCAGTGATGCGGCGGGCAATGGCCACACGGTCTGCGGCCTTGGGCTGGATGCCTTTTTCGTCGATGGCAAGCCCCACGATGGCGGCACCGTACTTTTTGCACAGCGGCAGGATTGCGGCAAGCTTTTCCGGCTCGCCGTTGGTGGAGTTGACGATGGGCTTGCCGTTGTACACCCGCAGACCCCGCGCCAGTGCTTCCACGTTGGAGGAATCCAGCTGCAAGGGCAGGCTGGTCACGCTTTGCAACGCCTTGATCACCTGCTCCATCAGCACCGGCTCGTCCACGCCGGGCGCGCCCACGTTCACGTCCAGGATCTGTGCCCCGGCCTCTGCCTGACTGACGGCCTGCTCCAGCACATAGTTCATGTCGCCCTCCCGCAGTGCCTGCTGGAAGCGCTTTTTGCCGGTGGGGTTGATGCGCTCGCCCACCACCGTGATGCCGTCCACCGTGACCGTGTCTACCGGGGTGCACAGCACTGAGGGCATCCGGTGCGCGGGACGCCCCGGGGTGCAGCCTGCAAAGGTGCCGTTGAGCAGCTTGATGAACTCCGGGGTGGTGCCGCAGCAGCCGCCGGCGGCAAACAGGTGCAGTTCCCGGTAGGGCTTCATCTGCAGGGCGAACAGCTGCGGGGTGATGTCGTAGCCGCTGCCGTCTGCCCGGGGCAGTCCGGCGTTGGGCTTGACGAACACCGGGAAGTTACCGGGCACGGCCTCGGCCAGACGCTTTGCCATGGGGAAGATCTCCTTGGGGCCCAGCGAGCAGTTGATGCCCACGGCGTCGGCACCCAAGCCCCGGGCGGTGGCAGCAAAGCTTTCCACCGTGCAGCCGGTAAAGGTGCGCCCGCCCGCCTCAAAACTCATGCTGGCCAGAATGGGCAGGTGGGTGTTCTCCTTGGCAGCCAGCAGAGCGGCCTTCAACTCGTACAGGTCGGTGTAGGTCTCAAAAAAGATCAGGTCTGCCCCGGCGGCTTCGCCCGCCTTTACGATGCGGGCATACTCGGCCACGGCATCCTCAAAGGCCAGCGTTCCGCTGGGCTCCAGCAGTTCGCCCAGCGGGCCCACGTCCAGCGCGGTCAGTGCACCGTAGGGCGCACAGGCGCGCTTGCAGTTGGCAATGCCTGCGGCGATGACCTGCTCCAGCGTGTAGGCACTGCCCGCCAGCTTGTGGGCAGAAGCGCCGAAGGTGTTGGCGTTGACGATGCGGCTGCCTGCCGCAGCGTACTGCGCATGGATGCCTTCGATGAGCGCCGGGTCGGTGATATTCAGTTCCTCCGGGCGTGCACCCAGCTTGAGCCCGGCAGCCTGCAGCATGGTGCCCATGCCGCCGTCCAGCAGGATGGTATTGCTCTGCTTGAAAAGTTCATTCACTTGCACAGGTCTTTCCCCTCTTTCTGTATTCGCAGCGGGTGCGCAGCACGCAATGGCCACACCCGGCCAGTTGTCCCTTTACCGGATGGTCGCTGACCCCCAGCAGGGCGGTCACGCTCTTGCGCGGGGTCATCAGGTTGGTGTCGGTGACGCACAGCCCGACCTTGCGCACCGTGTCCAGCGCCGCTGCCACCAGCGGCTGCACCGCGATGTCCCAATCGCCGTAGCCGGGCGAAAAGCGCCCGGTCAGATACTTTCCCTCCGTGGCTGCCCACTGGCGCAGCTGCGCCTCGGCGGCATCGGCGGCCTGCTCGGCCAGTGCGCTGCCCAAGGCATCGGAGGCTACCCCGGCGGCGATATCGCCCACGCCCGCCCGGCGGATCTGGGCATCCACCCCGGGGCCCAGCGTCACTGCCAGCAGAACGGCCTGTCCGCAGCCTGCCAGATGCTTGTGCACGTCCTCGCCGGGCAGAAGCCCGGCCTCGGTCAGGGCAGGGGTGTCTGCCAGCAGCCACACCGCCCGGAGCGTCGCTGCCGCCAGCAGCGGCACGGCGCAGTCTTGCAGCAGTGCCAGCGTGGCGGCATCCGGCTCGCCATGCGCGCCGAAATACCGCGCCGCCTGCGCCAGATCGATGCTCTGCGGCTTTTCCAACGCCAGCGGGCGTGGCACACCGATCGCCATGGACTGCACCTCCTTACTTCTCTTAAATAAAGTACTATTCAGTATACCGCACTTGTGGGCTTTTATCAATCCCGCAAAGAGGAGGAAAAAACAAAAAGCTGCTCTGTTTTCAAGAGCAACTTTTGGGAGAAGCCAGATTTGAATTGTCTGTCGCGTGCAGGAATGCAATTCTTTTGCAAGGCTCAAAGCAGCTTTACGGCCAGCGCCTCGGTGGTGCGCTCCTGCGCCTCGGTGCTGCCGGGCTTGTCATCCAGAATATATCGCAGCACAAGCACCTCGGCCACATACAGCACCGCCACCTTGATGGGGATGCTGCCGGAGTCCAGCGGGCTTTCCTGTGCGCCGCACAGCAGCACGATGTCTGCCAGCTTTGCGCCGGGGGAGTCCTCGTAGTGGGTGATTAGAATGACCTTTGCGCCGTTGGACTTGGCGGTGCGCAGGGTCTCCATCAGGTCGCGGGTAGCGCCGGAGTAGGAGACGAACAGCACCACATCCTGCTCGGTCATCAGGCTGGCAGCCATGACCTGCATATGGCTGTCGGCAACAGCGCGGAACTTGTTGGTGATGCAGGCGAACCGGGCGCAGATCTCGTTGGCGGCGGCCATGCTGCCGCCCTGTCCCATGCAGAACACCTGCCGGGCGCTATGCAGCAGCGCCACCGCCTGCTCCACTGCCTGCGGCGAAAGGGCGTTCTGTGTGCCGTTGATGGCGGTCATGAACAGCGCCGAGGCGTGCTCGCACAGGGTGGCGGTGTCGGCGTCCGGGGCGGGCTCCTGCTGATTTACCAGCACGCCGGTGGCATTGGCCTGCGCCAGCGCAATGCGCATTTCGTGGTAGCCCTCAAAGCCCAGCGCCCGGCAGAACCGGAACACCGTGGCCTCGGCCACCTGACACTCTCTGGCCAGTGACGATATGGACAGATACTGTGCCTCCGCAGCGTGCTGCACCAGATATTCGGCCACCGTGCGGCCGGATTTTGTCAGGTCGCCCTGATGCTGCTGCAGCAGCTCCCAAAAATTTGTAGACATTCTTCCTTCTCCTCATTCGGGCGCCGGTGGGTGCACCGGTGCCTTTTGGTGCTTACCTTCTTATATAAAAGTATAAGAGAAACTGCGCCGCTATTCAAGAGGCGTAATGACCACATTTTACCCGCCGGTTCTGTGCAGAGGGCACAGTTTTGGCGGAAAAAACGATTCAAATTGTGAAAATGCTTTTCATTTTTACAATTTTGGAATTGAAAGCGATTTTCAGGATGACGAAGAAAAGTGTACCATTTTGTAACTATTTTGACAAGTGAAGTTCACAAAAATATTGTGTTTTTTCTGATATCCCACAATTTTGTGCAGGCTGCTGGGTTTAAAAATGAAAATTTATGAAAAGAATGAATAGACAAAATGAAAATAATTTTCTATAATTAGGCTACAAACAACGGCTGCGGACACGAGCAGCCGCTACGAGCAAAACGGAGTACGATCCCCCGATGGATCGAAGAAGATGAACAAGGAGAATCTACCATGAAAAACTGCATTTCCCGCCGTTCCTTCCTGAAGGCTGCCGGTATTCTGGGCGCTGCCGGTGCACTGGCCGCCTGCGGCGGTTCCTCCTCCACCAGCACTGCTGCTTCCTCCACCGCTTCCTCTGCTGCTGCAAGTGCAGCCGGCACCGGCGCAAACATTAAGCTGTGGACATACCCCATCGGCGGCTGGGGCAATGACGATACCGTCCAGAACCTGGTCTCCAGCTTCAACGCAAAGTACCCTGACATCAAGGTGACCGTGGAGTATCTGGACTACACCAACGGCGACGATCAGGTGAACACCGCCATCGAGGGCGGCAGCGCACCCGATCTGGTCATGGAAGGCCCCGAGCGTCTGGTGGCCAACTGGGGCGCCAAGGGTGTTATGGCTCCGCTGAATGATCTGTGGACCGATGATGCCAAGAAGGACATCTACGCTTCTGTAGAGTCTGCCTGCCGCAACGAAAAGGGCGACTACTACGAGTATCCTCTGTGCATGACCGCACACTGCATGGCCGTGAACATGACCAAGGTCAAGGAAGTGGGCGCTGACCAGTACATCGACACTGACAAGCACACCTGGAGCACCGACGGCTTCCTCAAGACCGTGGACGCACTGTACAAGGGCGGCTACGAGAACGTGGCAGCCATCTACTGCAGCGGTCAGGGCGGCGACCAGGGCACCCGCGCCATCATCAACAATATGTACGGCGGCACCTTTACCGATGCAGCCCACACCAAGTACACCGCCGACTCTGCCGAGAACATCAAGGCCATTCAGGCTCTGTACGATGCAAAGGGCGTCAACTTCGATCCCTCCATCAACGGCGGCGAGGAGATCACCCTGTTCCGCAACGGCACCCTGCAGATGGCTTTCTGCTGGAACATTGCACAGCAGCTGAACGCTGACACCGCTGCCGCAGGCCAGACCATCAGCGGCGACGAGATCTTCCCCATGGCATTCCCCACCGCAAGCGGCGACCCGAAGCTGTGCGGCGGCATCTGGGGCTTCGGCATCTTTGATAACGGCGACGAGGCCAAGATCAAGGCTGCAAAGACCTTTATCGAGTTCATCGCTGCCGACCCCGCTCAGGTCAAGGACAGCGTGCTGGCTTCCACCTACTTCCCCGTCCGCACCAGCGTGGGCGACATCTACGCCGGCAACGAGGTCATGAGCGAGTACAGCAAGTTCATGGGCTATCTGGGCGACTACTACCAGATCACCCCGGGCTGGACCACTGCCCGCACCGAGTGGTGGAATATGCTGCAGCGCGTGGGCTCCGGCGAGGCCGTCGAGACTGCCGTCAAGACCTTTGTGGACAACGCAAACGCAGCCGCTGCTGCCGAGGCATAAGCGCTACTTTCTCTGAACTGCATCACAGCTGAACCGCAAGGCCCCTTCCTCCGGGTGAGGGAGGGGCCTTTTTACGGAAAAAACACTCTCAAACGAAAGGTCTGGTGATCCTCTTGGCTGCAAAGACGGCAATGAAAGAGCCCAAACGCAGCAGTGCGCTGGTACGGCGCGAAACCTTCGCCTCCTACTGCTTCCTGCTGCCCAGCCTGATCTTCTTTCTGGGCTTCGTCATCTACCCCATGATCCTCTGCGTGGTGACCAGCTTTTTTGACTCCACCATGAACCGCGCGGATATCTTTGTGGGGATGGCAAACTACAAGACCCTGTTTGCCGACCCCATCTTCCTTGGTGCATTAAAGAACACCTTCGTCATCGTCATTGTGTCGGTGCCCATCACCTGCATCTTCTCGCTGTGGGTGTCCTCCGCCATCGTAGACCTGCCGGAGTGGGCCACCAGCCTTTTCCGCTGCGTTTTCTACCTGCCCGTGGTCACCGGCTCTGTCGCTGTTACCGTGGTGTGGAAGTGGATGTACAACAACTACTACGGCATCTTCAACTATCTGGGCAAGAGCCTTGGTATTCTGGACAAAAACATCAACTGGCTGGGTGACGAGCGGTTTGCACTGGGTTGTATCATCCTGATCCTGCTCACTACCTCTGTGGGTCAGCCCATCGTGTTGTACGTTTCGGCACTGGGCAACGTGGACCAGTCCATCGTGGAGGCTGCCGAGGTGGACGGTGCAACCGACCTCCAGTGCTTCTGGAAGATCAAGTGGCCCGCCATCATGCCCACCACCCTGTACATTCTGGTCATCACCACCATCAACTCCTTCCAGTGCTTTGCACTGATCCAGCTGCTGACCTCCGGCGGCCCCAACCACAAGACCGATACCATTATGTACTACATCTACTACACCGCCTTCAAGCAGTACAAGTACGGCTACGGCAACGCCATGGGCGTGGTGCTGGCGGTGATCATCGCCATTCTGTCTGCTGTCCAGTTCAAGATGGGCAACAAAGATAATTAAGGAGGTGCGGAACAATGAGTGCAACTGCTGCAAAAAAGCAAAAACCGTTGAAGCGCCATCCCAGTAAACTGAAAAAGATGAGCGCCTACACCATTCTGGCGATCATCCTTATCAGCATTATGGCGGTGCTGTTCGCCTTCCCCCTGTACTGGATCATCACCGGTTCCTTCAAGACTGGTGCCGCCATCAACGCCACTACCCCGGAGTGGTGGCCCAGCCAGTGGGTGCTGACCAACTACCAGAAGCTGTTTGCCGGCAAGCGTGCCCCGCTGTGGCAGCTGGCTGTGCCCTTCGGCTCCAAGTTCAGTGCCAACGGCGAGCCCATCTACTTCTCGGTAGGCCCCATGGCTCCCGCTGCCATCCGCTGGATGATCAACACCGTGTTCATGGCAGTCATGTCCATGATCCTTACCTGCCTGACCGCCGCCATGGCCGGTTATGCGCTGGCCAAAAAGCGCTTTGTGGGCCGCAAGCTGCTGTTCACCCTGATCGTGTGCGCCATGGCACTGCCCAAGCAGGTCATCCTGATCCCCCTGCTGCGCGAGATGAGCGCACTGAACCTGTACAATACCATCTGGGCGGTCATCTTCCCCATCGTGGGCTGGCCGTTCGGCGTGTTCCTGATGAAGCAGTTCAGTGAGGGCATCCCCACCGAAATGCTGGAGGCTGCCCGCATCGACGGTGCCAGCGAGGCACGCACCTTTGTCAAGATCGTGCTGCCCATGGTCAAGCCCGGTATCGGTGCACTGGCCATCTTTACCTTCATCAACAGCTGGAACGACTACTTCATGCAGTTGATCATGCTGTCCAGCACCAGCAACCTGACCATCTCGCTGGGCATTGCAAAGCTGCAGGCAGAGAACAGCACCGACTTCGGCCTGATCATGGCCGGTGCCGCACTGGCCGCAGTGCCGATCATCATCATCTTCCTCATCTTCCAGAAGTACTTCACCAAGGGCATCGCAATGGGTGCGGTCAAAGGCTAAAATTGCGACCGCGGCCTGCGGCCGAAACAGGGAGCAATTTTTGGCGCAGCGGTCTGCAAGACGCGAGACCCGCCCAAGGGTCGAAGCGGATGCAGGGCACCGCAAGAGGGCATTGATGCCGCTGCCCGAACTGAAAAGCGTACGAGCATGATACAACTTACAATTATAATTAAAGAAGGGCTTGAAACATGAAAGATATCAAAAAATATCAGGGTGTCATCCCTGCCTTTTACGCCTGCTATGACGCAGAGGGCAACATCTCGGTGGAGGGCGTCAAGGCGCTGACCCGCCACCTGATCGCCAAGGGCGTCAAGGGCGTGTATGTGGGCGGCTCCTCCGGCGAGTGCATCTACCAGCACGTCGATGAGCGCAAGACGGTGCTGGAGGCCGTGATGAGCGAGGCCAAGGGCAAGCTGACTGTGATCGCCCACGTTGGCTGCAACAACACCGCCGACAGCATGGAGCTGGCCCGCCACGCCGAGAGCGTGGGCGTGGACGCCATTGCCTCCATCCCACCCATCTACTTCCACCTGCCGGAGTACGCCATTGCCAAGTACTGGAACGATATGTCCGCTGCAGCCCCGAACACCGAGTTCGTCATCTACAATATCCCGCAGCTGGCAGGCACGGCGCTGACCATGAGCCTGCTGAACGAGATGCTGAAGAACCCCAACGTGGTAGCTGTGAAAAACAGCTCCATGCCCACGCAGGATATCCAGATGTTCAAGGATGCCGGCATTGCCGCCCGCGGCGAGGGCAACTTTGTGGTGTTCAATGGCCCGGACGAGCAGTTCGTTTCCGGCCGCGTCATCGGCGCAGACGGCGGCATCGGCGGCACCTACGCCGTGATGCCGGAGTTGTATCTGGCCATGAACGCCCATCTGGAAAAGGGCGAGATCGCAAAGGCCCGTGCCATCCAGTACGAGGCAAACCGCATCATCTACAAGATGTGCTCCGCCCATGGCAACCTGTATGCCGTGCAAAAGGAGATCCTGCGCCGGATGTACGGGCTGGAACTGGGCAGCGTGCGCGCACCGATGCCCGGCCTGATCCCCGAGGATGAGTCCATCGTGGCCGAGGCACAGGCCATGATCGAAGCCGCCATCGCAAAGCTATAACAGGATAAAAGCGCCCCTCTCCGTCTCTTTTTCAGAGGGGAGGCGGGCGCTTCTTTTATTGGAGGAAACGCGAATGATCTGCGATACCCTGCAGCATCTTGGCCGGTACAGGGGACTGCACCCCAACTTGGATACCGCCATCGACTATCTGCTTACCCACGACCTTGCTGCCCTGCCGCTGGGACGCACCGAGGTGGACGGCGATAAAGTGTTCATCAACTTGATGGATGCTGCATTGCACCCGGACGCGGGCTACCACCCGGAGTACCACAGGCTTTATGCTGATTTACAGGTAGACCTTACCGGCAGCGAGGGCTGGGGCTACACCACTGTGCCCGGCGCGGAGATCGGGGAATTTACCGGGGACTGCGGCTTTCAGGCCAGCGCCAGTGTAGTGACCGGTGCACTGGGCGAGGGGCGTTTTGTGCTGTTCTTCCCGGAGGAACTGCATAAGCCCGGCCTTGCACAGCACGGCTGTGTCAGCGTGCGCAAGGCAGTCGTCAAGATCAGAATGGAGGAGTAAGACCATGGAAAAGGAAAAGCTGTTTGCACAGATCAAGGGCGGACTCATCGTGTCCTGTCAGGCACTGGAGCACGAGCCCCTGTACACCAAGGAGGGCGGGGTCATGCCCCTGATGGCCAAGGCTGCCGCCATGAGCGGGGCTGTGGGCATCCGCGCCAACACCGTGCGGGACATTACCCAGATCAAGCAGGTGGTGGACCTGCCGGTCATCGGCATCATCAAAAAGGACTACCCCGGCACGCCCATGTACATCACCGTCACCATGAAGGAAGTGGACGAGCTGGTGGCCTGCGGGGTGGATATCCTTGCCGTGCAGGGCACCGGTGCGCTGCGCCCGGACGGCTCCACTTCGGCACAGTTCATCCGCGCCATCAAGGCAAAGTACCCCGAGCAGCTGGTGATGGCTGACTGCGATAACTTTGAAAACGCCATGCTCTGCGCCGAGGCCGGTGCCGACTTTGTGGGCACCACCATGCGCGGTTACACCCCGGAGACCACCGGCATTGACGATATCGACTTTGACTTTATCCGCAAGCTGTCCGCAGAGTGCCCGGCAAAGATCATTGCCGAAGGTCACATCCACTACCCGGAGCAGGCGGTCAAGGCGCTGGAGGCCGGTGCCTTTGCGCTGGTGGTGGGCGGTGCCATTACCCGCCCGGCAGAGATCACCGCACGCTTTACCGGTGCCATCAACGCCGCAAAGAAATAACACAGGGGAGTGGCGGATATGAAACACTATCTTGGTATCGACATCGGCGGCACCGCCGTCAAGCTGGGCATCGTGGACGAGACCGGTACGGTGCTGGCGAAAACCGAAGAGAGCGTAAGCTTTGACGGCTACCGCACCCCCATCCTGACCACGGTGCTGAAAGCCGCGCAGGCCTTCCTTGCCGCGCAGAGCGTTCCGGCGGAAAGCCTTGCGGGCATCGGCGTTTCTGCCACCGGGCAGATCGACAGCCGCAAGGGCATCGTGGCGGGCACCTGCGGCAACCTGCCCAACTATATCGGCGCACCTATTAAAGCCGAGCTGGAAAAGACCTTTGGCCTGCCGGTCACGGTAGCCAACGACGCCAACTGCATGACGCTGGGCGAGGTGTGGGTCGGCGGTGCAAAGGGCTATACGGACGTCATCGGCGTGACGCTGGGCACCGGCGTAGGCGGCGGCATCCTGACCGGTGGCCGTCTGCTGGAGGGCGCGCGGGGTCTGGGCGGTGAACTGGGCCACTACCGTACCCACGCGCTGGACGGCGTAGACTGCACCTGCGGCGCAAAGGGCTGCTGGGAGCGCTACGCCGCCACTACCGCCCTTGTACGCGCCGCGCAGGAGAAAGACCCGGCATGGAAGGATGGCCGCGCCATCTTTGCCGCCGCCGAGGCGGGCAACGAGACCGTGCTGGCGCTGCTGGATGCATGGACGGACGAGATCGCGCAGGGGCTGGCGGGCATGGTGCATATCTTCAACCCGCAGCTGATCCTGATCGGCGGCGGCGTGTCTGCCCAGCAGAAGCTGCTCATCGAGCCTATCGCTGAAAAGGTGAAAGCATCTGTCATGCCCGCCTTTGCCGAAGGACTGGAAATTCGTGCCGCACAGCTGCACAACGATGCTGGGATGGTGGGCGCTGTATACTACTTCCGGCAGACGATGGAAAAGGAGTGATTCAGTTATGAAAAAGCATATTCTCTGTCTGGGTGATTCCAACACCCACGGCTACTGCGCCGACCCCAACGACTGCGCCGACCACGGCATCCGCTTCAACGAGGACGAGCGCTGGACCTGCCGCCTGCAAAAGGCGCTGGGCGAGGAGTATCTGGTCACCGAGGAGGGACTTTCCGGCCGCACCACCGTGTTCGTGGATCCGCTGCATGAGTCCATGGACGCGCTGAGCGTGGCCTACGCCCTGCTCAAGAGCCATGAGGTCATCGACCTGCTCATCATCATGCTGGGCACGAATGACGTCAAGGAGCGCTTTGGCGCAAACGCTGCCTGCATCGGTGCGGGCATGGAGCGGCTGCTGCTCAAGGTGAAGAGCGTGGACTGCTGGGGCGGCAAGGCACCCAACATTTTGGTGGTGGCACCGCCCTGCATCAAGGACGGATTCCACGATGCCGTGATGGGCGCAGGCTGTGTGGAAAAATCCCGCGGCGTCGCCGAACAACTGCGCATCGTAGCTGAGCGGCAGGGCGTACACTTTATGGACGCCGCCGAGTGCGAGTTCAACGAGGTGGACTTTATGCACCTGACCTGCAAGGGCCACGCCCGGTTGGCGGAGCTGCTGACCGAAGAGGTGCCCAAGCTGGTCTGAGTGTGTTAAAAGAAAATGGACGGAGGAACGTCAAAGACGCTCCTCCGTCCATTTTTGTGCGGTGATGTGAGATGATATCAGAGGTTATGTGGCGCTTTTAGCCTGCTTGAGGATACGGATCACCTTGTATTTGGGTACATACTTTTCCGGGGCGAAATCCTCTTCCAGATAGCCCTGCTCGACACACCAGCGGGCGGCGGCAGCGGCATCGGTGGCTTGTGCAACGGTGGACTGGGGGCAGCCTGCGTTCTGCCACAGCAGTTCAGCCAGCTGGCCCTGAGTCTTGGGGATGGCTGCATCTGCGGGCAGCAGGTTCTTCAGGATGGCGCGGGTAGTGATCTCGTAGCCGCCCCAGACTGCTGCGCCGCCAATGGCGACTGCTGCAATAGCACCGGCGGCGGACTCTGCGGGCTCTTCCGGCTCGGGTTCCGGTTCAGGCAGCGGCTCGGGCTTGGGCTCGGGCTTGGGCTCAGGCTTGGGCTCAGGCTTCGGCTCAGGCTTCGGCTGAGGAGTATCAACACCGAAATCCTCGTCCAGCGGCTGATCTGGATCGGGTCGGGTCGCCGGAGTAGCGGACCACTGTGCTGTCAGTCTGACAGCACCCCGGGGCATGATGAATGTGATCTCCTCAGTGCCCTGCTCCGTATCAGAGCCAAGCGTGCCGACCGTTACGCCAAAGTCCGCGCTGGTGCCTTCTTCCACTTTCCAGTGATGGAATTGCATGTTTTCAGCAGGTGCATCAGCCTTGATCGTGACTTTTTCGCCCGCCTTTACGCGCACAAAGCTGTCCTGCGTGCCATTGATTGTACCGCCTTCCACGATGACCGGCAGACTCATTGCGATGGCGGGAATACTGTAGACAGCACTCAGTTCCACAGGCTTGTCAGACATGGTGAACGTAAAAGTTTCGTTTTTGATCTTTGCCCCGCTGGCATCCAGCAGATAATTATTTTCTGCGTCTACCGTAACATTCAGGCTATTGCCGTCCGCATCGATGATTGCAGTAAGGCTGCCCTTTTTGAGCTTCCAGCCTACGAGTTTGGAAAAGCTTGCGTTGCTGTCGTGACCGGTCACGGTAACGGATGCACCCTCCAGTGCATACACTGTCTCACCGGTGGTATTGTCCGTTTGGGCAGTACCGTTGCTCACCTTGACAGCAGCCTTGTAGACAGCGGTCAGCTTGACGGCTGCATCCGGCATGGTGAAGTTCAGAGGGCTGACCTTCAACTCCTCTTCGGTCTTGCCGATATTGCCGCCAGATACCTCCCAGTGGTCAAACTGGTAATCCTCGGGGCTGTCTGCGGTCACGGTAACGGCTGCGCCCGGGCGGGCAAAGTCTGCATTGCTGTTACCGTTCACTTTGGCAGTACCGCCGGACACCTCAAGCTTGTTGCTGTGGTGTGCGGTCAGTTCTACATTGCCTGTAGGCATGATGAACGAAAATTCCTTCTGCGCCAGTTTTTCGGCAGAGATCGTAAAGCCTGCGGGAGCATTTACTACTTCCCAGCCGTCAAATTTTCGCTCGTCAGTTTCATCGATCTGGGCGGTGACGGTCACTTTTTGACCGTTGAAGGCCATTTGCACTTCGCTTCCGCCCGCTTTTGCGATTCCATTGTTTACGGTAATTGCGGAAAACGTCTTTTCCTCAATATGCAGATAGCTGTAGGGTGCATCGGACGGGATGGGTGTAATGCTTCCGTCGATGGCTTCTGTCTCCGCATCCTCGCTGGTGTAGTAGACGTAGTCTGCACCATCCGTGCGGTTGTAGGTGAAGTTCTTGGCAATTCTATTGCCGCTTTCTGCATTACCGCGGATGGTAACAGGACCGTTGCAGGTAATATCGGCGATGCCCTTCCATCCGCCGATGACCTGATTATACTGGGGCGCATTGATCTCTACTGCACTGGCATTCCGAATGATCAGAGTGCCCTCGTCTGCCTGAGAACGGGCACCTATGGCATAGCTGCCAAAATTACCAGACGCATTGATCGTTACTTTTCCGGTGCAGTCAATCTCTGCCTTATTGCCAATCGCGGAGTAGTTATCGCTGGAGATTGTTACGTTATCTGCATCATTAATATAGATTGTAGCCAGAGGACTGTACGCTCCGCCGTTCAGTTCAATATTCGTGCCCGGCGCAGTTACACGCAGAATACCTGAGAGCTGTACATTATCTGAGCATAATGCACCGTTTTCATATCTGAGTTTACCGGCATTCGAGGTTCCCGCAAGGATATCATCCTTATTTTCATCTGTGACCTCTTTGCCATTGACGGTGATGCCGTAGCCGTTCTCCGCATCCAGCACACTGACCGCACGGTTGCCGCTGATGTTCAGCTGCATCAGTGCATCAGTGCTCTCAGCCAGAGCTGGGGCTGAGAGGGTGAACATCATGCATCCGGCTAGCGCTGCCGATACTGCACGTCGGATAAGTTTGCCTTGTTTCATGGTACAACCTCCTTTTTCCCCTCGTATTATTTACGGGGGGTATGTATTACGGTACTTCCATTATATTACAATTTATCGTATTTTGGAAGGGAAATGGTACAAAATGCTCAAAAAGAGCACGAATTATCGAAAGTATCACTCTTTGAACGGCTCTGCCCCTGCCGTTCTTCCGTTCTGCGTGCTTTTTTGCCCCAGCACCGCCTTTTTTGTTGACAAGGCACCGGCTTGCTATTATAATAGTGTAGTCAAAATGGCATTCCTGTGCGGCTTTGTGGCTGCGCGAAACAAATACAGCTAATAACAAGGAGAGATTCTCAAATGGCACAAGAGATCAAGATGTCCGCTGCCGGTCTGAAGGCAATGCAGGAGGAACTGGAATACCTCAAAACCGTCCGCCGCAAGGAACTGGCTGAAGAGATCAAGGAAGCCCGCAGCCACGGCGACCTGTCTGAGAACAGCGAGTACGACGAGGCCAAGAATACGCAGGGTCTGGTGGAGAACCGCATCACCGAGCTGGAGCAGACCATCAAGAACGCAGTTATAATCGACGAGAGCGAACTGAGCGTGGATAACGTCTCTGTTGGTACCCACGTCACCATCCGCGAGACCGGCGAGGACGAGGCCGAGGAATACGATATCGTGGGCCGCACCGAAGCTGACGCATTCAACGGCAAGATCAGCGATGAGAGCCCCGTGGGCCACGCCCTGATGGGCAAGGCTGTGGGCGATAAGGCCGAAGTGCTGCTGCCCACCGGCCAGACCGTGGAGTACACTGTGCTGGCTATCACCCATTCTGCAAACTAAGTAGGAGTAACCATGGAAGAGCAAAAGAGAAACCCCGCTGCGGGTCTGTCCGAGAGCGAGCAGGTACAGGTGCGCCGCCAGAAGCTGGCCGACCTGCAGGCCGCCGGCAACGACCCCTTTACCCTGACCAAGTTCCCGCAGGACGCGTATTCTGCCGACCTGAAGGAAGAATTTAAGGAACTGCCCAACGAGACCGACAGCGGCAAGCTGGTGGCACTGGCAGGCCGTATGATGTCCAAGCGCGTCATGGGCAAGGCAAGCTTTGCCCACTTGCGCGATGACAAGGGTGATATCCAGCTTTACGTCCGCCGCGACGAACTGGGCGACGAGGCCTACGCTGCCTTTAAAAAGCTGGACGTGGGCGACATTATCGGCGTGAAGGGCGAGGTGTTCCGCACCAAGACCGGCGAGCTGAGCGTGCGCGCCACCGAGCTGACCCTGCTGGCCAAGAGCCTGCGCCCCCTGCCCGAAAAGTTCCACGGCCTGACCGATACCGAAATGCGTTACCGCCAGCGCTATGTGGACCTGATCGCAAACCCGGAGGTGAAGGACACCTTCATCAAGCGCAGCCGCATCCTGAAGGAGATCCGCGCTTATCTGGACGAGAAGGGCTTTTTGGAGGTGGATACCCCCATCCTGACCCCGTTCGAGATCGGTGCTTCTGCACGTCCCTTCTACACCCACCACAACACCCTGAACATGGACATGGTGCTGCGCATCGAGACCGAGTTGTACCTCAAGCGCCTGATCGTGGGCGGTATGGATCGCGTGTACGAGGTGGGCCGCATCTTCCGCAACGAGGGCATGGACCCCAAGCACAACCCGGAGTTCACCACCATCGAGTTGTATCAGGCCTTTACCGATTTCCACGGCATGATGGATCTGGTGGAGGAACTGTACAAGCGCCTTGCCCTCAAGATCTGCGGCAGTCTGGTCATCCCGTATCAGGGCAAGCAGATCGATATGAGCCACTGGGAGCGCCTGACCATGGTGGAGGCCGTGAAGAAGTATTCCGGCGTGGACTTCAACGACTGGCAGACCGATGCAGACGCCATTGCCGCCGCCAAGGCGCACAACGTGGAACTGCCCGAGGTGCCCACCAAGGGCGCCATTCTGGCTGAGTTCTTCGACGCCTTTGTGGAGGACAAGCTGATCCAGCCCACCTTTATCTACGATTACCCCGTGGAGATCAGCCCGCTGGCCAAGCGCAAGCCGGATGATCCCGCTTTCACCGAGCGCTTCGAGTATTTCATCGACTGCACCGAGTACGGCAACGCCTTCAGCGAGCTGAACGACCCCATCGACCAGAAGGGCCGCTTCGAGCGTCAGGTGGCCGAGCGCAAGGCGCTGGAGCCGGAGTGCAAGGCACAGGTGGACTACGACTACGTCAACGCACTGGAGTACGGTCTGCCTCCCACGGGCGGTCTGGGCTTCGGCGTAGACCGTCTGGTGATGCTGCTCACCGACAGCGCCTCCATCCGCGATGTGCTGCTGTTCCCCACGATGAAGCCGATTGAGCAGTAAAATGCAAAATTAAAACGCAGATGCGATGAAATTTTGAACGGATTTCAAGCAACATCTGCGGTACTACACCACAACTACACCAATTTTGGGACGTTTTCCCGAAAAGGAGCCTTACAAAG
>ERZ1032022.129-NODE-129-length-18413-cov-5.862676_pt1 | contig 18413 bp, 17 predicted proteins | sample MGYA00516699_ERZ1032022 | MGnify/ENA primary metagenome ERZ1032022 (study PRJEB33719, sample SAMN04261294) | wastewater metagenome | biome: rural village; feature: human; material: feces | host: Homo sapiens | place: El Salvador | collected 2013-01-07 ... | reverse complement strand
AGATGATTCAGCGCTGGCCGATGCCGGGAAGGAGATTTGGCGTAACCTTTAGGGTAATAATATTTTCCTTCACCGACAGACTGTCCAGCAGATTGAAATCCTGAAATACGAAACCAATCTTGCGGCGTCTGATATCGGTAAGCTCTTCCCGCCACAATTCGTTCGTATTCACTCCATCAAAGATCACCTCTCCATCCGTCTGCTGATCCATGAATCCCAGAATCTTCAGAAGTGTCGTCTTACCACAGCCGGACTTTTCCATGATTCCGACATATTCTCCCTCTTCCACATCAAAACTGATTCCTTTTAATACCGAGATCGCATCTTCGTCATCAATCTCTCCGCCGGTTTTGGGAAATTTCTTGATCAGATTATTTATCTTTAATATTTCTTTCATGCTTTCCTTCCACCTTTCTTATCGTATAGCGTTCGATCATCTTTACTCCGATTCCCTGAATCACCAGATACACTGCCGACATTATAAGCAGATATTTCAGATAATGTCCGCAATCTGCCTGCGTATATTTTCTCATCAGCCATACCTCACCCGTCAATACCGGTACTGTGAGCAACGCAGTCACCAGCGGAACCCAGAAGAAGATACTTGTTTCCGTCCGGATGACTTTCCGCCGTTCTTTCGTCCTCATTCCTATACACATTAAGAAATGATTCCGTCTTTTCTTCTCTTCCATCTCTGATTCATATTTCAGATAGATGACCAGAATACTTCCAATAAAAAATGCACCTGCAATAAATATATCGACCACCGTCGTCATAAACCGCTCACTTTGTATCTGTTCGATCGTCGTTCGTTTGGAATAACAGGATAACACATCTTTGTCAAACCGCTCATCCTCTTCATGTGCTTTTCGAAATACCTGAAGTTCCTCTTCTATCTTTTCGTAATCTGCCTCATTTACATTCAGAAGCACAAGCTGTGTCGGCCAGTGATGGATGTTCACACCCTCTACTGCTTCCTTCTTTTTTACCGGATCTCCGGTTATCCAATTATATTTTTTCCAGTCATCCTGAACTTTTTCAAAATACTTATCTGAGAATACAACCAGATTTTCCTCGTTTCCCTGACGGAATGCACCTGTCAGTACATCAATTTTTTCTCCTTTCACTATACGTTTCGGAAATATCTTCTCCCGGTCCATGAACCAGTAGCTTTCCACCGGCTGTCCGATATGTAGATATGGCATGCTTCTTGTATACATATAATCAAGCGGGTGTGCCTTTGTTCCCTTGTCCTGCTGATAAACAATGTAAATGTCTTTCCCGTCTGCTGACAGATTCAATTTTTCACTTTTCTTTCCTAACGCTTCATTTAATTCCCGATATGTGGTCTCCGATATTCCGATGTGCTGTCCCTGTGGCATGATCACTTGCCTGGAATCATCCATTTTTGACGAATTATCAACATTCGTCACCCGGACCATTGGATACTCCTGCAGTTTTATATCGTATTTTTCTTTCAGCTGATTCCAGAATGTATCGTCTTCCTCTGTCCCCATGCATACAAAATCATATGGGAATAACTGTTCCGGTTTCTCAGCGATCCTTGCAGAGATTATATCCTTCCCGAACACGGCCAGCACCAGTATCGGTATCACACTGATCACGTACACATAACGCAGAGTACTTTTAAAACGATAATAAAAAGAATTGTATGGCATCAGCTTTTCGTAATAACTTTTCTTTTTGTTTTTATGAATCTTTAAAGCCAAACGGAATCCATACTTTTCCAGAAGATACAGTCCCGCAAGCAAGATTAAAATGATCATAATTCCCTCTGCATTTTTCCGTGCTCCGAAACGGATCATTGCTATCACTATAAGAACGATTCCCGCTGTCAGGAATACCGCAATTCCCTTTTCCGGCATCTTTTCTTTCTCAACATCCCCGAGTCTGAATTTTTTCAATTCACGATACAGGAAAAAGTCTCTTATAATCATCAGCCCGATTCCCGTAATTCCCAGTAAAATCAGACCGGACAATAAATATGTAAATGCCGTAATCTTTGCCGGTTGTAATTCGATTCCAATCCCCGCCACAAAAATCCTGCGGATCACAAGAAGGATCAGACTTGCAATACAGGTCCCTCCGATCAGCATTCCGATAATCCCGGCTATAATTTCTGTCGCAAGCAATGCATACATTGTCGTTTTCCTAAGTCCCAGACTTAAAAATATGCTGTAATTACGCATACGCTTCCGAAAATAAGAAAGCAGATTTGCAATCATAAGCAACAGCGATGCCAGCAGACTTATAATCAGAAACTCTAACAGAATTGCTGTAATCCCGTGTCCGGTCAGAATATTTCCTTCTTTATTGAATGGTGCCAGGATCTGTGCCATCCCCACGCCAGAGAAGATCAGACTTGCCGGAAGCAGATTCATTCCCACATAGACTGCAAAATCCTTTTTTGATTTTCGAAAGTTCTTCCACATCGCCCGGTAGAATCCTTCCGGATACTTTCCGGCAAATCCAAGACGACGTTTCTTTTCTTCTTTATAAGCAGCTTCTTTTTCTCTGATTTCTTCCTGTACCTTTTTATCTTCCTGCCAGGAGTCGATCATCTTTACACCGATCACATTTACAACCAGCAATACAACCAGTACGAATGGATATACCTGTGATAACAGATCTGTGAATACCGCTCCGTCTGCTCCCAGAAATGATATCAGACATCCTGCTACAAGTGCCAGAATATCCAGAATCATTCTGTGCCTGTTCCTCAATGTCCATATGATATTTACCAGTCCAGTCAGTTGAATGAATAATACCAGCACCAGTTCACATATGAACAGCGCCACAATCTGTACCATCATCTGATTATCTATGCCATCCAGTACTCCAATGCCTTCAAGGCTGCCTTTTACATAACCGCCTCCCTGACCGGATACAGCCAGCTTTAACAGATATCCCGGTGCATTGCATTTCCATGTTCCCATATTCATCCACGGGAACAAAAGAACTGCCTGCATGATCAACTGCATGATCAGCGAAAATATCTTGATCCTCTTCCTCGTCTTATCCATAACTTTTGCCTCTCATTTTTCGTACATGCTCATTATTATCCGAGATTTTCCGGCATCCTTTTTATACCTGCGCCACCATCGGCTTAAATCCCTCCATTCCGACAACCATCACCGGTGCTCCTGCCGGGATCTCCGTTCCTTTCTCAGATCCCTGTACTCTTACTTTCATATGATGTCCACACAGATATCCTTTTCCCTTCCAGTTGATTTTGGTATCTGCCGTTCCAATCTCCCATAAAAGTCTGGTCTCTCTTCTGCTCTGCAAAAGATTCATAAATCCTCTCAGTACCATATTCAGCAGACATGCTATCAATACACAGCAGAGGATTCCTGCATATCCCTTCACCGGGAAACTCGGAACAAAACATAATGCCGAGATAAAAAGTACCAGCCCGCTGTTTGCAACGTAACATCCCTGCCCCCAGTCTCTTCCGACTGCATAGAATAAAGCTTTGCCCGTGTATTTCTCCCAGAAGCTCAATCCGATTCCATAGACAGCCAATCCGATTCCGATATTCCGGTGTATAACTGCCGGGATTTTATTCAGGCCAAGCGCATCATTCCACAACCATAAAAATGCGTTCGGATCTCTTGCGATAAGATAAGAAATGCACACACATACAATCGGTATACATCCCAGTGCCAGCATCCACAGAAACATATTGGAATCAAACACTTTATGATAGATCTTATCCATTGCTTCACCTGCTTCCTGCGGATCGCCCATCTGGCGGACTGCTTCTTCCTCTGCTTCAACTTCCGTCATCCCTGATTCCATTAATGCGGCTTTACAGTCTTCTATATGCGCTTCATATTCATTTACAATCTCTTTTCTTACAGACGAATCGGTAATCTTCTTCCCAAGTTCTTTCAGATATTCTCTTTCCTTCATATCTAACACCCTCCTTTTCTACCACCTTCACTGCCTTACCTGTGCTATACGGAATACTGGATCATGCTCGTAACTGCATTGGCATAAGCATTCCATTCTTCGATCATTTTCTCCAGATATTTCTTCCCGTTAGGTGTGATCCGGTAATACTTTCTGAGTTTCCCGTTCGCCTCCTGGTTATAACTTTCCAAATATCCGGACTGTACCATGCTGTGAAGCAGCGGATACAATGTTCCTACCTTTAATTCGAATACATTGTCCGATCTCCTTGAGAGTGTATCGATCATTTCATATCCGTACATATCCTTTTCTGAGATCAATTTGAGAATTAACATTGCGGTATTTCCTGAGACCATATTTTTGTTTACTTTCATAGTGATTGCTCCTTTCTTATATTTGCTTTCATTATATATCGGCTTTCGATAGTTGAGTGTAAAAAAATTTGCTTTCTTCTTGGTTTTATTATATATCGCATCTCGATATATGTCAATATACAAGAATAAAAAGAACCGGAAATGCAAACCTGCATTCCCAGTCCCTTTACCTTCTTCTTTCCTACAACAGCTCCGCAAACAATCGCAGGAACAACTGTCCCAGCCGCAGAGTCGCGCTCCGGCCGGACTTATACTTCTCCGTCACTTCCCTGCACTGTTCCAATGTCTGCTCCATATCCCGCCGGATATCCAGCACCGCATCACAATCTGCCATAAAACACCCATTTTCAAAATGATGATAAAGGCTCCGGTAATCCAGATTGATCGTGCCGCAAGTCGCCATGCAATCATCTGCCACGCTCATCTTCGCATGACAGAACCCCGGTGTCCACTCATAGATCCTTACACCATCCTGTACCAGATTGTGATAGAACGATCTGGTGATACTGTAGATCAGCTTCTTATCCGGGATTCCCGGTGTGATGATCCGCACATCTACGCCACGCCTGGCCGCCAGCGAAAGTGCATGTGTCATCTCATCCGTGATGATCAGATAAGGAGTCATGAACCAGCAGTATCTGTCCGCTTTGTTGACGATACTGATATAGACATCCTCTCCAACCTGGATTCCGTCTAACGGGCAGTCCGCATACGGCTGGATATATCCCGTCTGCTTTGCCTGATACGGATGCTGTACCAGATATTTTTTCTGTGCCTCTATATCCAGAACATCCACATCGGCCAGAGTCTTCCCGGATGCTTCCCACATTTCCAAAAATGCTGCCGTAAGCGAAGCCACCGCATCTCCTTCCAGCCGGATTCCCGTATCCTTCCATTCCCCGTATGGATGTGTATAGTTAAAATACTCATTTGCCAGATTATAACCGCCTGTGTACCCAACCTTTCCGTCAATCACCGTAATCTTTCTGTGGTCACGGTTGTTCAGGAACATATTAAGTCCCGGAAGCAGCGGATTGAATACCCGGCAGGCAATTCCTTTCACTTCCAGTTTTCTCGCAAAGCTCAGATTTACGAATCCGATCGAGCCCATGTCATCATAGAACACCCGGACCTCTACTCCTGCTTTCACCCGTTCTTCCAGCACCGTCTCTATCCTGCTCCATGCATATTCATCCTCAATTGCATGATACTCCATGAAAATGAATTGCTCCGCCTTTGCAAGATCCGTAAGCTGCGCCTCCAGTCCTTTGACCGCTTCGTCAAAATAAGTCACATCCGTATTCTGATACACCGGATAACACGCATTTCTTTCTATATAATTAGAAACATTTCCCGCCTTCGGATCTGACACATTCAGACTTTCCAGCACTTCCTTATTTTCCGGCAAAAGTGGCAGAAGCTTCTCATCAATCCTTTTGTAACGCATCCGCATCTTCCGGGTTCCACCGTTCATACCGATCATAAAATAAAGTGCTACTCCAAGGATCGGAAATGTCAGGATCAGGATGATCCACGGTGTCTTCATCGAGGAAGTCTCATTTCTTCCATATATTTTCAGAACCAGTATGACGGCAAATATTCTGGTCAGATTGTCTATGAATACCGCGTATTCATTCAGTCCCTTAAATATCCCAATCAGGAACACTACTTCCAGTAATATCGAAAGCACTGTGAACGCCAGCCGCTTCACACCATTCTGTGTCTTTTTCTTTCCTTCCAGTGTATGACTGCTCATCTTCTCACTCTTTTCTTCTATTGTAAATTATGATTATACTAACACGAACATGTTCCCGTCACAAGCTTTATCCGGTATTTTGTAAATTACCGTCCGGAAATGATTGACATAATTCTTCTATGTATTATAATGTTAGTCGTTACTAATCATCGTTAGTTTGTATTGAACCGGAGGAATTATGCCACTGAATCTAGCCGTCATCGGCATCGACTATATTGTACAAAAAACTTGCGGAAATGAAACAGAACGCCACCACTTAGAATCGCTTGGTTTTGTTGAAGGTGCATCTGTCTGCATCCTGTCCGCATTTTTCGGCTATTACATTGTTCGCATCAAAGACAGCAAGATCGGAATCGGAAAAGATCTTGCCAAGATGATTATCGTCCAGGCCGAATAGTTATTTATGAGGAGATTTACATGAAAAAGAAAAAAAGCATATTACATCTTTGCGAAGCCACCTTTTTGCTTCTTCTGCTGATACTTATATCCACACTATACCTTTTAAAATACTTACAGGCTCCCGGAGGCTCCTATTCCCCTATGCTTCACCTGATTCAGCTGACTCTGCTGCTTGTGGTATTGACACTTGCCCTGACACTGATCCAGCGTGAACTACTTTCCAGATTACTGGTCAATGCCTTCCGGGATATTACAGGAATTCATAATAAAACATCTCTTGAAAATAAAATCACTGAACTCGGAGAACTTCCAAGCACCTTTGGAATCGGTGTTATGATGTTCGACCTGAACAATCTGAAACACGTCAACGACACATACGGACACGAAAAAGGTGATGAATTCATCCAGGCATTTGCCTACTGCCTGACAAGGATACTGGATTCTAACAGTTTCCTTGCCCGATACGGTGGAGACGAATTCATTATCATCCAGACCGATACTGATTCCGAGCATCTGAAGCAAATGCAGCACCGGCTGGCAAATCTGGTTCATGATTATAATAATCAGGCCACACTCCCGCTTAGCTATGCAACCGGCTATGAAATCAGTCAGCAGAATCACTATTTTATGATGGAAGATCTGATCAATGCCGCCGATAAAAAAATGTATCAGGACAAAACACGAAAAAAACTGGCAGCTATCAAGCAGAATTCTTCCACGATCCCACCGACAAATGCTGTTATTCCAACCGGCTCTTCCGAATTCGTTACAGAAAAGATTCATCAGCTTCAACAAGGTGCAACCGGCAGCCATACCATTGCCGTTATTTCCACCGATGTAGAAAATTTTCATTACATCAATGACAAATATGGTTATCCTCTCGGAAATGAAATTCTGAATATTGTATACGATGAACTTGCAGCCAGTTCGCTTACTTTATTTACCACCCGCGTCTTTTCTGATGTCTTTATCAGTATTGCCGATATGGAACGCTTATCTAACGATGCATTGTTGACACAAATTCAATTATTAGACAAACGTATCTGCCACCGGATCCAGGATACCTATCATATCAGTTTCTTCCGGACCAATTCCGGCATCTGCTGTATCCCTGATCCAACAACTCCGCCGGAAACACTCATTTCCTATGCCAATGTGGCAAGACGCCTTGCCAAGAAAATGATCTCTCACTGCTGCATTTATTCCGATGTGATCGACCGACAGGAAAAGATGCAGGCAGAAATTCTGCATTCCTTTCATCCGGCACTTGAGCATCAGGAATTCGAAATCTATTTCCAGCCGAAGGTTACACCGTGCACCGGAGCCATCTCCAGTGCCGAAGTTCTTGTCCGCTGGATACGAAACGGACAGATGCTCTGGTCCCCTGCTATTTACATTCCACTGTTTGAACAGAATGGATTCATTATCTCTCTTGATTATTACATTTACGGGAAAACATTCCAATGGCTTCAGAAATATTCCGATACGCTTCCGGAACATTTCCAGATCTCACTGAATGTCTCTCCGCTTCATTTTGAACAGCCACAGATCTTCATCGATAAGATTCAGGAACTACTTCGTACCTATCAGGTGGATCCGACTCATCTTACATTTGAGATCACAGAGTCCACTTATGTAAATAATACTGACGCAGTCAATCAGGTCATCCGTAGTTTTAAGCAATACAACATCCGGATTTCCATGGATGATTTCGGTTCCGGCTATTCGTCACTGAATACATTAAAAGATCTGTTATTTGATGAAGTCAAGATTGACCGAAAGTTCCTCGGTGACACCTTAACGGAAAATGCCAGAATCGTTCTTCAGGAAGTCTTCCATATGTTAAAACGCATGGGAAAATCCATTGTGTGCGAAGGTGTGGAAACACAGGAAATTGCTGATTTCCTACAAAATGAAGGCTGTAATGAGATTCAGGGATTCCTTTATTACAGACCGATGTGCCAGGAAGATTTTGAAAAATTAATCTTAAAGTAATCATAAGGACAGTGCCCGAAAAGCCGGGCCTGTCCTTATTACTTAAAAAGTATTTCAAAGTTCCCTTAGATTTTCAACAATACTCTGCCTCTTGCCTGCATGGTAAAGCACAGCAGGAATCAGCCATCCCATCAGAAGAAATACCGGTATAATCACGATTACAGGCATGATGGTAAAATGGTATGTTACAAACCAGAACATAGCACTCATCATATTGCCAAGCATAGGGCTGAGCACCACTGAAAGTATGAGGGATGCTATGATGGAGCCCACCGCATAAAATAAGCCCTCATAAATAAGCATGAGCTTTAGCTGTCTCTTGGTCATGCCCACAGACTGTAATACGGCAAATTCTCTTTTTCTGGACAAAATTCCTGTCATAATTGCATTGAAAAAATTAAGTATGCCCACAAGTCCGATGATAGCACAGAGGGCACCACCACAGATTAAAAACATATTTTTAAACCGGGTAAATTCACGTCTGATAGATGCCTTGCTCTCATACATGAGAGTAGATGTATCTCCTGCTGTGAGCTTTTGCAGATACTGCTCAGCACTTGCTTCTGCCTGAGAATCCGGTGTGTCAAACATATAAAATTTTGGAATGACATCTGTACCGCTGTCCTCCTTAAGTTTCTCTACCGGCAAAACCATACTATAACCCAGACTTGTATAACGGAAGCTGATGGAATCAGGAACCGTCACAAGAGCACATACACTGTACTCCACCTCCTTTGCCTCTTCCTCATGGTATTCCAAATACTCCTCAGGCGTGGTCTGTTGGTCTGCCCGCTCGCCGGTTCGGCTGTCTATGTCATATCCAATCTGGTAGTTTACGGTATAAGTGTCTCCCAGCTCAGGGTAGTTGTCCAAATTTACTATATTGCCGTAATCGTCTGTGGATACAGCTACAGCGATTGCGTGGCTATCCGGGTCAGATAGTGGCTCCAGGGAGCCTTTTACTACAGTAAGCTTATCAAAAAGTCCATCGTCAAAGCCCTCTATACTGACGTCGACAAGTATGCTGTCACCTTTCTGCTCGTAGTGGGAGATTTCCTCCTGCAGCTCTTTGCCGCTTAGATAGTTTTCTGCCAGTTTACTATACTGGTCTGTCTCCATCCACATCATAGGGGATATGTCTGCCAGGTCATAGCCGCTTCCAGAGACAGTCTCATCTGTGTTTTCCTTTATCTCATCAATGGTATCTGCTCCTATATATTCATCTGCCGTATTATAGCGGAAATAATCTGTACTGCTCACGATAAAGTCTGCACAGGTTGACCTGTCCACATATTTATCCATGTCAAAGCCGTTGACAAGTGAAAAAAGCACATTTAAAAGAGTTACGGAAAGTGTCAGCGAGACTACAACCAGGATAGTTTTCTTCTTATTTCTGCCAAGATTGGCAAAAGCCATCTGATATACCTTAGCCCCACGGCTGTGGCGCTTTTTCTTTTTGCCGGTCATACCTTCTGTATATTTTGCTGCCTCAACAGGCGATACCTTTGCAGCCATTTTGCCGGGCTTCCTGCAGGACAAAAAGACAGTGATAATGGCAAATACAGCAGAACCGATAAAAATAAGCGGCGAGCTGCTGATAGCAGCCTTTGTGCCTATAATACTTGTGGTTTCTAATGCAATAGGAGTTAAAACCGCACCAATGCCATAGCCCAGAAGCAATCCTACAGGAATACCGATAATACACAAAAACAGAGCTTCCTGTGTGATTATGTGCCTTAATTGTCTTGGGGTGGTACCGATTGTCTTTAGCAGGCCATAAAACCTGATGTCCCCAGTCACTGAAATCTGGAATATATTGTATATAATCAGATAGCCTGTAAATATAATAAGCAGGAAAAAAGCAAGGATTGCAGCTACCAGTGAGAAATCTATGTCAGAGCTTACAGATGAGGCAGTAAGTCCCCAGTTCACACCGATTCTGGCGCTGTTCTCCTGGTCTCTTGTATTCCAGTCATAGCCTAAGTCTGTATCTATTTTTTCCATCTGCTCCCTGATATTAAGCTTGGAAGGAAACATGACATTTAAGTCTATGTCAAGAGCTTCATCACCAGCGGCTATACACTTTTCGTTGATTTTATCTACATAGGCTTTTGATACGTTGATATAGTGAACAGGCATCAAATCGTCATACTCCCAATAGCCGACGAGGATAAAGCTGTCGGTCTGTGGTATCCCGGTGTCTGTTCCATTACCAGCCTGATAAGTAATCGTCACATTTGTTCCCAGCTTCGGTTCTACGCCAAGGAGTCTTAAGGCTGTAGTGTCCATGGCTATTTCATTTTCTTTTTGAGGCTCCTTTCCCGTGGTTGGGGTGGCATAGCTCCACTTGGTACAGTTTTTATCCATGTAGCTTACTTCCGCCGCTACCTTGCCGAATACGTCAGAGGAGCTGAAGCCGCACACGATACGCTCACCAGATGCCTTGATTCCCTTGTGGGCGGCTATTTTATCAGCCTGTTCTCTTGATAAATCCTTAAAGATGCCATCGCTATAGCCACCTGCCTGTCTGAAATTGTAGGTCTCATAGCTTGAGTTTACAGACAGCATAATGGTAAATAATGATGTAAACATCAAAGTTGTGAGTGCTATAGCACAAATTGCAATAATATTTCTTTTTCTGGATGCCCACAGAGACTTGAAGCTAAGTCTGCGGATACATTTTCTGTTCTTTACTCTCATACTGTTCTCTCCTGAATATGTCCATCCTCAATTCTTATTATGCGATCCGCAAGCTGGGCGATTTCCTCGTTGTGGGTAATCATCACAATCGTCTGCGAGAACTTCTGGCTTGTCACCTTCAGAAGACCCAATACGTCCTGACTTGTACGTCCGTCTAAGTTTCCGGTGGGTTCATCCGCAAGAATTATGGCAGGCTCTGCCGCCAATGCTCTGGCTATGGCAACTCTCTGCTGTTGTCCTCCTGAGAGCTGATTTGGAAGAGCGTCAAGTCTCTGGTCGAGCCCCAGTGTCTCTGTTATTTTTTTTACAAATTCCTTATCGACTTTACCGCCATCCAGTTCGATTGGAAGCACGATGTTTTCATATACATTTAGTACAGGCACCAGATTATATGCCTGAAATACAAAGCCGATTTTTCTTCGTCTGAAAATGGTAAGTTCCTCATCCTTCAGGGAAAAGATATCTTTGCCATCCACGAATACCTTGCCGGAGCTTGGTCTGTCCAGACCTCCCAGCATATGTAAGAGGGTAGATTTGCCACTGCCGCTTGTGCCCACAATAGCCACAAACTCTCCTTTTTCTACATTGAGGCTCACGCCATCCAAGGCATGTACACAGGCCTCACCTGTTCCATAAGTTTTCTTCAAATCACATACTTGTAAAATATCCATATATCCTCCATAAAAACTAAAAAACTGTATGCAGCAATTTTTCACTACATACAGATTATTACACAATATTCTTTCCAGATTCTTTCCGGAAATAATTAAATTATTACAGTTTTGAAAGATTTAAGCCGATCTTGGCAGAAAAACAGAAAAAGTACTGCCCTGTCCGTATACAGAAGACACCTTTATGTAGCCGCCCTCTCCGCTTATAATCTGCCGGCTTAGATACAGTCCTATTCCCACGCCTTCCATATTTTTGGTATCTTCTGAGCGGTAAAATCTTGAAAAAATCTTAGAAAGATCCTCCTCTTTTATACCAATTCCGCTGTCCTTTATATCAATTCTTACAAACATTTCATATGCCGTGACAGACAAGCTTATACTGCCCTCATTTGTGTATTTTACAGCATTATCGAGGATATTGCAGATGGCTTCCAAAGTCCACTTGCTGTCAAAATAAGCTTTTTCATCCATGTCATGGAGTATAAGCTCAAGCCCCTTGGCCCTGGCTTTGGACTCTGTCTCTTTTACAGCCAGTGTCAGCATCGGCTTAAGCGCTTCTTCCTGTGGGGCGAGCTGCAATATGCCGTTTTCAAGTCTTGACAGCTTCACCAGAGAGTCGATTAAAAACTGCAATTTTTCCGACTGGGCATGAAGCTGAACAATATTTTCACACATCTGGGCTGATAAATTGCCCGTATCCTCCTCAAGCAATAGCTCGCTGTATAAGAGCAGATTGGCTATGGGAGTTTTGGTCTGGTGGGAAATATCCGCAATCAACGATTTTATTTTATCCTTTTCCAGTTCCACATTTCTGGCAGATACCACAGAAGCACTCAGATAATGAGCGAACCTGGTCTCAAGCGAGGATAAGCGTGTCTCGTCAAAGCTTTTTTCAGAAAAATTCCCTTTGACTGCCTCATTTAACATATTTTCTATTGTATCAATGGTTTTCTTCGTGCGCAGATGGTTGATTAAAATTACAAGTGCTGTAATTACAAGGCATATGCCCACTATACAGATGGCTGTGTTATAGTCATTCATTCAAATCTATATCCTATTCCATATACTGTTTTAATGCTGTCCGGTATGCCAAGCTTGTCCCTGAGCCTCTTGACAGACACAGAGAGGGCATTGGCATCCACAAATTCCGCGCTGTCATTCCAGACTCTGTCCAGAAGAAAATCTCTGCGGAGGTTTATGCCCTCATTTTGAACCAGAAGCCTCAAAAGACGCTGCTCGGTCTTACTAAGCTTGATTTCCTGTCCATCTACTAAAAATATCATTCTCTCAAAGTCAAATTCATAGCAGCCCTTCCTGTATACACTGGCAGAGGTATGTGCCTGTAAGCTTTCCGCCTTTCTAAGCTGGGTATTTACCCTTGCCCTTAATACTGACAAGGAAAAAGGCTTTGTGATGTAGTCATCTGCGCCAAGCTCCAACCCCTTTACTATATCCATGTCGGTATCGTTTGCGGTCAGGAGAATAACCGGTATATCTGGATAGTTCCTTTTTAGTTCCTGTAAAAAATCAAGCCCGTTTCCATCCGGCAGATTTATGTCAAGTAATATGAGAGACGGACAGCCGCACAAGAACTGGTCTCTTGCAGCTTTTACAGTCTCACAGGAGACAAGCTTTCGGCTCTCTGTCTTTAATGCCTTGCACAGTCCCTGATTTAAGGCTGTATCGTCCTCTAGGATTAATATTTGCTCCATCTGTATTTCCTCATAGTCAATCAATATTTTAGACTATTATAGCACAGGAGAATTTTGAGAATAGGATATTTTTAAAATTTCCGTTTTATCCCCCCTAAAGCCCTTATTTTCAAGCAAAATAAAATCACCGTCCCCAGAGCTCTAAGCCTCTAAAAACAGTGATTTGGTAGTGCGCGATCAGGGGTTCGAACCCTGGACACCCTGATTAAGAGTCAGGTGCTCTACCAACTGAGCTAATCGCGCATTTTTAATTTTCTGTGTCACGCTTTCCGTAACGACAAGATTAATTATATAATAAGGTTTTAAAAAATGCAAGTACTTTTTTTATTTTTTTCATATTTTTTTCACAGCTCTCATATATTGATATGGGGGTTGAATTTATGAACCATATTATCCATTATGTTACAACCAATTTCAAAAAAATCTTTCATACTGTCTGCACAGAGATTATCTCCTGCATTCAAGGCACAGCTCTGCATTTTGTCCTGGTCGCTGCCTTTCTCGGAACACTGAATCATTTCCTGTATTTTTTATCCGGGCAGTCTCCAATCATTGCACTTTTCTGCCCGGTTAATGAATCCGTGTGGGAACATTTGAAACTTTTATATTTTCCTTTTTTATTCGTAAGCATATGGGAATATCTGTCTCTGCATCCGGTTGTTTTACCGTTCTTTTACTGTCGGTATCTGGGTGTGCTTCTCGGAATGTTTTTTACTGTTTCTGTTTTTTACACATATTCCGGGATTCTCGGCCGGAATTTCCTGATCTTAGACATCCTGCTTTTTTATTCCAGTGTAATATTTTCATTTGGAATGTCTGAATATATTTCCGGCAAGACCCGTTCTCCTCACGAGACAGAACCTGGCTTTGTAGTCTCACTCTGGTTGATAACATCATTTTTCTTCTTTGTATTTACATGTTTTCCGCCAGATCTTCCGTTATTCTATTCAGCATAAGTACAACAACCATCAACACATTTCCCTACATATATAATTAATTATTCACACCATGATGTGCAACATAGCTGTTAAGATCCAATGCTTTGAACACATATCCCTGCGACTGATAATATTCAATAATTTTCGGCAGCGCTTCCACAGTTGTATCTTTTGTCTCGGAATCATGTGACAGCAGGATGATATTATTGTCATGGAAACTGGTTGCCTGATCCACAAGCTGTTCCGTTGTTCTCACGGCCCCGTCTCCCGAACTTCCATTCCAGTCATAATATTGATATCCTCTTGCCTGAACCTCCTGCGTAAGCGTTGTCATAATTCCCTTCGTGTAACTTGCAGATATGGTATTCGAAGATCCTCCCGGGAATCTGATAAAACACGGAACATAGCCGATCTCTTCTTTTACAAGCTGTCCAATCTGGTCAAGATCCTGAAAATATGCATCAACAGATGCATACACCTTTGCGTAATCATGAGAATATGTATGCATTCCGATCGTATGTCCCTTATCATAAGCCTTTTTGATCATATCTTTATATTCCGGCATGGCTCCTGTAACAAAAAACGTTGCTTTCGCATTGTATTTATCCAAAATGTCCAGCACCGCCTGCGTATTCTTAGACGGTCCGTCATCCAACGTCAGATAGACAACTTTTTCATCCGATTGTTCTGTTGTACCCACTTTTCTTCCTGGTTGAACTGCAAATTCACTTCTGTCATCTGCCTGATCTTTTTGGCCTTGATTTTCTTTATTGGATGCATCAGTTTCATTCTCATTGATCGTAAGTTTTTTTGCAGTTGCTTTTTTCTTTGATACTGCCTTTTTACTTTCCATCTCGGCCGTTGTCATCGTTTTACCGGCATTCTTTTTTATAACATGCCCGCCGATTCCCACACCTATGATCACTGCTGCTATGCAGACTGCTGCAATCAGAATCTTTCTCTGTGCACGATCTTTTCGTCTTCTATTTTTTAACTTTTTCCTGCTCATACTTTTTTCCTCTTTAATTTTCAACTTTATTCTCACTTTTAAGTAATTGCTTTTTCTTTTTTACTATCATACCGCTTTTTTCCTTTTTATCAAGCCTTTTCTCGAGACTTTTTCACTACAATGTAGTATTGTAATAAATAGATTATCACTTACAAATGTCGAAAGGAGTTTTTAATATGAGTGAAAATGAAAATAAAGTCTGTCCTGTCAGCTGCAAAATCGAACATCACGCCATGATGTTCGCATTTCTCGCCAAACATGCAATTGAATTATGCGGTGAAGCCGGAAAAGACGCAATCCTTGCCGGAATGACTACCTATGGAAATGAACGGGGTGCCCGCATGGCGGCAAATGCTCTCGCACACGGTGATGAACTGACTACAATGACCAATCAGGCATACGGTGAATGGAAACCGGATTACGCCGGACAAATGGACTTCGGAACACTTCGCACCGAACCGACACTTCAGACTTACATTGCCAAATGTGCCTGGTGTGAAGCATGGAAAAAGCATAACATTACCGAATATGGGAAATATTATTGCGTCAATGTAGACAATGCCGTTTACCAGGGATTCCGTTCCGACTTCGTCTGTACCCCGACTGCCACATCTATGAGCTGGGGCGGTGATCGTTGCGAATTCGACTGGGGACATCCGCTCTCACAGGAAGAGGTAAAAGAACTGGCGGAGAAAAAGGCCGAGCTTGGAACTTCCTGTATGAAAGATTTTAATTTCCATACGGCACATTTGAAATATACCGTCAGTCAGGCCCTGATCCATAATCTTGGTGAAAAAGGAGAAGCGGCAGTGAAACTTGCACTTACTGATTATGTAGATACATTTGGGCAGGAATATCTGGATGTACTAAACGGTCTTTATCCGGTTGAATAGTTTTTACTTTTCATATAAGAAAACTATGAAATCTATTTACATCCTGTTTTCCTGTGCTAAAATGATAGATAAACACCCGATTCTATGAGGAGGTATCTATATTTTGAATACACTAACAACTGAACATACACCTGACAATATCATTGCCCGCTGGCTCGACGATCATCAGGAAGAACTGGTGAATACCGCTGATTACATTTTCCATCACCCGGAACTTGCCTATCAGGAGACACTTTCTTCCAAATGCCTGGCAGATTATCTGGAAAGCCATGGATTTAAAATAACATGGAAAACAGCCGGTATCGACACCGCATTTACCGCAGTCTGGGGAGGTGGAAAACCAATCCTCGGATTCCTGGCCGAGTACGATGCTCTGGCAGGTGTCGGACACGCCTGCGGGCACAACCTGCTTGGAACAGCCGTTGCCGCAGCGGCATGTGCATTAAAAGCCGATATGGAAGCAACCGGTGCAACCGGAACGCTCTGCGTCTATGGCTGCCCGGCCGAAGAGATCATGTCCGGCAAGATTGTGATGAACGATCAGGGAGTCTTTGATGACCTCGATGTTGCTATTACCTGGCATCCATTCGACCGCAACCGTGTCAGCAACGATATCTGGCAGGCACAGGACATTAAGAACTACACATTCCACGGACTTAGTTCCCATGCCGCCAAAGCACCGGAAAAAAGGCCGCAGCGCCCTGGATGCCGCCGAACTCATGAATGTAGGCGTCAATTATCTCCGTGAACACGTACCGGGAGATGTCCGTATGCATTATGCCTACATTGATAACGGTCTTCCGGCAAATGTTGTTCCGGATATCGCAAAGACAAATTATTTCATCCGCTCCTACTTACGTTCCCGCACCGAAGATGCAAGCGAACGTGTAGACAACTGCGCAAGAGGTGCCGCTCTTATGACAGACACCACCGTCGATATCGAACTGGTCGCAAGCTGCAGTGAGATGAAAGTTAACCGGGTACTGACAGAATTATATTACGATGCTATGATCAGAGTTCCGACACCGGCTTATACACCAGAAGAGCTAGATTTTGCAAAGCAGATCACAGAAGAAGCCGGACTCATCAATGACGGGACACTATTCTCCGGCCTGGAACCGCTTGAAGATGAACCGGTTCCGATCGCTATCGGCACGGACGCTTCACAGGTCAGCCACACCGTCCCGTTGATCACCTTAAGTGCCGCTACGATGTGTAAAGGTACCCCGCTTCATCACTGGGCTGCTGCCAGACAGGCCGGTATGACTATCGGACAGAAAGGTATGTTCTACGTTGCGAGATGTATGGCAGAAGGAACGAAATTATTGATGGAAACTCCGGGAAGTATCGAAAAAGCATGGGAACTGCACAAGCTGACTCCTTAAAGCTCCTGTCATTGCATACTGTACACTTTATAAATATCTGCTCTAAAACATCTCATGACCAAACTAGGAGGAATTATTATGATCACAAAAAAATCGGAATTATCGGATGTGGCAATATGGGCGGTGCCATTCTTTATGGCGCACTCGACATCCGGGTGAATTAAAAGACATGGTCACATCCCCTGGCGGAACAACCATCGAAGGCTGCGAGGCTCTTGAAAAAGCCGGCATGCGTGGTGCTGTAATCAAATGCATTAATGTAAGTACAGAAAAATCCCGTTCATTATAATCGTTGTCATTCTATGTCGATTCATGCATTGGAATTATCAGACAAAAGAGGAGTTATCCACAGTTTCCCGTGGATAACTCCTCTTTTGTTGGGGATAAGTGGAATTACTTTGCAAAATTTGTCGTTACATTTTCATCCTCTTTATCACCTTCAACCGTGTAAATTCTTCTCTTTCCTTCTCCTCCAGCGCATTACTAATCGTATGCACCAGATTCGTATACATCGGTATCGTAATATTTTTAAGCGCATTCGCCCGCTTCTGTGTCTTCTTGATATTTGCGGCCAGACGGTACGCCGAGTTCTATAGTCCACATTACCGCATTTGGCTGATGCTGACAAGGGGAGCAGCGCAAAGA
>ERZ1032022.127-NODE-127-length-18451-cov-19.553055_pt1 | contig 18451 bp, 15 predicted proteins | sample MGYA00516699_ERZ1032022 | MGnify/ENA primary metagenome ERZ1032022 (study PRJEB33719, sample SAMN04261294) | wastewater metagenome | biome: rural village; feature: human; material: feces | host: Homo sapiens | place: El Salvador | collected 2013-01-07 ... | reverse complement strand
ACGAGTATTAGTCGAGACGAGAAGCACCGTCTCCGATATCTACTGTGTAGAACTCGGCTTCATGTCCTACTTTTTCAAGATATGTTTTTCCGATTGTTTCGATAAATGTATCTATGGATTCATCTTTTACGATGCTGACTGTGCAACCGCCAAATCCGCCGCCTGTGATACGGGAACCAAGAACACCAGGAATCTTCCATGCAAGGTCTACAAGGATATCAATCTCTTCACAGGATACATCATAATCATCACGCAGTGAAATGTGAGACTGATTCATTAATTTTCCGAAGCTTTCAATGTCTCCGGCTTTCAGTGCTGTAACAGCATCGATTGTACGCTGGTTTTCGTATACAGCATGTTTTGCACGCTGTAACTGGATCTCATCTTTGATCAAGGATTTGTGTGCCTCGAATTCTTCAGGAGTAAGATCGCCAAGTGCCTGAATGTCAAGTTCGCTCTGAAGTGCTTTCAGTGCAGCAGCACATTCGTTTCTTCTGTCGTTATAAGCAGAATCAACAAGACTATGCTTTACTTTACTGTTTGTGATCACAATCTTGGCACCATCAAGAACGCAAGGTGCATATTCGTAGCTTAAATCACTTGTGTCAAGGAAAATTGCGTGGTCTTTTTTACCCATGGCAACAGCAAACTGATCCATGATACCACAGTTGCATCCATTGAAGTTATTCTCAGAATACTGGCCGATCAGTGCAAGATCTGTCATGGAAAGATCTTTGATCTCGAACAGGTCTGTCAGGATCACACCAGTGAGAACTTCAAGGGAAGCAGAAGAGGAAAGTCCGGAACCGTTCGGGATATTTCCCCAGATTACCATATCAAAACCACTTGTGATTGTATGTCCTTTTTCTTTGAACGCCCAGACTACACCAAGCGGATAGTTTGCCCAGTTGTATTCTTTTTTATTTGTCAGATCATCAAGAGATGCTTCTACAACACCAAAGGAGTCCAGATTCATGGAATAAAAATGGATCTTGTTATCCTCTCTTTTGCGTGCGGCACCGTAAGTACCAAGTGTCAGTGCACATGGAAATACATGTCCACCGTTATAATCTGTGTGTTCACCAATCAGATTCACGCGTCCAGGAGAAAAGTAAAAACGAGCTCCTTCGGAATCACCAAAAAGTTCTGCAAACATATCAAACAATTTTTTCTTCATCATTATTTACCTCCATTTAAAGTAATCGTATCGATCTGATTTATTTATATTTATTATAGCGTTAACGAGTGGAAACGTCTATAAAAAATACGTGCTGTGGTATGTAATAATGTTGCATTAAAAAGACGAGGTGTTATAATAGATCACAGGATACGGGAAAGGAGCCGGAAGATGGCAGAGACTTACAAACATTCGTATAAGTCAGGAGAAATTCTGATGACTTCGCTGTCTGTATATAACACGGGATATCAAAGGTGTGAAGCAGGATATCAGTGGGGACCCGGAGTCAGGGATCATTATTGTATCCATCATATTTTGTCAGGAACAGGATACTATACAGTTGGAGAAAAGACATGGAAATTAGAAGCCGGAGATACTTTTATCTTATATCCGGGCGTGGAAGTAAAGTATTATGCCGATCAGCAGGAGCCATGGGAATATGCCTGGGCAGGATTCATGGGGACGGATGCGGCATCGATCATTCGAAATACAGGTTTTTTGAAAGAACGTCCTTTTTTAAAAAGAGGAAATGTGCCGGATGACCAGATTCGGAATGGATTGGAACAGATTTATAATGCAAAGGGCAATGGGTATGAAGAAGCGGTTGCCATGACAGGAGCACTTTACAGTCTTCTGTCAGTCTTTATGCACTATCATGAAGGGGAAGATCAGGAAAGAGATGCAAAGCTTTTGTATGTAGAAAAGGCAGAAAACTATATAGAAACCAATTATTCTTATCCCGTGACGGTGGAAGATATTGCAGACTATGTAGGAATCAGCAGAAGTCATCTGTTCCGCTCTTTTCAGACCTATATGAATTGTTCGCCAAAAGAATATCTGACAGAATACAGAATCCAGCAGGCTTGCCGTCTGTTAAAAGAGACGGGGCTGTCGGTTTCGGCGATTGCATATTCTGTTGGTTTTGAGAATAATCTTTATTTTTCGAAGGCATTCCGGAAAGTGAAGAAGACAAGTCCGACGGAATACAGAGAAAAGCATAGAAAAAAGAAGGAATGATGCCGAGGTGCAGGACATAAGAATAGAGTAAGAATGTCAAAGGCGGGAAGCTGTCATGATGTCTGGAAAAAGATGGGGTTATGTAGTACAGTTTTTCTGTCTTCTGGTGTTTTTGGGTATGTCCCCATTTCTGATAAAGATGGATGGGAGAAAAACAATGAGTGTTTCATCTGATTCAGTGCGAAGTCAGAATGTATCAGATGAGGTAAAACCGGTTGTTGCGCTTACATTTGATGACGGGCCAAATGCATCCTCGACCCCGATTCTACTGGATGGCTTGAAGGAACGTAAAGTGCGGGCAACCTTTTTCCTGATCGGCGAAAATGTAGAAAAAGACGAGAATGAAAAAATTGTGAAAAGAATGTATGAAGAAGGTCATTTGATCGGAAATCATACTTATACGCATTGCAACCTGTCAAAGTTGGAAACGGGAGAAGCAAAGAAAGAACTGGAACAGACAGATACAGTGATTGAAAAGATAACGGGAAAACAACCGGTGTTCGTAAGAGCGCCTTACGGGGAACTCCCGGTGGACAGCGAACAAGATCTGAACAGAATATATATCGGATGGACGGTGGATCCACTGGACTGGATGACCGAAGATACAGGGGCGGTTGTAAAAACAGTTGTGGAAGAGATAAATACGGGAGATGTTATTTTATTACATGATTGTTATCCTTCTTCTGTGCAGGCAGCTATACGGATTGTAGATCTGCTGCAGGGAAAAGGCTATGAGTTTGTGACAGTGGATCATCTGATTATGGATTGAAGATGTGAATATAAGATTGAAAACAGGAGAGAAACATGGATTTATTTGATTATATGAGAGAGACAAATAAAGAGAAGGAATCCCCGCTTGCATCCAGGATGCGTCCGGTGACACTGGATGAAGTAGTGGGACAGAAGCATATCATAGGAAAAGATAAATTGCTTTACCGGGCAATTAAGGCAGATAAGCTGAGTTCTTTGATTTTTTACGGACCTCCGGGAACAGGAAAGACAACATTGGCAAAGGTGATCGCACATACAACCAGCGCAGAGTTCAAACAGATCAATGCGACAGTTGCCGGAAAGAAAGATATGGAAGAAGTAGTGAAAGAAGCAAAAGATCTGCAGGGAATGTATGGAAAAAAGACGATTCTTTTTATTGATGAGATTCATCGCTTTAATAAAGGGCAGCAGGATTATCTGCTTCCATTTGTGGAAGATGGAACGTTGATCCTGATTGGCGCAACAACGGAGAATCCTTATTTTGAGGTAAATGGAGCTTTGATTTCGAGATCAAGTATTTTTGAATTGCGTCCATTGGAGAAGACAGATATTAAGGAACTGCTTCTCCGTGCAGTGAATGATACTGAGAAAGGTCTTGGAAGCTTTCATGCAGTGATAGAAGATGATGCACTTGAATTTTTGGCAGATGTGTCAGGTGGAGATGCAAGAAACGCACTGAATGCGATTGAACTGGGTGTACTGACAACGGACAGAAGCGAAGATGGACAAATTCATATTACTCTGGATGTTGCGTCAGAATGCATCCAGAAACGAGTGGTGAATTATGACAAAAAAGGAGATAACCATTACGATATTATCTCTGCATTTATTAAGAGCATGCGCGGCTCAGATCCGGATGCAGCGGTCTTTTATCTTGCAAAGATGTTGTATGCAGGAGAAGATGTGAAGTTTATAGCGAGAAGAATTATGATCTGTGCATCGGAAGATGTTGGAAATGCGGATCCGATGGCACTTACTGTTGCGGTTGCGGCTGCACAGGCAGTTGAGCGGATCGGAATGCCGGAATCTCAGATCATTCTTTCACAGGCGGTGACTTATGTGGCATCTGCGCCAAAGAGTAATTCTGCCGTTAATGCAATATTTGCAGCGAATGATGCAGTACGGAACAATAAAACAACGGTTCCGACACACCTTCAGGATGCACATTATAAAGGTGCACAGAAATTAGGACACGGAATAGGATATAAGTACGCACATGATTATCCGAATCATTATGTGGATCAGCAGTATCTTCCGGATGAAATAAAAGACGCCAGGTTCTATGAACCCGGCGACCTTGGTTATGAGAAACAGATCAAGGAGCGTTTACAGAAGCTGCGAGAGCAGTAAAGCGTAAATCTCCTGATTCTTTCGATTCCAGTTATTTACAATGGCTTCTGCCTCAGTCTGAGTTGGCACAGTGAGTGTCATATCAATGAGGTGGGAGCCATTTTCTAAAATCTGGCATTTTACTTCATATTCATGGTTTGTATTCAGATAGTAATCTGATTTAACAGAAACCTCTTCTTTCAGATCATATTTTTTCTCATTGATAAAATTATCAATTTCCTGACGAATCTCAGGAGAAATTTTATTTCTGAAATAGTTGATCGTAGCAGCCCCTTCTTCTGTGAGATTATAAAGCGTACGATTATGTGTCAGCTCAATTTTCAGAAGCCCGGAATCCGTTAATTCTGCAAGTGCAGACTGAAGACGAAAATAAGTTGTATACCCTTTATCCAGAATGAATTCTGATATCTGGGAAGTTGTAAGCGGAAAATCGACTCTATCCAACATGTACAACACGATCAGTTTATATAATGTAAATGTTTCAGCCATAATACTCCTTTCCCTGGTACAAGTCATGATCTTTCATATATTTGTGAATCTGATTTAAAACAGTTCGTTTTGCGCCTGTCCACAGAGGTGCGATCAAGAGATCCTTCGGTCCGTCACCGGTCAGTCGGTGAATGACAATTCCCGGACGCAAATGCTGGATACATTCAGTGAGCAGACGGATGTATTCGTCCGCATCCGGGATATGGAAAGCAGGACCGGTATAAGCTGGATCTGAAAGAAATTTCTGATATTCAACTGCAAGATCAGTTCCTTTCAAAATGTGGAGAAGCTGTAACTTGATTCCGTCAATATTTGAATGATTTAAATATTCGATTGTCTCAAGCATCATTTCGTGAGTCTCTCCGGGCAGAAATAAAATGACATGTACGATAACAGTCAGATTCCGGCGTTTCAGTTCATGCACAGCAGTATCAAATACCTCTAAAGGATAGCCTCTGCGAATGTATCTGGCGGATTCTGGGTGAATGGTTTGAAGACCAAGTTCAACCCAGACAGGCTTAATCTGATTCAATTCATCTAAAAGTTCCAGAACATCAGAATCTAAACAGTCAGGGCGGGTTGCGATTGCAAGTACTTTCACATCGGGGTCCTCAATTGCTTCTGTAAAAACTTTCCGCAAATATTCTATGGGGGCATAGGTACTTGTAAAGGCCTGGAAATATGCGATATAAGCATGCACCGGACGCTTTCTGGCAAGAATGGCTTTCCCTTCTGCAAGCTGTTCTGTAATCGTTTTGCAGGCAGAACCGGCAAAATCTCCAGAACCCATACCACTGCAGAAAATACAGCCACCATATCCAATCTTACCATCACGGTTCGGACAAGTCATACCGCCGTTCAATGCAATACGATATACTTTCTCTCCAAACTGGGATTTCAATGCATAGTCAAGAGAGTGGTAGCGCTTCTCTCCCCACATATTAGATTAAATCCTTAATTGCTTTGCTTACTGTGTCTGCTACACGAGGATCAAAGGCTTCCGGAAGAATGTTGTTTTCGTTCAATTCTTCTTCCGGAACAAGACCTGCGATTGCATTGGCAGCGGCAAGTTTCATTTCTTCTGTAATCTGTGTGGCACGTCCTTCTAATGCACCTTTGAAAATACCAGGGAATGCAACAACATTGTTTACCTGGTTCGGGAAGTCAGAACGTCCTGTTCCGACAACTTTGGCACCTGCTTCTTTTGCAAGGTCAGGCATGATCTCCGGTACAGGGTTCGCCATGGCGAACAGAATTGCATCCTTATTCATGGAAGCAACCATCTCTTTAGAAACAATATTCGGAGCAGAAACACCAACGAAAATATCAGCATCTTTTAATGCATCGGCAAGTGTTCCTGTGCGTTCTTCCAGATTTGTAACTTCAGTCATCTGCTGCTGCATCCAGTTCAGGTTCGGTGAGTTCTTGGAAATGATTCCGTTGATGTCACACATTGTAATATGAGGGAAACCATAAGTGAGAAGCAGCTTTGTGATAGCAACTCCGGCAGATCCGGCTCCATTCACTACAACACGGCAATCTTCCTTTTTCTTTCCAGTTACTTTCAGGGCATTGATGATTCCGGCGAGGACAACGATAGCTGTTCCGTGCTGGTCATCATGGAAAACCGGAATGTTCAGAAGTTCTTTCAGGCGTGTTTCGATTTCGAAACAGCGTGGAGCTGAAATATCTTCCAGGTTGATTCCACCGAAAGCCGGTGCGATGTTGACTACAGATTTAATGATCTCTTCTGTGTCCTGTGTATCCAGACAGATCGGAACTGCATTGACACCACCGAATTCCTTGAACAGGACCGCTTTTCCCTCCATAACCGGCATAGCAGCAAGTGCACCGATGTTTCCAAGACCAAGAACAGCGCTTCCGTCAGATACAACAGCAACGGTATTGGCTTTCATAGTGTATTTATATGCGGCTTCGGGATCCTGTGCGATCACCTTACAAGGTTCAGCAACACCTGGAGTATAAGCGATGGCAAGATCTTCTCTTGAGTTGACATGCGCTTTGGCAGTTGTCTCTATCTTACCATTCCATTCTTCATGCATTTTTAAAGCTTTTTCATTGTTTGTCATGATTTTATACCTCTCTGATTTGATTGAATTAATGATACCACTGAAAAAGGAAACACGCAAGTACAGGAAAACAGAGAAAAGTTCAAAAAGTTCTTTCTTTTTAGAAAAATATACTGTATAATAACACCATATTTAAAGCAAATTTCCATTAAAGTCGAATCAGACTTGTATTCCCGAAGTATGAATGAATAATCCAGGATGTGAAAAGGGCACATGTGAAGTGGATTGACAGAACAAATTTACCTGAAAAGAAAGGAAAAGAATATGACACGAGAAAAATATGAATCATTGCCGCTGGCAACATTGAAAGAACTTGCAAAAGCAAGAAAGATGAGAGGTGTTTCTACATTAAAGAAAGGCGATCTGATCGATGCAATGCTTGAGCTGGATGAGCAGGAAGAGCAGAAAGAGGCAGCAGAAGAAGCGAGAGAAGAAGTAAAAGAAGAGAAAAAAGAAGAGACAGATATTGAACAGTTGGACAGTGGGTTTACAGCAAATGGAATCCTTGAGGTACTTCAGGATGGATATGGATTCATTCGTTCTGACAATTATCTTCCGGGAGATGGAGATGTCTATGTTGCTCCTTCCCAGATTCGCAGATTCGGACTTAAAACAGGCGATATCCTGACAGGAAATACAAGAGTTAAGACGCAGGGAGAAAAGTTCAGTGCACTTCTTTATGTGTCTACGATCAATGGACTGCGCCCGGCAGAGGCAATGAAGAGAAAGAACTTTGAAGACCTGACTCCGATTTTCCCGAATCAGAGAATCCGTCTGGAGAATCCGGGCTGTACAACAGCAATGCGTATTGTTGATCTTGTTTCCCCTATTGGAAAGGGACAGAGAGGTATGATTGTATCTCCACCGAAAGCAGGAAAAACTACATTATTAAAAGAAGTTGCATTATCTGTACAGAAGACAGAACCGAATATGCATCTTCTGATTCTGTTGATCGATGAACGTCCGGAAGAGGTAACTGATATTCGTGAGGCAATTGAAGGTCCGAATGTAGAGGTGATTCATTCTACATTTGATGAACTTCCGGAGCATCACAAACGAGTATCAGAAATGGTTATCTCAAGAGCAAAACGTCTGGTAGAGCATGGAAAAGACGTTATGATTCTTCTTGACAGCATCACAAGACTTTCAAGAGCATATAACCTGATCGTTCCACCATCGGGAAGAACACTTTCCGGTGGTCTTGATCCGGCAGCACTTTACAGTCCAAAGCGTTTCTTCGGAGCAGCAAGAAATATGAGAGAAGGTGGAAGCCTTACGATTCTTGCAACAGCACTGGTTGATACAGGAAGCAAGATGGATGATGTTGTTTATGAAGAATTTAAGGGAACAGGTAACATGGAACTGATGCTTGACAGAAAGCTTCAGGAGAAAAGAGTGTTCCCGGCAATTGATATTCCAAAATCAGGAACAAGAAGAGAAGATCTTCTTCTTACAAAGGAAGAACAGGATGCAGTTTATATTATGAGAAAAGCAATGAACGGCATGAAATCAGAAGAGGCAGTGGACAATCTTTTGAATATGTTTTCCCGTACAAAAACAAACGAAGAGCTTGTTCAGCAGATCATCCGTCAGAAATTTATCTAAAAAGGTGTTGCATTATTAAAAAATGTGTGATACAATTAGAAAGCTGTTTAGAGAAAATAATAAGTAATTTAAAAATAGAGAGGTGAAAATCATGCGCGAAGGTATCCATCCTAATTATTATCAGGCAACTGTAACATGCAACTGTGGAAACACATTTGTTACAGGATCTACAAAGGAGAACATCCACGTAGAAATCTGCTCCAAGTGTCATCCATTCTACACAGGTCAGCAGAAAGCAACACAGGCTCGTGGCCGTGTTGATAAGTTCAATAAGAAATACGGTATTAAATAAGAAATACGAAGTGATGAGGGCTGAGGTGGAAATCTCAGTCCTCTTTGTGTTTAGGAGAAATATATGAAATCATCGAATATAGGCGGCCAGGCAGTGCTGGAAGGCATTATGATGAAGAATCGGGAAACATATTCCGTTGCCGTCCGGAAACCAGATGGAGAGATTGAAGTTGATATTCAGGAATACAAAGGAGTTCTCCCATGGAAGGCACCGCAAAAGATTCCTTTCATTCGGGGAATTTTTAATTTTGTGGATTCTCTTGTGCTGGGAATGAAGACATTGACTTATTCTGCAAGTTTTTTTGAAGACGAGGAAGAAGAAATTCTTACAGAAGATGAGGCAAGAAAGCAGGAGAAGAAGGAAAAACTGATCATGAATCTGACAGTTGTGGTTTCTGTCTTAATTGCGGTTGGTATTTTTATGGTTCTTCCGTATTATCTGAGTAGTATTATAGAAAAGCATACCTCTTCACATCTTGTAATGACTGTTTTAGAAGGTGTGATCCGCGTTGCTATTTTCCTGATCTATATTGTTCTGATTTCCAGAACAAAGGATATTAAGAGAACATTTATGTATCACGGGGCAGAGCATAAATGTATTAATTGCATCGAACATGGATTGGAATTAAATGTAGAAAATGTACGGAAGAGTTCCAAACAACATAAGAGATGTGGAACGAGCTTTCTTTTCTTTGTCATGATTGTAAGCATTATTGTCTGCTTTTTTATTACGGCAAAGTCCCAGATTGTGAGAGTACTTCTTCGGATCGCCCTGCTTCCGTTGATTGCAGGAATCTCTTATGAATTGATCCGTCTGGCAGGAAACAGTGATCATCCGGTAATCAATGTACTTAGTAAACCGGGACTCTGGGTTCAGAATCTGACAACAAAGGAACCGGATGACAGTATGATCGAGGTTGGGATCAAAGCAGTGGAAGCAGTGTTTGATTGGAAGACATGGCAGGAGGAGAACCTGAAGCAATGAGAACAGAATCAGACAAGAGGACAGTGTATAAAACAGATTGCAGCGATTCAATAAGTTTGAAAAATGCATATAAAGAAGGAAAAGAAATTCTTGCGAAAGCAGGAATTACAGAGGCAGATCTGGATGCGTGGTATCTGTTGGAATTTGTGACAGGGATTACGAAAGCTCGCTATTATATGGAACCGGATCAGAGCATGAATCCGGAAGCATGGAAAAAGTATAAAGAATATCTTGAAAAAAGAAGAAATCATATTCCATTGCAGCATATTACAGGAAGTCAGGAATTTATGGGGCTTGAATTTCTGGTGAATGAACATGTGCTGATTCCAAGACAAGATACAGAGGTGCTTGTGGAAGAGGCACTGGAGATGATGAAACAAGAGAGATTCAGATCAAAAGGTTGTTTGCAACTGTTGGATATGTGTACCGGGTCAGGATGTATTCTTCTGAGCGTAATGCATTATGCAGAACAAAAGGGTATATTTATAGAAGGAACAGGTGTTGACTTTTCGGAGCAGGCTCTTATGGTAGCACAGAAAAATGAAGAACATTTGAGAAGCACGAAAAAGGATGAGAATGGAAAAGTGAACTGGATTTTGAGTGATCTTTTTGAAAATGTCAGTGAAACCTATGATATGATCTTATCAAACCCACCTTATATCAGAACAGCAGAAATTGAGAAGCTTCAAGACGAAGTGAAACTTCACGATCCATTCAGTGCATTGGATGGGAAAGAAGACGGATTGTATTTCTACCGGAAGATTGTTACTGATGCAAAACAATTCCTGAAAACAGGAGGGATACTTGCTTTCGAGATTGGATATGACCAGGGCAAAGAAGTTTCTGATCTTATGAAAAAAGCAGGATATGACAAGGTGTTCGTAAAAAAGGACCTGGCAGGACTTGACCGCATCGTCTGTGGCGTGTACTATTAAAAAGATAAAGAAGATAAAAAATAGAAGAGGATATAGAACTATGTTTGACAGATTAGAGGATTTGGTAATTCGTTACCAGGAAGTAATGGGTGAACTTCAGGAGCCGGATGTGGCGAATGATCCGGAACGTTTCCGTAAGCTGATGAAAGAGCAGAGTGATCTTGCACCAATCGTTGAAGCTTATCAGGAATATAAGAACTGTAAGCAGAATGTAGAAGAGAGTCTGATGATTCTGGAAGAAGAATCAGATGAAGAGATGCGTGAGCTTGCAAAAGAAGAGTTGAATGAATCTAAAGCCAGAATTGAAGAATTGGAGCAGGAACTTAAGATTCTTCTTCTTCCGAAGGATCCGAATGATGATAAGAACGTTATCGTTGAGATCCGTGCCGGTGCAGGTGGAGATGAGGCTGCACTTTTTGCGGCAGAAGTTTATCGTATGTATGTGCATTATGCAGACAGCCGCAGATGGAAGACAGAGATGATCTCTCTGAATGAGAATGGAATCGGCGGATTTAAAGAGTGTGTATTCATGATCACAGGACAGGGAGCATATTCCCGTATGAAGTACGAAAGTGGAGTACATCGTGTACAGCGTGTGCCGGAGACAGAAAGTGGCGGAAGAATTCATACTTCAACAATTACTGTAGCCGTAATGCCTGAGGCAGAAGAAGTTGATGTTGTAATCGATGAGAAGGATATCCGTATCGATGTAATGCGTGCATCAGGAAATGGTGGACAGTGTGTCAATACAACGGACTCTGCGGTACGACTGACTCATTACCCGACCGGAATCGTGATCTACAGCCAGACAGAGAAATCACAGCTGCAGAATAAAGAGAAGGCGTTCCGACTGCTTCGTTCCAAACTGTATGACCTGGAGCTTGAGAAGAAACAGGCTTCTGAGGCAGCAGAGAGAAGAAGCCAGATCGGTACAGGAGACCGTTCTGAAAAGATTAGAACATATAACTTCCCACAGGGAAGAGTAACAGATCATAGAATCAAGCTGACACTTCATAAACTGGATAGCATTCTGAATGGTGATCTGGATGAAGTGATCGACAGCCTGATTGCAGCGGATCAGACAGCGAAGCTTGCAAAGATGGAGGAGTAGTACAAGGATGATACCGGAATTCAAACGACCGGAACTGGAAGACAAAGAACTGATTGACTATTATTTTGCACAGGCTCCAAGCAGAAGCTGCGAGAGAACATTTGCGAATGTATATCTCTGGTCCAGACAGTATAAAGTGAAATATGCAATCCTTCATAATGCACTTGTATTTCGTGATGAAGGAGATGGACATACTTATGCTTACCCTGTAGGAAAGCCGGAAGCCATCAAAGCTGCATTGGAAGAATTGATGAAGATCTGCGAGGATGAAGACTGTGAATTCGGTCTTTACTGTGTGACACCGGAGAATTTTTCACAGATGGAAGAGTGGTATCCGGGACAATTCCGGATTGAATATGACAGAGATCAGGCAGATTACATCTATGAGACGGAGAAGCTTGCAACACTTGCAGGAAAGAAGCTTCACGGAAAGCGAAACCATATTAATAAGTTTAAGCAGCTTTATCCGGACTGGTCTTACGAATCACTTAGTGATGAGAATGTAGAAGCGTGCTTTCAGATGGCTCTGAAGTGGAGAAATTCGAATGGATGTAATGATGATCCTGAGAAGAACGCAGAGATGTGCGTTTCATTGAATTCCCTCCGTTTATACAAAGAGCTCGGCTTTAAAGGCGGAGTGTTGAGAAATGGCGAAAAAATTGTTGCTTTTACAGTAGGGGAAGAACTGTGCAAGGATACATTTGTTGTTCATATTGAGAAAGCATTTGCAGATGTACAGGGAGCATACCCTATGATTAATCAGCAGTTTGTTGAACATGAATGTATGGATTACACTTATGTGAACAGAGAAGATGATGCCGGGGAAGAAGGACTTCGTAAGGCAAAATTATCTTATCGCCCGGCTTTTTTGGAAGAGAAAGGGTTTGTGACAAGAATAGGAGGACAGCAATGATTTCAAAAAAAATGGAAAACATGGTAGCGAACAGTTCTGCAATCCGTGCAATGTTTGAAGAGGGCAACCGTCTTGCAGCAAAATACGGAGCAGAGAATGTATTTGACTTCAGTTTGGGAAATCCGAATGTTCCAGCACCGGAAGCGGTAAAGAAAGCAATGATCGAGATCCTTTCCGAAGAGGATCCGATCGTGCTTCACGGTTATACGAACAGCAATGCAGGTTATGAGGATGTGAGACAGGCAGTTGCAGATTCCTTAAATGAACGCTTTGGAACAAACTTTGCTTCCCGCAATATTACGATGACAGTCGGAGCAGCAGGAGGTCTTAATGTGATTTTGAAATCACTGCTGAATCCAGGTGATGAAGTTGTTGTGTTTGCGCCTTATTTTGGGGAATACAGAAGCTATACGGATAATTATGACGGTGTGATCGTGGAGATATCTCCGGATACAGAGACATTCCAGCCAAAGCTTGATGAGTTTGAGAAAAAGCTGTCGCCAAAGACAAAGGCAGTCATCGTTAATACGCCGAATAATCCGACAGGTGTTGTTTATTCCGAAGAGACGATCCAGAAGCTGGCAGCAATTCTTGAGAAGAAACAGAAAGAATTTGGAACAGAGATTTATCTGATTTCAGATGAACCATACAGAGAACTTGCTTATGACGGAGTGGAAGTTCCATATCTCACAAAGTATTATGCAAATACAGTTGTAGGATATTCTTTCAGTAAATCACTTTCTCTTCCGGGAGAACGTATCGGTTATCTTGTAATTCCGGATGAAGTGGCAGACAGTGAGAAACTGAATGCCGCAGCTAACGTTGCAACGAGAATTCTTGGATTTGTCAATGCACCGACACTGCAGCAGAAAGTGGTGAAGGCATGTCTGAATGAGAAGACAGATATTTCATATTATGACAGAAACAGAGAGACTCTTTATAATGGATTGAAAGAACTTGGATTTGAGTGCATCAAACCGGAAGGAGCATTTTATCTCTTTGTAAAATCACCGGTTGCAGATGAAAAAGAATTTTGTAATACCGCGAAGAAATACAATATTCTGATCGTTCCGGGAAGCTCTTTTGGATGTCCCGGATATGTCAGAATGGCGTATTGTGTAGCATATGAGACAATTGTAAATGCACTTCCAAAATTTGCGGAGCTTGCGAGAGAGTATAGATAGAGGTAGTACCATGGCTGTAAGAGAAGAACTTTTGAGAAATATACGTAGCGTAGAACCATATGTACCGGGCGAGCAGCCACAGCATAAGGTTGTGAAACTGAATACAAATGAGAATCCATATCCTCCGGCACCGGGAGTGGAACGTGTTCTGAAAGAGATGGACACAGACCGTTTTCGCCTGTATCCAGATCCAACTGCGGACGAACTCGTTGGAAGTCTCGCAGATTATTATGGTGTAGGAAAAGATCAGGTTTTTGTAGGAGTTGGATCTGATGATGTGATTTCTATGTGTTTCCTCACATTTTTTAATTCAGATCTCCCAATTCTCTTCCCGGATATTACATATTCGTTTTATAAAGTCTGGGCAGAATTGTATCGGATTCCTTATCACTGTCCAGAACTTGATGAAAACTTTAAGATTGTGAAAGAGGATTATTATGCTGAAAACGGCGGAATTATTTTTCCGAATCCAAATGCGCCGACAGCAATTTATGAAGATCTTGAATTTGTAGAAGATATCTTAAAGCAGAACAGGAATTCTATCGTGATCGTAGATGAGGCGTATATTGATTTTGCGGGAAGATCTGCGATGGAACTGATCGATAAGTATGATAATCTTATTGTGACACAGACTTTCTCAAAGGCAAGAAGTATGGCTGGTATGCGAATCGGATATGCAATCTCGAATCCGGATCTGATCCGCTGCCTGAATGATGTGAAATATTCTTTTAATTCTTACACGATGAATCAGACAGCTCTTGCCTGTGGTGTGGAAGCGGTTAAAGACAAAGTATATTTTGAAGAAGGAGTTCGTAAAATAGTTGAAACAAGAGAATGGGCAAAAGAAGAGCTCAGGAAACTTGGTTTTGTTTTCCCGGATGCAAAGGCGAATTTTATTTTTGCAAGACATCCAAAGGTTGATGCGAATGAACTTTTCCAGGCTTTGAAAGAGAATAATATCTATGTCAGACATTGGAATGCACCACGAATCGATCAGTATCTGAGAATTACAATTGGTACAAGAGAAGAGATGGAGACGCTTTTTGATTTTTTGAGAACATATATAAAGGAGAAATAACTGAATGAGTGAAGCTTTGATCAACTGGTTTATGGTGACACTGGGCGGAAAGGTCGGTAAGGAATTTATTCTCTTCCTGATCTCAATGGTTCCGATTCTGGAATTGCGTGGAGGACTGCTTGCAGCAGGACCGGCATTTTTGAACGTGGAACTTGCAAAAGCAGTACCTATCTGTGTGATTGGAAATCTTGTTCCAATCCCATTCATCCTTTTATTGATCACAAAGATCTTTGACTGGATGAAAGGAACGAAGCGTTTGAAGCCGATGGTGGAGAAGCTGGAGAAGAAGGCAATGAGTAAAAGTGACAAGATAGAGAAATATGAATTCTGGGGTCTTGTACTTTTTGTTGGAATTCCTCTTCCTGGAACAGGAGCGTGGACAGGATCACTGATCGCAGCTCTGCTTGGAATCCGTTTTAGAAAAGCTTTTCCGGCAGTTGTTGTTGGTGTCTGTCTCGCAGCATTTATTATGTCAGTCATTTCCTATGGAATTATTGGCGGTATTTTTGGATAAGATAAATATGCAAAGGAAGTGATTTTTATGTTACTGAAAGATAATGAAGAAAAGAGAAATATAGCCTGGAGAACAGTTATGACGGTTACTTCAGTTCTGATCATTCTGATCGTTGTTTTTTTCGCTGTGAAGCTTTTTACTTCCAATCCTCTGGCAGGAAATTGGGAGAATACAGATGATGGAATGAAGTTGACGATCAAGAATAATGGATCAATGAACATTGTGCAGACTTTGGACGAGAGTACAGTCAGCGTTCCTGTTGATTATACAATTGACATGGAACATAAGCGTTTTGCAATTCATGTGAACGAAGAAAAGATAGCAAAACAGGCTGAAAAAACAAAAGACTGTTCCAAACAGGAGCTTCAGGATATTGCAGATGTGATGGAAGGAACTTACGAATACAGTGTAGAACAGAACGTACTGACACTGACGGATTCAGAATATGGAAGTCAGAAGACATTTGAAAAAAGTGGAAAGTAAAAGGTGATTCTGCCTCAGCAGATGACACAGAAAGTACTTGCAGAGCAGTGGAAACAGGGGGTACAGATCATGTACAGAAATCAGACGAAAGAAGTAAGAATTGGGGATGTTGTGATTGGGGGAGACCATCCGATTGCAATCCAGTCTATGACAAATACAAGGACAGAAGATGTAGAAGCCACAGTGGAGCAGATCCTGCGTCTAGAAAAAGCAGGATGTGAGATCATCCGCTGTACAGTTCCGACAATGGAGGCTGCAAAAGCAATCAAAGAGATTAAAAAACAGATTCATATTCCGCTTGTTGCAGACATTCATTTTGATTATAAGATGGCAATCGCAGCAATTGAGAATGGAGCTGATAAGATCCGTATCAATCCGGGGAATATCGGTGCAAAAGAACGGGTACAGGCAGTAGTAGACAAAGCAAAAGAGTACAATGTTCCAATCCGTGTCGGCGTAAACAGTGGTTCTCTTGAGAAGCATCTGCTTGAGAAATATGGTGGTGTTACTGCAGAAGGGATCGTGGAGAGTGCGCTGGATAAAGTTCATCTGATCGAGTCTATGGGCTATGACAATCTTGTTGTCAGCATTAAATCTTCTGATGTTCTGATGTGTGTGAAGGCGCATGAGCTGATCGCTAAGGAATGCCCATATCCGCTTCATGTTGGAATTACAGAGTCTGGAACTGTATATTCAGGAAATGTGAAATCTTCTGTAGGACTTGGAATCATTCTCCATGAGGGAATCGGTAATACAATCCGTGTTTCCCTGACAGGAGATCCGGTAGAAGAGATCCGTACAGCAAAACTGATTCTTAAGACACTTGGACTTCGCAAGGGAGGTATTGAAGTTGTATCCTGTCCGACTTGTGGAAGAACAAGAATTGATCTGATCAAGCTTGCAAACCAGGTAGAAGAGATGGTAGCAGACATTCCGCTTGATATTAAAGTTGCAGTTATGGGATGTGTTGTAAACGGACCTGGAGAGGCAAAAGAAGCCGATATCGGAATCGCAGGTGGTATTGGGGAAGGACTTTTGATCAAGAGGGGTGAGATTATCAAGAAGGTAAAGGAAGAAGAACTTCTTGATACTTTAAGACAGGAGTTATTGAATTGGAACAAATAAAGAATGAAAAAACATTTTTTCATGTATTTCCCACATTGAAAGTAGAAGAGGAATTTAAAGTCCTCTTTGCTGATGTGGAAGTTAAGAAAATCACGACTAATTCCGGTCGTGATTTTCTGCATGTACATTTAAAGAGTCATCATCTGATCCCAAAGAAGAAAATATGGCAGATGGAGCAGCGGATCAAAGAGCAGCTCTTTGGAACATCTTCTGTAAAACTTCAGATTCTGGAAGAGTATGAGCTGTCTGAGCTTTATACACCGGAAGCGGTGATGGAAGAGTACAAGGAGAGTTTGATTCTTGAACTGAAAGAAATCAGTGTCCTTGCTGCAAACATGTTTTCACAGGCAGAAGTGAACTATGAAGAGGGAAATGTCGTCCGTCTGGAGCTTCTTGATACGATTGTTTCCGAAGGAAGAAAAGAAGAAATCATGAATCTGCTGGACGATGTATTCAGGAATCGTTTTCATATGAATGTTGATATCCGGGTTACATATAAAGAAAACGAGGGTCAGGGAAGCAGAGAATATGACGAGCAGAGGATTCAGCAGGAAATTAATGCAATCTTTGAACGGCGTGCGAAACAGAGAGGCGAATATGAGGAACGAAAGTCTGCTGTGGAGGCAAAGAAGAAGTCATCCGAATCAGGAAGCTCGTCTTCCGGAGAAAAGAAAGCAGAGATTTCAGGAAAATCTTCTTCAGGAAATGCATCCGTTTCGGGCGGAAAGAAAGAGTTCAAAAAGAAGGAATTCCGCAAGAAGGATTATGTGCGTCCGGTGAAGATCGGAGACGATCCGAACCTGATCTACGGAAAGAATTTTGAAGATGAGCCAATCAAATTGGAACAGGTTGTTTCTGAGATGGGTGAGATCACAATTCATGGTAAGATTATCAATTTTGATACACGAGAGATCAGAAATGAGAAGACAATCATTATCTTTGCGGTGACTGATTTTACGGATACAATCACGATCAAGATGTTTGCCAGAAATGATCAGTTACCGGAGATTCTCGGAGATTTGAAGAAAGGTGCTTTCGTTAAAATCAAAGGCGTGACGACAATTGATAAATTCGATGGTGAACTGACAATCGGTTCAATTACCGGAATCAAGAAGATTGGAGACTTTACGGTCTCAAGGCAAGATCTCAATCCAACGAAACGTGTAGAACTTCATTGCCATACAAAGATGAGCGATATGGATGGAGTTTCTGAAGTGACAGATATCGTCCGCAGAGCACATGACTGGGGACACCCGGCGATTGCAATTACAGATCATGGTGTAGCCCAGGCGTTCCCGGTTGCAAATCATTATATTGAGACATTGGATAAAGA
>ERZ1032022.124-NODE-124-length-18703-cov-10.920635_pt1 | contig 18703 bp, 21 predicted proteins | sample MGYA00516699_ERZ1032022 | MGnify/ENA primary metagenome ERZ1032022 (study PRJEB33719, sample SAMN04261294) | wastewater metagenome | biome: rural village; feature: human; material: feces | host: Homo sapiens | place: El Salvador | collected 2013-01-07 ... | reverse complement strand
TTGCAATTGGCTTGCGAATAGCTACCAAATAAAAGTGCTAATAAAAAAATGAATTTACGCATACAATGAATTATTGTAACGGAAAGCAAAAAACGGGAAAAATTTGATTTTAATTTGGGAAAATTACGTGTTTTTTAGTGTTTTTTTTTGTTTTTTCATGCTTTTTTTATAAATAATTTCTTTCTTTCCAACGTTTTACAGTTTCCCATTTTACGCCATATTTTATGGCTATCATTCTTATACTTGCACCGTTTTTGAATAAAAGTTTTATTGTTCGGGAATGTTTGTCTAGCTTGTACGACTTATTTTTTTGACCTTTTCGCCTGCCTATTTGTTTGCCATTTTGTTTTGCTCTAATTAATCCAGCCTTTGTTCTTTCAGAAATCATTTGTCTTTCAATTTCTGCTGATATTCCAAAAGCAAAAGCAAGAACTTTTGCAACTAAAGAGTTTGTGAGCTCATACCCTTCTTTTATGGCGATTACTCCGACACCTTTTTCTAGTAAATCTTGTAAAATGTTAAAAATAATTGTCAGGCTTCTGCCAAATCTTGAAAGTTCTGTAACAACAATAATGTCTCCATTTTTTACATTTGCTAGCAATTTTCCTAACTTTCGTTTTTCAGGTTTTACAGTTCCAGATTTTGTTTCTGATACCCATCTGCTGATTTTTTTATTTGAATTTTCAGCCCATTTTTTTATTACTATTTTTTGATTTTCTACCGTTTGAGTTTCTGTGAAAACTCGTATATAAGCGTAAATCATTTAATCACCTCTAGTAGTATTATACAATTTATTCGGACGGTAAAATTTTATATCCATATCTAAGAAACACAAAAACTATTTACCAAGGGTCAAAAACAGTGGAATTGAGGTACACGGGACGAATTGCTATTATCGGCTCTTCTCAGTTCGCAGGGGTTGGAGCTGTTTATGTTGTGGCGAGCAATTACAATCAAGTTGGCAATGTGGCTGAAGTTGTAAAAAGTGTCAATTTCAAAATATCATTGGTACACAAAAGCAATGATGTTGATGAGTTAACAGTAACAACTTATAACGAAAGTTACTCCTGGTTCGTCTTATACCTTTAAAAAATGGACGGTAAAAAAATAGAGCTTTATCCAAGAAAGGCATTTGCTATTCCTTTAATTAAAGGGAATTTAGACTCTTCAGGACTTTATGTTGAATATTATTTTTACATTTCTAATGTACTAATACATAATACGTCAGCTCTCTTTTTTGTTGGAGATGAAAAAGAATCATTCTTGATATATTACATAGAAAAAAATACTGATGGTACTTTTTCGGGGTGTCTTATTTGCAAGAACGGAAATTTGGCATCGGTTAGTTTAATTGGCAACGTATTTATAGCCTATTTCTCAAAATCGTTATCAAATGTAAAAGGCTGTATGATTAAATAAACCTAAAACTAGCTGTAACGTTACTCTTGTTTGTTATAGTTAAGGTATCTGTAGCCGAGAGCCCTAGCTCGAAAAAACGAGTATAATTTATATCATAGTCTTCGTATAATCCCGCAAGTTGCTTACATACGACTTTAGATGGTTGATTATAATTGGCTTTAACGAAAAGTAATAAAGAGTAACTTGTGGCACCAGCACCTTCGTGCCCATCTAATTGTAATAATCTGCCGTAAAAGTGGCTCTCTTTTTGAGCTAGACTTAACCCAGTATCAATTGTTGCTTTGGGTGCGATAATACTTGTGTATTTTATTTTAGTAGATGATTCTATCTTAGAAACAATTTTACTGGAACTCCATGTGGTCTGTAAGCTAGTCTGTTCATCTTTTATTGTAATTCCCTTTCTACCGTCCGAATAAATTGTATAATCTGAGGTTGTTTCTCGGACGTCGGAGTTGGTGATGCAGGCTTTTGTGCCTTTTATCTTAAAAGACATTGTGTCGCCGGAGTTCCAGCAGCCTTTGCCTGCGTAGTGGCCTCTGGAGTCGCAGATTGTGTAGATGCCGAGTTCTTCGTCGGCGGCGTTGGTGATTTTTAGTTTTGGGTATGTTGGAGTTGCGGCTGTTGTTTCACCGAATGAGTTTGCGTTTGTGAAATCAATGTTGAGTTCTATGTTGTTGGGGATTTTTCCTTGTTGCAGGATTGTTTCAATTTTGACAATTTTAAATTCTTCTTCGGCGGCTGTGTCGCAAGTTAGATTTGTTTCTGGTATTTGGAGCGGTGTTGTGTCTATCCAATATAACCCGTTGTAGGTAATTTTTTTTATTGTATTTTTTTTGTATTTTTCTTTTGTGTTGCCTTCGGCTTTTGTATATTCAATGTAGCCATTTTCTGCAAATACTATTGTAACTTGACACCCTTGGAAAGCTGTTCCGAGTTTTAATGTTGCATCTTCTGTTTTTACCACGAAAGAGGCGTTGTATTCGATTGTTGTGGTTTCTGAATTTTCAGTGATGACGATAGAATGACCAATTGAAATTAATTTTTCCATGTTTTGATTGATTTCTCGAGATATTAATGAGCCACTTTGTCGAGGGGTTATTTTGCCGTAATCTGGAGTGAACCCAACTGTATTTGCATATAAAAAACTATCTAATGTTGTATTAATTGTCATTTTAAACCTCTTTAATTTATGTTTCTAACGGCGTTTTTAAACTCGTCTGAGTCTAATAATTGCCTTTTAAATTCTTCTAAAATGTTTGATTTAATTTTCGAAGGGTCTTTTGCATCAAAAATAAACCAGTCTATATCTTTGTCTAAGGAAGCCCAAGGGATTCGTTTTTCTGTTGATGTTTTAAATTCTTCAGTGTCTTCTGCAACTGTATCGATGTACAATTCGTCTACTAATGCCGAATTTTGTTGAGAGCTAATCAAAACCTCAACATCATTTATAGCAGTTCCAAAACGGCTGAACTCAAACACGGTCATATTTAATAAAACGTTGATTTTTTCTGGCGTAAATACAATGCCGATGTGATACCATTCGCCAGCGACAAACTTAAAGCCTTTGTCTAATAAAGAAATTCTTTCTTCTTGAGTAGGATTGCTATGGGTTAGGTCTGTGTCGCCTTCGGCTGCGATGTTGTAAATTATATTTTCGGGGCTCCAAAGCGCCTGAGGTGCAAAAACTTCCCAGTTGTAGTCTGGGTCGCCTGCAACGAAGGTGTAATAGGTAGAGCCAACAACAAAAGAAGATACATCTCCGTCGGGCGAGAGAGTAACATCGTCTATAGTTGTGTCTGAGGGTGTTTCAGCTTCTGCTTGTTCGGGAGTTGAGTACACGTAAGAGCCAGGCAACGAATTTCTTGTTGATGTGTAAACTTTATTTTCATTTGCGTCTTGCCATTCGGCGAGTCCTGAGACACAATAGACAGGCTCTGCGGGTTTTACTTGAAGTGTGATTTTATCGGCGTTTGAGCCAATTTGAAAAAGAAGTTGGTTTTCGTTGTAAATATATTGTTGCCAAAAATCTACAGTAAATTCTTGGACTTCTGACAGATTGTATGCGAGTTGGAACAAGCCATAGAGAGACTTTGATAATGTTGTATATGGAGCTTCGCGAAGAATTGCAGGTGTGAAATTCATTAGTTGAGTGTTGTCTTCAGAGCCAACAAGTTTTCTTTCTACACCGTTAATTGTTAGTCCATCTTCAGTGCCATTTTGTGAATTTTCGTTTTCGTCGAAGTGCCAAACTTTAGCGTTGGGGCTTAGGTATGGACGGCCGATGTCGTGTTGCATAGCACGGATTTGGCTTTGATCTGCGTTGCCTATAACAATTTGATTTTTTGCCATATAAGTTGGCGTTAGAACGCCTGTTACGTCCATTTTTGCAACCACTTCCCAAGGTTGTGTTGGAGATTTTCGAGCTTCAAAGAAAGTGCCTGATGGTGTAATTCTTGTGCGTTCTAGAGCTCTTGAATTTTCTGTGATTACCAATTCTTTTGAAAATTCTGTGCTCATAGAAGTTACAGTGAATGTGTCAGTCTTAAAATCGAGGATTGCAGAACCTCGATCATCAAAACTAACTTTGATATAAGAATTAGAATCACCAACGCGGAATTCCCCCTCGTGAATAACGCGATTAAGCCCTGTTTCTTCTGGGAATAATTGGGAAAGAGCCCAATAGTTGGAAGACAATTCGGTGAAATTGCCAAATCCGCCTTGGTTTATTAAGCCAATGTTGGCATTAATTGCTGATATTGTGCCGACGTAGAGATTTTTGAAATTTTGATTTGCAATTACAATGTCTCGCAAAGATGAACACAATGCGGTTGCAGGAATTACAACGGCAGAGCCTTCCATTACTTCGTTGAATGGTTGAATTTGATATTGATAGATTGTGTCCACGGCATTTTTTGTTGATTGGCCCAAAAGTGGTAAAGTTTGAATAAAATTTCCGTCAAACACGAACGCTTCGTTAGAGTTTGTTCTGTAATCTAATTCATTTTTCCATGGTTCTCCAAAAAGATTTGGCTTGGACCACACTGCATCTTGTTCAACTTTTGGAAAATCTTCTCTTTGAGCAACAGATCCGATTCTTTTTATTTTTATTTTGAATTTTGTGTTCCCATAATATTCCAAATCTGGATAAAGTGGCGTTGTGGCTGTTAGTGCAACTGTTCTGTCTCTTACATCAATTTGTATGTTATCTGTTGAAAAGGCACGGAATCGCCATGTGCCGTATGTGTCTAAGTTGAGCTTGATGCTTGGGCTTTTTGTTCCAAAGTCTGATGGATATGCTTCATTACAATGTTCAATAACAACGTAATAATTATTTAAATTTTTTGTTCCTGGGAAATCTTCTTTTTCTGGAAAGCCGTCTTTTTTTCTGTCGAAAACATATTGATATGTTTGATTGTACAATTTTTCTGATTTTATTTCTTGATCACCGTTAAAAACCGATACGTAATAATAAGATGAGCCGTAAGTTGTTCTGTTATTAACCCAATTAATAACAAAACCATCACGAGTGGCAGTTGGAGTTGCAACAGTCATGTTGGCAGGGATCCAGGAGCCATAGTTTCCTGTTGAAATATTGTATTCTACCCAATTTTCAGATTGTTTGTTATATACGTTTTGTGCTTTGATTCTGACTTTCCAAGAGTTTAATTGTTCTTTTTCTGGAAAGCCGTCTTTTTGGCGGTTAAAGTAGTAATAATTCCCAGTTAATTCGATTGGTTCCCATAATTCGGGTTCTTTTGAAATTTCCGCGATTAAACGTGAAAAATATTTTTGTTCGTTTTCTTCGTGTTCAAATCTTAGTCCAGTTTCTGTTGCAATAATTATTGCTTTTCTAACATCTCTGGGGATTGTGTTGTTTTGAGTTTGAATTATTGTTGATACTATGTTTGAATTTCCATTCTGGATTTGAGAATAATCTTTATATTTGTTTTCAATTAATTTTGCTTCACTGATAGAAACAATGCTATATGTATAAGTTTCTTTTTCGGTGTCGTAAGATGCCGATAAGATTAATCCGTCAACGCTGAATTCAGAACTGCCTAGATGAACGTTGCAACATGTAAGTGGTTCGTAGTAAGCTGCAACCTCTATTGAAAGGTTGTATTTGATTCCTGTATTAATTTGCGACAATAAAGATGCGTATTTTTCGGCATGCTCAGCAGTATAAATATTTTTTGTTTGCTGTTCAAATTCTTTTTTTCCGCTTCCAGCTTCCAAATATGCTTCTTGCCGATAATATGCATCTGCTCGAATTGCTAGTTGATATAAAGACGCATCGCTGGAGCCTTCATTGTATAAGCGAACGCTGGCATTAACGGGAGTAAATTCTGTTCTGTCAATTTTTAGAGATCCACTCCAATCTTCTACAACAAAATGATTTTCTGAATAAATTAATTTAGCGGACGAATTGCGTCTGTAGCGAGTTTCTCCGGCATAGGTTGTGTATGATTCTGCGAACCCCTGCTCAAAACTTTGGAAAATTTGACCTTCACGTTCTTCTTGGATTGGGTCTGCTTCGTAAGGATAATATTGACCTGGTCTTACAGTAATAGGTACAATTTGGTTTGATTCGTCTAAATCATTCCCAGCGAAATAGAGTTGTTCTTTTTCTTTTTTAATTGCAATTCCGTAATTAAGTTTTATTTTGTCGTATTCTTTTTTATTTTTTTTGACTGTTGGTTGCCCATAAATTTGTGCTGCATCTATTTCTATTTTTTCTGCATCTAAATTAATTTTTTGGATTTTTAACAATCCCAAATTTGTAAAAGTTGCAACAAAACAATATTCCGCTAACAACGAGAAAATAGAGTCGCTTAGTTTTTGCCCTTTTTGGACTATGTAAAAAGGAACTGTCTCTGATAATCCTGAAGATGAAGCGTCAATTTCAACTTCTACAGTTGAACAAATTTCGTTTAAAATTTGTTCTAAAGTTGCGTCTTTATAATAAAAATCTTTTTCTGCCGGAACTTCCAACTTATGTAATTTGTTGGAAATTGATATTTCAAATGCATCAATTGGATATGGCTCACCCATATCTTTCCAGGAGAGATTTTTTTGCAGTGTTCCTGTAAACAAAGTTTTTTCGCCATCTTTTACAGTCGCAATTATTTCTTCATTTGTAAAAACAAAATAATCAAACAATTCTTTTTCATAAATTAATGTCGCTGTTGTGTCGCTGATAACAGGAAGTAGATTTTCGTTTACACCTGTCAATGCTAAATTAATGCTTTTTGGAGACACTGTAAAATTTTTTGAATTGCTGACAAATTGAATTTCCATTTTTTTCCCTTATGCTGGCAATGGCGTGAATTGACGGCTTTGGATTCCTTCTGCAATACCTGTATAGATTGCAGAAACTAATTCTTTTTCTGTTTTGACAGAACCTGCAACATTAACCACAACATTGATTGAGCTTGAACCACTTTTATTTTTTGAGCTTAGTGCAAGGTCTCCAGAGCGGATTCCGTCGGCAAATGTGCGAGGAACAATAATTTCGCCTTGGTGTACCATTGCGAGTTGGTCGTGTTCGATGTATGGCGAGCCAACATCGAACCCAGTGATAAATGCGGAGATGCCTAAAGTGGCGGCAGCAAGCCATACTTTCCATGCGTCATTTTGTTCATCTGATGGTTTATTAACTTCTGCTTTTACGCTTTCAACAATTTCTTTTTGGGCTTTTTCTAATTGAGCTTGTGTTGCAACTCCTTCGGCCGTTGCTTTTGTCCAGGAATCTATTGAAATCAATTTTTCAATTTGATTTTCTCCCTCCTCCTGCGTAATTGCTCCTGCTGCCACCTGTGCTGCTACAATGGCTTTTGCATTTTCAATGTATTCTTTTCTTAAATTTTCATCCATTGCCCCAATAGCAGAGTCGGTTGCCAATAATTTTAACCTTTCTAATTGAGCGGTATATGTGTCGGCGTCAATTTCTCCCTGTGCATACAAAGCCTCTAATTCTGCCAATTCGTCGGCTAATCCATCTTCGAGCATATCGCCAACTTTTGAAACCAGTGTGTTCAATTCTCTTTGCAATTCTAATTTTTCATCTTCGGCTGCATTATAATATTTTTCTGCCTGAGCCTGATATTCGTCGCGGGAAATAAGACCAAGCTCATATTGTGATTTTAACGCTGCCAGTTGGCTTCTTAATTGTTCGTCAACTGCGTCTTCCATTCTTTGGTATTGGCGTTTATATCTTTCTGTTGCTTTTTCAACTATGTCTGATAAATCTTGTGTGTTTTCAACAGTTTTGAGCATTTCGAGATTAATTGTTTCCCACATTTCTATATGTTCCATTTCAAAGCCAAATACTTTTCCGATGGCGTTTACAATGTCAATGAGCCCGTTTACAATTTGCAATGTGGCGTTTGCGAATGGCACTAAAATTTCGTTGTATACATCAACAAAGAATTCAAAAACTGGAGTTAACACTTTTAAAATTGCGTTAAGCAATGGTGCTATTGCTTTAAGAACGCTATTCCCCAAAACCGTGAGGATTGCCATAATTGGAGTTAGTGCTTCTACTAAATTATTAATAATTTCTTCGATAGTTGGCATAATTTGTTGGATTAGTGGTTCAATTCTTTCAAACACTTTTTTTAACGCTTCTGTTATTACGTTGATTCCTTTTTGAAATGATTCCAAACCACCCACAACTTTCATAATAATTTTAAAAAGAATTCCCCAAATGCCTTCTCCATTCTGAATCCCTGATATGATAATGCCCAAATCACTGCCAGAAGTTGCGTCTGTTGCAGCTTGACTTGCACTTTCGCCAAAAGAAACGGAAATTTTTCCGTTTTCTTTCATATTGTCAATTTGTTTTTGGAAATATTCATTCAGTGCGTCCATTTCGGCTTTGAATGCTGGTTCGTTGACGAAGCCTTCCCCAAAAACGTTTTTGCCTTTTTGGTTTAAGGTTTCGATTGCCTGATTCCACTCGTGCATTACTTTGTCTTTGCCTTGCAACATCTTAACTTGCCATTCGTTGCCGAGTTTTGGAGTGAGTTTTTCCATTTGTTCTTCGAGGTCTCGAATGATTGCTTCTGTTTTTGCTTTGTCAAAGCCAGAGTAAGTGCCGTCTTCATTCATTGTTTGAATTGTTCTAAGTGATTTTGCAAATTCTAATTCTTGCGCAACTTGTTCGCGTTGATATTCTGTAGTGCTCTTGTAAAGTTGGTCGCGGTGAGCCAAGATTTCGTTTGCCCGTTCGAGTTCGGCATTCACGGCGTCAGTTTGCAATTCTTGAACTCTTTTTGAGGCATCTTGGACTCTTTTTTCGAAGTCTTTAATTTTTTGTTCTGTTGCTGCGATATTATCTTGTATTTTTTTATATTCAGGGTTTGCAACTTTTACCGTGCTATAACCTGATGCCGAAGATTGCCATGTTTCGGCTGGTGTATTTGTTAATTGTTTTTTATATTGTTCAAGAATTGTTTTTTGCATTGCAATTTGTCTTGAATAATTTTCTATTGCTAATTGTGCATCTGTTGCAGAGGCGTTTGCCATTGAGTCTTTGAATGCTTGGTCTAGTTGTTTTTTTGCCAGCGCATGTTCGTTTGTTGCTTCTGTTGCTTTTTGTTGTGCGGCTGCATAAGCAACATATCCAGCTGTGGCGGTTGCAACAGCTGCAATTCCTGCTAACAATAAAGGATTTGTTATTGACAATGCAGAGGTCAAAGACATTTGAGCTGCGTAGGTTGCCCATATCTTAGCAGCAAAAGCCACTAGGGCTCTAATCATTTGAGTATTGATTATTACAACAACAGCTGCCAAAGCCGCTGCCAGAACACCTTTTAAAAATGGTGAATTATTAATTGTGTCAATTAAGTTTGTGAATACTTCTAATGCTTTAGCTGCCATTGGTGCGAGCATGTCGCCGTATGAGGCGGCTAGTGCGTTGACTGATTCTTCGAGTCCTGCTTGCATTGCGTCCAAGCGTTGTGATGCAGTTGCCATTGAGTTGTAGTACAGTCCACCTTCGGCTGCTAAAGATGCAAGGGCGTTGTCGAGATCCTGGAATGACACTTTGCCTTTGCTTGCCATGTCGACAATTTCGGCAGAGGTTACTCCCATTTGCTCTCCGAGTGCGTCTAAGATTTGCACGCCTTGGTCAATATAAATATTTAAAACTTCCATGTCGGCTTTGCCTTTTGCCGACGCTTTTGAAAATGCGTTTATAAAACTTTGGAACCGTTGGCCGTTCCCTTGTGATATGTCGCCAAAGCGTGTGAGATATTCGGTCACGTCTTTTAATGGCACTTTTGCTGCCATTAAAACTTTTGCAGCTTGGGAAGTTTGTTCTAAATCAAAGGGCGTCCAAAAGTTGAATTCTTGTAATTCGGCGAAAAGTCCAGCACCCGCTTCCATGTCGCCAAGCATGATTCCAAAATCTTCTTTTGCAGCTCTAAAAGATGTGCTGGCAGATAGTGCAGAACCTGCTAACCCCGCAACCCATTTGTCAAAAGAGACTGCGGCGGTTACGGCGGCAAGTGTGCCGATTTCTTTTGTGAGTTTGCTAATTGATGATGTGCCGTCTGAGGAAAAAGTTTTTAATTCTGTTGCTGCTCTTTTAGCTTCTGCTTGTACTGATTCAATTGATTTTTTTACGTCGGCGTTGTTTACATTTAAATTCTTGATTTGTGTTGCAGCAGATTTTATGTCGGTTGCAAAAGTTTTTATTTGCTGTTGAGCTTGCTGCATGAGAACTTGGATTTGTAATTCTAGTGTTTTTTTATCCGCCATTTAAATACCTATTTTTGTGTAATTTAAAGGGGATTAATCACAGTTTTTATAATAGTTTTTTTTGGGTGGCGTTTGCTTAAATGTGGGCAAAAAAAAAGGTGGATGCCGAAGCACCCACCTCACGAGGTTTATATTACTTTTTTAATTTTTTATCCAGCTCTTCTTTTTCCCACTTTGATTGTTCAACGCGGAATAAAGCAATTACTGTGATAATTTCGCTTGGTTGTTCTGCCCATCCGCCCGAAAACGGAAGGGTTTGCATATTTTCGGTCATATAATAAATATTTAACGCTGACCAAAAATATTCGTCTAAGAAAGTTTTTATCTCTTTTCTTTTGATAAAGATTTCAACTTCTTTTCCGGCTTTCGTTTCTTTGACGTGAGTGTTCCAAAGGATTTCCCCACGTCGTCCTGCGTACTCGTGCTTATATATGCCTTCCTTGTACGCCCGGAAGGCAATGGCTAGTTTTTTTCAGGAACTGTTTTTTGAAGTTCTTCTTGGCACTTTTTGAAAAGTTCGTCAACTAAGCCGTTGAATTCAGATGGAGCGTTCAACAATTCAACTGCGTTGTTGATTGGTTTTACGTGGCCGTCTTCTTCGCAAGCACAATTTGAAATTGTTTGGATCATTTCTTTTAAGATTTGAGTTTTGTTTGGATCTGCCAAAACGATTTCAAATGTGTCTACAGAGCCATTCGCAGAAGCCTGTCCTTTTGATTGTGGACGAGGAATTAATCTTTCACGCATTTGAACTGTTGGATTTTTGTATGTAACAACAATTTGCTCGTTTTGGGGCAATTCGTTGTTGCCGTTGAATTCTGGAATATAAGTTTTTGTTTTAGAAACTTGAATAACCATATTGCTTTTTCTCCTTTTTTTTAAGCTGCTAATGATGGAACGTCCAAACTGTAGAAAACTGGGTCTTTACCTGTTAAACGCATTGACGCGTCATAAGACTGTGCGTTTCCTGTTGAGCCGCCGAGGTTCATATTGTAGAGGTAGATTTCTGCAAATACGAATGCTTGTGTTTCTCCTGGAACATCTGTCATGTTGAGCCATCCAAGGAAATACAAAGATTCACCTGCAGGAACAGAAACTGTTACAGTTGTATTGCCTGATGCATCTGATTCACGGCGGAACAACTTCATATTGCGTCCAACCATTCCGTCTGGTTCGTCTGACACACCCAATGTCATGATTGAGTTTACAGTACCTGTTGCGTCGCGTTTTCCAAGGCGATATTTTTTGAATTCGTCTTTAAGGCGTGTTACGTCAATTTCCGATTGTGTGATTTGTAATTGCCAACCTGTACAATCTGCAACTTCTGTGAGAATGAGCTTTTGAAGTTCGTCGCCATCTGCCAATACTTCATTTCCTGTTGCTGGGTAAAGTTCTCCAACTTCCATTCCTTGTGGGAAAATTGTATTTGCTCCAATGGCAGTAATTATGTACATTCCGTCGCCGCCAGATGTTGCTTCTGCTCCACCAACTAACACATGCAATGTGCTAGTTCCATCACCTTTGTATTTTTGACCTTTTTTTCCAGTCATGAATTTTCCGTCATCGCCAACTAATGGCTTTTCTTGTCTTGCCATGATTTTCTCCTTTTATTTTTTTTCAAAACTTCAAGGGGACAAGTTTTGGAAAAAAGGGTTGTTTTTTTTATTCGCCTTTGTATGATTTTTCTTCTTTGTCATACGCAGAAGAACTTGAATTTGATGTTTTTACATCTGTTTTTTTGTCCTGGTCTTTTTTTTCAGGAACTTTTTTTGTTTTTCCGTTGATTGTTTTGTATTCAGTTTTGTACTGCATTTTTATTCCTCCATTGGAATTGTTATTTCGATTGTTCTGTTATCTTCGACATCTTGAACTGATGTTGAATCAGGACTATCAATAAAGCTGTCTTCTGGAGACAAAGTTTGTGTAATTCTAGTATTTGGAATTTTCACAAAGCCTTGCATTCCGTTGGCAGCTTCTATTGGCTCTTCCAGTCTTAGATTTTCAGAATCTAAATATTTATCAAGGTTTTCAATTAGTTCTACAGCTTGCTGCAAGCCTGTTTGGCTTTCTGCACGCCCCGCAACTTGCACTCGCAATCTAACAGTTCTTTGTTTTGTTTTTGCTTGGTAAGTTTTGTCCGGAACAGTTTTTAAAAGTGATACTTTTAAAATCACGCCTTTTTCAGAAACGCTTGATGGTGTTACTACAACTTTTGTTTTGTATTTTTTGCCATTTATTACATTTCTTTTTAGCTGGTCTGCAAAAAGTTGCATTGCATCAAAGGATGTCATTGGATACCTCGCTTAATATTTGGCTTATTTCTTCATCTGTGAGATAGAAGAACCGACGCTTTGGTATTACAACCGATTTTTTTAAGTAATAAACAACACGTCCAGGAGCGTTTGTACCGCGTTCCCGATAGCAAATGGTTCTGCCGACCCGATACACATAATTTTTAACCTTTAGACCTTTGAGCACATTTGTTGGCCCATAGCCAAAAGATCTTTCTAATTTTTTAACTCCTGCAGCTGGGATAAAGAGCCAATTCTTTTTTGCAGTAATTGTGCCACCGTTATTCTGAATTGGTGCGTAGACTTTATTTGTTCCCACGCTTGCTGTGTTATTTCCGATTAATTCGTAGGTGATTGATTCCCTTAATCCTGTTGAATCCTGCAAAGGCTTTGCATCACTGCCCCTAAAAGCTTTAGTTGCAGCTGATAAAGGTGGCATTCCTTCGCCTGTGTAGATATGCCATCGAATTGCCTCCATCGCAAACTTTCCGGCTTTTTTTGCTTTGGATTTTTCATCAAGATTTTTTGCCATATCTTCTAAGGCTTTGCTTGCAGATTCAAATTTCATAAGGTAAAACCTCGTGCTTGGTGTAATTTTTGCGACCTTGAATTTCTTGCAGGTTTGATTATGACTGCGGCAGATGTTTTTGCGACTGCCTGATTGTCAGAATCTGGGAAAGAGCCAAAGGCTGAAATAATTGTATTTTTTGCCTGCAAGCGATATTCCCGACCTGCTTCTTCGTGGCCTAGTGCCATGTGAAGCTCATAGATTGATTGCATTAATACAATCTCTCTATGAAGTTTGTCTTCCAAGTTGATTTTTATGCCAAGGTATGACAGAACTGTTCCGATGTAGATTTGAGCTCGTTCCACTGCATCCAAAACAAACTGGTCAGAATCTTCGGAAAGTTGGATGTAAAGGTTGTGTGAAAGTCTTTTTGAAACTTCATCAACTGTTATCTCTTTTCCAAAAGGTTCAAAGGTTACATCGTTGTTTGTGTCTTCTGCTGGAATGTCGCTAATTTCTAATTCATCAAGTTCTGTCATGGGTTACCTGCCTATTTTACTGTTACTTTTATTTTTCCAATTCTGTTTTGTGCAATTGCAGGGAAAGGCTTTGACATTCCGATAAGTTTTAATCCGTCTGGATCTTTTGTTTCGTCTTGATCTACAAAGAATGGCACAGCTCCGAAATTAGCCGCAATGCTGTCTAATGACGCATATAACAATTTTCCTGCATCATCTAAATCAACAATTTTAATTTCATCGTCAGCAACAAGCACATGGGTTTCGTCTTTGCCAGGCAATTTGTATGCGGTATTTGCGAGCATAATTTCGTACTTTGTGTCAATCATCATGCCTTTTTTTAATCTTTCCACAAATGTAGCACCTGCACTTCCCAAAGCACCGATAATTGAAATTACATTGCTGTAAACAGTAGCCCCCATCAAGAATACAGGTCTAGTAGCAGTGATTGTTGAAGAATACTCAGTCAACGAAGACTCTAAGATATTTTCTAGCTCTGCGAAAGTTGTTGAAGAGGTAATTTTGACATTTTTAAGTTGTTTAGGTTCTCCAAGCTGAACCTCACAAGAACCGCCAACCCCATTAACTGTTGCATATGGATAATCAATTTTTCCTGCTAATGCTTGTAAAGTAAGAAGCTCAGTTGTCTTAGAGACGCTATTTCTTAATTTTATAACTTTCTCTGACACCCATGCATCGAGTGCTTCTACATCACCAGCAGCGATTAAATCATTAATATCTTTGGCAGAAGCAAAGACACTTGGTTTTACAGGGTCTACTTCGATGAGCATTTTTGTAATTTTTTCTGCATCAATTGGAACTGAACGCCCATCTCGTCTAGTGAGAGGAACTGCCCCAATTTCATCTACAACATCCTGGAGAGAAATATAAGGTGAGGCTTTTTGAATTCTCTTGTCTTCTGGGAAAAGCAAGTCTGTCCATGGTGTGGAAGGCTTTTTTGTTTTAGAAATGATGTCTGCAATTTTTTCTTTTGTGAAATATTTTGTTATGAGGTTTAAATTCTTAATAGCCATTTTTATCTCCTATTTTTTAAGCTCCGGCAGATTCTGCCATTTGACCAATTGCGTAGATTCCGACATTTCGCAAATCATCTCTTACGTCTTCTGAAGCAAGACTTCCGTCTGCATACAAAAGTTTTTCACCACGAACTGCACCGTGAACAACAACATTTAAAACTGCACTTGCGGCTTTGTTTTCAAGGTTGTCGTAAGCTACAGCGCTTGCTGTGTTTGTTTCATCTGATTTTGTTAATGGCTCATAGCCACTTTCACCTTTGAACAATAATGTTCCTGCGTCAAATGGGCCAACGCCATCTTTTAATGCCACCGTGGTGATAATGTGGTGATCTCCGTGAACAACAGAGTTTTGTTCTGTTGTAATTTCTGCAATTACTTTATTCATTGCTTCCTCCTATACGTTTGCAATCATTTTTTTTGATAATGATTCAACTTTTTCTGTTTTTTGGCTTGAATCAGAAAGGTTTAAGATTCCTGGTTCAACTTTTTTTGACACGTTTTGGAAAATACGTGCTAAAATCTGTGTTGGACGTTCTTCAGTTTTTTTGTCGCCGTCTGAAAGTGTGATTGTTCTGCCTTCTGCGAAACTGTCTGAAAGTGCCAAGATCTGTTCTAGTTCAGATTCTGTAACTTTTCCCTCGCATGCCTTTTTTAAGTTTTCTTTGTCGGCAGCGTGTTGTGCAGCTTTTGAATCTGAAAGCATTTTTTCTTTTGCTTCGATTTCGGCTTTAAGCTTTGCATTTTCTTCTTGCATAGCTTTGATTTTGTCTTCTGTCATGATTTCCTCCGTTTGAGATTTTTCTTTATCTTCAACTTTTGTTGACTGGTTTGGGTCGGTGTCGCTCAAAAATAATTGTGTTGCGTTTGAGCTCGGATAAGTTTTTAAAGTGGCTTTATCGTCATCTGCGGCTGCAATTTGTGTTGCATCAGCTTCACCGTTTTGGATTTCTGTTGCGATTGATTGCTCCAAATCTTTTATTGCAGGCGGTTCGTCGCCTAGATATGCCAGATGATGCAAATACATTTTTCCATCGCTTGCACGAGCTTTTGCACCAATTGAGACATCAGGATAAAAACCTTCTTCATCAACGGCTTTTGCTAATACGTCGTTTTCTTCGATTGTTGCAAAAAGTTTTTTTGATTTTTTGTCGTATTCAACGGAAACAACATTGCCTAGTCTTGGACGGTTTTCTGTCCAGTGTCCGCCAAGTTTTACTGGAGCAGTTTTAATGTCTGCAAAAGTTTCTGCAATTTCTTGCAAATCTTTTTCTGTAACAATTTCTGGATTTTCTTTTGTGCCAAAGATTCCAGCTTTTGCAATTTCTCTTGTTCTTGTTTTCATAATTACAATGATAATTTTGTTTAATTTTTTTCTCTGAAATAGGGGCAAGAAAAAAGCCCCGAAAGAATTAACCTTCGGGGCAAAAACTAGCAAAAGGACTTACATAATTTTTTCAAGTTTCTTTTTGAGCAGTTCACACTGTTCGCCTTGGCATTCGCGATAAGTTCTGCGATACATTTCGTGTGGGTTTTCGCCATCACGGTCATCGTCGGACATGTTGATTTCTCTAGTTAAAGAATCAATGTGTCTGTCGAGTTCCTGGGCTGTCGTTATGCGATTCTTTGCTCTGCTTGCAAAATATGAAGCAATTTCTGTGTTTCCCAGTTCTTTTGCTTCTTCTGCGTAAGCTGTGAGCATATCCGCATCCTTGAAATCGTCCATTTGTGTTTTAACTAAGAGCTTCATAAGTTTATGAGCTTTGCTTTTTTTGTGTTCTTCCATAGCTGGTTCTCCTATTCTGCGTTCATAATGTACCTGTAAAGGGATTCAACATCTTCTGATGTAAGCCGAATTTCTCCAATCATTGGGATTGGAATTATTGCAGGTGTTTTTGACGCTTGCTTTTGCAATTCGGCATAGATGGTTTCAACATCAACATTGCCGTCTTTGTCAATTATTCCCAAGGATTTGACTAATGGATTTTTTGCCAAATCGTTTAAAAGCGAATCGCTTTTTTTTGCCATTACACCGGCTGCAGTGCCAAAAGCCCATTTTTGCCAACCTTGCATTTTAGGCAAGATTTCTTCGTCAATAAAATTAACTAGTCCACGACTAACTGCTGATATCTTAACCATCTTATTCCTCCAGACAGGCAGGGCCTAAGCCCCGCCAATTTTTAGTTGCTAGTTGTTACTAGCGACTGCAACCACATCCGCATCCACAGTTAGGGATAGGGTTATAAGTTGCCTGAGCAGTTGTCTCAGTTCCAGCTGTTACATCAGCTACTAACTTTGCGTAGAAAGTTGCGTTTGCGTATGTAACGATTGAGTTGTCTGCACAACATCTAGCGTTCTTTTCTGCTGCAATCTTGTTGTTCAAATCTGCTTCAATGAATTTCATGTTGTCATTGATTTTTTGGTTTTGAACTGCCTGAGCTGCTGCAATTTGTGCAATTGTTTCACCAGTTACTTTGTCTTTACCGTCGATGTACTTGTACAATTCAAGGATTTTTTGATCAACTTCCTGGGAAACTTCCAAGCGTGCAATCTGAGAATCTTTGAGTGCCAGTTGATTCATTACACCCAAATCATAGCGAGTTGCTCCGATTGTTTCGTTACAGCCACAACCGCAACTTTTTCCTCCTAAGAGGTTAGATGCAAGACTTAATCCAACCATGTCGTTGATTAAGTTGGAGTTACCCCCAACACCCAAATTTCCGAGTAGATTGTTCAATCCACCATTAGCAAGACCTAAAGCGGTTCCTGCTATACCTAAACCAAGACCAGCGCCACCAACGCCTTTACTTGCAAAATCTGCCATTTTGATTTCCTCCTGTATGGCTTTTAAGTTTTGTTTTAAGGCCTTAAAACATGGCTTTAAGCTACCGCCAAAAGAGGATAAAAAAGTCTTTAGTTGGTATGTTGTTTGATTGAGATTTAGAGGTTAAAAGTTTTTGAAAAGTATCATGGTTGTTATGGGGAATAAGGTTTTGTATTTAAAATAAAAAAAGCACCCGTTTGGGTGCTCTATATCTTTTTGATTTTGTCAAAACTTTTTTCAAAAAAAATTAATTATTTTTTATTTTTTCAATGGCTGTCAAAATCAAATATTTTGAAATTGACATGCCTTGTTTTTCTGCTTCAGCTTTGATTATGTCGTAATCAATGATAGAAGCACTGATTGAAAACTTTTTGATTGGAACTTCTGCTTTTGGTCGGCCACCGCCGTGATAGCCGTAGCCTGTGTATTTTTTTTCTACCATATTTCAAACTCTCCAAAATAATTCCATTTGTCTTTATTTTTTTCAACCCACTCTTGAGCTTCTTGCTCTGTGTCAAAGGTTAGTGCACATTCCATTGTGTTTGTCAAACCCTTCTCGTCGTAAGCAACCATTCCCCCTTGACCTGTAAAATATCCATCTAAATCTTTTGGATCATAGTTTACATACTATTTTCCGTCTGATACAAAAGCGTTGTAATAATTTCCAAATTTTTCATCTGTTTCTTCATTTGTGTCATCTACATCAAACTCTCCCCACGCAATAGCAACATCTTCTTCTTGTGCAGCTTTAAGATTTAAACCTTCAAACGCTTTGTCGCCACTTGCTCCATAATTGTATACCAACTCAATGAAACTTTCTCTTGTCATAATCTCCACCTTGCTTGTCTTTCCAAGCTGTCTTGTAATTTGATTTCTTTGGGCTTCATATCCGCCCTATGTTTATAATATACTTTATCTTTTTGTTTTTGTCAATACTGAAAACAAAATATTTTTATAAAATTTGCAATTATTTTTTATTTGTGTTATGATTCAATCATAATTTCTACTGTTGTAGATATTTGTGATTTGATTTTGGCTTTGCCTTTCGGGGCAAGGCCTTTTTTTTTGAAGTTTTTAAAAAGTATCAAAAAAGTATCAGGTTTATTTTTTAAAAGTATCAAAGGTTTAAAACTTTTCTAATTTTGTTTTGCAGGATTTTTTTGTGGCGATAGTAGGCGGCTCGAGACATACCCAATTCCATGGCAATGCCTTCGTCTAGCAAGTGATTTTTTAACAGCTGTTCAAAAATCTTTTTTTGAGTTTGGGTCAAGGCTGCTTTTTCGAGTACAAGGTCAATTTGATCTTGCATAAATAGCCTCCCAGATCGGAAGAGCGGTTCAGCAGGA
>ERZ1032022.123-NODE-123-length-18719-cov-5.828868_pt1 | contig 18719 bp, 8 predicted proteins | sample MGYA00516699_ERZ1032022 | MGnify/ENA primary metagenome ERZ1032022 (study PRJEB33719, sample SAMN04261294) | wastewater metagenome | biome: rural village; feature: human; material: feces | host: Homo sapiens | place: El Salvador | collected 2013-01-07 ... | reverse complement strand
TGGCCACAAGTTGTGGTATCGGGTAGGTTGCGGGCCGGGCATGCCCGGCCCCTACAGAGTGGTGGAGGGTAAGGTTAGCGGTGTAGAAATGTATCACGGCCCCTTATCCCCTATATATAAAGGTACGCAATCGTTCAGGAAACTTTAAAACTGCTCCAGCGTATCTGCAAGCATGTTCTGAAATCTTTGGAAAACCGCACACTATATCTGCGTTGACTCCCGCAAGCTTACTTGGTAGCCCAGTTCTATTCTGGTCTCCACCTTCTCCCCCTGCAATGCGCACAGCAGCTGTTGGGTAGCCTTGAGGCCCAGAATGTCAGCATTAAATTGTACCGCTGTGATGGGCGGCACGGCATTGGCGAGATTCTCGCTGTCATACAGAGATGCCAGTCGGATATCCTGCGGCACACGCAGGTTCAGCTGCTTTAGTACATTCAGCGACAGCTGAGCCAGACGCTCGTCCATGCACAGGATGCAATCCGCACCGCGCTCCACTGCCTGCTGCACAGCCCACATCCGGAGATCATCTGTTTCCAGCTCCAAAAACAGCAAGCCTTCATCAATTACCTGTCCCATCTTGTCATAGGCCTGTCGGAAGCCTTCCAGCCGGGACTGGTTGACTGTGTACAGCATGCTGCCACCCAGCAGCGCTATATGCTTCATGCCCTTCATCAACAGCAGGCTCGTCATCTCGCGGCAACCGCCTACCTGGTCGTGATCGACCGAGAGGATTTCATCATCCTCTGGCTGACCAATAGCGACAAACGGCAGCTTGCGCGCTTTCAGCAATGGTATAAGCGGGTCGCGCTCCAGCGTGCGGGTCAAAATCAAGCCGTCAATTTTCCGGTTGTCCAGCAGCCGCTCCACAGGGCGGGTCTCGTTCTCGTCCACAAGTGTCAGCAGGACATCATAATCGTACTCGCCCGCCACATAGTAGACTGAGCGCATTATCTTGCGCAAAAAAGGCATCTCAAAGTCGGAGAACTGCTTTGAAATCACCAGTGAAATGTTGTACGAGCAACGATTATCCGCCTCGCAGGCGGGTACATCGAGGGTACAGTTGTGCTTCTTCACATAGTCCAGCACGCGCTGACGGGTTGCGGGGCTGATGCGTCCGTTTCCGGTCATCGAACGGTATACCTTTGTTTTTGGCGCATCCGCCGTCTCCGTACTCTGCGTAATATCGACCACTTTATCATTCATCGGCAAGCACGCCATCATTTCTCATCTCCCGCAGCTATTTTACTATTATCATAATCATTTTTTTACGAACCGTCAACTATTTTTATACATTTCACATCTTTACGCAACGCCCTTGCGCATTTTTCTGCGCAGTTTCCGGCAAATGGTGCGCACCGCTTGCGCTGTTTCCTGTGTACACGGCCCGGGTGCAAACTGTGCCGTCTGCACAGCAGCCAGCATGCTTTGAATTGTCTCACCGTCTGTTTGCGGGCAATGCGCCTGCAGAAATTCCGCAAACGCCGCCTCATCGGAGGAGACATTCTCCCCCAGCCCGCAGCGCCGCATTTTGCGGTAGAGCGCGCGGAACTCCGCCTGCACGATCTGCAGCGGTGTGCGGCGCACACGGCGAACCTCGACTATCACCAGCACGGCCAGCAACAAAATTACCGGCAGCACCCACAGCAGTGCCGTATTCCGCGATGTACTGTCAGGGGTTTGCGTTTCGTTTTGTGTTGGCAGCGGTGCGTCATCTTCGTTGGCAGCATTCTGTCCGGCCAGCGGTGTATCAGCTGACAGTTCACCTTCAGTGAACTCCGCTGCCATGCCGGGCGTCACTTCCAGCGGCGTCCAGCCCTGCCCGGCAAGATAGACCTCAGCCCATGCGTGCGCGTTGTCATCCTGCAAAACAGCACGGTAACTGCCGTCCCCTTGGGCAGTAAACAGGCTTTGTGGCGCGGCATAGCCCACTACATACCGGGCCGGCAGTCCCAGCATTCGGCACAGCACCACCGCCGCCGAAGCAAACTGCGTGCTGCTGCCGGCATGGCTCTCGTTCAAAAAATAGAGTACCGGATCCGCCCCATCAGGCGCGGCGGCATCGGCGCTGTAATGGCAGCGCTCATTCAGCCAACTGCGCACCAGCGTGCGGCGGCCATCGGTATCGTTGTCCTTCAGCTTGCGCTCCTTCACCAGTGCGTCAAGCTCTTCCCTGATTGCATCGTACTCCGCGCCCGCGGGCACAGCCAGATAACGCGCCTCGGCATAGGCAGCATAGGCGCTTTCAAGGCGATCCGGCACACTGGCGTCACCGTCAGCGCGGGCGGCCAGCAATTCTTTGGCCTGCTTGCGCGGAAAATAGTAGAATGTATCATCCTGTGTGGTCTGCCCTGCAATGGCTCCATCACCGTCCGGCGTGTAGTAATCGTTAAAATACGCATTATACGGTGCAAAAGTGTAAGCATCATTTGCATGCAGGCGCTGCACAGTCATTTGCCGGGGCTCTGTGCCTCTGTAGGCCGCGCGCAAAAACGGCAGGTTGGCTATAGCCAGCCGACCGTTGCCATCGGTCTTCCAGTTGGACGCCGCACTGTCAAAGGCTACGGCATCACCCGCCTGCCAGCTTGTTCCGTCATAGTCCGCACCAATAAAACCACGCAGATAGACGGTCTCCTCCGGCATGGCACTGGCCGTGACCATCAGATCCTCCAGTCCGGTCAGTGCAAGGCCGTCACCTTGGGTCAGGCTGCCATCCTCAACGCCGCCTGCCGCCGCGCTGAGATGGAAATTCAATGCGCCGCCGCTGATCTTCGGCAGCCACTCGATTGCGACACTCAGCACCGCTGCCTGAGCCTTGTCGGTCACCGGCTGCAGCGCGTTCAGCGGCAGCGTAAGCACCGGGCGCAACGCCAGTGCAGGCAAAAACAATACGGTGCAGGCCACTGCCATACCGGAAGCGGCCAATTTTTGGTTTGTGCGGTGGGTCTGCAGGTTGGCAGCATAGGCGGCGGAATCCTTGCCACCCCACAGCCGCTTTCGCTGCACCGACCGCGCCGCCGCGCAGGCCCCCAGCCAGCCGGGCAAAAGCAGCAGCCAGCCCAAAACGGCGCTGCCTGTCCCGGCCAGCAGTGTAAATACCACGACCGGCAGCAGCGCCAGCCCCAGCAGCAGTGCATCGGCGTGCCAGACGGTTACTGCGGCCAGAAACGCCGTGACAGGGATCGCAGCCAGCAGCACAAACAGCCCCCTCTGCGCCGGGATCGGCGAAGTCACCACCGCAAAATTTGCGTCGAATCGTGTATTCAGACACAGTCTTACGGCATCCGCGCACTGCTGCGCACCGGCCAGAAATGTCCGCTGCACCACAAACAGAAGCACCAGATACCCCACAGCCAGCGCCAGCATCATTCCACGGCGGGCAGCGTTCGGCAGCGGGGCGCGGTGCAGCGCCAGCCACACCGGGCACAGCGCCGCCGTGCCCAGCCATACCCAAACGGGCAGCGCCAGCGCAAACGCGCCGTTCAAGGCTGTCAGCAACCCCAGCGCCAGCAATTCCAAAATCAGCAAATCCACTGCCGTTTCCAGCACAGGGCGCGCCGCAGCCCCGGTGCGGGGCAGCAGCACACGGTCAATAAACACCAGCCCCGTGTCCGGGTCGGCGGTCCTGCGGCAGGTCATGGTGCGCAGCCGTTTTACGGCAGTCTGAGCGAAGTGCAGCACCTGCTGCGGCGCATCGGCTCCCTCTGCCATGATTGCCCCGGCCGGGTCGGCGCAATAGGTCGCGCCCAGCGGCTCACGGACGGTCAGCTCGCCCACGCGGGCAGTCAACTTCCAGTGTATCTGCTTCAGTGAATCCCCTGCACGGTAGGGCCGTAGGTCGTAAACGCCGTCAGCCATGTCGCGGCCTGCGGCGGTCACCTTCTCCACCTTATTTTGCGGCTTTGTGCCCGCGCCATCGTCCTCACCCTCGGCGGGCGGCAGTACACACAGTTCCCGGCTTTGGGGCGGCACGGCGCAGGGCACAGCAAACAGGCCCAGCGGGTCGCGCACCGTGATTTCCCGCACGCGGAACCGCCACAGGCCGCTTTTGGCGGCGCGCAGCGTTACGCGCAGGTCGGTACGCTGACCCGGGGCCAGCATTGCACCGCAGGGCAATTCGATCGCCGTACCACTCTCGGCGTCCACTGCCTGCAAAACGACACGCAGCTCCGGCACAGGCCGCCGCCCGGCGTTGTGCAGCTGCACCAGCACGGCAAATTCCTCGCCGGGGCGCACGGGGCGGGTGGGCAGCTGCAACGTTGCCGTCACATCCCGGCGCAGTGTGCGGGCATACCACGCCAGAAACACCACCACCAGCACTGCCCATGCCAGCAGAAACACCGCAAACGGCGCACGACTGACTGCAGCCACGGCAAACAGCACAGCCAGCAGCAGCCAGCAGCCGACCTTACCTGCCATGGGACGGCTTCTCCGGGCGGGGGCGTGGCGTGGTGTGCAGAACATCCGCAATAATGTTCTCCACCATCTCACCGCCGGTGCGCGCCTGCTCGGTCAGGCGCAGACGGTGGTGGGTCACATCGGCAAAAATTGCGGTCACATCCTGCGGGGCCACATAATTGCGCCCGCTCAGGTAGGCTGCGGCGCGGGCCATACCGGCCACAGCCAGCGATGCACGGGGCGACAGCCCCAGCGCCAATCGGCCGTCCTGCCGCGTTGCGCGGGAAAGCTCCACGATATACCGCCGAATTTCGTCACTCATAAACACTTCATCCACCTGCTGCTGCATAGTCAGCAGGTCGTTTTTGTCCATCACGGGCTGCACACGGTCCAGCAGGGCATGGCGCGGCTGGCGGGCCAGAATTTCCATTTCCGCCTCGGCGTCAGGGTAGCCCATGACCACGCAGACCATAAAACGGTCCAGCTGCGACTCCGGCAGCATCTGCGTGCCGACCGAGCCGACAGGGTTTTCTGTAGCCATGACCGTGAACGGCTGGGGCAGCGGGCGCGTCACACCGTCCACCGTGACGGCGCTCTCCTCCATGACCTCCAGCAGGGCGGACTGGGTGCGGGCACTGGTACGGTTGATCTCATCAGCCAAAAACAAATTGCACGCGACCGCGCCGGGGTGGTAGACAAACTTGCCGGTTTCCTTTTGATAGAGCGAAACCCCCACAATATCGGACGGCAGAACATCCGGTGTAAACTGCATGCGGTTCTGGGTCAGGTCCATGGCGCGGGCAAACGCCTGTGCCAGCGTGGTTTTGCCCACGCCGGGGATGTCCTCGATCAGCACATGACCGCGGGCCAGCATCGCCATCATTATTTTCAGCACGACCTCGGGCTTGCCCAGCACGGCCTTGCTCACCTCGGCTGTCACAGCCAGCGCTTTCTCGTTGAAATTCTGCATGGGTCAATCCTTTCTGTGGCCGCGCCAGATCAGCATACAGCCGATGACGGCGGCAATCAGCACAATTCCTGCCCACAGGGCGTTGTTTTCCAGCCAAATCATCCAGTTGGAGTACGCGCCGCCCGCATCCTCACTGCCGCCCTCGTTGGGCAGGGGGCTGATGCTTTCGGGCGCAACCTCCTCCAGCGCGGTCGTGCCGTCGGTTTCTACGGTCACCTGACGCGGCGCAGCGTCCCATGTCTCGTCACACTCGGTCAGATCCTCCGCATGGGTCGCGGGCGCGGCATCGGGGTCATGCTCGGCAATAACCAGATACCGTTGGGTATTTTGGGTGTAGGGGTGGCAGGTCGTCAGGGTCAGCAGGTCGCGCCCCGGCTGTATCAGCACCGCATTTATATCGTCCGGCTGTATAATTTTTAGCTCGCACACGCGGTAGACCAGCGTATCCCACGGTGTTGTCAGCGTGATTTTATCGCCGAGCTGTATCTGCTGCACATTGCGCAGCATCTCCGCACCGTAGTAGCCGCGGTGAGCGGCGATCACGGTGTTGGTGTTCGCGCCGCCCAGCGGCATCGAGGTCTGCCCCAGCAGCGCACCGCCGCGGGCCATGTTGGCCGTGCTGGCGCCCAAGTAGACAGGCAAATCCAGATTCAGGCGCGGTATCCACAGCGCGGCGATCATATCATCGGGCAGGCCGTAGCCGGTCAGGTCAAAGGCGGGCGTCTCGTAGGCAAAGGGATCCTTCAAGCCGCTTTGTCCCTCGGCAAAAATCTGCGCATTGTAGGCTTGCAGGGCATCGTACAGTTCGGGGTAAGCGCGGGCAGGCTCGGCGTTGTCTGTGGTTTCAGCCACGGCGGGGGCGGCAGCTTCGGCAGCCTGCACAAATTTTCGTACGGTTTTTGTACTTTGCCGCGCCGCCAGATGCTGGCTGACCGTGGGCTGCAGCATAAGCCCAACGCCCAGCAGTATCGCCAGCCATGCAAAAATCTGCAAAAACAGGCGTTTCATCAGTCTTCCTCCTCGCACTTTTTGCAGCGGTGCAACAGCAGCAGCAAAAGCAGCGCCTCACCGCCGATGACAAGGCTGCCCGTTACGCTGATCCACGGCCATGCGTCCACCATACGCTTGACAACATTGCCGGTGTGCAGTTCCTGATACTGCACGGTCTGCGGCGTGGCGGTCTCCTCGTCCTCTCCATTATACGGCACGCGGGTGCCGCGCACAAGCATGCGGTGGGTGTTGATGGCGTAGGGCGTGCAGGTCACCAGGGTGCAGTAGTCCCCGCCGGGGATAATTTCCAGATCCTCGGTGCGTTCCGGCTCCACGACCTTGACCTGATCGACCTGATAGGCCAGCACCTCGTCCATAATGTGCAGGTAAAAGTGGTCGCCCTCGCCCAGCTTGTCCAGATCGGTAAAAAGCACCGCCTCGGCCAGACCGCGGTGGCCGGTCAGCACGCTGTGTGTGCCCGCGCCGCCCAGCGGATAGCTGGACCCCTCGAGATGCCCAACGCCCTTGAGCAGCACATCATCACTGGTGCCCTCATAAATCGGCAGATTGACATCAATTTTCGGGATCGTAATGTAGCCCAGACTCTCGCCCACATCCAACATGTCCACATAGCTTGTGCCGGTATCGGCGGCCTCGCCCGCAGCATCGCGGTCAATGGCGTTGCTAAGCTGTTCATTGTAGCGGCGCGCGGCCTCCTTGGCGGCGTCAATTTTCTCGGTGTCCATCGTCTGCACGGTATCGTTGTAGCTTTCAATGACCGAGCTTGCGTGACGCTGCGCCACCGCATTGCTGATGACGGGGTACATGGCCACGCCGATGCCCGAAGCGATCATCAGCGCCGCAAAGCCAAGCTTTAATTTGACAGTGGTATCCATAGGAAAGAGCCTTTCTGTAATGGTTTCGGGGTTATTTTCGCGTAAACGCGCAGGCTTTTAGCAGCGGACGCCCATTCAGCCGTAGGGGGGGCGGCGCCCTCGGCCCCCCTTTAGCTGTAGGGGGCGGCGTCCCCGACGCCCCGCAGGGCACTGCCGAAAAATCCCTGTCCTCTTCTTAGCCGCCTCTCCCCTTGCGGGTATCGGCAATGTCCACAACCACCCATAGGGGAAGTACCGTTTCCGGCCCTTCCCCTATGGATTACCCCTCTATTTTGCTTTTGGTCTTAAAGTTGTGCGGCTTACGCACGCTTGTTCTTCTTTTTCAGGCTGAACAGCACGCTCACACCAGCCAGCACCAGCAGCACACCGATACCGCTGAACAGCAGCGTGCCGAAGCCACCGGTGGTGGGCAGGTTGAAGCCTTTGCGGTTGATGATATTAGTAACCGTAAGTTCCTTCTTTGCCGTATCACCGTTTGCATTGGTGAATACGATTGTATCAACCTTGTGTTTCACGAGCTTGCCAGTATTGTCAAATGTATCCGAGGTTTTCCAAGTAGTTGTGTAAGTAACATTCAAATTGACTTCGACAGGCTTCGTCAGCAGGTTATAGCCGTCAACCGTTTTGGTTTCGACCAAGTAGTATTCGCCATTGGCCAAACCGCCGGTGAAGTTAGCGGTACCAGAGACAGATGTATCAATGATACCCTTTGCGTCAGTTGTCAAGTCCTTCTTAACAAGAATCCATCCCTTATCTTTGTCAAGACCAACCTTTTTAGCATCTTCACCGGTTATTACAGATGTTTCTCCTGTCTTGGCTTCACGGTACAGGTCAAACTTAACGCCGGGCAGCGCTGTCTTATTATCTTCCTGAGTCTTTACAATCTTAATGCCAAAACTGTACATAACAGCGCTGTCCTCAATGGTGTTCTTGCTGGTGTCATCTGGGGTACCATCGCTCTTAATCTTATTAGTGTACTCGAGTGTTGCCTTGTTCGAGTTGCCGTTGCCGCCGACCACAGCACTATTCATTACAACGGCATCGTAGGTGACAGTTACCGTGCGTCCGGCACAACCCTTTACCGATTCGCTTTGGTTAAAGGTAAGCTTAAATCCGCTGGTACCATTCGGTTCCACTGTATAATCTGTGCCCTTTTCAAGAGGTGTGTCAGTAGCTTCGCCGGCAGTCTTAACCTTAACAACCTCAATAGTATCCGTCTTATCGTTCAGATTCATCGGCGTATCGGTAACGGTAAAGGTCTTGAGTTTTGCAATGTTCTTCGGGATTTCAATAGTGATTTTGTAAGAAACGGTATCGCCGACGCCGTACTGGGCATCCTTCTCCCAGCCAGTGCTATTCTTGACTTCCTTCTCCATGTCAGGGCGGTCGTTTTCCACAGGAATGGTAATTGCCTTCTGGCCTGCGTTTGTATCATAAGTAATCGTACCATCAGAATTCACTGTAAAGGTATGATAAGTCTGGTCAAGAATATAGCCTTTATTTGCTGCCGCACTACCAGCTGCATAGGAATCCTCATGAATGCGATATTCACCCTGAGACAAACCAGAGAGCTTAATTTGTCCATTAGTATCCGTTACAAGATCAAAGGTATTGGTTGGGTCTTGCTCGCTTGCATTCACTTTCTTCCAATCGGTGGCTTCATTTCCTTCACCGGTGTGCTTCTCCAGAATAAATTTTACACCTTGCAGTAATGTGCCGTCCGAGCCACCAGTGTAGCCCTTTTTCTCAATAGTAACTTCACCATAGGTTGTGCTGTTTTTCGGGTAAACATGGACATCAAAAATCCAGTCCGTCAGCTTGTTTGTGGTAGCATTATCAGCAATGCGCGTCATAGGCACAGACACCAAGAACGGGGCAACAGGTGCCGTAACCTTATCAGGTGCATTGGTTTCAACAACCAGATACAGACCCAAGTCTAGACCACTTGCAGTAGCAATACCAGTGGTACCATCGGTAGTAATTGTCCGTTCAGGTGTTAGGGCGCCGTTTACCGTAATCTTACCAGTGCTGTCCTTGGTGCAATACTTGTCAGCACTCAATTTGCTGGTGTCAATGGTTTTGTCACCATCATAATACTTTTCCAGCCAAACCTTATCCTGCACCTTGTAGATAGCAAAAGTTACCCCGCCCAGCGGCTTTGCGCCTGCGGGCGCAGTTTCGCCTTCAGCGCCGGTAGCAGTGTTTCCTGCTCCATTATACTCATACTTATGAATCGCAATGCTACCTTTATCCGTATCACCCCAAACAGGCGTGCCGTTTGTCAGCGTCCCGTCATCCGCCATTGCGGGCAGGGCGCAGACGCTTAGGGCCATGACGGCGCTGAGGGCTGCGGTGAGTAAGCGTTTCAGTTTCATCTTGCTTCGTACCTCTTTCTCTTTAAATTTGTTTGTGTAGAGGGGGACCTCGTTATTGACGCCGGCCCCCTTTCTTATTGTAGCGGAACACCAGCACCAGCAGCACAGCCACCAGCGCGGGCAAGCCTATCAAAAGCCACAGGCTGGGTGCATCCGCGCCCGTATGCGGCAGCTCAAAGCTTTTGCGGTTCAGGACGGTAAGGGTCATGGTGCAGGTGTTTCCGAGTGATGTAACATTCGTTGTATCCTTAACCCCATCAATATAACACTCGCCGTCTGTGGTAAATTGGATTTGAATCGGTTTGGACAGCAGGTTGTACCCCTCCGCTGTCTTGACCTCGGTCAGCTGGTAGCTTCCGGCTTTCAGATTCGTGAACGGTTTATTCTTAATCGTGCCGCCCTCCCCTGTTGTGCCGGTAATGGAGCCTATGTTTCCGTTGCCGAAATCGTAAGTAGTATCAACCTGCGGTTCTCCACTGCCGGACGATTCTATCAGCCTTTCCAGCTTGAACTCCACGCCGCCCAGCGGTATCTGTGTTTCCGTCCCGTTTCCATCTGTTGTAACACCCTTCTTGACGATATCCAGCGTAAACTTCGGGTCCTGCAGCGTATTGGTCAGCACAATCTCGCCGCTGCCGCCGGTTATGGTTCCATTGGTTGCACTGTCGGCCTTGCCGGTTAGATTGGCTGCGGCCGAAATGGTATATGTGTTACCGCCAATCGTGATGCTGCTACCTGCCGCTTTAAAGTTGTCGTCCGTACCCAGCGTACCTTCCACAATACGGTACACATAATTGGTATCGCTATTGAGCGGGTGCTGATCCAGCCCCTTAAAGGGATACTGCCAGCCGCCATTAGTAGGGGTAACGGTAACATAGTTCGCGCTGCCTGTGGCCGGGTATACAACAGCATCCCAAGGATCTTCCTCTTTGCTGGTTACCAGACGGCGCTGGAGCTGGATGTAAATTTTATCCGGCAGCTTTGCTGCGCCAAGGGTGTTGCGATTTGCATCTTGCCACACCTTAGTGAACGCAATGTCAATCAGCGTGCGCTTAGTGTTGGTAAAGGTTGCGGTCATTTTCTGGGTTGTGCTCTCCACAATCATGCCTTCCACCGTGGTGTTGTTGACCACATGGGCATTGTTTTCATTGCCTGTAAGCGTTATGCCTTGCAGGTGGGAGCCATCCGATGTTCCAATTTCCTCGATGGTATAACGGGTGCCAACGGGGATTCTGGTGATGGGTACGGTGTGGTCTGGGCCCGCTTCGCGCATATTGATTGTATAGTATTTTACGATGGGATCGCCCGTTTCCAAGCCCTGACCGCCGACATTGCTAAAGGTTACCTTGAATGTATAGGTACCCGTCAGGTTTTCGTTCTCTGCGGCTGCCTTTTTGATTATCAGCCCGCCGGTTTTTACCTTGTTGATGTACTGCACCTTCAAGCTGGTCAGCGAATCATCGCTCTCGTCCGGGTTGCTGTAGGAGCGGAAAACGATGGTGTTGGCATTGCTCGGCTTCGTGCCGCCATACTCATTATCGCTTTGCTCTGTTCCCACCTTTTCCGTTCGTTCATCATCGGGTCCCGGCTGCTTTTCTGTTGCGATTTGATTTTCCAGCGATTTGTTCGGTTCTTCAACCGTCACAGTCTTTACACCGTCACGCTTCATCGAGGTAACCGGCTGCCCGTTCTCGTACACTGTCCATGTGGTGTCATACAGGTTTGTATTCAGTATCTCCTTGAGCGAAATGTAACTGCCGCGGCGGAACTGATCGTTAAATGTAATTGTTTCGCCGTTTTCCAGTACAAACTGTCCCTGATCGTCTACCACCTGCACGCCATCCAAGTTAGAGGTGTACTTTGCGTATTTGGCTTTTTCCAGATTGCCGGATTTGGCGGAGCCGTAATCCGGGATTTTATCCTGCTCGGTAGTGAAGCCGGTCTTTATATCCGGTACCGTTTTGGGAACAAATGTAAAGTTTCTGAAATAGATGTCGCGTTCATAGTTATCGCCCACGCGGATGGTTTTAACTTTGTTGTCAAAACCATCCACCGCGTTCATCTTATTCAGGCTCAGCTTTACCGTGTTCCACTGATTGGGTACCAGCGTAACCGAGCCGAATGTGGCGCCGTTCAGACCTGCTTTGCTAAGGCTGCCCATTTGCCTGTCGCCATCATCCAGCAGCTGCAAGTACAGGTTGTTGAGGGAAAGGTTCGTCTCTCCCTCGACATAGATTTGGAATGTGAGGTAGCCGTACTGATTGAGGTCAATAGGATTATTCAGCTTCAGGATACCATACCGCATATTGCGGTATGTACTGTTCAGGTCATTATAGCGCGCAAACCAGTGCAGAACCTGACCGGTATTGGTTTTTGAACCTTGCGCGGGGTCAGGCGCTAACGCAAAGATGTAATCCTCGCTGCCCGTAGTTGCGGGGTGGATGCTCTCCACATCTGCATCTGCGGTCAAATTCAGCATCTTGCTCTTAACGCCGCCGGTGCCGGGTTGGACAGCCTCCTTTGTGCCATAGTGGGTGGCCAGATTCTGGATGGTAAAATCAAAGATTTTCTGGTCTTTAAAGCAAGCTTGGAAATCCTCATCAACATCACTCAGATCGACCTGCTTTTCAACCTGCAGCTCGTTGTGGTCGGGGAAGTTGAACGCCACCGCCATGTTGGACTCCCACATGCCGCGCTCCATGTAGAACATGGTCAGGGTGTGGGTGGTGCCTTTTTCGTAAGTAATGACATCCTTGCTCTTGTGATTGAAGGTGTACGGCTTCCCGTTGAATGTTACATGTTTTGCAGGCGTACAACCTTCATAGATAGTGTTGTTGCTTGCTTTGATATCACTGATATAGGATGTGACTGTGTTCTTATCTCCTTGCTCGTCAAATTCCAGCAGGCCGGACGCTTTACCGTGCGCGCCGCCGACATCCAGCACCAGCTGACCGTCAATGTAGACCCACACATCATCGTCACCGGAGAAGAAGAACTTGATGGGGACTTTATCATTGGGACTATCCCCTACCTGAACCTTACCGTCATCCGTCAATGTAAAGTCAAATTGCAGCTTCGCACCAAAGCCGTAGTTGTATTTGTTTACATTGCGATTCTCCGCCGTTATCTTTTGATTAAATGGGAAGAAGCCATATCCACGGAACTGGTTCTTATTGTCTTTATCTTCTGTGCTGTTATCCGAACCACGGTTCTGTGAGTTGTCATCCGTATAAATCGGGTTTTCACTGCTATCTTTTTTATTATTCTTCTCCGTTGCTTCCAGATAGTACTTGCTGCTGTTGGCAGTATCTTGCTTCAGATACAGCGACCGCTCATTACTGTCAAAGTACCAGTATTGGGCTTTACTTTCGGGATCCTTATCATCCTTCTTAAAAACAGCATCTTGGGTAAATGGGAAGGAAACATCCTTGTACACCTTGCCCAGCACGGCTTTTTCAGTGTTTGTGCCGGTTAAAAACGCTTCGTTGAAGTGCGGCTCTGCAAGGTTAGTACTGGCCATGACCGGCATACCGTTCACCATTTGGTTTCCAACCAAGCCCTGGAAGGTGTCTTTGTAGTGTTCCCCACTATGATTCTTATCTAACGCATGTGCCGAGTTATTTACCGCTATAAAGCGCCAGTAATCATCACCGCTTTCGCTCCAGCCATACAATTTCAGGTTTGGGGCAATTCCACTGAACGCATTGTCCCAAATATTAGGTTGGAAATGTCCTGTATAAAGCGGATAATTGATTGGTTTTTTGTTTATATCAGCGTATTGTTTGTAGTAATTACTCAGCGCACGGTCAAACTGCTCAAATGTAACATAGCTGCGTTGTTTATTCACCTCATTAGAACTGTATGTATTGCGGTTGTTGCCGTTCAGTTCATAGTCCGTGTAATAGTCATACAGTGTGGTGCTGATATACTTTGTGTTGGACTGGGGCTTAAAAGCCTTGCTTTCCAGATCTACAATACTCTTGGTCTCTCCGTTTTCTCCTTTTTTGCCTTTTTCTACATCACGGACAGCCCCCAACTCATCCCAATAGCCATCGCGGTTGCCGCCTTGGTAGATTACATCATCGCTGGTGTCGGCGTAGAAACACGGCTTGCTTAAATCAGGAATCGTCAACAAGGCCGTGTCAGTGCCGTTGTTAGCAGTATTTGTACCGGCTACCTCCCAAGACGCAAAGCGGATTTGTGTATAGCCTTGCGGCACATCGGCATACCAAATCTCGCTGGTGCGGTCACGAGCCATTTGCGAGGTTATCGCTGGTTTGCTGCTATCATCACTGGTCATGTAGCACCACAGGTTGCCTTTGGCGTCCGGCATACCGTAGGTGATTTTTGCATCGTCATTCTTGTACGACATGTCCGAGAAGGTTGCATCGAAGTAGACGGTTTTGCTGCCCGGTGCGCTCCACCTTACATCATTATCGCCTGTATATATCAGGCAATAGCGCGTGACAGGGTCGTATGGGAATACTGCTATATTATCGGATGGGTCTTCATCATTGTAGAAATTGAAGTACTGCTTGCCGCCGATGTAAGTATTATCTGACTTTTGGAAACTTACATAGGCGCAGGCGTCTTCGGGGATTGTGATGTCCGCTTGGCCGTCTATTGGCAAAGGTGAAATCGTCTTTGTCTCACCGACCGATTTAAATCCATTTTGGTCATCCTTTTCCCAGAATGTGACGGTGACACTATCCAGTGCTTGTGCTGATTTATTCAGCAGGGTCATTGTTTGTTTGCCATAGCGTACATGCTTGTGGGTGATGTCGGCGTAGGGGACCCATTTGCTAAGGTCGTAGTCGTACTCTTTGCTTGGCGTCGTTCCATCGCTGCTTTTCGTCAGTTTGTCTCCGTCAAGGCATTTGTCGGCAATATCGCCAACCTCCATCCAGTAATCATTGCCGCCTTTAGATTGCCCCTTCATCGTGACCCAATGGCCATCATCCAGTTTAAATTTAACCCAGACAAAGCCGCCATAGGGACATAGCGAAGTTTCTTTACCCTGGTTGTGGTAGACATCCACCTGATAAATTGAGCGGCCATCGGTAGTCTTATCCTTAATGAGCGTTGCCGTAGTTTCTCGCACTTCATGATCCTTACTTGGTGAGGGACTATTATCATTACCGCGCATAAAGGAACATGTAATCGTCTTACCTTCTAATAATGTTGTCCAACTCTGCGGCGGTGCAAAGTAGAATGTGTACTTTGTACCTTCTTGCACCGTGGCATCGCCCGCACACAGTGCAATATCACTTTCTTTGGCATTCCCTGCCGTAATCATCCTATCATCAGCCGAATCGCCTTCGTTCAAGAAGCCTGCTTCGTCCTCGCTCCCGGTGGAATCCTCGCCGGTGTTGTCCGCATCGGCGGTCTTGTCCGCAGCGGCATTGTCAGCCGGGGCATTGTCTGCCGGGGCGGTATTCTCTGAACCGGTCACGCCCTCGGTAAGGGGCGCGCCTGCGGCTTTGTCTGTTGTGTCGGCGCTGCTTGGAATCGTTCCTGATTCCGGCACAGAAATTTCTTGCTCTGTTTTGCTGCCCTCGCTTGTCGTGTCGGCGTCTTTTTGAATCGTTTCCAAATTCGACACAGAAATATCCGACCCGGTTCCGTCAGCACCATTTCCCGTATTGTCATTGTCCGGAATCGTTTCCGAATTTGAAACAGAAAATTCAGTCTCCGTCTCCGCTGCATATACCGGCAGAGCCATGCTTGCCAGCAGGCACAGGGCGGCCAGCAGTGCCGCTGCACGGTGCAGGATGGAATTTGCCTTCGTCATCTGCCTTGCCTCCTTTTGTATGCGTTCAATACACTTTATTCCGCAGCTTACTGCGGAATAGCAAAGGGTGTACACCCTTTCAGCTTATGCTTTCCCCGGCGTCCACGCGCAATCGCTGGCGTATGAGGCGTGGAAAGCATGCTGTATTTGATTTAATTTGTATTCCTTTTTATGGAAAAATTATAGTTCTTTGGTATGAGAATTTCAAGTACCTGCGTTGAATCGTTTCATTTTCGGCAATTTGCTATGTTTCAACCGCATTATATTGTGCATCCTGACGGTTAATGCTGTGCAGCTTTGTAAGATACAGCGCGATTTCTTGCACATCTGCACACTATATGTAGAATTATGTCGATATTTTTGCGCAGATGTTGCGGACCGCAAGGGGCAAGATTTGTTCGGTCGTGTTGGAAAAGGGAAAATGCAGGGGCGGCGTCCCCGACACCCCGGGGGCGGCTGCCCATCTGCGGGCGCATATGGAATGCGCCCCTACGGTGTGATGGGCTTCTACCTTATTATATATACATAGAAAAAACACCCCGCCCGGCAGCGTGGTGCTGCGGGCGGGGTGGCTCGGGTGCTTATTTACTTCAGATCAGACCCATGAGGCTGGGCAGACCAAGGGAGAGCGCCGGGATATAGGTGACTGCCAGCAGGGCGGCAACCAGTGCCACAAAGTAGGGGATCAGCTTGGAGGTCACCTGCTCGATGGAAACATGGCCGATGCCGCAGCCGACAAACAGGACAGAGCCGACCGGCGGGGTGATGTTGCCCAGGCACATGTTGAAGATCAGCATAACGCCGAACTGAATCTCGGTCATGCCGAAGCTGATGGCGATGGGCAGGAAAATCGGGGTGAAGATCAGGATGGCCGGGGTGATGTCCATGAACATGCCAATAACCAGCAGAATAATATTCATCAGCAGGAAGATGATATACTTGTTGTCGGTCAGGCTCATCAGGCCGTTGGAGATGGCGGCCGGGATGCCGGAGTACGCCATGACGAAGGACATGGCAGAGGAAGCGGAAATCAGGAACAGGATGATGCCGCTCGTCTTGGCGGAGTTGAGCAGGATACCAAGGAAGCCCTTGAAGTCGATGCTCTTATAGATGATGGAGAGGATCAGGCAGTACAGAACCGCGATGCCCGCGCCCTCGGTGGCGGTAAAGACACCGGAGACGATGCCGCCGATGACGATGACGATGAGCAGCAGGGACGGAACTGCATCCCAGACGGTTTTCAGCACGCTCTGGCTGCGGTCAAAGCCGGTGGCCTTCATGCCGGCCTTCTTTGCGCCGATGAACGCTACAATCATGCAGCACAGGCCCATCAGGATGCCGGGGATGTAGCCGGCCATGAACAGGGTGGAGATGGACACACCGCCCGCAACGGTGGAGTAAACGATGAAGGCGGAGGTCGGGGGAATCAGCAGACCCGTGGGGGCCGAGGCGATGTTCGCAGCGGCAGAGTAGGCAGGGTCGTAGCCGTTTTCCTCCTCAATAGGGCTGATGCAGCCGCCCATGGCGGACGCAGCGGCAACAGAGGAGCCGGACAGTGCGCCGAACAGCATGTTGCCGAGGATGTTGGCCTGTGCCATAGAGCCGGGGATCTTGCCGACAAACAGCTGTGCAAAGTTGACAAGGCGCTTGGCGATACCGCCGTTGTTCATGATGTTACCGGCCAGAATAAACAGCGGCACAGCCAGCAGGGAGAACGACTCAACACCGGAGTTCATCTTCTGCATCGTGATAAAGGTGATCTGGTCCCAAGACAGGGTAGACATGGCCGTCACGATAGAGGATGCCACAATGCTGATGGAGATGGGCACGCCGAGGAACAGCAGCACGCCGAACACAGCGAAAAGGATAACGGTGGTCATGGTGATACTCATTTGTCTGCACCCTCCTTGGATTCTACTTTTTCGCCGGTGATGTCCTCATAGATGTTGATGATCTGCGCAATCACAATGAACACGCCGGAAATCGGGGCGATGGCGTAAACCAGACTGCGGGGGATGCCCAGCAGCGCCGAGAACTCGCGGCTGGCGGAAACAGCCAGCTTGAAGCCGCCGATCGTGAAAACGAAGATCGCCATCAGGAGGATCAGGCCGTCAATGGCCACCAGCAGGGCGGTGTGGGCCTTGCCGGTGAACTTGTCGCGGATGAGGGTCAGCGACATATGCTCGCGGGTGGAGAAGGCGTAGGCCGCGCCGATGAAACCGGTCCAGATCAGGCTGTAGCGGACAAGCTCCTCGGTAAAGGCTACGGGGCTGTTGAGCACATAGCGGGAGAATACCTGAATAAGCACCAGAATGGTCATGAAGGAAAGAAGAATCGCACAGGCGATGCTCAGGATCTTATCCATCCAGAATTTAATCGTTGCAAAGGCATTTTTCATGGCTTACTCCTCCCCTCTTGCCTTTTCAATGGTATCCATCAGCGTCTTGACGCCGGGATACTCTTCTTCGTAGGCTTCGATCATGGGCTGGGTGGCCTCGCGGAAGGCCTCCTTATCGACATCGTAGACGAACTCCACGCCCATCGTCTCCTGTGCCTCCTTGACGGCCTCCTCGACTGCGGTGTCCCACATGACCTTGTGGGCATCGGTGGAGTCGTGGGCAGCCTCAAGAAGAATCTGCTGATCCTCCGGGCTGATGGTCTTCCAGACCTTTTCGCTCATGATCAGTACATCGGGAATCATAGCGTGCTGGTCAACGGAGTAGACCTTGCAGACCTCACCGTGCTTGCCGGTGGTCAGGGCGGTCTCGTTGTTCTCGGTGCCGTCGATGATGCCGGTCTGCAGCGAGGTATAGACATCGCCGTAGGACATGGCAACCGGGATACCGCCGAGGTAGCTCATCATATCGGTCTGGCTCTTCATATCCTGCACGCGGATCTTCAGGCCCTTGAGGTCTGCCGGGGTGCGGATGGCCTTATCCTTCGTGTAGAAGGAGCGGGCACCGGAGGTGTAGTAGGTCAGCGTGACAAAGCCGTCCTCGCCGGTCGAGAGGAAGAAGTCCTGCATCTCCTGCGAGTCCATGACGTGGTAGAAATCCTCCGTGTCATTGAAAATGTAGGGCAGGCCGAAGGCGTTGTAGGCCTCGTTGTAGGTGGCAAGGCCGGGGGCAGAAACCTTCGTCATGGCGATAACACCCGCCTGCAGCTGCTCAAGGTTCTCGTTCTCGCTGCCAAGCTGGCCGTTGGGGAAGATCTTGACCTGAATGCGGCCATCGGTCTTTTCGTTGACCTCCTCCGCAAACTGGGTCATGGCGATATGAACGGTGTGGGTCTCCGACAGGCCG
>ERZ1032022.120-NODE-120-length-18950-cov-20.134692_pt1 | contig 18950 bp, 19 predicted proteins | sample MGYA00516699_ERZ1032022 | MGnify/ENA primary metagenome ERZ1032022 (study PRJEB33719, sample SAMN04261294) | wastewater metagenome | biome: rural village; feature: human; material: feces | host: Homo sapiens | place: El Salvador | collected 2013-01-07 ... | reverse complement strand
CTGTGGGTATGACAAATAAACAATTAAATTTATGTCTGCAGTTACAGGGACTGATGTTTACGGTTGGTACCATATGCGTAGCTTTGATCATTGGTCTGCCGCTCGGCTATGCACTTTTTTCCTATGCAAAACATAATGGAATATTTGGAATGAATATCTATCATGTTCCAATCGTACCAATTTTTATTATGATTTTTTTGGTCGGTCTGTTGCAGATTGTACTTTCCTGCGTTTTAAGCAGTAATCTGAAAAAGGAAACGCTGATAGAGAAATTAGTGGTTTCGTAGAAACTTGATTTCTCAGCAAGTCTTAATTTCTTATTGCTAACCTAAAACAGTTCACTGAACTGTTTTACTCCAACCCATGCATGGCTCAAAAGGTTTGGGGAACCTTTTAAGGTTAGAAATGAAGTCAAGCACAGCTTGATGTCAAAAGAGTTGTAAAAGCTGATTTGTCAGTGCGTTAGAACCCACTCAACTACTGCGCCTTGTAAATAATAACTATATAAATAAAGAAGCTGAAAATTTTGTCTCAGCCTCTTTTATCTCTAACTTAGCCGCGGAAAGCGTCCAAGATGATTTTAAATTCATCATTTGTGAGTGTCACACCTTTACCCATTTTGCTGTGGTCTGGGCTCCATGAACGAATATCAAATTTTGGCTCTGCTCCGTTAAAACTAACACGGTTCAATTCTTTTGTCCAACCTTTATCGCTTTCAGATAGGGTAAGTAAGTGTTCGACAATTTCAAATTTAAATTCTGACATAATAAATTTTCCTCCTCATATATATATTCGTAAAAAAACTTTCTAAACTTTTGATTATTTATTTTTTTCTTCAAAAGGTGTATAATCATTTTATCAATTTTTTAGGTAAATGACTATGAAAAATCTTATCAAACGTTTAAAAAGGCAAGCACAGGCTTATATTGACTTTCATGCTCAACCAGCCACAGATATTAATCTGAAAACTCACAAAATCATCACAACCATCAAAGAAGCGCAAGAAAAGCAATTAGCGCTCCATGCTATTTACAAAGACGGCAGTTTTACAGGTGATTTGGTCAAATACGACCCCAAAAATAACAAATTAATCCTCAAAAACTTCCAAAAGAATATCTCAACAATCATCGCTATCAGCGATATCAATCGTTTGACATTGGTACCACCAACTGTCCGTAAATCTCAAGAACTAGACAAAAAATGAACGACCCTACCTACGCCATTACGTTTAAGAGTCGTTCATTTTTTAATAATTATTACTGATTATGCTCTAACAGTTTTGCTAGAACCGTCGCTTTTATAAAGGTTCACAAGTCCTTCTTTACGAGCACGAATCATATCTCCTGCTTGAACGGCTTGAGGGACAGTGATTTTCAATAATTCCATTGGATTTGGAGCACGATCAATTTTATTGCCATCAGCATCATGCAAATCTTTGATGTAAGTTTCAAAATGACGGAATCCTGGTCCATAGAATTCGACAGCATCTCCTTCGAGAATAACGTTACGTTGACGGATTGTTGCTGTCATTGTTTCTTCATCAAAGGCAACAACTTCACCGACAAATTTATATTGTGGTATTTTACGACGAGCGCCAAAGAGTTGTTCGTTTTCTGTTGGTGTTTGATAGTAGAAACCAGTTGCTAATTCACGTTGGGCAACTTTCCAAAGCTCATCAAGTAATTCACCTTTGATAGCTTCGAATTTTGCTGGGCTTTCTAGGTAAGCATCGACGGCTGCACGGTAGCAGTTTGTGACCGTTGATACGTAGTGAATTGATTTCATACGACCTTCAATCTTAAAGCTATCGACACCATTTTCAATCAAATCAGGTAAGTGTTCAATCATACACATATCAACTGATGACATAGAAAAGGGCTCTGGAATTTCACCTTCAAGACTTTTACGTTCTTGACCAAACGGCATATCATAAAGGTCATATTTCCAACGACAAGATTGTGAACAGCCGCCACGGTTAGCATCACGATGACTCATATGATTAGAAAGGACACAACGCCCTGAATAACTGATACACATTGCGCCGTGAACAAAAGCTTCAATTTCAAGTGAGGTGTGTTTACGAATTTCTTCAATTTCAGCAATTCCGACTTCACGCGCCAAAACAACACGAGACACACCGATTTCTTCCCAGAAAGCAAAGGATTCATAGTTGGTTGTCGAAGCTTGTGTTGACACGTGGACTTCTAAACCCGGTGCTTCTGTTAAACAAATTACCATAAGTGCTGGATCAGATACGATAACGGCATCCAAGCCCAGATCACGAAGTTCACGGAACCACTCTCCTGCACCAGTTTCGTTTCCTTCGTGGGTAACCATATTTGCTGCAACGTGGACCTTAGCACCATTCGCATGGGCATAATTAATTCCTTCTTGCAATTCTTCCATCGTGAAGTTACCAGCACGGCTACGAAGACCGTAAGCTTGTCCACCAACAAAGACTGCATCAGCTCCATAATCAACAGCGACTTTTAATTTCTCAAGAGTACCAGCAGGTGCTAAAACCTCTGGACGTTTTAAAGTTTTTTCTGACATTATTATATTCCTATTTCCAAGATAGTAAAATTTAAAGATAAATATCTTTACAACAATTTCAGTTAATTAGCTAACTTGTCATGCCCTGAAATAGTAACTCAATCATGACAAGAGTTCATTTTGGGGTAGTTTTACTTCACTTCCTCTGGGTCAAATTCATAGAATCCAGTTCCAAGTGTGCGACCTTTTGGATGTAATTTACGAATTTCTTCATCCAATAAGAAAGCTTGGTCTTGTGTAAATTCACCAGCTTCCATCAATTCTTTTGTTTTCACAAAGATTTTTGCGATTTCAACAAAATTATGACCTGGGCAGTAGATACCATCTAATTTCCAGTGTGTGTAGTTGTGTTCAACCAACTCTGTTATTTTTGGCATCATATCAAGATCGTCAGTATCGAAGATGTGTGTACCGTGTTTGTCTTCATAAATTGAATAGTGTGAGTCTTTGTTGCTTGGTTCAGCAAGGAAAAGACCACGTTCACGAGTTTTTTCATCATCAATGTGTGTAAAATTATAGTAATTTTGCAACAAAGGACGTTTTGAATGATGGATAACAGTTGCTCCGTAGACAAGCACTTCAGCTGGATAGCGAAGATTTTCTGACATTTGGAACAATTCTGCTGATGGGATTTCGCGTGCAAGAACTGTTTCACTTGCTCCGTGGTCACCCCAGAAGTTTACTTGACGGCTTGATGTCACGAAAACTGAAGCATCGTAAATCATCTTGAAGTTGTAACCTTCGTGTGTGTTGATGTGGAAAAGCCCAGCATCACAAGCTACCACGTAATCTGCTTTAATTTCTTTCAAGAAATCAAGGTATGGTCGAACGGCATTGATCATGTCTTGGTGTAACAATGCATTACATGCAACCGTTAATTCTTTACCAGCGGCATGAACCATATCAGCAATCTCACGAAGTTCATCATATGTGAAACTGTGCGGCAAACGCAAACCATAATTTTCTTCACCCACATAAATGCGGTCAACACCTGCATCTAAGAGCTCTTTGACCTGCTCGATAGATTCAGCTGTCGCAGTAATAATTATTTTTTCCATAACGTTTTAATTATACCACTCCTATAACAATTCGTCACTCAGATTTCCTCAGAATCCTTTTGTTATAGCTTTCTAAAGTATTTTTATCTAGCTTCAGAATGAGCAAAACTTTATGAGAGGAGAGACTCAAAAGAAATCCTCATTTTGAAACAAAAAAGAGGAACAACTATTTTAAACATATTTTTGACAAAGAGTCAAGAGCTTTTTTTAAAAAATGTGACAAACATATTAATTTATGGTATGATATCAGTTGAAATAGAGGAGAGGAATTATGCCAACACCGTTAAAGCAACATAAAGACCTTGAAGAACAAGAACAACATCTTCAGGTAGATGATACCCCTAAATTTTACGAATTTCAGGAAATTAATCACAGAAGCGCTAAGCTCAAAGAACTCATGTTCTTTGCCCGTATTGCTTTATTTGCTATTTCCACTGTTGTGGTATCTTTCTTTTTACTTGTCTTGAACCTGGCTCCAATCTGGGCTTTCTTGTTTGCCTCTCTTATCAGCCTAGCCATTACGTCAGCTGTTTCAAGCATTATTTGGTCATTAAGACATTGATAAACAAAACTCCCATTGCTGGGAGTTTTTTAATACGAAAAAAGCGGCCTTTGGACCGCCTTTTTATTATGCTTTAGTATCTGCTTCTGATTTTTCAGCTTCTGCTTTTGGTTCTTCAGAAGGTGCTTCATCTTCTTTTGCTGTGTAGTCAATGATAATATCATCAACTTCAGCTTCCACATCTTCTTTGACATCACCTGCTTTATCAGTAACATCGTCAACGACATCAGATACTTTTGACGTTAATTCTGATACTTTTTCAGTCGCATAGTCAGCTGCTGCTTGACCTTTTTCTTTAACGACTTCAAGAAATTCATCAGTTGTTAATTCGCCTGATTCAAATTTTTCTTTGTAATCGTTAAAAGTGTCTACTGCTAAGTCAGTGTATTCTGTTGCTTTATCTTTAGCTTTTTGACGGTATTCAGAAGGATTTTCTTTGTAAGCTTGATATGCTTTACTTGCTTTTTTCTGTAATTCTTTACCTTTTTCAGTAGATATGAAATAAGCTGCAGCTGCACCTGAGGCAACACCAATAATCACATTTCTCAATAATTTACTCATACTATTTCTCCTTTTTTAATAGTTTTGAGGCAACTTTACCGACAGCATAAGCTGCACTAGCTTTACCAACATTTGATGTCGCTTGAGTGGCTTTTTGAGAGAGACGACGCGCTTGCGCATTCAAATCAGAAACTGATTCTGAAAGGTCTGCCACTGCGACAAACAAAGGATCAATTGTTGACACTTTACCATTGACATCTTCTACTAAAACATTGGCTTTAGCGAGGATTTCATTGGCTTGGTGAAGCGAGACATTCACATCACTAGTCAACACTTTAATCGTTTCTTTTGACTCCTCAATAGTCTCATTAACAACATCAACTGTTTTATATAGTTTAACACCAATTGGTATAAAAACGCCAACCATAACTGCAAAAGCGATGGCAAAAATTAACAAAGCTACTTCTAACATCTTATCTCCTATCTCCTAAGCACTTATTCCTGATAATAAGGAATGTTTTTTTGATTTCTTCTCCAAGCGACCAAGACAATTCCAAGAAGAATTAATACTGCTGATAACCATTGTGACACTCGCATACCTAAGAACATCAAACTGTCTGTTCGCATGCCTTCAATCACAAAGCGTCCACAACCATACCAAATCAAATAAAAGAATGCGATTTCTCCTTGTTTTAGAAAACATGGACGGTGTCTCACACTCATGATAATGATAAAACCAAGCAAATTCCACATTGACTCGTATAAAAAGGTCGGAACGCGATAACTACCATCGATATACATTTGATTTTTAATGAAATCAGGCAAGTAGTCAAGACTCTTAACAGCTTTACCATAAGCTTCTTGATTGATAAAGTTTCCCCAGCGCCCAATAGCTTGCGCAATCATCACACCAGGAGCAGCGATATCTAAGAAATCGAGTGGATTAATGGCACGATAATATGAAAAGACAAAGAGGACAATGGCTCCCGTCAGCAAACCACCATAAATGGCTAGACCACCATGCCATATCGCAAAAATCTCAGTCCAAGGCTGACTAGCGTAATAGTTAAAATCAAATATCACATAATAAAGACGAGCCCCGATAATCGCTAATGGAAAAGCAATTAAAATAAAATCTAAAATATCATCTGGAATAATCTTACGTCGTGGTGCTTCTTTCATAGCTAAGTAAACTGCTAGAAGCATACCAGAAACAATGAAAAGCGCATACCAGCGAATGGCAAAGGGACCAAATTGAATCGCGATTGGATTAATCATTGGTTCCCCTCATTCTTTGTAATGAGTTGGGTCAAGCGTTCTTCAAAAGTCTTCGTCGCATCAAATCCCATTTGTTTGGCACGATAATTCATGGCAGCTGCCTCAATGACAACTGACATATTTCGGCCAGTTTGAACTGGGATACGTAGACGTGGAATTTTGACTCCTGACAACTCAAGCTCTTCATTACCATTTCCAAGACGGTCAAAGACTTTTCCTGACTCATAATTTTCAAGGTAAATGGCCAATTGAACTTGTGATGAATCCTTAACAGCACTTGCACCATATAGGCTCATAACGTCGATAATCCCAACTCCGCGAATTTCTAGCAAATGACGAAGAATCTCAGCTGGTTCACCCCAAAGGGTTTCTTCATCTTTAGCAAAAACATCCACACGGTCATCAGCTACCAAACGGTGACCACGTTTAACCAACTCAAGACCTGTTTCACTTTTACCAATACCAGAGTCCCCTTGAATCAAGACACCCATGCCATAAATATCCATCAAAACGCCATGGACACTTGTACGTTCTGCTAAGCAAGAATCAAGATACCATGACATTTCACCAGACAAACGACTGGTTGGAACGTGACTTTGCAAAATCGCAATGCCTTTTTCCTTAGCAGCGCTAATCATTTCCTCTGGAATAGCCAAATTACGTGCCACAATAATGGCTGGTGTTTCTGGTTTAATCATTTCTCTTAGGACATGACGACGGTTGTGTGAGGTCATTTTCGTTAAATATGACCATTCTTTCATCCCTAAAAGCTGCAAACGCTCTGGTGAATAATAATCAAAATAGCCAGTCATTTCAAGCCCTGGACGTGAAATATCTGACGTGGTAATCTCTTTTGATAATAAGTCATCATCACCGTAGATAACATCAAGTTTTACCTTGTCGACTAACATTTTTACAGTAACTGACATGTCTCATACCATGAACTTTTTACAAAAATGTAAAATGAATTGAAAACGATAAAAATAGGCTTTTCTTATAGCAAGTCCATTTTCACTAAATTAACAATTCTGTTCAATCCTTTTCCTCTTTTTCATTATTATATCACAATTAGCCTAAAAAGTAAGCGCTCACGCAAGTTTTTGAAAATTAATTCTTTGTACTACCAAAATGGTCATAAGTAAAAAGGCTGGGAAACTTCACCAAACCTTTTTCTTGATTTTTTAAGACTAAGATAAGTTCCTATTATACTTATCTAGACATTTTTGATTGCAACATTAAAAACTCTATTTGTCAGTGATTACCAGAACCAGCCGTCATTGTCGTCATCATCGTCGACAACTTCAGCATCCTTTCTTCGACGTGGCCCCGTACCATAGTTGTCACGATCGAGATCTTCTTTGTAAGGAAGAAAAATTGCTAAGAGGATGTAAAGCAAAATGCCAAAGCCATAAAAGTACATTAGCAATGCTGCGAGGACACGCGTCAAAGGCAAGTCCCAGCCAAACTTATCAGCAATTCCGGCGCAAACACCACAAACCAGTTTATTCTTTCGCTGTTTATAAAGAGCTGATTCCATCTTTATCCTTTCCTTCTTTTCTCACTATAATGATTATACCTAATTACTTTGTAAATAAAATCAGCCTTACGACTGATTTTATAATTAATTTGATACTTCTTTATTTTATGTTTTTTGCTTTTTGATTTCTAAGAGTTTGCCATGGCAGAGGCCACAACTGTATTTTTGGGTATTAACACGGCGTTTTCTACGATACTCTTGTCCGCACTTTTGGCAACGATAGTAATGATAAACCATCTCACTTGGCATAGTTAGTGCGTAGCGAAGACCATCAACCTTTTGAAGTAATTCTTTAAAATCTGCGTCAGCGTGTTTGTAACCTTTTCCTTCAAAATAAAGATGATAATGGCAAAGCTCATGACGAACTATTTTTCGAAAGATTTCTTCTCCAAATGCTTCATAAAGTTTTGGATTGAAATCTAGGTGACCATCAGCTGGAAAAAAACGTCCACCCGTTGTCCTGAGACGAGTGTTCCAGGTAGCTGTATGGTGAAATTCTTTACCAAAATCTTTTTGTGAGACTTCTCTGACGTAATTAGTTAAGTTCACGTAAATCTACCAATGAAAGGTTAATTTTGCCACGCTCTTTATCGATTTTTGAAACCCACACTGTGACCACATCACCAACAGAAACCACTTGGCTAGGGTGTTTGACAAAAGATTTGCTCATTTGTGAAATGTGAATCAAGCCATCATCGTGAAGACCGATATCAACAAAGGCTCCAAAATCGACCACATTTCGAACAGTTCCTTCCAATTTTTGCCCGATTTCAAGATCAGAAATGTCAAGCACATCTTGGCGAAGGACTGGTGCTTCAAAATCATCACGCAAATCACGACCTGGTTTTAAGAGATCAGCAATAATATCTTTCAGCGTTTCTTGACCAAGTCCGATTGTTTCAGCCATATCTTTTACAGACACTACTTGAAGTTTTGTCTTAGCAGAATCATCCAAATCAGTGATGTCCAGTTCTTTCAGCAAACGTTCAACAGCCTTGTATGACTCAGGGTGAACACCTGTGTTATCAAGGATATTTTTGGCACCAGGAATGCGCAAGAAACCAGCCGCTTGTTCAAAGGCCTTAGCCCCCAAACGTGGCACTTTCTTAATCTCTTCACGTGAGCTGATGCGACCATGATCGTCACGGTATTTAACGATATTTTCTGAAATGGTTTTATTTAATCCTGATACGTGTGACAAGAGTGCTGGACTTGCTGTGTTAATATTCACCCCGACTTGGTTGACCACGGTATCAACAACGAAATCAAGGTTTTCAGCCAATTTTTTCTGGCTAACATCATGCTGGTATTGACCGACACCAATGGATTTTGGGTCAATTTTAACCAATTCGGCCAAAGGGTCTTGAAGACGGCGAGCAATAGAGATGGCAGAGCGTTTTTCAACCGTCAAGTCTGGGAACTCATGGCGAGCAAGCTCAGAAGCAGAGTAGACAGAAGCTCCGCTTTCATTAACAATAACGTAAGAAACCTCTGGAAAATCCTTCAAGACTTGCGCTACAAATGCTTCACTTTCACGGCTAGCTGTTCCATTTCCGATAGCGATAATTTCAATGCCATAGTTTGAAATGAGCTCAGCTAAATCTTTTTTAGACTGTTCGATTTTGGCTTGGCTAGCAGGTGCAACTGGGTAAATCACTTGTGTTGTCATGAGTTTACCCGTTTGGTCAACCACGGCTAGCTTGGCTCCTGTACGAAAGGCAGGGTCAAAACCAAGAACCATCTTACCTTTTAACGGTGATACTAAAAGCAAGTTGCGAAGATTTTCTGAAAAGAGCTCGATAGCCCCATCTTCAGCACTTTCTGTCAATTCACTGTGAATACGGCGTTCCATAGCAGGAACGATTTTTTTCTTGATAGTTTTTGAGATAACATCGTCGATATAAGCATTTCTATTTTTAAAACGTGAAGCCATGAAGCGAATCATTTTATCAGTATTATGGTCAAAACCAACTTTTAAAATGCCTAATTTTTCACCACGATTAAGAGCTAAGATTCGGTAGCCTTGCATTTTAGAAACTTTTTCTGAGAAATCATAATAGATTTGGAACGTTTTTTTATCATCAGCAGTTTCATCTTTGACACTTGAAATTATTGAGCTATAAGACCAGATTTCATTGTAAACCCATGAGCGAAGGCGATTGTCTTCTGAAAAGGATTCAATCAAGATTTCACATGCCCCTGCGATAGCTTTATCAACTGTTTCAAAACCATCACAAACAAAAGCTTGGGCTTCTTCTTCAAGCGAAGCTTTATTTTGTAAAATCAGGCGTGCTAGGGGAAATAACCCTGCTTCTCTGGCAATGGTTGCTTTGGTACGACGTTTTTCTTTGTAAGGAAGGTAAAGTTCTTCAACGTCAGCCAATTTTTCAGCTGCCTCAATTGCTTTTTTGAGCTCAGCTGTTAATTTTCCTTGTTCTTCAATTTTACTTAATACCGTTGCTTTGCGTTCAGCTAAAGCTGTCATGCTTTTATCCAAATCAATGATAGTTTTAATTTGAACTTCATCCAAATTACCAGTCATTTCTTTACGATAACGAGCGATGAAAGGAATGGTATTTCCTTCGCTTGTCAACTCGAGAACTTTGGCAATTTGGTTCTCTTTAATTGTTAATTCTTGAGCAATTTTATGTATATTATCATTTTTCATAGCCTTTCTATTATATCAAAAAAACTCTTAAAGATTGGATTTTTATTGATTCTTTTGATGATTTTTAACTTAACTTTTACCGAATTTTATCAAATTCTATCTTATAAATATCCGCTTAGTTTTTGCTGATTTTTTCAAATGATAGTATAATAACTGGTGACTATATTTAGAAAAGAGGTGTCCATCTTATGGCAATCACTCACAAACGTCAGGACGATTTAGAATCAATGTTTGCAAACTTTGCAAGTTTTCCAAAAGTCTCTAGTGACCCTGAAAAAGAAAAGGAAAGTAAGGATAAAAACGATAAGAAAGCGACTCATTAAGTTTTATGGACATTTTTACTCACTTACCAGCAAGTGTCTTACAATGGTTTGCGATTTTTATCTCGATTATCATTGAGGCCTTGCCTTTTGTTTTACTTGGAACGATTTTATCTGGTTTCATCGAGGTTTACGTGACACCTGATTTGGTGCGACGTTACCTTCCTAAGAATAAATTCCTACGAATTCTCTTTGGAACCTTCGTTGGGTTTATTTTTCCTTCTTGTGAATGTGGGATTATTCCTATCATCACGCGCTTTCTAGAGAAAAAAGTTCCTAGCTACACTGCTGTTCCCTTTCTAGCCACAGCACCGATTATCAACCCTATCGTGCTTTTTGCAACATACTCAGCCTTTGGGAATAGCTGGCGCTTCTTGTGGCTGCGACTTCTTGGTGCTGTTGTTGTTGCTATCACACTTGGAATTATGCTTGGTTTTGTGGTCGATGACAATATCTTAAAAGAGGATATGGTGCCTTGTCATTTTCACAATTACTCTGGTGAACCTTGGTATCGCAAGATTTTCCTCGTTTTAGCACATGCTATCGATGAATTATTCGACACTGGGCGTTATCTGGTCTTTGGGTCATTGGTAGCTTCGGCTATGCAGATTTATTTGCCAACTCATATCCTAACTAAAATCGGTGGAAATGCCTTAACAGCTATACTTGTGATGATGCTGTTAGCCTTCATCTTGTCACTTTGTAGTGAAGCAGACGCCTTTATCGGTGCTTCACTTCTCTCAAGCTTCGGGACTGCACCAGTCCTTGCCTTTCTTTTGATTGGTCCAATGGTGGATATCAAAAACCTCATGATGATGCTCAATTCATTTAAGAAACGTTTTATTGTCCAATTTATTAGCGTTTCTGCTGGGATGATTATCCTTTACTGTCTACTTGTGGGGGTGATTGGATGATTCGATTTTTAATTCTTGCTGGTTATTTTGAATTAACCATGTACTTACAGATTTCTGGAAAATTAAATCAGTACATCAATAACCACTACGCTTACCTAGCATATATTACCATGGTGCTGTCATTTGTTCTAGCTATCGTACAATTAATTATCTGGGTTAAAGATTTGAAAATGCACAGCCATTTACATGGAAAATTGGCGAAAATCACCAGTCCAATGATTCTGGTCACTCCAGTACTTATCGGACTTTTAGTCCCAACAGTAACCTTGGATTCTACAACGGTTTCTGCCAAGGGGTACCACTTCCCACTTGCAGCAGGGTCAACTGGAACAGTCAGCGAAGATGGCACACGTGTCCAATACCTAAAACCAGATACCAGCCTTTATTTCACTTCTACAGCTTACGATAAAGAAATGCGAAAAGAAATGAAAAAATACAAAGGTTCTGGTGATTTGACCATTACAACCGATAATTACATGGAAATCATGGAGCTCATCTACCTTTATCCTGATGAATTTTCTGGACGTAATATCACTTATACTGGCTTTGTCTATAATGAACCAGGTCACGATGGTTATCAATTCCTTTTCCGTTTTGGTATCATTCACTGTATTGCCGATTCAGGTGTCTACGGGCTTTTAACAACTGGCAATGCTACTAACTATCCTAACAACACATGGATTACGGCAACTGGTACTATTAGTCTTGAATATGATAAGACTTTGGAACAAAACTTACCAGTTCTACACATTTCTAAGATTAAAGAAACAGATGCGCCTGATAATCCTTACGTTTATCGCGTCTTTTAGATAATAAAACGCCCACCAGACTAATAAACTGGTGGGTATTTTTTAGTTATTTTTCTTGTAAGCAAAAGCTAGTCTAACTATGTTAAACAAGGTAAAGAGTCCCCAAACCATCATGATTTGCCACTTAGCTTCTGCAAGATAAATCAAGGTTAAGACAAACGTCGATGAGGTCAAAAGAATTGTCGATAAATGTGCTTTTACGAAATCAAGCATTTCCTTAAATAATCCCTTCTAGGAGACCGCGGATAAAGTCTTCGGAGTCGAATTCACCGATATCATCAATCTTTTCACCAAATCCAATGAATTTAACTGGGATATCAAGTTCTTGGCGGATAGCTAGAACAACACCACCTTTGGCAGTTCCATCAATTTTAGTCAAGATGAGTCCTGTTAATGGTGTGATTTTTGAGAATTCTTTTGCCTGACTAAGAGCATTTTGACCTGTTGAGGCATCAAGGGCAAGAAGGGTCTCGTGCGGAGCATCTGGCACCACACGCTTAATGATTCGACCAATTTTTTCAAGCTCTGCCATCAAATTATCTTTATTTTGCAAACGGCCTGCTGTATCGATCAACAGAACATCAACATTTTCAGCGACAGCTCTTTCCATACCATCAAAGACCACTGAAGCTGGGTCAGCTTTTTCTGGTCCAGTCACAACTGGGACATCAACACGTCGTCCCCATTCCGCAAGCTGAGCAACGGCACCAGCACGGAAAGTATCAGCTGCAACAAGCATTACTTTCTTGCCTTCATTTTTGTATTTGTAAGCAAGTTTACCGATTGACGTTGTTTTACCAACACCGTTAACTCCGACAAATAGCATAACAGTCAAGCCATCTTGGAAATTGATTTGTTCGTTAAAGACCCCGTCTTTTTCATAGATTTCAACCAATTTTTCAATGATGACACGTTTCAAACCATCAGCTTTCTTAGCGTTTTCAAGCTTAGCTTCATAACGCAAGTCTTCTGTCAATTGTGTTGCCACATTAACACCGACATCGGACAAGATAAGCATTTCTTCTAATTCTTCAAAGAAGTCTTCATCCACACGACGGAAGTTTGCTAGAAAGGCATTCAAGCGTGCGCTAAAGCCTGTACGTGTCTTTTTAAGACTGCGATTGTATTTTTCTTCTTCAGTCTCAACAGGTGCACTAACTGGCTCTGCTGGTTCTTCTTTTACGTCTTCTTGTTTTGTTTCAACAGCTTCAAATTCAACTGTTTCGCCACGGTCTAAAGCTTCTTTGGCCGCTTTTTTTTTAGCATAATAATCTGCCATAACTCCTGAAAAATCAGCTTCAGCTACTTCCTTAGTTTCATCAAGCTGGCTAGCTTCTTCAGACTGACTGACTGCTTCAGCATCTGGAGTTGCTTCACTTTCGACTACTTCATCTGCTTGAGGTTCAACGGCAGCTGTTTCTACTACTTCTTTACTCTCATCAGCAGAAGTTTCTTCAAGTACTTGAGCAATTTCTTGTTCTTCAATCTGCTCTTTTGTATCCTTTTTCTTTCCAAATAAACGATCAAATAATCCCATATTAAGCTACCAAGAGAACATACTATCCCCTTATCCTTTCTACTTAGCTTCTAAAATGTATTTTTTTACAGCTTCTGCAACACCCGACTCATCGTTGGTGCGACTTGTCACAGCATCTGCTATTTCTTTTGCGATTGCAACACCATTTGCCATAGCAACACCTAACCCAGCCCATTTTAACATGGAAAGGTCGTTTTCTTCATCACCCATAGCCATGACATTTTCTGATGATAAGCCTAGGTGTTTAACTAGTTGATTCAAACCAGCAGCTTTATGAACCCCTTTAGGCATCATTTCTACTATGATATCACGTGATTTAAAAATTTCAAAATGTTGATGTAGTTCTTTTGGCAATTTTAAGAGTTGTTGGTCTAAAAATTCTGGTTTTGTGACACTAACCACCTTGTTGTAAATCACATTTTCAGGAATGTCAGCAAAGCTATCAACCGTTACAAATTCAAGAGTTGGATTTGCTTTCGGGTAGTGTGATTCATTGCCACGACAGGCTAAACTATAAACAATTCCATCACTAATCACATCAAATGGTAGAGCTAAGGGCTCTAGATGATTGTACAAGAGTTTTAACTGTGAGCGAGTCAACTCACTTTTATTCAAAATCTCCCCATTTGTCTTTTGAACCAAGCCACCATTAAAAGTAATCAGATAGTCCTCATCAGAAATCAAGTCTAATTCTTCAAGCAAACCACTGATAGCTTTTAGTGGTCGTCCTGTCGTGATAACCACTTTGACACCCATATCACGCACGGCTCTGAGAGCCAATTTATTTTCTCGTGTGACATCTTTTTGGCTGTTAAAGAGTGTGCCATCTAGGTCCAAAGCAAGCAATTTAATATCTGCCATTAATCAACTAATCCTTCCATATAAGTCATCACAGACTCTTCGTCACAATGTCCAATAATTTCACTAGAAATTTCTTTGATTTCTTGACGAGCATTTTGGGTTGCGACTGCTCTTCCAGCAAATTCAAGCATTTCATAGTCATTGAGGTTATCTCCAAATGCAACAACTTCAGCAGCTGATAAACCATAAGACTCACAAAGTGCCTCAAGACCTGTTCTTTTGTTGACATCAGAAAGAATGATGTCGATTGATTTAAAACCTGTTGTTACTGCTTTAACAAAATCAATGCGCTGGTTGAACCAAGCTTCACCTTTTCGAACCGTATCTTCTGCAAAGTTAGCTGTCACTTTCAAGATATTGTCAGTAACATTTGCTAGATTATCAACACGTTGCACATTTTCATAGTAATGACTGATAAATTCAAGGTATTCATCACTGGCTTTAGGATGCAAATAAGCTCCTTTTTCACCAGATAGTAAAAAATCATAACCTGTCATATAAGGACTTTCAATTAAGGTATCAGTAATCTCTAAAAATTCTGGTTTCGTTAATCCAGATTCAAAGACTGTCTTTTCACCAACTTTAACAAGTGTTCCATTTTCAGCAATAAAAGCCATCTTATCAGCATGTGGCGCAAACATTTTTTCCAAAGCAAGCATTGAACGCCCACTAGCTGCCACAAATAACATATTGTTCTTTTCAAATTTTTCGAGGACATTATGGAGGCGTTGATTATCGTAATAACCTTTACTAGTCAAGAAAGTACCATCCATATCTGTTGCTACAAGTTTTACCATTTTTCTCTCCCTCAATATTACATAATTCTATTCTAGCAAAAAACGCCAACTTTTTCCTGCTAATAATCTATTCTTTTTCAGCAAGTACTCTTAGTAAATTTTTAGTTTTTTTAGTAGAAATAAAATCTTTTTGATACTTTCTTAGGCAGTATGGTCGGCAGCGAATTTCTTCAAAATTCCATGCCTAAGTTTTGAGCCTAAGGCCTCAAAACTTCCCAGTGACTTATTTCATTGCCGTTTCAGCCACTATTACCACAGCGAAAAAGTATCCTTTTTTAAGAGCATAGCTCATAAATAAGCTAAAAAGCTTATTTAAAACAATAAAAACTTGAAATTAATTTTATATTTTTTAAATTTTTTTCGAATAGATTATTTAGAAGAATATTTAAAGGGGGGAAACGATGATGAAAAAAACAAATCGCGCTTTTTAGATTTCTGGCTTATTGGTACTGATTGTGTGGAGGAGTTTTAGCTTTCAATCAGCATTCGCAACACAAGCAAACAAGTGCTACAACTACTCACCTTCACCGCAGCACTAGGGGCAAGAGCACTTCATCTTCTGCTAAGAAAAAAGAAGTCTACAAGCGCCATGATTTATTTCAACTGCCAAACGAAAAAAAGATTACGAACAATTTAGTCAAAGACGGGAAAAATATCGTTGACTCTAGACAAGTTAGCAAAGAAGCTAGTCACTTTGATTTTGCTGCACTAGCTCAGGGTGATTTTTCAAGTCTTGCTGGAACTTGGCAGGATGCTAACGGCTTTACTTTTGAATTTTCTCCAGAGGGCATTGTCTCAGAAAATGGTAGATTAACTTTGTCAGATCTCGCTTACGATGATAAAGGCGAAGCTATTTCGCAAGTCTCTTCTCAAAGAGACGGTGGTTTCATCTTGTACTACTATGCTGCTGGTAATCAAATTCCTTATTGGCATTTTAGTATCGCTGACTCTGACCCATCAGACTATGGGCGTGATCGTCTTTTTACCACACAACTCAGCCGTTTCGACTACGAATCAACGCAACAATTCGTAAACAGCATCTTTTACAAAGTTTCTAATAACTATAGCAAAGACTCTCAAACCAAATCTGAGTCAGCAGAAATACTAGAAGAAAACACTAATCAAAACTTGCAAAATGACGAAACTACAACCGATGAGCAAGCTTTTGACACACAAGAAAATACTCAAAGTGATGTGACAACTGAAAAATAACAAACAAAAAGCCCAGCTATTGCTAGGCTTTTAATGATTATTCCACAAGATTTTCAGCATCTTTCAGCTTAACTGATACGATGCGTGAAATTCCTGATTCTTGCATAGTTACCCCGTAAATGCTGTCAGCGGCTGCCATTGTTCCCTTACGGTGAGTGACAACGATGAACTGGCTTGATTTATCAAAGCGGTTGAGGTAGTCACCAAAGCGTTTGACATTTGCCTCATCAAGCGCTGCTTCCACCTCATCAAGAATAACAAATGGGATGGTTTTGACGCGAATGATAGCAAATAGCAAAGCTAAAGCTGATAGAGCTTTTTCGCCACCTGACATCAAATTCAACGATTGAATTTTCTTACCTGGTGGCTGCACAGAAATCTCAATCCCTGCTATCAGCAAGTCACCTTCTGTCAATGACAAATCGGCAGAACCACCACCAAACATTTGCGTGAAGGTTTGCTTGAAGGATTCTCGAATAGCGTTAAATGTCACTTGGAAGCGTGATTTCACTTCATCATCCATCTCGTTAATGGTATCAAGTAGAAGATTCTTAGAATGAACCAAATCTTCTTTTTGACCGTTTAAGAAAGTCAAACGATTATTGACTTCATCGTATTGAGCAATAGCATCCATATTAATTGGTCCTAATGCCTTGATACGGCGGCGTAAATCCTGCAGACGTTCACGAGCAATAGCCATATCTTCCACAACCTGACTAGCTTCTTTGGCTTCAGCCAAGGTCATGTGATAATCTTCTGTCAAATCATGTGTGAAGCCACGCAAACGTTCAGAGACTTGAGCAACTTGGGCTTCAACTTGGGCTTGTTTGCGGATTAATTCTTCATTTTTTTGATTTTCTTTAGCAACTTGTTCTTCAAGTTCTTCAAGATTAGCTTCGCAATCTTCAAGTTCAAAACGTAGGCTAACCAAGCGTTCTTCTTCGATTGCTTTTCTTGTCACAGCTTCGTCATGTTGTTTTTTCAGAAGTGGCAAGTTTTCAATTTCTTGATCACTCGCATGAAAGGCAAGTAAGTCTTCACATTTTGTCATTTCTGCTTTATTTTCAGCTAAGCTGATATCAAGACGTGTCTTGTTGGCAGATTCAAATTTGCGTTCGCTGAGAAGTTCACGCTCTTGAAGTTTTGCTTGTGACAAGTCTTGACGAAGTTGTTCAACTTTTTGCGTAATGGCATTTTTATTTTCTTTGATTTGGTCAATCTCACTTGTCAACTCTTGCTTATGTTCAGCAACTTTTGTTAACTCAGCTTCAAAGTGAGCTTTTTGAGATTCCAAATCATTTGAACTGTTATCGGTCTCACTTTCTTGAAGTTGTTTGCAGAGTTGCTTAACATCGTTCAAGCGTTCCGCCAATTGTTGGTATTCCAATTCAGCTTTTTGTTCCGCAAAGCGAGCTTCTTCACCTTGAGCTTTCAAGCTAGCTAATTCTTCTTTGCTAGCTAGTAAGGTTTCATGAAGATTTTGAACCAATTTTTCTTGTGTGACTTGTTTTTCTTGAAGCTCATTTAATTCAGCCACAAGATTATCTAATTCTGGTTTGATAAATGTGGTGTTATTTTGACGGTTTGCACCACCTGAGAACGACCCACCAGGACGAATCTCAGTACCATCCAAAGCGACCAAACGCACTTGATAATGTAGCGCACGCGCAGCTTTATTTGCATTATCGACCGTATCAAAAACAGCTGTCACTCCAAGAAGATTTTGGAAAATATTGTCCAAGCGTTTATCAAATGACACCAAGTCACTTGCCACACCAAGGAAACCTTGGCTAGAAGATAAAATAGCTTGATTTTGTTGTGATAAATGGCGAGCTTTGATAGTCGTCAGTGGCAAGAAAGTGGCACGTCCTTGACGATTTTTCTTCAAGAAAGCAATTGAGCGTTTAGCAGCTGCCTCATCTTCAACAATCACATGTTGGCTTGAGCCACCAAGAGCGATTTCAAGGGCCATTTGATATTTACGATCAAAACTTAAATGCTCACTCACAGCACCAATGATACCACCAAGTTGGCTAGAAGCTTGCAAGACAGATTTGACACCCGCGTAGAAATTACTGTGGTTTCTAAGAATAGATTCAAGACTAGACTTACGAGCTTGCTTAGATTTAATGACATCTAATTGGTCAAACATTTTTGTCTGCTCAGCTTGATAATCTTTTTCAAGTTGACTTGTCTTAGCAAACAACTCCTGATAAGCATCTAGAAGCTCTTTAACTTGTTTACGTGCGGCTTCAAAGCTTTCAAGAGCATCTTTAGCTTCCGCTTTTAACGCTTCCAAGTTAGCCTGTGTCTGTGCTAATTCTTCAGATTTTGATTCTGATA
>ERZ1032022.117-NODE-117-length-19248-cov-11.535768_pt1 | contig 19248 bp, 18 predicted proteins | sample MGYA00516699_ERZ1032022 | MGnify/ENA primary metagenome ERZ1032022 (study PRJEB33719, sample SAMN04261294) | wastewater metagenome | biome: rural village; feature: human; material: feces | host: Homo sapiens | place: El Salvador | collected 2013-01-07 ... | reverse complement strand
CTCATTCATAGTATGAAGGACTTCTCTAACATCTAAAGCTTGCGGAGAGAACACAGCAATATTCTCCAAATCATCAAAAGTCTGGTCTAAATAATGTACATCTATCTCAGTACTCTTAACAAAAGAAGGTGTACCTAAAACTATTCTATCTCTTTTAGTATAAGTATCAACTATAGATGAAAGTCCATCTGAATCCAATATAGCATCTTCATCATAGAAGTTAGGACTAAATTCACATCCATACTTTTGTACCATGTCATTAGCTATATCCACTAGGAATTTATTTTGATTAGTAAAGTCTTTATCATTCTGATAAGGAACTTTAAACATTTCTGTCTTCTCTACACTTTGGTCAGCTGCTATATTAATATGTAACTGTCCAATAGGTACTCCTTTACTAGCAATAGGATTACCTAGTATTCCTTCTGAAGTTTTTATATCACAAGTAAGACAAGCACGTAATCTCATATTATGGAATAACTTACTCTTTAACTCTGATAAGAAACTTTGTGAACAAAGAACCAAATGTATACCAGCACTTCTTCCTGCAGTACAGAATTGATTATATTGTGAAGTTAATAAATCACCTTCTTTAGTAGTAGCAAGTTCATATTGTAATTGATACTCATCGACTATAACTAGGATTCTAGGTAATGTTAAACCAGTAACCTTTCTAAAGTCTTTAAGATTACTTACACCTACAGAACCAAATAGTTTATTTAGCTTCAGCATAAGAGCATTAAGTTCTTGTAATAAAGAAATAACATAACTTGTATCACTAGTAGCACCTATAGCCTTTATATGTGGACATATACCATTAGCTGCATACTTACGGAACTCAGCAATCTTAGCATCTATCATATAAAGGTTAACTTCATAAGGAGAATAACCCATCATAATGTTAAATAATAAATTATTAACACAAACAGATTTACCTCCACCAGAAGTTCCACCTATGACCATATGAGGTCCACTGAAATCAGTATTGTCCCCTAGGAAATATTCTGATAGATATCTCTTATCACCATTCTTATAACCAAAACCTAAATCTAAACCCTTTGCAGAAGTTTTAGTCCATATAGGAGAACCTTTGTATAAGTAAGGTTCTTCTATAGTGATAGTTTGTAAAGGACTCAAATCTCCAGTCCTTAGCATATAATCAACACTCCTAGGAATATTGATAGTATAAGGGTAAGTTATCTCATTTCTACCAGAAGATTCTTTTAACATATTATCGAGATAATCATCCATCTTAATAGCAGTAACTTTTCTAGATTTAATCTCAATAACACAACTGTCTACTAAGCTGTTTATAGATTTCTTACTAAAAGTTACCATATAATTATCCTCCTAAATCTTCTCAACAATACTTGCATAATAGTTAAATACATCTTGATTTTGGAATTTAACTTTTAGAGGTCTATTATTTACAAGAACTCTAAGTAATGCAACCATTTGAGGTTTGAATTTAGATAATTGATAACTCTTATTTCCTGGAGTACCAGATTGTTCTGGGTCTAAGAAATAGAAATGTTTATTTTCATCTATACCCATATATCCTACAACAACATTAGTAGAGAAGTTTCCAACTTCTTTTACCCTTACAACAGATTTAGAATTCTCTAATGCTTCATTTACTCTTTGTACTTCAGAATGAGTCATTATAACATTTATAAGACTATCAAATTTCTTATCTTCAAATAATTTCTCAAAAATGTTAACTTCTGCACTAGCAGTATTCTCACTAGGGGTTGTCTTATTAACACTAGGAGTTGAACTAGCAGTATTAACAGGCTCTGGCTTAGATGAAGTTTCTCCACCAAATATATTTGAAGATTTCATATCTGATTTAGTTTCTGGCACTAGGGTTTCAGTATAGAATACATTACCATAGAACTCTTGTTCCTTCATAGTATTCAAATAAATACTTAAAATATCATAAAGACTGTTTTCTATAGTAGTTTCTAATAACTGTGCATATTTATCATTAACCTTAGCTATAAGTTTACAATAACTTAAACCTAAAGTAATATTTAATAAATTTACAGGTGCTATTCTATAATCAGAACATTTTAACTTTAACTCTTCAGCACTAATACAACTTAAAATCTCCTGCTTAACTAAATCATCTTTTTCTATATAACTATTATAAATTCCTAAAGCACATAACTTATTACTATAACTATTAAAGTCTAGATAAGTTTCTTTAACACTAGGAGCTGAATAGCATGTATAGAATCCATCAGAAGAATTCTTTAAATTACTTAGCACTTCGTTTAATGAAATACATAAATCAAGATTAAATATATCATTATCAAAGTTGTCATTGAATTTAATATGACCATCAACTACAGAAATACCTTCTATTGTAAGCTTAGGGTCTTTTCCGTAATTAGTTATTAAATCAACAAGATTTATTATACAGTATTGGAATTCATCAGTACCTTTAAATTCCTTTTTACACAATAAACCAACAGGCACACCTATAATAGGCTTAACTATATTATGAGTTGAAATAAATCTAGCATCGAATATTCTATTATTTGTAGTTATAAGTCTTAATGGTGTGTATATACAACCACTATCAGTTAACTTAACTTCATAACTATTATATGAACCACTTGTTGTTGTATATATAAAAGTATTTAAATCAAAATACTTCTTATCTTCAAATAACTTTAACTTACTAGGTTTCTTATCACCAAATCTTAAAGCTTGGATAAGTAAATTAATAGGGAAGAAAATATCCTTTAAGAATTCACTTTCCATCATCTTAGTGATTATATCTTCTCCATCAGTTAAGTCATTAACAGTAGCATTGAATAGTTTATTAGATGAAGCACTATCTGTTGCACCAACGTCAGAATCATCATCAACATCTGAATCATCAACATCAAAACTTACAGGAAGCATTCCAGTATGATTCCAATGATAAGATAATACTTTTAACATAAACTCTATTATATACTGTCTAAAAGTAACAGAACTTTGTTTATAAGTAATACAATCTTCTATACTTTGATTAGGATATTCTATTTGTAACAAACTCTTATGTAACTCACAAAGAGCTGTATAGAATCTAGTTTCCTCATCATATAACTTAGAAGTAATATTGTCTGAACTTCCTTCTACTTCCTCTATATTTGTACCAGTTGCATCTAGGAATCTCTTATAATCAACACCCTTTAATTTAACATCCTTATAAGGTATAAACACATCTGATAAAACAGGTATAAAGTTACTAGGTGGGAAAAATGCTAAAGAGTCAGCAGTAGGTACAGTTACAAATAATTCATCACCAGGTAACTTTCTAAATAATGTGTTATTATTGGCTACTACAGATTTAGTACCATTTTCTGCATTAAGATTATCTACTAATCTTTTTGTATTACCAAAATTCATATACTTATCAATAGGGAAGTCAATAGGCATTACAACACTACCAGCTAAATAAGATTCAAGAGCTAGTGTACATTCAAATAAATTCTTATATACTTCTAAAGGTAAATTTATCTGAGGGTCTAAAGTTGTTTTTATAGAATTTAATACAACATCATTTACAGAGTCCCTATTAGTTAAGAAAATATTGAAGACTTGGTCAAAAGGTTGTGCAGTTTCATCCACTAGGTATGGAACACTCAAATCTCCAGAAGTCAATAATAAATTAGGAAACTTGTCTGAAACCTCTCTCTTATTTAAAAGATCAACATAGCTGTAGAAACTACCATCAGTATCTACATATGCAACTACTGTAGTTACACCAAATATTTTTCCACTTAATAACATTAGTAATATACCTCCCAAATTAAAAAATATTTGAGGGAACTGACAATGTCAGTTCTCCCCCAGCTTACATTCTTACTAATCCAGATGTATCCATAGCATCAACATTGTTTTCTATACCCATGTTTTGAGTAACTTCAACTTCTCTTGCATTTAATGCTTTTGCAACACCTTCAACTTGTTCTAAGTTATGTCTTACAGTTCTAACACAAGCTAAGAAATCATTATAGTTTTGTTCATTAGCTTTTTCAGCTCTTAAGACTTCTTCCTTGTATTTATTTTCTGGAATAGAAGAAATCATTCCACTTCTTTCTTCTAAAGTTTTTATGTAGCCAGCACCAAAAACAGTTTCTAAAGTAACTTGTGCTTCAGCTAATCTTTTAGGATCTAATTGCATATCAGCCATTTAAACTAACCTCCCCTTCTGACTAAAGTGCTGCTAGAAGTTTTCTAGATTCTTCTGCAGATACTTGATATAATTCTACTGTTTGTTTGTGAGAAACTTTTAATCCTTGTTCCCAACTTTGTCTTAATTTAGCTATAGAATCTATTAACTTTGGAGAGCCAGAAAATTTAGCTTGCTCTTCTAATTCTTCTATAGCAGCTTCAGCCATTTTGTTGTAATTTTCAATTGTTTCAACACTTTCGTCGCAAATCTTTGGTAATTGTTCATTTAAAACTTGCATAAAATGTGAACCCCCTTTATAATTCTTTTTATTTTTATTTACACTCATATATAAGAAAAAAGATGAAGATTTGGTTGTAAAATATTTTTACTTCTTCTTCTTATTTTCAAAGAAAATCTTAGATTTTTTACTAACACCACTAGGACTTACCATATAGAAATCTTTAAATAGTGGAAGCATGTTAAAGAACTTACTATTTGAAGAATAATCTATATCTGATTCTAAAATAAAACTATTAAGTACGATACCAGTATTAAATCCATTTATTAATAGCTGTTTATATTCATCACTTATTTTGTCTGAATCAGTAAATAAGTCTAATACAATATGATAAGATAAAGGAACACTTTCTTCTTTAATCATTTCCTTATTGTATTCTGATATAGATGTTCCTGCTAGAACAGATATACGTTTACCCATCTCAACACGTAACTCTTCAATATCAACTTTCATATTATCATAATCAGAATAACATAATAAATTATTAAGAGCAGTAAATTCTATAAATCTAGTACCTACATACTTTGAATCAAAAACATGTGTAGTAAATGAACTACAGAACATATTAGAGTATAATAACATTAGGTATAAGGTTATAAAATCAAACATACATTCTTCATCTTTAAATATAAAACAAGCTGACCCAGTAGGCAATGTAAAGATATTAGGTTTATTGTCCTCAATAGAAAATAATAAATCAATAGGGTATAAAGAACTCTTACCACTTAAATCACTAGGGTAGTATTGGTCATATATACTCTTAGAAAGTTTTATTATCTGTTGATTAATATCACTTATCTCTTTATTTATATCCTCTATACTAGAATTAAGATTTATGTATTCTGTCTTTAAAAGAGATATTCTTTCCTTTAATGACTTTTCTTTTATAAGGAAACTTTCTTTAATTCTATCAGTATTAAAATGAAAACTATTTGTAACATCCTCAGTAACTTCTATAATCTTAGATTCTAACTTTTCAATATTACCATCAATTGTATCTAACTTACTTTTAAACTTATGCTCTATTACTAATCTATCTTCTTCCATTTTACTTTTAATACCTTCTTCTATGGAATCACTTATAGTAGCAAGATTAGTTAAAATACCATTAACAAATGCTAAGCAGTTATACATGTAAAAACTCCTATAAACATTATAAGAGAACAGCACTAGGAGAAGAATAACTAATAACGGTGTGAAGTAAAAGAATAGTAAAATAAAAACTACACAAGCCAATAGGTAAGAAATAGTTTGAACCTTATCATCTTCCTTAACACTTATACCAGATATGAAAACATGGAACTTACCTAAAATACCTCCTGCATTAGATAGCTTACTTAATTTGTAATCTAAATCATCAAATGCAGTATGTATATCTTCTAAAGAATATAAATCTGGGCTGTCAATACTCATATGAGAAGATAGCATGTTATGTAATCTATTACCCTGTTGTACTCTAAGTGTATCTTTTATCTTCTCACACTTATTCATACAATCTTCAACAGACAAACCATCTTTAACTAAAGGAGCATAACTTTCATAAGTAATATTATCTAACCTTCTCTTTTTATTACTTAAAACAACATCCCTATTATTTGATAACTTAGAAATCATATTATCATACTTCATAGTAGATTTAGAAATCTCTTCCTTTAAAGCTAAATTATAAGCAGTCTTAATACTATTATCTAATTCATTATTTAACTGATTTAATTCTGATTCATGAGATACTCTTTGAGACTCTTTACTCTTCTGAGTATCTTGGAGAATAATTTTTCTATTCTCCAACTCAGATTTCTTTTTAACTAACTCATTATAAGTTAGCATACTTCTTTACCATATTGAAATAGTAATAGCATTGTACAATAGGTATCATAGGCTGCATCATGGAATGAATGACTACTATGTTTTACATTATAGTATTTAGAAACTTGCTTATATAAATCTTCAAGCTCATTTCCTTTAACATCCTCAACTATTAATTCCACAGCTTTAGAAAGATTCAAACCTTTTATAATGCCAGTCTTACGTCTAGCATAATACATCATATCTAAACAATATCTTCTCTTCTCATCTAAGTTTAAAATACTGTTACACTTTATTGGACTACTGAAAGATACACCAGTTTTATCCATTAGGACTCTGTTGATGGTATTTAAATCAAACATAACATTAAATCCAACAAACACTACACCAGGCTCAAAAAATAACTTCTTATATTTAGGATTACCTAATAGATAATCTTCTAGGAATTTACCTTCTGATAACTCCTTAGCCATTTGGTTACTTATACCATGAACCTTAAACGCTCCCTCAGAAACTATCTTATCTGTGTTACAGTAGAAAGAATCAAATGACTCAACCTTAAAGTTATCATCCAATACTATAATAGCCATTTGAACTACGTCACCCTTTAAGTCAGTAGTTTCTGTATCTAAAATAACATATTTCACTAAACACCCCTCCTGAACTAAAACAAATTAGACTCCTGCAATCTATCTAAATCTCTATTATATAAAACTTCTCCAATATTCAACTTACAAATCACATCTTCATTCACTAGGTCTGTAAAGTCTTCAATACTTAATTCTAAATATTCTTCCGAACTCTTATTACTGAAGTAAACCTTACCTTGTGTAGTAAAGAAGAATCCATTATAAGTTCTCCAAAGTTCTTCAGGGTCTGGTAAATCAAAACCAAAACATCTTAATAGTCTTCTAGGAGAACAATCAGCTACATAACTGAAATCTAAAAAGTCTAACATAACCTCATCTAATGTACCAAATAATATACATCTAGGTAATATAGAAATAAACTTATCTCTTAAGTATAAAGGTATAGTAGGCATACCTAATAAGTATAACTTCACTAGGAATTCTCTACACTGGTCTTCACTGTATCCAGTATCTTTCATATAAACAATTCCATCTTTAAATTCCACTTTATTTGAATCCACATATTTAACTTTAAAGAAGTCATCATAAGTAAATCCTATCTCTTTTAAAACTTCTTCAATATTAGGATTAACAGCCACCTTAATCTTTACCTTTGTAAAATCTATATTACGTATAGATGAACAATTGTCTAAGTAAGATTCTATTAGGTAAAGAACATCGCAAATGTATCTATTTAAGAACTTAGAAGGTACAACACCTTTCTTAGAACCTAATGTATACACAGGACGTTTTTGTATACCTAGTATACCTTTACTATCTAATGCATCTATAAGTTCAGAAGTGTTCTTAACCTTATAAGTGTGTAATAAAGATTTTATATAATCAGCTTTATAAGACTTTTTACAAAACTCTTCTCTTAAAGATGCAATTTGAGCAGGTTCCATAAGTTGATTACTTTTATAACCTAATACACTATAAAGGTAGTTTGAAAGGTCATTATACTTAGAAGAATCTAACTGACTTAAAACTTCTGAACCAAATGAACTTTTAGTTATACCATCAAAACTACCATGATAGCAGTAGTACAATCTAATTAAATTATCTATACAAAGCATATTAATTTGCACCCCATTTTTCTAGTATTAAATTAAGCAAGTCATAAATAGTGCTATATGCTGTAGATTGATTCTTAAACTTACACCTTCTACTTATCATTGAAAACACTAGGGATAAATCGTATTCTTCAACCTTATCAACATAGTCCTTTAACATAGCATCATATTCATCTTGAGGCATGAACTCTTTAACATTACTTACATCAAATCCTGCAAGTGATGTACTGTTTGTACCTAACATGTAAATACTATGTGTAGGAACGTCTGGACTATTATTTGCAATATAAGCAACATAATACTTATCTAATCCAGACTCTAGGACATCTAAAACTGAATCAACCTTTTCTAATAAACCAACAGGTCTATGTTTCTTCAATGAAGATACAAAAGATTTGAATTCACTTCTATTATCATTCAACACTTTAATAATACTAGAAATAGAACTTATAGTGCTAGTATTATCTGGTGTAAATGAATTTAATATATCTAATAAAGAATTAACTTCATTACATCCACTATTATAAGCTTCAACATAATCAACAAAAGAATCATAACCCATTAGGATTATAGAAGCTAGTTGACTTGAAATAGTAGGATAGTATCCAATTAAACAACTAACAGAATAATGCGGAAAAGATGTAACTACAACTGGTGTAGGGAATCTTTCTATATCTGTAGACTTAATGCCTAAATCTTCAAAAGCTTTTACAAGATTTAAACCACTATCCATTTTAAATTTTTGTGCACTTACTTTCATAAAAACCTCCTATTAAATTAAAGTACAATTATTTAAAATATCCAAGCAAAGGTTAGTATCTGTAATTCTTAACCTTCTTGCATTCTGTTGAATTAAGAAGAACAAAGAAGAACCTCTAACCATCTCACTTATAGGTATTCCAGAAGTTAGTACTGTAGTTTCATCAAAGATTCTACCGTCATTACTTAAGTACCTATAACTGCTTGATGATGGGAATTTCTTAGGATTAAAAATACCTAGTAATAAAAACACTAGGAATGTTGGTGTGAATGGTACAAACCTATCAAGACTTAATCCTTCACATATCTCTTTGTTTGTCACTAGGCAAACAGAGTTTGAATCTATATTTATTACATGTTGCATAGAAGTTTTATATAACAATGTTTCTTTCATAACCTTAGAATACTTACCACAGTTTAATAATGGATTTATCAAACAAGGACCTGTAAAGAATATAGGTAAAAAGTTTTCTAATGAATTTAAAAACACTATATTAAAATTCTTTGAAAGTCCTCTTAGGATTCTTTTATCCATTAATGTTACATAAGATTGAACTGCTAGGTCTTCAAAGTATTCAAAAAGATTACGCTTATCAGTTTCATCTAAAACCATTGTAGAAGATTCTAAATTACCAGAAACATTATTTATATAAATCTTTTCAAGTAAATCTTGGAAATGAACTTGAACAATATTAACTAATCTAAAATAAGTGTTAACTTGTATTCTAAAAGCATTACCACTAAAATCTTCAGAGAAGTCATAACGACCTATAACTTTATTAGCAAGTAATTCATCAATAACAACATTATAATTATCTAAGTAACTTAACTCACTTCTTCTACCAACACTTTCATATATACCAAAAACAGGTCTAGTACCATCATTATCAGATACAATCTTTACTTGTACATTTTTACCTCTAACCTTTAATGGTTTATAATTAAATAAAACTTGATACACTAGGTTACCAGAAGAAGATAGAGCACTTAGAATCTCCTTTGTTATTTCCATGACCACACCTCCACATTTACAGCACCCTCAGGGCTAGATATATAAAATAAACTTTCCCCATCTCTGTAATCAAGTACACTAGGGTTTAGGTAAGTATTTAATCTTATACTGTAAAGATACATACAAACCTCTAAATGTAATAAAGAAGCATTATCCAAAGTATCTTGTAACACATCAATTAATTCTAATGATTTACCATTACTACCTCTAAAAGCTTCTAACAGATAGAAAAGAGCAAAATCATTATAAGCAGGAATATTATACTTAGATAATAACATTCTACAACTTTGAATACTGTTATTATACTCTTGACCACTAGATTGTAGTTTAGTATATAATGTGTATGCTAAATTATAAAGCGTAGCCACAGTAGAACTGTTAGTCTTTTGGAAAGTACTCTTAAAGAATACACCAACCTTATTATTAAATAAATTACTTCTTCTGAAAGGTTCATTAGAAACTGGTAATTCTGGTTTAGCTATATTTAACTCAGTTCTAATATCATTTATAGCATATCTTAATACATCCATTATAGCTTTGTATTTTACAGACTTTAACACATAATGTACAATTAAAGATTCTGGGAACTGTTGATTATTGTCAATTCTATAAATTGATAAGTTCCTAACATATTTAAAGATTATAAACTCTTTATTATTTATAGTTATAGTTTTTATTTTGCTTAAACCATATTTATAAAAATGTGAACAATGTTCCTTAGGTATAGCACAATAAAACTCTTGTTGTTCTATACGTTCTCCGTTTTCCTTTATCAAGTATCTACTAGACCATCTTTGTTCATTATTATCATAATAAGACACTAGGATTGCCATTGTACTTGAACTTACACGTAACTTAGAAAATGTTGTAACATAACCAACATATCCACCTTCATATGTATCTTCTGAAGTTAAGTATATAGCTTTATATTTAGCTAAATCCCAATACAAGCTATAAACACAATCAATAGATTTTTCTTCTATATGACTCTTACTTATAGAGTTCTTATCTCTTATGAATGATTTCCTTACACCTTCATGTAATGAGAATTGTCCTGTCAATAAAGGTTCTGTAAAGAATCCTCTTGATTTACATTCTTCACAAAATTGTACACATTCATCGAAAGTAAGAGTCACATATTTATTCTTTAAAGTATTTTCATCATGTAGTACCAACTCAATCCATTCCAAGCTGTTGGTACTATAGTAAGCATTATTAACAAATATCTCCAACTCTATATCCTCCTATTAAATTACTCTAAGCTACCATCACCATCTACAGAAAATACATCATATGGTGTGGTTAAATAACTATTCTTATTTTTATCTGCATCAAAAACTTCACATCCAGATAAACTGAAAGTAAGGCTCACTAGGAGCCATAAAATTAATACCTTTTTAATTGATATTCTTGACAAGAATAAACACCTCCAGGTCTTAAAGTATCCCAATCTTCTTTCATTGAATTTATTGTCTTAATATAATTAAATGTAGAATATATTATATTAGAAACTATATGCTCTGGTTTTGTTAAACCTATAACAGCACAAACAGTATCTCTAATTAATCTATCCTTATTATCGTTAATAGGTAATTTAGATACAAGTTCCACTCTATCACTATCAGACAATAAATTTATCTTAGATTCTAATTGCAGGTAGTTATGATAATTAATAATTGTTTCATATAATATTTCCATAAAATCATCATAAGGGCTATCAATGATTAATGCCTGACAATGCATTATAACATCCCAACAAAATTTAACGTAACCACCAACTAAACCATTATAGATACTAGGATAAGTACTAACCTTGAAGTAAACAGGTAATTTCTTATCTATAGTAGTAGTGAATATATCATTTATATTTTCAAAATATCCATCTATACCTGGTAACTTCTTTTGAAATAAATTAATTTCATCTACAGTAGGAGTTACAACTTCACAAGATATGAAGTGCAAGGTTAATCTATTATTAAAAAGTTTTACCTTACAATTCAATCTTATAAATTTACCCTTTAAAGCATTTAGCTTAAATCCCATAGATAAGAAATCATCAACATCAAATACCATACAAGACATTATCTTAGAATCTGTAGTCCTAACAAGTAGGCTAAAGAAAGGTAAGTTTAACCTACTCATAGAACTATCAATATCTACAACATAGCAAATCCTATCAATTTGAGTATTCTCCACCAACTCAGTATAAGTTAAATATTTATTATCTACACTAGTAATATTCATCAACATTTTCCTCCTCTTTAATATAACTATAAGAACTCTTATCAGAGATATATAACATATTTAAAATTAGTTCTACACCTAAAACTAAAAGGGTTGTCCATATATTTACAGAACCGTGCTTTATGAAAATATAAAAACATATTTGAATAGTTCTTATACCTGCTATAAAGGTCATTGGTAAAAAATCAAATAATCTACCATGACAACTTAAACATCCACAAAGCATAATAACCCAACAAACGAAACTAAGGAAACTATCCATACCTAATCCAGAACCTTTATACATAGGCACTAGGAAGACACAAATGCTATAAACAACAAAGAATATCTTTAGAAGCTTTAATGGTTGCCTTATATAATTCTCCCATTCTTCAGTTCCTAAGTCATAAGTATCTTTTGTCTTATTTTCCATCACGTAAAATCTCCTTTATTAATAAATCAGAATCAATAGATATATCAGACTCAGTAAAACTATCATCAATAAGTTCTTCTTCTATTAAGTCTTCTTTATGTGGAGTCTCTGATGGTGTTTTTAAATAGTCTTCTTCACTACTTAAATCACCATCAGATACAACTTCACTTTCATATCCAATTTCATCATTATATAAAATTTTTTCATAAGTTTTATGTGTAAAATTTTTAACGCTGACGTATCCAATTACAACTGTAGATATGATGAAAATTATTAAAAACTCAATCATTTAACATTAAGCTTGTGGCGGAGTAGAACTCTTATTACTATTCCCACCAGTAGCATTTCCTCCACCAGACTTGGAATTATTTGAACTTGCTTTTATAAATATAAATGCAACAATTAATACAATAACAATAGTTGTTGCATCACCTTCGAAAACATGACTTAAAAAGTTATCCATCACTAAACCCTCCAGAACTTTATTTTCTTATCTTTATAAAGTTCAACATTTTTAAGATTTCATTTTTCTCATCCTTAGGATTCAGAATAGCTAAAGACTCTTCCTCAGTCACTAGGTATAGGAAATACTTTGAAATCCCAATGTACTTTAACTGTAGTATGTTATCAAGGTTTAATCCAAGAGTACCACAAGGTATTCTCTCAGTACCATAAATGATAAACAAAGGTAAACAATCTTTTTCCTTTTTCTCAGTTAAAGACTTTATATAGATAAGTTCTTGTTCACTAAGAACACCATCTAACTCTAACCTAGGTGAGGGAAGAGTTAGGTCAGTATCTTCGGAATCAATGTCAATTTCTATTAACTCTTCCTCTAACATATTTTAACACCTCTATTTTAATTTATAATTATACTGCTGAACCATATCCAGAATTTCTGTTCATATCACAAGGAATACCTTCTAGGTCTATACCAACAACTAATCTAGGGAAATCATCTGTAACATCTATAACATTACAATTGTAGTTTCTGAAATAAGCATAGATGTAATTTAATTGTGATATACATAAAGAAGGAACTTCAACTGTAGAACCATTTATTTGAATCTTTCTAGATAGAATAGCTTCACTAGGATCTATAATGTAGTTATTTAAATCAGAATCTAATTCAACACCATAAGGTTGTGCTATTAGGATTTTTTCTGTTATTCTTTTAATTAAGCCATCTAAGAAAGTTGTAGGATAATCTAAACCACAGTAAGATGCAAACTTCTTGCCTTTAACTTGAATGATTTCAAAATCTGTAATACTAGTGATACTATCGAATATGTTACACTCTCTTAAAGGTAATACAGAGCATCCAGTATCCTTCATTATATTGAATAATCTGTTACTGATTTTACCAGTAGTATCTCTTATATTATCAAGCACTAAAGGTTGAACATCTAGTGGAGCAGGTTTTATTAATCTAACCTTTGTAGGGTCATTAACACCTATAACACTTAATCCAACTTTATCTGGTGCTGCATAAGAAGTCTTGCTAGGAACTCTTACAACATCTAAAGGTCTATTATCATAGTGGTCAACACCATTATCATAAACTTGACTAGCATATACTTCTTGTTGATTGTATCTAGAATCAACTGGTTGATAAGCAACATCTCTTCCAACAGGAGTTTCATTATGTATTGGATAACCTGCTCCTCTATGTTGGTGTTCATAATTTGGTTGCTCATATCTTTGTTGTTCGTATCTTGGTTGTTCATATCTGTGTTGTTCTAAACGCTGTCCGTGATGAACTTCTTCTCTAATTACTTGTTCTTCTACAACACTAGGAGCTGCTTCCTTTCTTGTTAATACTTCTTCCTTTGCTATATTTTTATTTCTTAATCTTTCTAATGCACTTGCCATTTTAAATAACCTCCAAAATTTAAAATAAATTTATTCTTCATAATCTTCTTCGTCATACTCTTCATAGTCATAATAATCATAGAATGAGACACCCGCTGCATCTAATTCTGAACATTTTTCTAAAAGTAAAATCATAGGAATTATACGTACTACAGGAATAGCAAAGAATATAGCTGCTAAAAATCCTGACGCACTTAAGAACACATCTATGAATTTATAAAAACCAAACTTAACATCTGAAACATCAAAAGCTAAATTATATAATTCTCCTATCTTTAAAAATACTCTAGCTAAGCCAAAACCTGTCAATAAGAATAAACTTAACATTAACCCGAATAAAGTATAATTTAGAATTGATAGTAAATTCATAAATGTAATTTCATTACCTGTAAAAAATAGTTGTACATTATAAGTACCTAAGCCTACAACTATTAGCAGTCCTATGTTAGCTAACACTAGGTTTGTAATTAACTTACTCATAGCTAAAGTTGCATTATATACGGGTATAAATAATGTTACAAAAAAGCTAACCTTTGATTTATATAACTTGTAATATAGATAAACAAATCTAGGAATAGCAATAAATGAAAATACAAATTCACAAATTATAATAACCCATACAGGTCTAATAATCCCCCCAAGATAGAACATCGCCATGGACATTAGGAGAACAAATATTATACCTGCGGTCATAACCAAAGTATGTTTAGTTCTTCTATCCATAACTTTATGCTCCTATGTTTTCTGATTCCTCTAGTAAAGTCACTAGGGCTTCAGCAATATCATTTATGTAAAGAGTTAAAACATTCAAATCTTCATTATCTTCTTCACCAGCTCTATTTGATAAAACAGATAAAATAACATCCTTTAACTCTTCTTTACTTAATAATTCTATTTGCTCTAATACTAATTCTATATCACCATCTTCAAGTGAAAGTCCTTCAAAATACTTCTTGAATTCTTCCTTCTCAGAAAGTGCAGAATCTAACTCACTCTTTAATTCTTTTATTTCTTCTTGGTGCTTAGATTCTTTTTCCTCCATTTCTTTTTTCAATAATGCTATTTGCTCTTCTAATTCTTTAATCACCTCAGGGTCCTCCTCCTCAATTAAATCCTCATCAGAAAATGAGTTTGTAACATATAATAAATTTTCTAGACCACCACTAAGTCTTATAAATTGCTCAGTGTATGTTACACCTCTAGAAAAGATTTTACATAAATTTACAATATCATCGTCTGTACCATTATCAAATACTGTAGTACAAGTATCTTCATACTCAGTATAGATTTTTGACATTAGGAAACACATATCCTTGAATTTGCTTCTAGGTAAAACTATGTGATATCCCGCCAAATCTTTCTTATAAATCTCGCAATCTTCGATGACTAAATCATCTTCTTCAACAACATTTGTAAAACGTAATATACGTTGAACACCATGTCTTACAGATGTGTTGTCTGTACCGTTTTGTAATTCTTCCATTAGCAAACAAACCTCCTACATAAATTCTAAAAGCATGTACATTGATGTACACTTTGAAACTTTAATCTTAGTTAACAACAAAACTTCAAAACTAATCTCCTTATGAACATATAACACTAGGTTCTTTAATGTATAATCACTAATAGTTAATTTCTTATCATATTGATAAGTCTTATAATTATCCCCTCCAAGTAAACCACTTTCTATAAGTGTGTAGATATAAATACTATCATCTAGGTAAGCTAATAATTTAGTTTTCATGTAACTAAAAGCATACTTAAAATCATATAGATATGTAGACACAAGAGTTTCTTCTAGAACTCTATATCCTATTAAATGTAAGAATAAAGAATGAACATTTAATGTAGTTCTTTTATCTATAAACTTCAGTACATCATTTCTAGTAACATCCCTACCTAAAGTTTGTAACAATGTAACAGACTCTAATACATAAGGTAAATAGTTATTACATTTATTACAAAGAGTCTTTGCATCTTTCTCACTTAAAGATAATGTATTACTTACATATTTAATTAAAGTCTCTTTTGATACATTAATATTATCCACTAGGGAGAATTCTAATTTATTATCCTCAAGACAATTAATAATGTCAGACTTACTTGTATTAGTAGCATTTATCACTATAAGATTTTTACTATTCTTTGTAAATGGTAATATCTGAAGAATATTTAATCTTTCACTACAAAGTATAATCCAACCATCTGTAAGTAAAGGTGTAGTTTCTGAAAGTTTTAACATTTCAAATCTATTTGACCTATTTACTTCCAGAATACTACTTTTTGGGAATTCAGATTTAATCTTTCCTATAAGTGATTCTATAGCATAAACTTTATTCTCTAGAAGAACTATTATCATCTAATCTCTTGCCCATTAAACGGTCAACTATTGATGTAAGTCCAGGAATAAATTGAACCTCATATCTTATAGTATCCATTTGTTCGAATAGTTTCTTAATCTTTACAGAATAAGGAAGTTGTGCTTGTTGTAACTCTAAAAGTTCCACACCCATTAGTGGTAGACATAAGATACTAAAATCCTCTAAGACATTTTTATCTAAATCCATTGGAGTAAAATCATCTTCTAATAAAATAGAAGCTACTTCAGAGTCTAAAGATAAAATTCTTAAAACTGTCTCCACACCTGCATGAGAAGAATAATATAATAAATCTCTCATGAACATATAACTTATATAATCACCAAATAAATTTGAGTAATTAATAAATTTACCATAACTATAAGTACCATTAAACTTTGTAAGGTACTGTCTTAGATCATCTGATACAAAATTCCTAACTTCGCATTGAGAATAATCGCAAGACTCATAGAAGTTTAGTTTCTCTTCAATTGTATTACCTTCAAATACATTAGGTATAAACCTTTTGTCTTTATATAAATTTACAAACCTAACTTTATAACTTCTATCACAATCAAATCCAAAGTAATAATCAAACTTATCACTAGTAATATTATCACTAGGGAAGTAAAGGATACTATCTATAATAAAACTAGGTAATGCACTACCAGAATCAATTAGATTCATAAGTTTATTTCTATATAAATTCATATCATATACATCTTCTCTAAAACATGCGTCATAGAAAGATGAAAGATAATTTATACTATCAGCATCTCTAAATTCATTAATTAAATATCTATCAACATCACAATGTCCAACACAAACAGAATCAGCAATAGTTCTAATATTATCTTTAAACTTATCAGATTTATTAAGATTTAATAAGTTCTTCTTAGCACGTGTTAACTTAGACATATTCTGAACCTTACCATCATTACCTTGAATAGTTAAACTTAAATCTTTAAATAAATCTTCAGCTAGGTAATTTATAATCATTAGGTCTGCTATCTCTTCTAACACAGCCTTTAATCTATCATCATAAAAATAGTTATAACACATCTCTTCTTGTAAACTAATATTAGATACATGTATAAAAGATAATAGATATTTATTTTGATTCAATCTATTTATATAAGATTGAAGGTCAGACTCAAACTCATTATGTTTTGCCTTCATTAGGTTTATCGCATTTTGTAATAAACCTAAATCTATCTTTCTGTCCTTTATAACATCAATAGAAATATAATCAACTAAAGACTCTAGGGACTTTTGTGGTATACTACTAATATCCTCTATTGAAGCAAATACTTCATAAGAACATTTATTTCTATAAGAGAATTTAGATAAGTCAATTTCTTCTAAAGCAAGTATTAAAGAACTTAAAGCATTCTCTTTTAAACTAGTATAGTAGTTAGATTGACATAATAACTTAGCACAGTTATGTACACTATCATTTGATTTATTAACTTCATATTTAGAAGCATAAATCATCTTTATAAAGTCCAAGAATTCCTTACATTCGGAATCCCAATCAACATTTAATTCAACAAAATCTGACATAGGAGTTTCAGATTCTTTTATTTCATCATTTAAAGAAATACACACTTCCTTAAAGGCTGAGAACATATCTAACACTTCACCATAACTAGGAGCATAAGCTCTTAAGCCACTACTAGTAGTTCTTGAAGGTTTTATTCTCTCATATTTCTTTCTTAAATGTTGTTTTAATTTCTTATGGTCTTTTTTGTCTAGAATACATAAAGTACCGCAACTACAAGTCAATGGTTTATAAATAACTTCAAACATTAAATCAGTATAAAGAAGCTTTATAAATTCATTAGGTACTATCACTTCTTTACCACAACTAGGGCAAACAAAGTGAGTTAATCTTTCACCATCAGAAATAAACTTCTCAAAAGTCTTCAATGTGTTATTTTGTAAGTGTGGCATAATTTGAAAAAAACCATTTAAGAAATCTGGTATATATCTTTCAATACCATTAGTTGATTTACCTTGAAGATTATTTAAATAGTTAGATACCCTTGTTTCTTTTTGTACTGCTTCATAAACTTCATTAGCCCAATCCTCATAAAGCTTATATTTTATTTCATCTGTAAGATATTCCTTAGGAAGATTTAAGCCAAGATAAATGTCATGTAAATTATCTCCAGGAGACATATTTAATATAGCTTCATATGCTTCATTCTCACAACTACCTTTAATAAATCCAGGACAAGTTATACTTGTATTAGTTATAAGTTTAGTAACTGAATTATCTCTATACTTAACTAATGAATTATCAGCAATAGACCTAGACAATAAACCAACTTGATTTAAAATGTCTTTTGTGTTATAAGAAACATTATCAGCTATAGGAGTTACAGAAGTATTCTTCTTTGTCTCTTGTAAGAAATCCTGTTCATCTAGATAGAAATTTCTATCTGTAAATTCATTAGGTGAAACAGCTAGCAAGTCTGTATCTATAAACTCACCATCTATGTAAACATCATCGGATAAATCTATATCAATTTCAGAGTCATCACTAACATAACCATCATCTAAAATAATTTCAACAGAATCATCTTCTAAATAATCTGATTTAATTTCATTTG
>ERZ1032022.110-NODE-110-length-19849-cov-9.200919_pt1 | contig 19849 bp, 14 predicted proteins | sample MGYA00516699_ERZ1032022 | MGnify/ENA primary metagenome ERZ1032022 (study PRJEB33719, sample SAMN04261294) | wastewater metagenome | biome: rural village; feature: human; material: feces | host: Homo sapiens | place: El Salvador | collected 2013-01-07 ... | reverse complement strand
CTGTGGGTATGACAAATAAACAATTAAATTTATGCCTGCAGTTACAGGGACTGATGTTTACGGTTGGTACCATATGCGTAGCTTTGATCATTGGTCTGCCGCTCGGCTATGCACTTTTTTCCTATGCAAAACATAATGGAATATTTGGAATGAATATCTATCATGTTCCAATCGTACCAATTTTTATTATGATTTTTTTGGTCGGTCTGTTGCAGATTGTACTTTCCTGCGTTTTAAGCAGTAATCTGAAAAAGGAAACGCTGGTAGAAAGAATAAGGTATGATGGATAGCAAGTAATATGTAATGAACCAGGTCTTAACGAAGAGGAGAAATAGATAACTTCCATTTGAGGAGGTGAACACTTTGGATATTGAAAAGCCGTTTGAAATCATCCCATAACCAGAGTTCCATAACGTGAAATGCAGATTCTGTGGTGCGCTTCATAGCGTAAATTGAGCAGATATAAGCGTCCTCTCGCAAGTCATTCGTAACGTAAATGAAAGAAAAACACATAAGAATGCCATCTATAATATTGACAAATCCAATCAGTTTATAGTTGTTTGTAGAACATATGTTTGTTATAATATATCTAGTGCTACCATACAAGGTAGGCGGTTAGTTCTCACTCCAGAGGACTGTGACCTCTGATTACATAGAAATCTGCTTGCAGAAATCTTGCGAATGGAGGTCTTGCGTATTACTTGCTTTGCTCTTGAGTCTGTGAAAAAAGAGAAGTGAGCAACGCCCACTTCCCTTTCATTTGTCTGTCTGGTATTAAAATTTTCTCTTGGGAGGAGTTAATTTTCTACTAATACAGACAGTGTATCCAATTCTTTTGTAAGATTTTATTCTGTTTTCTCTATCACCTGTATGGTATCATCTTTTCTTCTATTGTAACCTTTTCTTACAACAAATACTTCAAGTAATACCAGCAATGCAAGAAGAACAATATCAATAACGATCAATGTGATCTCCCATGCCGGTGCTCCTGTATGAAGATTTTCTTCATCATACGCACGGCTGTTCACTACTGTATATAAAATATTATGTGTAGCATTTCTCATTGCAAGAATACCTGTTGCACTTGTTTTATCTACGACGTGATTAGTTCCTGCTTCAATATTGGTAAGCATCATATCTGAACCATTTCTGATTGCCTGATCCGCATTCATTGCTCCGCCTGCTGCGAGGAAGTAATCTGTGATCACCATTCCCCTGAATCCCCACTCATCACGCAGCACTGTCTGCTGAAGTGGTGCACATGCACCTGACCATACCGGACCAATATAATTGTAAGATGACATTACTGCAGTTGCATGTCCCTCTTTTACAGCCATCTCAAAAGGTTTTAAATAAATCTCTCTGATCGCCTGTTCATTACTCCACATACTATTTTTATACCAACGATCTGTTTCCTGATCATTTAAAGCAAAATGTTTGATGTATGCATAAACACCATACTTATTGGATCCCTGTACAACGCTTGCTGCCATTTTCCCTGCGATAAATCCATCTTCTGAATAATATTCGAAGTTACGACCTGCAAACGCAGAACGATGCATATTCATGGAAGGTGCATACCAGCCACTTACATTCATCTCGTCTGCCATAGAAGCAATACATTCGCCATATTCTGTTGCAATGTCTGTGTTCCATGTAAATGCAAGCATTACAACAGCCGGTAATCCAATAGAGCTGACGCCTGTAAAATTATTATAAATGTCAACCGGTCCGTCACAATCTGTTGTTGCAACTTTTCCGATACTTTCAATTGCTGCCGTCTGATATCCTCCAAGAGCAATCAGATTATCCATTTCATCTACTGTCAATTCATCTAATAATAAATCCCAACGCTCATCATCATAAGATGCGCCTCTTAATTCTACAAGTTTAATACCATTGTCCGCACCTGTCACTGGCATTTCATCTGAATCATTATTGTAGTCTTCCGGATGATAGTTAGTATTATCCAGATACATTGCCTTAGCTTCATCGCTCATACTTTTATTCACAGGCTTTGCTGTTGCCTCAGCATAATTAGCAAATCCGTCTGCTCTTGAAAGATAAGTAGCATCTCCCTCAGCAAAATCAAATTGATTGGTTGCTGCAACCTCATCTGTGGAGCGAGGATTGTGCTCATCGTATACAAGTTCTTCTGCAACATTGTATACTCTGGAATCAATTACATTGTGGGAATCACTCTGTAAAGAAAGGATGTAATCCCCAGATTCAAGAACATAGCATCCATGATTATAAGTATCATATGAAGCCATATCTTCTGCTGTAAAAGTAAGTGTAACCGTCTCACTTTCCCCTGCACCTAATAATCCTGTCTTATCAAATGCAACCAAATTAGCAGATGATTTTTCTATTCCTCCGTTTGTATATGGTGGGTTATAATACAGTTCTACTACTTCCTTTCCGGCAACTGAACCGGTATTGGTAACTGTAACATCTACAGAAATATTTCCTTCTTTATCTTCTGTAAGTTCTCCCATCTTCTGTTCAAAAGATGTATAGCTTAATCCATATCCAAAAGGATAAGAAACTTCATCTTCGTAATTTATGAAACCTTCCGCTGCTGCTGTCTCATAAAAACGATAACCAACATAAATCCCTTCAACATAATTTGAGAAAGAAGGTGCTTTTAATTCATCAGGATTAAACGCATTTGCAACACCATGTTCATCCATATTGTCATACATCGTTACTACAAAATTATTATACGATGGTGCTTTTTCCAAGTCTTTAGCCAATATATCCGTTGTCTTACCGGAAGGATTTACTTCTCCTGCAATAATCTCTCCAAGAGCCTTAAATCCTGTCTGGCCTGTTCCCGGACACCAAATCAGACTTTTAATCTGTTCATGTTCTTTGGCAAAACCTAATTCAAAAACACTTGAGCCGTTATAAACTACAATTACATTATCAAAATTCTCACATACCATATTCAGCATGTTTTCTTCACTTCTGCTTAACTCCAGATAATGTCTGTCACTGCCAAAGTCTTCATAATCTGTTGAATTATTATTGTAAGTTACCGTTGTTAGATCTGTCGGAAGATCTGCATTCTCACAACCAGTTCTTGCCAGTACAACCACTGCTGTATCTGAAAATTCTCTTGCATTCTGCATTAATTCATCAGAATACTGATCTACTGGCGGTTCCGGAAGTGTCCAGTCCTGTGCAAACATATTTACACTTGGTCTCTGTGCATTATATGCGGTATAAAACTCAGATAGTTCCGTATTCGTTTCAAATCCAGCTTCTTTTAAACCATCCAAAAGGCTTGTTGTTGGATATGCGTCTGAAATTCCTCCTGAACCACTTCCACCATAACACGGATTTGTTGATGCCCATCCAAATACATTAATTGTTTTATTCTTCTCCAATGGAAGTAAATTATCATTTTCTAAAAGTACAATTCCTTCTTCTGCTACTTTTACTCCAAATTCTGAAGAAGATTCAATTGAAGCATCACTAATACTTCCTTCACCCATTGCCAGACTGACAAGTGTATACATAGGTCCTGTTACGATCATATTTGCTGTCAGGATTATTGCCATCAATACAACTACTCCAGCCTGTGTACGGATAAGATATTTTGTTTTTTTCTGTAACTTTTTGTTTACCGCACATACAATCAGTGCTGCTACTGCTGCAACACATACTATACCAAGAAAAATCAGGTACGGTTTACAGCTTATGAGGACGTTTTTCACGTCTTCCATGTTAATTTCTAACATTTTCTTTTCCCCCTTTATTTTGCCATCTGTGGCCTTTCAACCGAGATAATACTTCCGGTTCTCTTAGCATGCAATAGCTTTGTCGTATCCTGCCGCCTAATTATCGTATCTTGCTGTTTTTCTTCTTTTTAGTATGTTATACTTGATAAAAGAACGACTTTTAGATTCAATTTTAATTTGGGGTGACATGTTATGATAAAAATTGCGATATTAGAAGATAGCGATGCGGACTATACAAGAATCTGCAAAGCATGGGATCGGTTTTCAAAAGAAGAAAATCTTTCTTACCAGATAACCCATTATAAAGATTCCACATCACTTCTGGAACAGTTTCATTCCCAATTCGATTTAATCTTTCTTGATATTGAAGTACCCGGAAAAAACGGAATGGAAACAGCTCAGGAAATCCGAAAAATCGACAACCTGACCATCCTTGTATTCCTTACTAATTTTTCAAAATATGCGGTCAATGGCTATGAAGTTAATGCAGCCGACTATATGCTAAAGCCCCTTGACTATTACTCCTTTGCTTTAAAAATGCATAAAATTCTACATATGCTTTACCAGAATATCGAAAAAGAAATTACTATTATGACAAAAGGTCTCCTGCATCGTTTTTCCATAAATGAATTATTTTATGTTGAAATAAATAATCATGACTTGATCTATCACCTGGACAATGAAACAATTTCTACAAGAGGCTCTCTTTCCGAAGTTGAAAAATCTCTTCCAAAAAATTCATTCAGCCGTTGTAATAACTGTTATCTTGTAAATTTAAAACATGTTACCAAAATAAAAGATAACACTGTTTGGATAGGAAAAAATGAACTTACGATCAGCCGCCCAAAAAAGAAAATGTTTTTGAACGACCTGACAAACTATATCGGAGGTAAACTTTCATGAATTCTATTATTGCTCCTGCTATTGTACTTACTGAAGTCATATGCTCCACAATTGTCCTGCTAATCCATCAACCAAGACGAAATGCTTTCTTTCTCCGGTTTATAGTCTCTTCCATTGCCTGCTATCTTTCTCTTTTTCTCTGGCTGCTTCCTGCAGGCACAGTAATTACTATAGTTCGATATTTTTTATTATATCTTCTTGTTTTTGGTGGTATTTACTCATGCATGAAGTTTACGGTTATAGATACATTGTATTGGTGGCTTGCCGGTATGATCATCCAACATGCTGTTTATTCTGTCACAGTTCTGGCAGGACAATTATTCTCCAGATTTTATTTTTCTTTTCCATTTCTTTTTGTTTTAAATATTTTTACATATCTGGGTGAGTATTTTTTTATTGAGCGAAAATTACGTGGAAATTATGCTTTCAAGCAAAATTTTAAACAAACAATCCTTGTTACGATCATCATCCTTGGAACAACTATTGTCCTTAATTCTTTAAAGGACGTTTTTTCCAATTACAAAGATCCTGCACTGACTATTATTGTATCTGTCTACTCTCTGATCTGCTGTATTTTTGCAATGATGACATTAATGGGAAACTTTCAACGAAACCGTCTTGAAAATGAGCTGATTATTGTACAACAACTTTGGCAAAATGAGCAAAAACAATTTGAATCTTCTAATCAAAATCTGGAAATGCTCAATATGTATTGTCATGATTTAAAACATCTCCTGACTATGATGAAAGAAAAAAACTCCACCGATGAATTCATCGGTGAAGTTACAAACGCACTTTCCGTATTTGATGCAATGAAGACAACTGGAAACCATGCTCTTGATGTTATCCTCACTGAAAAAAGTCTTTTCTGTAAACAAAAAAATATCAAATTAACCTGTATGGCTGACGGAAAACAGTTAGATTTTATCCAGACAACCGATTTATACTCTGTCTTTGGAAATCTACTTAATAATGCAATTGAAGCAACTCTTCAGGTTCAAAATCCTGACAAGCGGATCATTGCTCTTATCATAAACCGTTCAAATGGGTTTGTACGTATTCACATCGAAAACTTTTTCAACGGTAAAATATCCTATGTAAATGGTTTTCCACAAACAAATAAGAATCAGCCCGCTTACCATGGATATGGTTTAAAAAGTATCAAATATATGTTAGAACGCTACCATGGAAATATCTCCTTTGAGGATCAAAATGATATTTTCTGCGTTAATATTATCATCCCTATACCAGAAGAAATCTAAACCACCTGCACCTGGCACATTCTCATTGTTGCCAGTGCAGCCTCATGGCTTTCGTCTCATATTTTCCGATCTCATCAACCACATGATCTACGATAGCAACCGCTTCTTTGGTTCCAAGCGAACCATCAACAAAGTCATTCTGCATGTCCACAACCACTAGCAAATTTCTCATTATGTAAACCTCCAACCTTTTATTACTATTACAGATTCTGCCGCTTGCAACATGGATTGACGGATTTTCACAACCTGGATATTGCATGCTGCACAGTCTGGGACAAATAAAAAATAAAACTGATTTGTTTTCAGGATTTTGGGAGCGGCCGGTTCTTAGAAAGCAGACATTGCGATTTCAAAAGACAATGTAATTGGATTTTGAAATCACGATGGATGCTTTCTTAGTACCGCTGCCAGCGACAACAAGCGGAAGCGTTCCTGAAAACAAACAGTTCTATTTTTTATATTTCTATGCACTTTATTGGCATGCAATTAACATAACCTGCGAAAGTCCGTGCCACCACCTGTAAGCGGCAGTTCATAAGTTAAACTCCGGTTTATCAGAAATCCACCTCGGTATCATAGTAGCAGCATTTCAGCAGCTTCTCCATCTCTTCCTGGCTCGGCTGTCTAGGATTGGAACCGGTACATGCATCTAAAATCGCATTGGCAGCGATCTCCGGCAGTCTCTCTAAGAACACCTCTTCCGGAACAAAGCCCTGCTCTGCCGGGTAGCTATCTGCGCCGTAATTTTTGATGCAGTGTGGAATCTTAAGGTCATCATTCATCTTGCGCAAGTATGCAATGAGTAACGCAACTTTCTCATCTAAGCTGTCACCGCCAAGTCCCATAAAATCAGCAATATCGCCGTAACGTTTCTTTGCTGTCTCATCTTTTGCATTGAATGCGATAACTTTTGGCAGATACATGGCGTTTGCAGCACCATGGATAATATGAGCACCATAATCTGCAAATGCAGCTCCTGTCTTATGTGCCATGGAATGAACGATACCAAGCAGAGCGTTGGAGAATGCCATTCCGGCAAGACACTGCGCATTGTGCATGGAATCTCTCTTAGCCATATCTCCGTTGTAGGAATCAACCAGATCATTCTGGATCATTTTGATCGCATGTAACGCCAGTGGATCGGTAAAGTCACAGTTAGCGGTAGAAACATATGCCTCGATCGCATGTGTCATAGCATCCATTCCAGTATGTGCAACTAATTTCTGTGGCATTGTCTCTGCAAGATCCGGATCAACGATTGCCACATCCGGTGTAATCTCAAAATCTGCGATCGGATATTTGATACCTTTTTCATAATCGGTAATAATTGAAAATGCTGTCACCTCTGTCGCTGTTCCTGATGTGGAAGAGATTGCACAGAAATGAGCTTTCTTTCTAAGCGCCGGGATGCCAAATACTTTACACATATCCTCGAACGTGATATCCGGGTACTCGTATTTGATCCACATCGCTTTTGCTGCATCGATCGGGGATCCGCCGCCCATCGCAATGATCCAGTCCGGTTCAAATTCCATCATTGCTTTTGCACCTTTCATCACGGTTTCCACAGAAGGATCCGGTTCGATGCCTTCAAACAACTGAACTTCCATTCCGGCTTCTTTCAGGTACTGTTCTGCCCTGTCAAGAAATCCGAACCGCTTCATAGAGCCGCCGCCAACACAGATCATTGCCTTTTTTCCTTTGAATGTCTTTAATGCCTCCAGAGCACCTTTTCCATGGTATAAATCTCTTGGTAACGTAAATCTTGCCATTGTAAAAACCCTCCTATAAAATATGTATGTGCTTGTTTTGATTGTTATATTCTTAACAATCAGACCGCCTGTATTACCTCGTGATTTCATCACTTGTGCTTATTATACCATACACCTTATTTTATAAAAGGGTTTTTATATATAATTCACAAATTATTCAATGTATTTTTTGCTGTACTAGTATAATTTCAATCCACTGCGCACCGGTTCACTTGTCAGATCCACACCCAGCTTCTTAAAAATTTTAATATCCACTTCAGAGAGCATTACGGAAGTGTGCACCTGGCATCCCCGAAGTGCCGGAAGCTGCTCTAATGCTTTCTTTGCGTTTTCATTGGTCACCGCAGCGAGCGAAAGGGCAATCAATACCTCATCGGTATGGAGTCTTGGATTCTTTCCACCGAGGAAACGGACTTTGAGATCCTGGATCGGTTCGATTGCTTCCGGGCGGATGAGTTTCTCATCATGCTCAATGCCAGCCAGATATTTTAACGCATTCAGGAGCAATGCTGCAGACGCACCGAGAAAATCTGATGTCTTGGACGTAATGATACAGCCATCGGAAAGTTCGATCGCTGCAGTTGGAACGCCAAGTTCCTCTGCACGTTTTTTTGCAGCGACTGTGACATGTCTGTCGTCCGTTGTGATCTTGGCCTGTTTCATCAGAAGTTCGATCTTGTAAACTTCATTTTCCGTCGCTTCCTCTTTGACCAGTTTGTTTACCGCTGTGTAATAACGTCTTATGATCTCCATTTTGGAGGCTTCACAGCATGCCTCGTCATCGATGATACAGTTTCCGGCCATGTTGACACCCATATCAGTCGGTGATTTATAATAAGTATTTTCTCCATAAATCCCTTCAAAAATAGCGTTCAAAACCGGGAAGATCTCAATGTCACGGTTGTAGTTGACCGTCGTTTTTCCATAAGCTTCCAGATGGAACGGGTCGATCATGTTCACGTCATTCAAGTCTGCGGTAGCCGCCTCATAAGCTAAGTTTACCGGATGTTTTAATGGAAGATTCCAGATTGGGAATGTCTCAAATTTTGCATAGCCGGCTTTTGTTCCACGGATATTCTCATGATAAAGCTGAGAGAGGCAGGTTGCCATTTTTCCACTTCCAGGTCCCGGCGCGGTGATGACGACTAATGGTCTGGTCGTCTCGATATAGTCATTCTTGCCGAATCCGTTCTCACTGACGATCAACGGAATGTTTGCCGGATAGCCCTCGATCTTATAATGCTGATATACTTTAATGCCTCTTTTTTCCAGTTTTTCACGGAACTGTACGGCACCGCTCTGTCCTGCAAACTGCGTGATGACAACGCTTCCCACATACAGACCCTTTTTCTCAAACTCTCCGATCAGCCGGACAACATCCACATCATAAGTAATTCCAAGATCCCCGCGGACTTTGTTCTTCTCAATATCTGCCGCACTGATCACGATCACGATCTCTGCCATATCCGCAAGCTGCATGAGCATTTGCAGTTTACTGTCCGGTGCAAATCCCGGCAATACTCTGGATGCGTGATAATCGTCAAATAATTTTCCGCCAAATTCCAGATAAAGTTTGTCCCCAAACTGGTTGATCCGCTCCTTGATGTGCTCCGACTGAATTTTTAAGTACCTGTCATTGTCAAATCCTATTCTCATCCCTGATATCCCCTTATTTTTCATTCACTTTTTTATTTACAAACATAAAGCATATTATACAATAAAACCGGCACAAAATATACTCGAAATTTTCAATTTCCATCACAAATTTTAACGTACCATTTGAAAATTATTTTTGCAGATTTCATAAATAAGGCTGACCCTTTCCGGATCAGCCTTATCATTAAATTCCCAATAACTGCTTTTTCTTCGCTGCAAATTCTTCTTCTGTGATGACTCCTGCATCCAAAAGACCTTTGTACTTCTGCAGCTGTTCGATCGTATCGCTCTCAGAAGATTGCTTCTGCTCTTCCAAAGATCCGGTCTCCCGCTTTGCTTCCTGTTTTTTCTCCCCCGCTGTCATCTCTTTGACATTCGGATTCATCAGGTGTGCCAGATTGAGCGCCAGTGTGTGCAGACTCTCTGTTTTATCCTCATAGCAGCTCAAAAACGCCTCGACACTAGGACTGTCACTGTCAAAGGAAACTCCGGTCCAATCCCACTTGATATTATCCCAGTAAGGATGGTCAAACGTCAGCTCCACATGGAAGGTATCTGCCGGAGAAGCCACGTCAAAAGATGGTCTTGGATGATACTCATGATAATGGTTATCATCTTTGTCATTTTCCTCATGCATCCGCTCCAGCCGTTCAAACATTTCATATTCCCTCATCTGCATCTGAAACTGTGCGATCTGCGGCTCCAGCTGCTTTACTTTTTCCGGAACTTTACTGTCGTAATGCTTTAATTCCTGATGATTTCCCTCAAATAAAACCCGGCTGTCCTCTAAAATACGGAAAGACTTTAAATTGTCCGCCTGAAATGCGAGCGAATCTTTGTCACAGTTCACACGGAAAAGTCCATGGAAAATATCTAATACCAGATCTCCACCAGACAGTCCAAAATTAAACGAATAGTTTTCCTCGAACTGATCTCTCAATGCCTGATTATCTTCGTAAAACTGGATGTACTGCTTAAAATCATCGATGGTCATCCGATCTGTCCTGCCTTTTGGCAGATAGATTTTTTTATCGCATTCCTTACAGATCGGTGTGTCCTGTATTTTTGTTGCAAGCAGCCGCGGTGTCGGATTCCCGCAGACCGGACATAATTTTTTATTATTACTGAATAATCCCATATTAATCCCCTTTCTGTGACAGATATTCTCTTTTATGAAAGCCAAGAATACCTGCAATTACATTTGTAGGAAACATACCAAGCGCACTGTTTAACTTTGTCACTGAATCGTTGTAGATCAAACGGCTGGTATATACCATGCGCCCATAACATTCCACCGCATCCATACATTTGGTATAGTTTTTATCTGCGCAGAGCAGTGGATTGCGTTCTGCTGCCAGACGGATGCTTTTTACGGTTTCCTCTATCACCTGCTCCTGCTCTGATACCTCCTCAGGTGCGGAGCGAGCAGTGATCACACTTCGTCTGGCTGCTGCACGCTCCATCAGCGGCTGTATGTCATCTGCTGCATATCCTTTCATAAGATCAAGCACTGCAAATAGTGCATCAAAACGTGAGGAAATCTGCACTCCGATCTGATTCATGGCATTTTGGATATTTCCGTCCATCACCGCAAACTTCCGCTGCACGGAGATGATCCAGAGAACAAGTAAAAGCAGGATCAAACCAATAATGACCAAGATTTCCATACCTAACATTTTTTCTTCTTAATCCTCCCTTCTTTTGTGTGCTTATTTTGGCTTTCTCCTTTGTCTGAATCTACCATACACGATTTTCCCAAAAAAATGGACGCACTGTCATGAATCGACCGTAAAATGTATTGAATCGACCATGTCTTTTCTTACTATTCATGTAGTTTATTCTATCAAAGAAAAAACAGACCGTCATAAGACAGCCTGCTCTCCGTTAAACGCATATTCCATATATGTATTTTTGATTTCCGAACATTTTCCATGCGGAATTGGGATTTCCGCATCATTTACCATTTTGATGGAACGGCTGGAAATATTCTGGATATACTCCATATTCACAAGGAAGGATCGGTGGGGACGGAAAAAATTGCTGTACTGCATCAGCTGTCCTGCCAGATCATCCAGACTCCCTGCGCTTTCCAGAACTGCTCCGTTTCCCAGATGAAATAAAAGTTTTCGTCCCAGCACCTCGCAGTATTCCAGCTGCTGCAGATCGATCCTCGTAATACCGTCTTTACTGCGCAGGATCAGGCTGTTCTTCTTTTTCTTCTCACACTCCGCCAGCACCGCATCCATCAGCCGGAAAAAGCTTTCCTCCCAGATCGGTTTCAACTGGTAAAAATAAGCTCCAACCGAATAAGATTCCACCGCAAACTCCGGGGATGAGGTCAGAAAAATAATTTTCATATTCGTGTCATACTGCCGGATCTCTTTTGCCACATCCATGCCATTCTGCCCCGGCATCACGACATCGAGAAATAATATATCCGGTCTTATGCCCTTCTCAATCTCCGTCAGCAGTTCAAACGGACTCTGGAATGCTGCATAGGTAATATCCTCATTCCGTTCTACCCGGTAGCGGTCTAATAATTCGTTCATCTGATGAAGCACTTCCATATCATCATCACAAAACGCGATCTTTATCATAAAATTTTCTTTTCTCCTGCGTAATTATAATATTTCCATACCTCTTGTGATCCATTTTACTGTCACAGGAAGCCTGCAAAATGTTTTTTCCACATATTATTATACTTCACAGAAGGGAAAATGAAAAGCCAATGTCCGCTACCTCCGCAGATCCTCAAATGCTCCATACACATCCAGCGTTCCATACCCCCACGACGGATTCGGATAACTCCTGTCATCCGCCCGGTCTGCGCCGCGGATCAGCATATTTTTGATATCCGCAGAGGACATGAAAATCTGATTTCTTTTTACCAGTCCCCATTCCATGATCTGCGCACATGCCCCGGCTGTGATCGCTGCCGCCGCACTCGTCCCGGTCATGGTCACAAAGCGGTTCCGCAGTCCCGGTCCATACACATTCACCGCCGGGGCACAGAAATCCGGCTTTACCTCACCGGAAAGTGTAAATCCCCTGCCCGAGTCCAGATACAGACCGCCATTTGCCACATTGTAGCCGCCCGTGCTTATGACCTGCCCTGCGTTACCCGGCACGGTGATCGTATGATTCGGATTTGACCGCAGGAAAAAAACATTTCCACTCGTAAAATTCCGCATGGGAAGCCACATATTGTAATCCCCTGTCACAATGCTCTGCGGATACACGTTGATCGTCCAGATCCCCTGCGCTGCGTTTGAAAAACGTAAATAAATAAGCTGGTTTCCCTGCCGCCTGCCCGTCAGCCGGTAGTCGATGCTGACTCTTGTCTGCTCGAAAATAAAGACAAACTCCTGTCTTCCACCGCTCCGATAAGGCACTTTTGGCAGCACTTCCCCGGTGGGCGAGCTGACCGATACCGCATAAAGCTCCGGCGCATTTGCCCACATCTCAATGAAAAAACCCGGCATATTTTCCTCCACCGAGACTTCCACCGATTCGTACTCCATGTCCGGCTGTATTTTTCCAAGAAAATGATGTCTTGCATTCGCCTCGTTTCCTACCGCTGCCACACTGCATCTTTTCCGCCTTCTGGATACAATATCCAGATAAGTTGCCAGTTGTCCGTCCTTGCCACGGTTTCCCATGTTGCTTCCTAGTGCAATGCAGATCACAAGCGGCATATCCCGCTCCTTTGCCAGCCGGTCCAGATAGCTGACTGCCATCATGATATCATTCTCCTGATACGCCGGAACAGAATCCGGGATAAAATAAAATTCCCGCAGATAAGTTTTTGTCTCTTTCAGTTTTACGACTGCGATCTCGGAAAACGGCGCCGCCCCGATAAAATTATCTTCCACATCCTCGCTTCCACATGCCACCCCGGCCACAAAGGTTCCATGTCCATTGGTATCCATGGACGGAACGGTTTCCAGCGGATTTTCTGCCCGGAGTGCGGCATTGATCTGCTCTGTCTTATACTCGGAACCATATGCGATCCCCTCCGGCTTTGTTCCATCCCGGATCGTCTGATCCCAGATGCGGTAAATCCTTGTTGTCCCATCAGAATACTGAAATACCGGATTTCGGTAATCGATCCCGGTATCGATAAATCCGATCATCACGCCCTGCCCTTTCAGTGCGAGTGCCGGCTGCTGCTGTAATTTTAATATCCCCGAAACCTCAAGCGCCGTCTCATCCAGAAGTCCATAGCACTTTGGAACAGAAGCATAGGAATCTGCCGGAAAATCAAATATCCGAAAAAAACTCCTCGGATAAAAATAAGTATCTTTTTCCTCATCGATCCGCTGGATACAATCACTTGAAAGGTCAATCACATCCAAAACATCTTTCGATATGATAAAATCCACATAATCATTGGAATAAATCTTTTCTTCACAATCAGACATAAAAAACTCCGCACACCTATCTTTACAATAAATGCCGGAGTTTTGTCTTTTATTCCTTTAAATTGCTGGCTTTTCTTCGATCGCTGCACAGCCGCGCATCGTAATGAGCGGACCGCCCTTTTTCTCTACATAATCTTTTGTGATCGTTACCATGCCGATATTGTCATCCTTCGGGATCTCATACATGATATCTAACATAAAATCTTCGATAATAGAGCGGAGAGCACGCGCTCCTACCTTTTTCTCTTTTGCTTCCTTTGCGATAGAATGAAGCGCATCCTCGTCAAATACAAGCTTTACCTCATCCATGGCAAGCAGCTTCTCATACTGCCTGATGATTGCATTCTTCGGCTCTTTTAAAATACGCACGAGCATATCTTCCGTCAGCGCCTCCAATGTGAACATGACTGGCAGACGTCCTAAAAATTCCGGGATCATACCAAATTTGCGCACATCTTCTGTCGTCACTTTTGCAAGCAGGTTCTCGTCATTGTCATATTTGTCCTTCAGGTCTGCCTTAAATCCAATGGAAGCTTCCTTGTTCAGACGCTCCTTAATGATATCTTCCAGATCCGGGAACGCTCCTCCGCATATAAAAAGAATGTTCTTCGTGTTGACCATCGTCATCGGAACCATCGCATTTTTACTGCTTGCCCCTACCGGTACTTCCACTTCCGCACCCTCTAACAGCTTTAACATTCCCTGCTGGACAGATTCTCCGCTGACATCGCGCTGGTTTGTGTTGCGCTTCTTTGCGATCTTGTCGATCTCATCGATAAAGATGATTCCGTGCTCTGCGCGCTCCACATCATTGTCAGCAGCCGCTAACAGTTTGCTGACTACACTCTCGATATCGTCACCGATATAACCGGCTTCTGTCAGGGAAGTTGCGTCCGTGATGGCAAGCGGCACATCTAATAATCTTGCCAGTGTCTTGACCAGATACGTCTTACCACATCCGGTCGGTCCGATCATGAGCATGTTGGATTTCTCGATCTCCACACCATCCTGCACATCGGAGGCAATTCTCTTGTAATGATTGTAAACTGCTACGGACATGACTTTTTTTGCATGTTCCTGTCCAACCACATACTCATCCAGCGACGCTTTGATCTTATGTGGAGCCGGGATCGCATGAATATCGATCTCCGGCTTTCTCTCCTCTTTTGGTTTCTTTTTCTTGATCTTCTGGCTGTTTGGCATACCGCCCATCATATTTTGCAGATCGGAAAGATTGATCATGCTGATATTCGGCATCTTATCCAGATTCATATTATTAAAACTTCCCATGTTCATCATATCGCCCATTGGGAATCCGGTGCCATTCATGCTGTCGAACGTTCTCTGCATACAGTCATGGCAGATGGAAATGCTATTTGGAATCTTGATCATTTTTCCGGCTATATGTTCTGGTCTGTGACAGATGTAGCAGATTTCCTCGTACTCATCATCCTTCTTCTCGTCACTTTTTTCTTCTGTAGTACCTGTTACCACTTCTGCACTCTCTGCATCCGTTGTATGTAAATTATTATCAGAGGCTGTCGGTTCTTTGTTCTCTTCTCCGTCGATTACCTCTCTGAAATCATTATCTGACATTGAAATCTCCTTAATATCCCTGAAATTACTTTCTGTTTTCATCGCCTCAAAAAATGCGATGGGTTTATTATAATTCAAATAAAAATGAATCACAACTAATTTGGCAAGATTTCATTTTTATTTAAGATATTTTCTTTGAAAAACATACTAATATTTGACCTTCCTGATTTTATGGGTTAGAATACAGCTACACACAAAAAAACTTTCGGAAAGGTGACTCATGTATACAAAAGAAACCTCTTTTAGCAGACGAACGAAACAGGCAGAACAGCATGCTGCCTCACTGCTGCAGCAAATTCTGATCTTCGTTTTGATTTTCCTTGTCATTTTTATGATGGTGCAGATCCAGAATCTACATGGAACTGCCCACGTGGTAAACTATGCCGGTCTTGTGCGCGGAGCCACGCAGCGTGAAGTCAAGCTTGAGATTACCGGAACTGCAGATGACATGCAGATCGAGTATCTGGATAAAATTTTGTCCGGTTTAAAATATGAAGATGGAAATTATAATCTGGTAAGCCTGAAAGATCCTGCTTACCAGCAGTGTCTGGACAATCAGATTGAATATTGGGAACTACTGAAAGAAGAGATTTATACTGTTCGTGAAAAGGGCTATGAAAACACCAATGTTGTCTCAATGAGTGAAACTTATTTTGAATATGCCGACGAGACGGTGACTGCTGCCGAACAGTACTCGGAAAAGATTGCCGCACGTATCCGGCTGACCGAGATTATTTCTGCGCTTGATATACTATTGTTAATCTTTTTGATCGTCCAACAGCAGATCCAGCACATTAAGGCCGTCATGGAAAATCATATTTTATCCAAGAAAGCCTACCTGGATGTGCACACCGGACTTCCAAACAAAAGCCGCTGTGAAGACCTTTTGAATTCTTCCGGTTTTATCACTGAGCCGCTGTGTTTTGTTATGTTCGACTTAAATAATTTAAAAGAAGTGAACGATACCATTGGACACGCTGCCGGGGATTCGATGATCGCCAATTTTGCCCACATTTTAAGAAAGGTAGTTCCTGAAAAAGATTTTGTCGGCAGATTCGGCGGTGACGAATTTATCGCTATTTTGTATGACACCACCTCCGGGCAGGCAGACGAACTATTGGAAAAACTACATGCTACGATCAAACAGTATCATTCCAGCAATATGCCGGATGCGATCAGTTACGCCTATGGTTACAGCTACTCCATGAATTACAAAGATTGTACGCTCCGCAATCTGCTTGACAAAGCAGACCATGAAATGTATCTGAATAAACAGGCACAAAAAAAGAAACGATAAGCCGTTTCTTTTTTTGTATTTCTCTATCATTTACGGATTTGCAGTTCCATTTCCACCGGTTCCGTTGGTATTCTCTGCATTTCCGCCGGTTGCATCGTTTGTGAGATCATTCACACCATTTTCCACACCATCGATCACATCTTTGCCGGCATCGCCAACACCGTCCACTACATCCTCGATCACGTTGCCGTTATCATCCACACGGTTGTTGTCCTTATCCTCTGTGGTACCAATATTATTTTTGTCATTTCCTGTGGTAGTGTCCGCATTGTTATTCAGACGGTTTTCCGTGCTTGTGTTTGTACCGTTTGTGCCATTATTTTTATCGTTTGCATTGTTATTTCCGCAGCCTGCGACAGCACTCAACGATAACATAAGCATCATTCCAGCCAAAAGTAATTTCCACTTTCTCATAGTCATTTCTCCTTTTCTTTTACAGAGTATATTTGCTCTGTTCTTCAAAAATAGTATGACCATCGATTTTTTTCTTATACATATTCTGTAAAAAAATTTAATTTTGTGGATAATACCCCAGTTCTCTTGATAATTCTTCCTGTACTTTTTTCACATCCACGGCAAGTTCTTCCACGCGCTCTCTCGTCATACGGCTGACCGGTCCGGAAATGCTGAATGCATATTTCACTTCCTTGCTGTAACCATGCAGGCAGGCAGCAATACAGCGCACGCCCTCCTCGTTCTCCTCGTCGTCTAACGCATAACCGTTCTTACGGACTTCCTCTAACACCTGCATCATCTCGTCAATGTCAGTGATCGTCTTATCCGTTTTCTTCTCGATAATGCTCTCGTTCCAGATCTGTTTTACTTCTTTCTCCGGAAGCGTTGCCATGATTGCCTTGCCCACACCGGAACAATACATCGGATGCACCATGCCGACGTGTGATACCATGCGGATCGTGCCAACTTTTGCTTCTATCTTATAGATGTACAAAATGTTGTTGCCTTCCCGCTGTACAAGATGCACTGCCTCCCCACTGATATCGGACAGGCGCTCCATATAAGGTTTTGCGATCTGTAAAATGTCGGTACGCTCTAAGATTTTTCCCGCCATGCTCACGATTTTGTAAGAAAGCATGTATTTCTGCGTTGTCTCGTCCTGTTTTGCATACCCCATATAGATCAAGGACATTAATAAGCGGTGGACCGTACTTTTGTGAAGTCCGAGTTCTGTGCTGATCTCCATTAACCCCATCTCGCCATGCTCTGCTAACATCTCAAGCACCTGGAAAATTCGTTCTGCAGACTGCACCGGATTTTTTGTTTCTTTTTCTTCTGCCATCGTAGGTGTCCCTTTCTTCCTGTTCACAATATAATTCTGTAAAATCAAAAAAAACTCTGGATTTACCTATATGTTTCATATTTCAGATTCTCGTTTCATATTGTGGAACTTTCTTTTTTCTCATATTAACAGTTACTATTAGAAATGTCAAGGGAATTGAGTTGGAACTATTGACATCCGTTTTTCTGATGTTATAATAAAACCGTACCGTTTTATGGAACATTGTTTCGTATAATGGAACTTTATATTAGAACACAATCATCCAAAACATGGATGAGAAAATAAGAATGATAAGGAGAATCATCATGAACAAAGTATTAGAAGAGATTTCCAAAATTGGTATTGTACCTGTTATCGCCCTGGATCACGTAGAGGACGCTGCTCCTTTAGCAAAAGCATTATGTGACGGAGGACTTCCTTGTGCAGAGGTTACATTCCGTACTGCTGCCGCTGAGGAATCTATCCGTATTATGGCTGAGCAGTTCCCGGAAATGTTAGTAGGTGCCGGAACCGTTCTTACTACAGAGCAGGTTGACCGCGCTGTAAACGCCGGAGCAAAATTCATTGTAAGTCCTGGCTTAAATCCAAAAGTAGTGAAATACTGTGTAGAAAAAGGAATTCCGGTTACTCCTGGATGCTCTAACCCAAGTGACGTTGAAGTTGCTATTGAACTTGGTCTTGATGTTGTAAAATTCTTCCCTGCAGAGGCAGCCGGCGGATTAAACATGATCAAATCCATGGCAGCTCCTTATGTAAATATGAAATTCATGCCAACCGGCGGAATCAATGCGAAGAACCTTACAAATTACCTTGATTTCAACAAAATCATCGCATGTGGCGGTTCCTGGATGGTAAGCAAAGACCTTGTTGCTGCAAAAGACTGGGCTGGTATCACAGCACTCACAAAAGAAGCAGTTTCTACCATGTTAGGTTTCAAACTTCTTCACGTTGGTGTAAACAATGCATCTGAGGAAGCTGCTGCTTCTGATTCTGCAAAATTCGCTACATTACTTGGACAGGATGTAAAAGTTGGAAACAGCTCTATGTTTGTTGGTTCTCTTATCGAAATGATGAAAAATCCAGGACGTGGAACCTGTGGTCATATCGCAATCCAGACAAACTATCTTGCACGTGCAATGTACCACTTAGAGAAACGTGGTTTTGTATTTGATGAGTCTTCTTTCAAATATGATGCAAAAGGAAATATCACAGTTGCTTATTTAAAAGATGAAATCGCCGGTTTCGCTGTACATTTCAACCAGAAATAAGACAGGAGACAGATTATGACAGATCAGAATTGTGCTTATTGTATGGAAGGTGACTTAGTTGCCCAGTTTGGCATTAAAATCTGTGAACTTCCATCCTCCAAAGTTTATTTATTTAAAGAACAAAGCCATAAAGGACGTGTGATCGTTGCCCATAAGAAACACGTCAGTGAGATTGTAGAGTTGACTGCCGAAGAACGCGCTGCTTACATGGAAGATATCAACCATGTAGCAGAGGCTCTTCACAAGGCATTCCATCCTCAGAAGATCAACTATGGTGCCTACGGTGACACCGGACATCATCTTCACTTCCATCTTGTACCAAAATACACAGATGGCTATGAATGGGGTGGCGTTTTTGCCATGAATCCGGGTGAAAAATTCCTGTCAGATGCAGAATATGCTTCCCTGATTGAAGAAATCCGCAAGTATTTATAACCTGAGTTTAACTTATGAACTGCCGCTTGCAGGTGGTGTTACGGATTTCCAGAGCTACTGTATTGCATGCATAACAACTTTATAAAATAAAAAATAGAACTGTTTGTTTTCAGGAGCGCTTCCGCTTGTTGTCGCTGGCAGCGGTACTAAGAAAGTATCCATCGTGATTTCAAAATCCAATTACATTGTCTTTTGA
>ERZ1032022.109-NODE-109-length-19851-cov-20.659073_pt1 | contig 19851 bp, 17 predicted proteins | sample MGYA00516699_ERZ1032022 | MGnify/ENA primary metagenome ERZ1032022 (study PRJEB33719, sample SAMN04261294) | wastewater metagenome | biome: rural village; feature: human; material: feces | host: Homo sapiens | place: El Salvador | collected 2013-01-07 ... | reverse complement strand
GGTATCATGGATTGCGGAGCGCGTCAAGATGGTTTTGCAAATTTTATTGCAGTAAAGCGGTGATAGTAGGACTTATGAAAAGTGAAGTGTAAAGTACCGTAGCCGTCGATCAGCATCTTATGGGCATACGCACCGAAGTTGTGCGTTCCCAACTGCCGCATCTTGTGTTGGATGAGATTCAACTCCTGCTCGTTCAAGCAGATTTCCTTGCGGATGGGTCGCGTGTGGTCTGGCATATCAAAGAACTCCTTTTACTTTACAACGGACATTTTTAAGTCAAAACGCAGGGATCGAAATGAGAAATTTTCAAAAAACATGCGCCCCTGCTTTTGCGAAAGCGGGAGCGCGTTATATCTGCGGATATGAGATTTGGGAGAATAGCAAACACATCCGGTGTCCGTACACACCGGAAAAATGAGCGTTTCAGCCTTGCAGCCGATACGCCCATTTTGATTTTTGGGGAAGCCCCAAACCCTTGCTTTTTAAGTGAAAGATACTTCCTGAGCTTTTTCGGAAAGTCCTTGCTTTTATTCGCTTTGACGATTATAATTATACTGTGATTTTATAAGCAGACGCAGAACGGAACTGCAACAGGAGTGCTGCCCATGAAGTATTTATCAATCGCGCAAACCGCCGAACGCTGGGGTATCTCCACTCGCCGTATTCAGATTTTGTGCGGCGAGGGGCGTGTTCCCGGTGCGATCCGCATTGGCTCGGTCTGGGGGATCCCAGAGGACGCAGAGAAACCAGCGGATGCGAGAATCAAGAACGGCAAGTATATCAAAAAGCCCGCCGAAAATGAAAAATGAGCCGCAGATTATATCAGCGACTCTAACTCGAAATCGTGGTCGCTACTCGGTAGCTCCCTGACCGGAATCCCTTGATTTTACGGGGTTTTTCGGGTGTTCTTAACTTAATATTTTTGCTTGTTCTCCCCATCAGTTCTCCCTGTTTTCTGAGGTGCTGATGTTGAGATAAATACGGAGACGTATCGAAGTGGTCATAACGGGACTGACTCGAAAATAGGACACGCCTTGCCCCTCACGGGTGCGAATGGGCGCACAAATTCCTTGTCACGAATCTAGCCAAATCGTCCATTCGACAGACAATGACAACACCGGCCAAAGTTTTAGTCCTTCCAACACACAACAGGTCTTTATCAAATATAAAAATCTACATATACGGAGGATTGCGCAATGTCAAAATTTGAAATTATTCTGACGATCATCAACGTCCTTGCAATCATCGTAATTCCTATTGTTGCTGTGTTTGTGGGGCAAAAGTTACAGGATCGAAGCCAAAAGCGAAAAGATAAGCTCGAAATTTTCCGGGCGTTAATGATGAATCGTGGCATTGGTTGGACAGCCGAAACTGTTCGCGCCTTAAATATCATTGATATTGTTTTTTCGGACGATAGCACAGTCAGAACGAGATGGAAAGAATACTATAACCAACTCTGTATTCAGGCTCCAAATGATATGCAGCGCAAACAAATTCAAGAAGCACAGGACAAACTGTTGGAGGCTATGGCTCGTTCACTCGGATATAAGGAGCAGGTAACTTGGGAGACAATTCAGAATCCGTATATCCCCAAAGGAATGTGGGATGCCATGCAGCAACAGCAGAACATTCAGAATGGGCAAGAAAAATGGGCTGGAGCAGTAGATCTGTTCACGAAAGTTTTTTGTTCCGGAAATGCTCAATCAATGAGCGCACCTGTTGAGCAAAAGGAGGATACTCATGCCAACACTTGAATGGATTGGAAAAAGCAAGGTGATCAATCACCATCAAGAAGTGCCGTTTCGGGTGTTGGAGCGCAAGTATAGCTTTGATGAAAACGGACAGCACAGCGAAGATAACGGCAGCGAAAATATGATCATCCGGGGCGACAATCTGGAAGCTCTGAAAGCGCTGCTGCCCCGGTATGAGGGGCGCGTCAAGTGCATCTATATCGATCCACCCTACAACACCGGCAACGAGGGCTGGGTCTATAACGATAACGTCAACGACCCGAAGATCAAGAAGTGGCTGGGCGAGGTCGTCGGCAAAGAGGGCGAGGATCTGACCCGTCATGATAAATGGCTGTGCATGATGTATCCGCGCTTGAAGCTGCTGCAAAAGCTACTGGCGGATGATGGGGCTATTTTCATCAGTATTGATGATAACGAATATGCGAATTGCAAACTAATTTGTGATGAAATATTTGGAGAACATTGTTTCATAACAGATGCGGTTTGGCGGTCAAGTGATAACAGCAATAATAACTCCCTGAAATTTTCCGAAGATTACAATCACACTCTTATCTATGCTAAAAATGCGGCATGGAAACCAAATTTTATAGATGATCCAAGCAAACGAAAGCATTTCAAAAATCCCGATAATGACCCTCGTGGTCCTTGGTTTGACGGAAACCCTGTAAATAATCCAGGTTGGCGTCCAAATTTACAGTTTGACATTACAGCACCGAACGGGAATGTTATTAAGCACCCTCAAAACGGTTGGCGTTGGTCAATGGAAACTATACAAGAAAAATTAAAAACAGGCGAACTGCGATTTTCAGAAGATCAAACGCGCCTGATTCGTCGTACCTATCTATATGAACTGGGTGGGCTTACCCCGTCTAATTTGTGGGCAGATTTGGAAACAACAGGACACACCCGCCGGGCAAAATATGACTTAAAGAAGATATTCCCCGAAATAAAAGTTACTGACTTGTTTAGCACTCCAAAACCTTCCTTGCTCATAGAGTACATCTTACGTTTATCTACTGATCCTGATTCTATTATCCTTGACTCTTTCGCCGGTTCCGGCACCACCGCCCATGCGGTGCTGAACATGAACAAAGCGGACGGCGGACACCGCAAGTTTATTCTTGTCGAGATGATGGACTACGCCGACAGCATTACCGCCGAGCGCGTCAAGCGCGTGATCCGTGGCTACGGCGAGGGCAAGAAGGCCGTGGAGGGTACGGGCGGCAATTTCAGCTTCTATGATCTGGGCGAACCGCTGCTTATGGGCGATTGCCTGAACGAAGCCGTTGCCCCGGAGAAAATCCGGGAATACATCTGGTTCATGGAAACGAAGCAGCCCTACGCCCCGCCCAGCGACGGCAATCCGTATTACCTCGGCAAGCACAACAGCACGGGCTATTACTTCTACTACGAGCCGCAGCGCGTGACGGTGCTGGATTATGCGTTCCTCTCCACCATTACGGAAAAAGCCGATGGTACGGTGATCTACGCCGACCGCTGCTCCATCAGTGAGGACAAGCTGGCAAAAATGGGCGTCACATTCAAGAAAATACCGAGAGACATTAGCAGACTGTAAGGGGGGTGACAATGTATGGAAATGAAAGGGTATCAGAAAGCGGTCATAGCGGATTTGACGCATTATCTGGAACTGTTGAACGAAACGCAGAACTATATGACAGCGTTTGAGCAGTTCTGGCGGGAAAAGAGCGCACCGGGATTAGGGCTATACCGAAACGTTATAGCCGGTGTTCCGAACCTCTGCTTCAAGGTGCCGACAGGCGGCGGCAAGACCTTCATTGCCTGCAACGCCGTTCGCCCTATCTTTGACGCGCTCCCCGCTACCAAGACAAAGGCGGTCGTGTGGCTTGTTCCATCGGACGCGATTCTGACACAGACGGCGAAAGCCCTGAAAGACACCTCCCATCCCTACCGCCAAAAAATCGACGTGGATTTCGGCGGGCGTGTGGAGGTCTACACCAAGCAGGAGCTTTTGAACGGTCAGAACTTCAACCCCACGGCCGTAACGGAGCAGTTGTCGGTTATGGTGCTGTCCTATGATTCCTTCCGCGGTCGCGGTAAGGAGGGCTTGAAAGCCTATCAGGAAAACAGCAATCTTGCCGCGTTTGCAAAGGTGCTGGGCAAGCCCGACAACCCCATTGAAAAAGCGGACGAAACCGCTCTGTTCCAGATCATCAACCAGCTTAACCCGCTTGTCATCGTGGACGAGAGCCACCATGCCCGGTCGGAATTGAGCCTTGAAATGCTGGAAAACTTCAATCCCTGCTTTGTGCTGGATTTGACCGCCACACCGAAAAAGGAGAGCAATATCATCTCCTATGTGGACGCGGTACAGCTGAAAAACGAACACATGGTAAAGCTGCCGGTGATCGTCTATAACCGGGACAGCCAAGCCGAGGTACTGACTGATGCAATCGACCTGCGGAACAAGCTGGAAGAAATCGCAAACGCGGAGTACGCCAAGACGGGTAAATATATCCGTCCTATCGCGCTGTTTCAGGCACAGCCGAAGGGCAAGGAGGACGCGACCACCTTTGAAAAACTGCGGGACAAGCTGGTGGACGCCGGGATTCCTGCCGAGCAAATTGCCATTCGTACCGCCGATGTGAACGAGCTGAAAAATGTGGAGTTGATGTCCCCAAACTGCCCGATCCGATATATTATCACGGTCAATGCGCTGAAAGAGGGCTGGGACTGCCCCTTTGCCTATATTCTTGCGTCCCTTGCCAATAAGACAAGTCAGGTTGACGTGGAGCAGATTTTGGGACGGATTCTCCGTCTGCCCCATACGAGCCGGCATACGCAGAACGCACTCAATATGTCCTATGTGCTGACTTCTTCCAACGACTTCAACAATACTGTGGCGCATATCGTCAAGGGCTTGAACAGCGCAGGTTTCAGCGATAAGGACTATCGGATCGGGGAGTCCGCAAAACCGCAGATTCCCGAACAGCCAGCAGAACAAATTACGCTGCCTGACCCGCAAGGAGTTTCCGAACCGGAAACCGCAGAGGACGATTTTTCGGGGCTGGATGGGAAATTGATCGGGGCAGAGTTGGAGCGGCGCAGAGAACAGGCGCAAACGCCTGAAACTGCCCCGAAAGCCGACACCATGCTGGACGCTGCCGCAGAGGTCGAAAAGGCATATACAGACGCAATTCAGCAGACCGGCAATGATCCGGTGATGGACAATCTTCCGTGGGAGGTGCGGGATAAAGTGAAATCATTTGGGGTAAACCCGCAGTTCCGGGAGGAGATTGAAACGCTGCAAATCCCACGGTTTTTCTTGAAAATTGAGAAAACGCTGTTTACGGACGGCACTTTTGAATTGTTGGACAAGGAAATGCTGGCAGAGGGCTTTACCCTCAAGGGCAAAGCATACGACATTGATTTTGCCGCCGCAGACGATGAAATCCGCGAAATCGACGTGCGGGAGCAGGACGGCGGTTTGCCGAAGGTGTTCAAGATGGAGAGCGCCGAGCAGCGGTATTTCAAGGAGTGGTTCAACAATCTGCCGCAGGAAAGCCGGGTGCGCCAATGCAAGGACATGATGTTCAAGCAGCTTAACAAACTGAACATGGTGGACGCTGCCGAGCTGAAAGCCTACATAGACCGCATTGTGGACGATATGGACAAGGCGCAGCTCGCCGCCATGGAGAAAGCGCCGTTGGGCTATGCGGCGAAGATCCGTGACAAGATTGAAATGCTGCTGGAAGCCCACTATCGGGAAACCTTTGATAAGTGGCTGGAAACGGAGCGCATTGTCTGCAAGCCCTCGTTCCGCCTGCCCCTCGCAATCCATCCCACCACCCATACTGACATATACGCCCGTTCTCTGTATGCAGCAGAGGATGGTGACATGAACAAACTGGAACAGAAGTTGATTGTGGAGTTGACCGCCCTGCAAAATGTCCGCTGGTGGCACAGGAATATTGCCAGACAAGGGTTTGCCATCAACGGCTTTATCAAGCATTACCCGGATATTCTGATTATGACCCAAAGCGGTAAGCTCATCTGCGCGGAAACCAAGGGCGAACACCTGAAAAATGATGACAGCCGGGAGAAAATCGCACTCGGTCAGGCGTGGCGCACAGCAGCGGGCAAGGATTTCCGCTATTACATGGTATTTGAGAATGAGGAAAACCTCTTGCCGGGTGCAATAAGCATGAGCCAGTTTATCGACACGGTAAAGGCGCTGTAAGGGAGGTGCGTGCTTTGAAACTGCCGTATGAGAACGAACTGTATGAGCTGCGAAAGTGGATAGACTTTACAAATGCAAACTTGACAAATGCAAACTTGCAGCTCCACACGCCTCAGGAAATTCAGCGCGTTCACCAATGGATCAATGCAGTTACGAGAGGAATCCAAGCAGACTATCCTTTCTATGCGACTACGCTCCCCTGTGTTGCAAATATACTCTTTCTGCAAAACGAAGTGGGTGCTATTTTCCTGAATCCTGCGGCATTTGGCGAGTTGGTGGTAATTGTTCGCCATATCGAAGCAGAACCCGTTGTTGTCCAGTTCTGGTCAGAGATACACCCGCGGATTGTGAATGTTTCCCGTGATTTATTTGTAGATGGTCATTGTTCAACTGCGGCAGAAAAGGCAATTAAAGAAGTGGAATCACGTCTGCGCGAAAAGTTTTCAGAGTTAAAACCTAGCACAGCAGTTCCCTCAAAGATCGGCGATGTGATTGGCGCACTTGTGAGCGAGAACGGCACTTTCAAATTCTGTGACACAACTACTACCAGTGGCAGGGACTACCGACGTGGAATCCAATCCCTGTTTGAAGGAATCATGGCAGCTTATCGCAATCCTGCGGCTCATGCTAATCTTCAATATGAGAAACGTGAGGCTATGGAGCAAATAATGCTGGCAAGCCAGCTGATGTATGTGTTAGACAAGCCGCAATTATAAGGAGAATCTATGGATTTTAGAAAACTTCCATCTAATTCTGAAAGGTTACTGTTAAAGCTGGTCTGTTCAGAAAACCCTACGCAGGTATTGCGGGAACAATACAACGGGCTTTCTACGCAACAAGAGCAAGAACTTGACGGTATCATAAGAGAGCTAAAAGAACTCGGCTATATTGATGTTAAATGGGCTGATAATGAGCCATACTTTGTCATTCTAAATAATTCTGCAAGAACATATAGTGAACGATTGGCTGAGTATAACACGCATAACCCCATCAATGCAACACAAGGGAAAAAGGAGAAAAATACAATTTTCATAAGCCACCGATCAACTGATAAAGGTATTGCGGATATGCTTGTTGACTTTTTTGCAGGAACCGGGATTTCTAAGGAAACAGTTTTCTGCTCTTCTCTGCCGGGCAACGACATAAATGAACGCATTTCTGATGAAGTCAGATCTGCGCTGAAAAGCAGCGCAGTTAACATTGCGATTCTTTCGCATGATTATTATCAGAGTGCCTATTGCCTGAATGAAGCGGGAGTGCTCTGGTATGAGGACGTTCCTGTAATTCCAGTTGCCTTGCCGGAAATTAATTCGGGCAACATGTACGGATTCCTAAATAACGAATATAAGTTAAGGCGGTTGGATTCCGATACAGATATTTCGTACATTTATGATACTGTGAGCGAAGCGGTATCGGCTCCGCACACAAAAGCCAGTCTTATCACATACGAGAATAATAAACTTAGAATAAGGTATGCAGAATATTTGAAAGTGAGAGAATTGCCCCCGGGTGGTTCTGATATTTCCATCGCAGATACTATTGCAGAAATAACCACGGACGATGAACGAATCGTGCTATACTACATACTTCATGAAAATGTTCGAAAAGTATCTAAATCTACTATTTCAAGTTGGTTAAACAAATGCGAAATCCGTGGAGTAAATGTCGATAACGCGTTTGATCTGCTGTCATCTTTTGATAACGGGGCTTTGAATAACGATACTCTGGAGTTTGGCATCGACACTTTCCGCAAATACTCTGCAAACGTAGCACAGGTACTTCCACCACTTAAAAAATGCGTGGATCAGCATATTGAATTAGCCGTCAACATATTCAAAAAAATCTGGTCAGATGACACGCTTGATATTAATATACGGCTGTTTATTGCTTATATCGTGGAAGAGAGAATGCGCACGTTTGGTGACCGTTGGATGGCAGAAGGAGAAATCGAAAATATAAGGCAGTGGGAGAGCAAAAACACACTTGATTCCACACTTTCAAATAACTATGGAAGCTGCCTTGAATTTTTTGTTCAAAATGAGCTTGTATATGCAAGCAGTTGGACAAGCTATGGAAATCCGCGAGAGTATACTTTATTCCCTTCTCTACAGGAGCTCCTTTTTAATTGTCCCCATAAGATTATGGAGGAATTGCAAAAAGTCAAAGATGCCTATCATTTAGATTTTCCATTTTGAGTTTTAAGAAGCCCGGCATCGCGCCATTTGACGTGATGCCGGGCTTCTTGTTCAGTTCCATTCCTCCGCCAAGAGGAAATCGCGGATATTCCGGTGCTTGATCCCATTTCGGCTCATGTCGAATTCATCGAGGGAAACAACGTACTTCGGGAAATTATCACGGATGCTATCATACGCGCCGAACTCGCGGTTGACGGTTTCTTCCGATGCCAGCAGATAAGTGACTTGAACATACAGCTTTTCGCCGCGCTTGTCACATACAAAATCAATTTCCTTATCGCCCGTCCTGCCGACAGTCACCTCATAGCCCCGGCGCAGCAGCTCCAGATAGACGATGTTTTCCAAAATGAGGTTGATGTCCCGCATATTGCCGCCGAAGACCGCTTCGCGGATTCCGTGATCGGCAATATAATACTTCTCGTTGGAGGCAAGGATCTGTTTGCCCTGCAAGTCCTCCCGCTTCACCTGATAGAACAGGTACGCCTCGCAGCAGTATTTGATATAGTTCAGAATTGTTTCCGGGGCAACGGTGCGCTGCTCGTTTTTCAGGAACTTTGCAAGAGAGGTCGCCGAGAAGGTCGTTCCCACATTGGCGATCACATAGGCAATGATCCGTTCCAGCAGGTCAACGTCACGGATTTTATTTCGCTTCACGATGTCCTTGAGCTGGACAGAGTTGAACAGATCGTGAAGATATTGCTTGGACGGCGCATCCGCATAGCGGAGGTTTGCGAGATAGGGCATCCCTCCGGCAAGCAGGTACTTTTGGAAACACTGCTGAATGGACGCATCAGGACTGATCGAGCGGTACAGCTCCATGAACTCTCCGAATGAGAACGGATAGATCACAAACTCCACATACCGTCCGCCCAAATAGGTTGCAAGCTCACCAGACAGCAGCTTTGCATTGGAGCCCGTGATGTAGATGTCACAATCCAGCGAAACGCGGAAAGAATTGATGCACTTTTCCCAGTCCTTGACCTCCTGAATCTCATCGAAAAAGAGGTAGACCTTGCCGTCGATCTCCGTGGCGCGTTTGGTGATCTCATCATGCAGCGCCTGCGCGGTTTGCAGATGGGAGTAGCCCATATCCTCAAAGTTGATGGCGATAAACTGTGTTGGGCTGACGCCGGACTCCGTGAGTTCCTGCTGGATCAGCTCCAACATGACCGACTTTCCGCAGCGGCGGATACCGGTCATGACCTTGACCAGCTCCGTCCCGATGAACGGACGGATGCGGCTCATATACAGTTCGCGTTTGATCATAAAACTTCACTCTCCTTCCGTGGCCGACCACAGTATATCACACTTACGATTGAAACTCAATGGAGAAATTGCAAAACCAAAAGTTGTAACTGATAAAATACTGAATTCGACAAAAGATTTCAGATAAGGCTCAACTATTTAAGCGAAGCCCTGCAAAGGGAGGATTCCACCCTTTATTGGCACACAAAATGCCGTTATAACAAGGTGGGGTGACAATATAGGCAGGGAAACCAAGTGGCGCACAAGCGATATTTTTCTCCATATTCGCCTCGAAATGCAACAGAAAAATGAAACAACCATCGGCATATCCGTTGGGCGGTTACCCTGCTCAAGAAAGAGCGGGTACAGATTGAAACCTCTGACACGGTGGTGCTGTACGACCGCCTGCCAAAGAATCCCGAATAACGAACGACGCCCACCAGCTTATGGCGAAAACCATAGGTCGGTGGGCATCGTGTTCTTTATAGGGGCTTAATCTTCCATCCTGCCATGGTCACACCCTAGCGACAGATAATGCTCTACCTCCCCTTTCAGTACCATCTGTGCGTATTCCAAGGGCTTATTGTACAGCAGCCAGTCCAGTTCAGCCCGCTGTGCCGGGGTGTTGCCGTACTCGTCCTCAATGGCGATGCAGTCGATGGTAACGGCAGAGCCATCCGCAAACCGGGCCTCCACCCGGTCGGTGTCTATGTTGTAGCGGCAGGAAAGCAGTTTATTCATGGTGAACCTCATTTCTATGTAAAACGGTGTCTGTTCGGATGTCCTAAACCCTGCCAAAGAACCGATGTGTCATGTGAGATTGTTGTCTGGATGAAATTGGAAGTTTTTGCGCTGCCGATGCCCCAAAAATCCAGCAGGAAAGCCGTTGAGTTTGAGGTCGTCTTGCAGGGCTGATTTTGGCTCTGCACACTTTTGCACATTTTCTGCACATTGCAAGGATGGATAACAGGTGCAAAGGAGTGCAAACAATGCAAAGGAATACAATAGATTCACAACTCTAAAATCACGGTGCATCGATGAAAATGACGATTCTTCGTGAATTGTGGATATGGATGAAAGATGCCGTTTGGTTTCTACGAATCAGTAGGCCGGGGGTTCGAGTCCCTTCCATCGCACCAAACCATGAAAATCCGAACCTTTTCTCGATAGGAGAAGGGTTCGGATTTTTTGTTTTTTTCGGAAAGCAGAACGAGGGTTCTTTTCCAGCCGCTGTGTGTCCGAAACCTTATCAGAAAAAAGACCATATCACAAAGATTCCAACTGTAAAGGTGCCGTAAGGCAGAAAGGACACGAGTATGAAGTACGATGAAAAAGTTTGCCGCTTTAACATGGACACCGGCTGCGTGGAGCTGCTGCTCCGGGATGGGAGAAAAATTTCCATCGACTGCACCGGGGTCGAGGATGCGTTGGATGTGACCATGGCGCAGAGGTCAGAACTGGATTACCTCATCTACAATGACTCGCTGGGCTATGCGGATTTGATTCTGAACGGTGACCCAGAGGGATACTTGAAAAACGTAACCGGGAGCCATGGATTAGAAGATTGATTTTCCCATAAAATCGTCATTGACAAAAACTGCCGCCCACCTGCGTTCCGTTACGCAGGTGGGCGGCGTTTTACGCTATCGGCTCTGAGAATGCCGGAAGTTACAGCTTATGAAAAAGGCTTTCAATGATCTCCGCACTTTGTTCAATGCCGATGACCCCGCTGTCCAGCGCAATATGATAGTTGGCGGCATTGCCCCAGTTCATATCGGTGTAGAAGCGGTAGTAGGCGGCACGGCGCTTATCTTTTTCCTTCAGCCGGGCTTCGGGAGATTTCTCCCGCTCGCCGTAGACCCGCACGATGCGGTCTGCCCGGAACTTCAGGTCGGCGTGGACAAAGACCTTCAAGCAGTCGGTGCGGTCTTGCAGGATGAAGTCGGCGCAGCGCCCCACGATGACGCAGGACTCTTTTTCCGCAAGCTCCCGGATGAGCCGGTATTGCAGCTTCCAGAGCAGGTCCTCGTTGGTGGGGCCAAAGCTGCGGTCGGCGAAGGCGGAGGCGAGGAAGCCGCCGGGGGTATACTCTCCGGCCTCCTTGATGTAGTTTTCATCAAAGCCGCTTTCGGCAGCCAGCTTCTGGATCAGTTCGGCGTCATAGCACCGGATGCCCAGATGCTCTGCCACCAGTTTGCCGATGGTTCTGCCGCCGCTGCCAAATTCCCGGCTGATGGTGATGATGCGTTTTTCCATTAGAGATCTCCTTTCTGGTTCAGTTCACGGTAGGTCTTGAGGATCAGATAGCCAGCGATGAGGAAGGTCAGAATATCCGACATGGGCATAGAGTACAGCACGCCGTCCAGCCCGAAGAACCGGGGCAGCAGCAGGGCAAAGCCCACGCCGAACACCACCTCACGCACCATGGACAGGGCGGTGGATTCCGCCGCCTTGCCCATGGCCTGCAAAAAGATGAAGCACGCCTTGTTGACACAGGCCAGAATGATCATGCACAGGTAGATGCGGAAGGACTTCACGGCAAAATCCGTGTAGTAGACGCTCTCGTTGGCGGCACCAAACAGGGCGATGAGCTGCCGGGGAAGCAGCTCCACCAGTACCAGCGCAACGGCGCCCACGGTGGCTTCTGCCAGCAGCAGTTTCGTGAACAGCTCCTTCACACGGGCGGGCTTTTTGGCGCCCATGTTGAAGCCCACCACGGGGATGCAGCCAGCCGCCATGCCCACCACGATGGAGATGACGATCTGGAAGAACTTCATCACGATGCCAACAACTGCCATAGGGATCTGGGCGTACTGCTCCTGCCCGAACACGGCATCCAGTGCGCCGTATTTGCGGATCATGTTGTTGATGGCTGCCATAGCCGCCACAAGGCTGATCTGGGACAGAAAGCTGGTCATGCCAAGGGTCAGGGTACGGCCGCAGATAGAGCCTTTCAGGCGGTAGTCGCCCTTTTCAGGACGGATGATCTTCATGTGCAGCAGATACCACACTGCCAGCGCTGCGGTGACAATCTGACCGATCACGGTAGCCACCGCCGCGCCCATCATGCCCCAGCGGAGGCCGAAAATGAAAATGGGGTCCAGAATGATGTTCAGCACCGCACCTGCAAGGGTGGACACCATTGCAAACCGGGGGCTGCCGTCGGCGCGGATGATGGGGTTCATGGCCTGCCCAAACATATAAAAGGGCACGCCCAGCGTGATATAGAAGAAATATTCCTGCGAGTGGTGGTAGGTCTCGGCGTTCACCGTTCCGCCGAACATGGCGAGAATGTTGTCTGCAAAGATCAGATAGAGCGCGGCCAGCACAATGCTGCTGACCAGACACATCACCACCGCATTGCCGACGCTCCGCTTTGCCTTGGGGACCTCGTTCTGCCCAAGGCTGATGCTGACGAAGGCGCAGCAGCCATCACCGATCATGACTGCGATTGCCAGCGCCACCACCGTCAGGGGGAAAACGACCGTATTGGCGGCGTTGCCGTAGGAGCCCAGATAGCTGGCGTTTGCAATAAAGATCTGGTCCACGATGTTATACAGCGCGCCCACCAGCAGTGAAATAATGCACGGGATCGCGTATTTCTGCATCAGCTTGCCGATGCGTTCCGTGCCGAGGAACTGATTGGAACTTTCCATGGGATTCACCTTTACCTTTCCATTTTGGGGCAAACATTGCAGTTTGCGCTTTCAATGCCCGGACAACATCCGCAAACTGCATATCGCAAATATGCAGTTTTGTAAGTCATTTCTGCAAAAAATTGCGATAAAAAAACGGGCAGCCCTCATGCAACCGGTTTTACGCATGAGTGCTACTCGTTGTACGAAATTATTATAGCCTGCCCGCCGGGAATTTGCAAAGGCAGTTTTGCACAAGAATTACACTGGGCATTCTGCGCAGATTGCACGAGGAAAACTTTGTGAAAGATGCCCTTTGAAGCCCGCCGCCCGGCCGTGGTACAATATTGTAGAGAACGAAAGTACGCTGGAAGGTCTGTTTTTTGCAATCCTTCCATACAAGGAAACGAGGGAAATACCATGTCACGGTTTCAGGCGGGAGCGCTGGTGGTCTACGGAAATCTGGGAGTGCACGAGGTGGAAGGGGTCGGGCTGCGGCGCTTTTGCGATGAGTCCGCCAGAGAGTATTACACCCTCCGGCCTTATTTTTCGGTTTCCCACGACCGCAGCTATATCCCCACGGAAAAGGAAGCGGCGCTGCGCCCGGTAACCCCGGCACAGCAGGCGGAAGCCGACCTTGCACGCATCAAAGCGGAGAAGCTGCCCATCCCGGCGGGGGTACAGACAGCGCTGGCAGAACACTATCAGGCGCTGCTGCACACCAATGATTTTTACCAGTACCTGACCCTGTTCAAGGAGCTGGGGCAAAAGCAGACCCAGCAGCAAAGCCGCGGCCGAAAGATCAACGCTATGGATGCCTACTTTTACCAGATGGTAGAGTGTGTCCTGCGGGAGGAGCTGGCGGTGGCGTTTGGGGAATCGCAGCAGGAAGCCGGCAGACGGCTGCTGGAGGTTTTGCGCTGAAGCCGCATGGTGATTTTTACCAACAAATGCAAGGGCTCTTTTTGTGAAGAATCGCCTTTGCATTTATTTTTTGCATTTTTTATCGTATATTTTAAAATTCAATCCTATCCTTTTTGGTGCGGATATAAATCGGAGCAACTTTGTAGGAATTAACAAAGCATGGCGGTTTGCTATGAAAAACCTTCGTGAGAGTTTGCCACTTGAAACCCATCGATGCCTTATGATATAATCCCTTCAGCAGAACGCGCTGTGTGTGAACACGTAAGACCAGTTTCTTCACACACAGGCGTTCTCTTTTTATTTTCAAAAAAGTTAGTTTGTACTAATCTTGAGGAGGGCTTTTCATTCGTAATCATCGTTCCACTGCTTTTCTCGGCGTTCTGCTGATGATTCTTTCGGTTTGTTCTTTGTTTGTCGGGGTGCTGGACATCCGGCCTTCTGACCTGCTTACAGGCAGCGTGAAAACATGGGAGATCTTTCTGATCTCCCGCCTGCCGCGTCTGCTTGCCATCCTCTGCACAGGCATCGGCATGAGCGTGGCGGGGCTTATCATGCAGCAGCTCTGCATGAACAAGTTTGTTTCGCCCACCACAGGCGCAACGATCTCTTCTGCGCAGTTTGGCATTCTGTTGGCTTTGCTGTTTGCACCGGGTTCTACCCTGTGGGGACGTGCTGCCTTTTCCTTCGTTTGTGCCGTTCTGGGTACATGGGTCTTTGTCTGGTTCATCCAGCGTATCCAGTTCAAAGATGTTGTCATGGTCCCGCTGGTCGGCATCATGTTCTCCAACATCGTAATGGGCGTCACCAATTATCTTGCCTACAAATATGAAATGACACAGGCTCTTTCCAGCTGGCTGGTCGGCCATTTTTCCACCGTCATTCGTGGGCGGTATGAGCTTGTCTGGCTGACGGTACCGCTGGTGGTTCTGGCATTTGTATTTGCCAACCACTTCAATATCGTGGGCATGGGAAAAGACTTTTCGCAGAACCTCGGCGTTCCGTATGATCTGGTGCTGTTTATGGGTCTGACCATTGCTGCCATGATCACGGCATCCGTTGTTGTCGTGGTCGGCTCGATCTCCTACATCGGCCTCATTGTGCCCAATATCGTAGCAATGTTCAAGGGTGACCAGATCCGCGGAACGCTGGTGGATACCGCTCTGTTTGGCGCATTGTTCGTGCTGGTCTGCGATATGATCGGACGGGTTGTGATCTATCCCTACGAGCTGCCCATCGAGCTGATCGTTGGCATTATCGGCAGTATCCTGTTTGTCGGTCTGCTGCTGTATCGGCTTCGGCATGGACGCAAGGCAGTCCGGCTGGACAAAGCTACCAAGAAAACCGGAGGTGCAGCATGAAAATGCACAAAAACCATCTGCGCCTGCTGATCCTTCTGCTTCTTGTTCTGCTGGCCTGCGTAGGCTATATGACAGTGGGTGTCCACTTTGATAACCAAAAATTATTTGCCTACGCCATGCGCATCCGCACGCCCAAGCTGATCGCCATGCTCATTACAGCCTTTGCCATCGGAAGTGCCTCCATCGTGTTTCAGTCCATCATCAACAACACCATCGTCACGCCCTGCCTGCTGGGCATGGACCAGCTTTATTCGCTGATCCACACGGCGGTGTTCTTTGTGGCGGGTTCGGGCAGCTTTCTGGCGGTCAATGCCAATGCAGCCTTTGCGGTAGACCTTGCCATTATGGGCGCTGTTGCCACCATGATTTACAGCTATCTGTTCCAGAAAACGAACCACAATGTTCTGTACGTCCTGCTTATCGGCACGGTGCTGACCTCGTTCTTTTCCAGCATCCAGACGACCTTGACCCGTGTGATGGACCCCAACGAGTACGACACGCTGTTGACGGATCTGGTCGCCAGCTTTTCCAATGTCAATTCGGCGATTCTGATGCTGTCCGTTTCGGTTCTGGCGCTGGTCGCCTTTGCCCTCCGGAAAGAGCTTGCGCTGCTGGACGTTCTGACACTGGGCAAAGATCAGGCCATCAATCTGGGCGTAGATTATGACCGCTGTATCCGTCGGCTGCTGCTGGGGGTCACGCTGTACATTGCAACAGCCACCGCTATGGTCGGGCCGCTGGCATTTCTGGGACTTATCATTGCCAACCTTTCCCGGCAGTTCCTGCGCACCTACCGGCACAGCCAGCTCATCACCGGCTCTGTTTTGTTCGGTATGGCTGTTCTGATCGGCGGACAGCTTCTGGTGGAGCGGGTGTTCGTTTACTCGGTTCCGGTCAGCGTGTTCATCACCGTGGGCGGCGGCGTGTATTTCCTGTATCTGCTGCTCACCCAGAGAAAGGCATAACACCATGTTTGTAAAAGAGATCACCAAACGCTACGATGGCAAAGCCGTTGTTGATGGCGTGAGTTTTGAGATTCCGAAAGGCAAAGTCCTTTCCCTTATCGGTCCGAACGGCGCAGGAAAATCCACCGTAATGGGAATGTTGTCCCGCCTGATTGCACGGGACAGCGGTCTTGTGGATTTTGAGGGGACGGAGATCACGCGCTGGAAAAGCCGGGAGCTGAGCAAGCGGCTTGCCATCCTGACCCAAGCCAACAATGTCCAGATGAAGCTGACCGTCCGGGAACTGGTTGCGTTTGGCCGCTTTCCGTATTCCGGCGGGCGGCTGACCAAAGAGGACAACGAGATCATTGACCGTGCCATCGCCTACATGGAGCTGGGCGATTTTGAGGAGCAGTTCATCGATGAATTGTCCGGCGGTCAGCGGCAGCGTGCCTATATTGCCATGGTCATTGCGCAGGATACCGAGTATATCCTGCTGGATGAACCGACCAACAATCTGGATATTTACCATGCAACCAACCTTATGCGCATCGTCCGCCGCCTGTGCGATGAGCTGGGCAAAACGGTGATCCTTGTTCTGCACGAGATCAACTATGCTGCGTTTTATTCCGACTACATCTGCGCCTTTGTGAATGGAAAAATCGCAAAGTTTGGCACCGTGCAGGAAGTGATCACCAAAGAAAACCTGTCCGATATCTACAAGGTGGACTTTGAGATCATGCAGATCGAAGGCAAGCCTTTGTCGATATATTATTGATTTCAGTACTTTTTAAAAGGAGCATTCTTATGAAGAAGATTTCTCGTCGTTCGTTTTTGACCGCTATGGCCGCTGTGAGTGCAGCGGGTGTTCTCGCCGCCTGCGGCGCTTCCTCCTCCACGGCAAGCTCTGTGGTGTCCTCTGTGGCAGCATCCAGCGAAACCGCAGCCTCTTCGGAAGCTGCACCGGAATCTGTGACCATCAAGGCGTTCAACGGTGCAAAGGAACTGGTAGATGTGGAAGTGCCCTTTGACCCGCAGCGCATTGCGATCCTCGACCTTGCTTCTCTGGACATTCTGGATGAACTGGGCGTTGGCGACCGTGTGGTCGGCACGGCATCCACCTCTCTGGATTATCTTCAGAGCTATGTTACCAATGACAGCATTGCGAACCTTGGCAACATCAAGGAAGCCGATATGGAAGCAGTCATGGCTTGCGAGCCGGACATCATCTTTATCGGCGGACGCCTGTCCAAATCCTATGATGCTCTGTGCGAGATCGCACCCGTTGTTTTCCTTTCGACCGACGCCGAAAAGGGCGTTGTGGAAAGCACCCGTGAAAATGCCATGACCATCGCTTCTATCTTTGGTCTGGAAGACCATGTGGAAGCATTGATGGCGGATTTTGACAGCCGCATCGACGCCCTGAAAGTCTTTGCAGAGGGCAAGACTGCCATCGTCGGCATGACCACCAGCGGCAGCTTCAATGTTCTGGGCAACGATGGCCGCTGCTCCATCATCGGCAAGGAGATCGGCTTTGAGAATATCGGTGTGGATGCCAATATCGACACCTCGACCCACGGCAACGAGGCTTCCTTCGAGTTCATTGTGGACAAGAACCCCGACTACATCTTCGCAATGGACCGCGATGTAGCCATTGGCACCGATGGCGCACAGATGGCACAGGAGATCCTGGAAAACGAGCTGGTCAAGAGCACGGATGCTTACAAGAACGGCCACGTCGTTTATCTGGCACACCCGAATGTCTGGTACACCGCAGAGGGCGGCATTCAGGCACTGAGCGAAATGCTGAGCGATCTGGAAAACGCACTGCTGTGATTTTTTCAAAATTCTTCTTGCAATTTTGAAAAAACTCCGGTATAATACCTTCCGTTAAGAATACAAAAAGCCGGCTTACAAAGCGTGAAATCCTGAGGAGATGCTACCCCTCAACGATTTCACGCTTTTTTGTTTGCCCGAAAAAGGAGGACCTATGAACCCGAAAAACAAACTGGCAGAAATGCCCATCCGCCCCCTGCTGTACACGATGGCAGTGCCGCTGATGCTGTCACTGCTCATCCAATCGCTGTACAACATCGTGGATAGCATTTTTGTGGCACGACTGTCGGAAACGGCCTTGACTGCCGCCTCTCTTGTGTATGCCATCCAGTTTTTGATGATCGCCATTGGCGTGGGCACTGCCGTTGGTCTGAACGCCCTGCTCTCTCGCAAACTGGGGCAGAAAAAGCCGGAGGAAGCCTGCCGTGCCGCCACCACCGGGCTGTTTCTGATGCTGGGCACTTCGCTGGTGTTCACGCTGGTGGGGCTGCTATTCTCGAACCGGATCGCTGCCGCCCTGACCAACGATCCCGAATTGCAGCAGCTCTGCCGGGAATACCTCTCGGTGAACCTCGTGTTCTGCTGGGGCATCTTTTTGCAGACCTACGGGCAGCGGCTTTTGCAGGCCGTGGGGGACACGGTGCTGTCTATGGTCTCCCTCATCATCGGCGCAGTAGTCAACATTATTCTCGACCCCATTATGATCTTCGGTCTGCTGGGCTGCCCGGCCATGGGCATCCGGGGTGCAGCCATTGCCACCGTCATCGGGCAGCTCATCGGCGCAGCGGCGGCGCTATGGTTCAATCGGGTCAAAAACCCGGTCATCCATGTCCGACTGAAGGGCTATCGCTTTTTGTGGCAGGATGTGGCCGACATCTACCGGGTCGGGCTGCCTACCATCGTGATGCAGGCCATCGGCAGCGTGATGACCTTTGCGGTCAACGGCATTCTGCTGGGGGTGTCCTCCGCGGCGGTAGCGTTCTTCGGCATCTACTATAAGCTGCAAAACTTCCTGATGATGCCGGTGAATGGTCTGGGACAGGCAGCCATCCCGGTGGTGGGCTTCAACTATGGCAGTGGGCAGTCCGACCGGGTAAAGCAGGCGTGGAAGGTGTTGCTGCCCACCGGCGTGGTGTTTGCCCTGTGCGGCACGGCGGTGTTTCTGCTGTTCCCGGCGCAGCTGCTGGGGCTGTTCTCTGCTAGTGACGAGATGCTGGCTTTCGGTGTGCCTGCCCTGCGCATCATTTCGGTAACTTTCCTGTTTGCGGTCATCACCATATTGTGCGGCTACTTTGCCTCCGGCCTTGGCAACGGCGTGGTCAATATGATCGGCGCTGCCTTGCGGCAACTGGTGGTGCTGGTGCCCTGCCTGTGGCTCCTTATCCGCACCATGGGCATCGAAAAAGCGTGGTTTGCGTTCTGGGTGTCGGAAGTAGTGGCCTGCGCTTACAGTCTGTGGGCAACGAAAAAAGAACTGCGGAATAAGGGGAAATAAGGCAAAACAAAAACAGGGTGCGCCCCTGAATAGGACGCACCCTGAAAAATCCACATGCGATAGCGATATGTATAACAGGGCGTTCCCCGTCGGGAACGCTCTGTTTTTCTTTACTAGTGGCGTGATGAGCCTGTTCCGCCTGCCATGCGGCAAACTCCCGCTGGCCTTCCTCGCTGTTCCAGCAGGCAAGGATCGCCGGGTAGAATGCCCGTGCCAGACGGTCGATGACTTCATCGGGATAGGGGGAAG
>ERZ1032022.107-NODE-107-length-19898-cov-7.536058_pt1 | contig 19898 bp, 14 predicted proteins | sample MGYA00516699_ERZ1032022 | MGnify/ENA primary metagenome ERZ1032022 (study PRJEB33719, sample SAMN04261294) | wastewater metagenome | biome: rural village; feature: human; material: feces | host: Homo sapiens | place: El Salvador | collected 2013-01-07 ... | reverse complement strand
GTATAATGTGAATATAGAGTTTGGAAAAGAAGAATCGAGAAATCGGTTCTTTTTTCTATCTAAAAGAGAAAATATAAAATTGTTTTCATATTGAGTACATGAATATAATGTGATAAGATATATCCATAGATATGAAATTTATATATATGAATAAAAAAACGAGAGGAAAATAAAATGACGATCAGCGAGAGAATATTAAAAGTATTGAAAGACAGAAATATGACACAGGCTGAATTTGCAAAACAGGTTGGGATTGCGACCAGTACCATCAGCGAATGGAAAAAAAGAAAGACAAATCCTACTGCGGATAAAATCATGGATATTTGTAATGTATTGCAGATAACACCAGAACAACTTCTTACTGGAAAAGGTATCGAGGATGAAGAAAACATTACTGTTACAAGTCGTGAGAGTTGTTTTACGCCTTATGATATTCAATTGGTTCAAGATTATCATGGACTTAAGGAAGAACAGCAGAAGCGGCTGATGGCTTATATGGAGGCTTTAAAGAAGATACAAAGTCTTGAAGAAATATAAAATAAATTTGTATATTGTGATTCGGATTTGAGGTTTTGCTTTGGAACTTCAAAATAACCAGAGAGGAAATTTGATGAACGAAATTACCAATATAGTTGAGAAACCAACATTACTGCAGCAGGATATTGAACTATCAAAATTAATATATACGATTCGCGGAAAACAGATAATGTTAGATTGTGATCTGGCTATACTGTATGGTTATACAGTGAAAAGACTAAATGAACAAGTAAAGAATAATAAAAATAGATTTCCAGAAGATTTTATGTTTCAAATGACGAGGGAGGAAGTAAACGATTTGCGGTCGAAATTTCCGACCGCAAATATAAATCCCAAAAGCAGATATTTACCCCATGTTTTTACCGAACAGGGAATTTATATGTTGGCGACAGTGTTAAGTGGTGAAATTGCAGAAAAACAAAGTATTTTTATAATGCGTGCATTTCGCGAAATGCGGCATTTTATTTCAAGCAATGCTCTTTTGTTTGAAAGGATTAATGCTGTTGAACTGAAACAACTGGAATTACAAAAAGATGCGGAGGAAAATTTTACAAAAATATTTGAATATATATCCAATCATGAAGAGGAATGTCAGAAGATTTTTTTTGACGGACAGATATTTGATGCTTTCAGTTTACTCACAAATATTATTACTCATGCCCAAAAGGAGATAATTCTTATTGACGGATATATTGATATTATTACGTTGAACATTTTGGCTAAGAAGAACTTAGGGGTGAATGTTTATACATACACGTTGCCTAATACAAAGTTATCGGCTCAGGATATAGCAAATTTTAATGCACAGTATCCAACACTTACCGTAAAAAAAACAGCATCTTTTCATGATAGGTTTCTGATTATAGATGGTAAAGAAGGATATCATATTGGAGCTTCTCTAAAGGATGCCGGTAAGAAATGTTTTGGCATAAACAGAATAGAAGGAGTCGAGGACATTAAAGATATAATAACTAAAGCACAGCAGACAGGGAAATAAAAGGGGAGTATAATCCCCCCTTATTTCAAAAACATCCGCATCATCTTTTCTTTCAATCCGGTATATTTCTGATACCGGATCGGCAGATCCATCCACGTTTTCTTATCAACAATACTGCGGTAATGGCTGAAGGTTTCAAAACCAACCCTGCCGTGGTAGCTGCCCATGCCGCTCTCACCGACACCGCCGAATGGCATATCGCTCGTTGCAAGGTGAATGATCGTGTCATTGATACAGCCGCCGCCAAAACGGCAGGTATCTAAGACCTTCTTCTGTGCAGCCTTGTCCTCACTGAAAAAATAAAGCGCAAGCGGATGAGGGTGGGATTCCACGGTATCAAGCGCCTCGTTTAATGTGTCGAAGGTGAGGATCGGAAGCAGAGGACCGAAGATCTCTTCGCCCATCACAGCGTCGTCCCACGTAATATTATTCAGGACGGTAGGCGCAATGCGGAGCGATTCAGGCTCTGACTGTCCTCCGTATACAAGCTTTTCCCTATTGATCAGCCCGAGAATGCGTTCAAAATGCTTTTCGTTGATGATCTTTCCATAATTCGGATTTTTCAGAGGTTCTTTCCCAAACTGCTTTTCAATCTCAGCTAAAATCGCAGTGATAAGCTCATCACGGATGCGCTTGTCACAGAGAATATAATCCGGCGCAACACAGGTCTGTCCGCAGTTTAAATACTTGCCGAAGACAATACGCTTTGCGGCAAGCCGGATCTTAGCGGTGGAGTCAACGATACATGGGCTCTTTCCGCCAAGCTCTAACGTGACAGGGGTTAAATATTCAGCCGCATGGCGGAGTACCTCCCGTCCGACAGTCTTTCCGCCGGTGAAAAAGATCATGTCAAAACGCTGCTGTAATAATGCCTGATTTTCTGCGCGGCCGCCATCGACCACTGCAACATAATGTGCCGGAAAACATTCTTCGATCATGGTCTTCATGACATTGAATGTGCAAGGGGCGTAGGCGCTTGGTTTTACGACCGCAGTATTTCCGGCTGCTATGGCATCGATCAGCGGATCGAGTGTCAGTAACACCGGGTAATTCCATGGACTCATGATCAGCACGGTTCCGTAAGGGGAAGGGGAGCGGAAGCTCTTTGCTGCAAACTGGGCGACCGGGGTGGAAACACGTTTGCTGCGCATAAGGCTGCGGAGATGCTTCTGCATCCAGGTAAGCTCGGATAGCGTCAGCCCGATCTCACACATATAGCTCTCCATACGGCTCTTTCCAAGATCCTCCTTCAATGCCGCAGCGAGGTCGGCCTCATGGCGGATCATAGCTTCCTTCAAACTTTCTAACTGTTTCAGACGGAATTCCGCCGGGATCGTTTTGCCACTGGAAAAAAAGTGGTTCTGTTGTTGTAAAATATCCTTGATCTCCTGTTCGGTCATGAGGATGCCTCCTTTTATCTTCCGGATCGATCAGACAGTCACCTGTTTCAGATCAACCTGTATCCGTACATCTGATACTTATATACTATCGAAAATAACACACTTCTGCAAGTGTTTTACTTCCGGGCAGACAGGAAAAACAATTCTTGAAAAACGGCGCTTATAATGCTACAGTAATAATACTGATGATCTGCAGCAGAGATCATGGCGCAGATCAGTTTGATAATAATGTAACTGCCGGATACGAAGGGCAGATTGCGGAAAGGCATGGAAAATAAAATGAACGATTATAAAATAGGCACAAAATGCGTACAGGCAGGATATACCCCGGGGAATGGACAGCCGCGGCAGATCCCGATCATCCAGTCTACCACTTTCAAATACAGCACCAGCGAGGACATGGGAAAACTGTTTGATCTTGAGGCATCCGGATATTTCTATACACGGCTGCAGAATCCGACGAATGATCATGTCGCAGCCAAGATTGCAGCAATGGAAGGCGGTACAGCCGCAATGCTGACCTCAAGCGGACAGGCAGCAAACTTTTTTGCCATATTCAACATATGTGAGAGTGGAGACCATATCGTGGCATCATCCTCAATCTACGGCGGAACCTTCAACCTCATTGCAGTTACGCTTGCCAAGATGGGGATTACGGCAACCTTCGTGTCTCCTGACGCATCGGAGGAGGAGTTAAACGCTGCATTCCGCCCGAACACAAAGCTGATGTTTGGCGAGACGATCGCCAATCCGGCATTGACCGTATTAGATATTGAGCTCTTTGCAAAAACAGCGCATGCGCACGGCGTACCTCTTATCATAGACAACACATTTCCAACTCCGGTCAACTGCAGGCCATTTGAGTGGGGCGCGGATATTGTGACACACTCCACCACCAAATACATGGATGGACATGGTGCGGCAGTAGGCGGTGCGATCGTTGACAGCGGAAAATTCGACTGGATGGCACACGCAGACAAATATCCGGGACTTTGTACACCGGATGAGAGCTACCATGGCGTGACCTATGCAGAAAAATTCGGCAATGAGGGCGCATTCATCACAAAATGTACAACACAGCTTATGCGTGATCTCGGATGCATCCAGTCGCCACAGAATGCATTCCTGTTAAACCTTGGACTGGAGTCGCTGCATGTGCGTATGCCTAAGCATGTGGAAAACGGACAGGCAGTTGCAGAATTTCTGGAAAAACATCCAAAGGTAGCCTATGTGAACTATCCGGGCCTGCCTTCCAGCAAATACTATGAACGTGCCAGAAAATACCTGCCACACGGCGGATGCGGTGTCGTTTCATTCGGATTAAAGGGCGGCAGGGAGGCTGCGTCTGCTTTTATGCAGAACTTAAAGCTTGGAGCGATCGAGACACATGTGGCAGATGCAAGGACCTGCTGTCTGAATCCGGCAACCTCCACACACAGACAGATGACCGATGAACAGCTCAAAGAGGCAGGTGTTCCGGCAGAGCTGATCCGGATAAGTCTCGGTTTAGAGGATAAGGAAGATCTGATCGCAGATATTTCGAATGCGTTGGATGCAATCAGGGACTAATATGCAGAAAAAAGAAAGTGCAGAGAGAAAAATGAGTAAGATAAAAACAAAAAAAGTGCTGACACCGGAGCAGAAGAAAAAGCGCATCCGCAACATCATCATTGTCGCAGTGATCCTTGTGGCAGCATCCGTTGCAACTTACTGGATGCAGCCGCAGAACAAAGCGCTGGCAGAGAGTGAAGTGTTCAGCGAAGAGGAAGTGAAAGCACAGGCGGAAAAAATCATAGGGCTTTTGAATGCAGAGGATTTTGACACCCTGCAAAGCCTCGTTGTCCCGGACATGCAGGAGATCATGAACAAAGAGCGCATGGACGAGGGCAAGGCGCGGATCTCGGAAGACTGGGGAGATTTTGTTTCCATTGAAACAATGCAGGATGCGGAGATCATACAGAGAGGTGCGCATATCGCAGCCGTTTACGTGACTGCGGAATATGAAAACATCGAGGTGCATTACACACTGGCGTTCAACGAGGACATGAAACTGGCGTCCTTTGGAATCCAATAGCCGGATCATTCCTGCGGAAACATATAGGAAAAATAAACATCCTTAAAATTAGCGTAATTATCTCTTGAAATCGGAATCTGTGCGCCGGATTTTGTGAAGAGAGAGGTTTTACCGAACTTTTCCACGCAGCTTAATGCTGCAATATAGCTGCGGTGGCATTTATAAAACCCTTTTTCCACTGTGAAAATTGTTTCACACTGGTGAAAGGGTTCTTTTATGGAGATCACCGAGCCGTCTTTCAATGTGACTAACACATTCTTATTTTGCGCTTCCAGATATTCGACATCCTGAAAATAAATCGCCTGGTAGCCGGAATCTGTTCTTGCCGCGAAATGAGCCATGGAAGCCTTGTGGGCTTCGTACCAGTTGTCGAGGACTGCATGGAAACGCACTTCGTCAAGAGGTTTCAACAGATACCAGAAAGTGCGGACTTCATAAGATTCCAGCGCAAATTCCGGTGAGGAAGTCAGAAAAATGATCGGAACGTGCGGGTCATGCTGGCGCAGTTCGCGTGCGGTATCCATGCCGCTCAAAAGGGGCATGATCATATCAAGCAGGATCAGATCCATGCCATAAGCCCTGTGTGCGGAGATCAGTTCGTCACCGTTTGTGAACCGGTAGAGCTGCAGTGTCAGCTGGTGCGCCCGGCACCAGGAATCAAGACTGTCTGAAAGCAGATCCAAAAATTCAGTTTCATCATCACAAATCGCAATCTTTATCATAATAAAATTCCTCGCTTAAAGAATAATGCGGACTACAAAGTCCTCACCTTCCATGTAAAACTGGTACTGTCCATGTTCCTTCTCGACATAATAAATGACGCTTTGGACACCGATACCGTGATTCTTTGCCGTTGTAACCGGGATACCATTTGAAAAAACAGGCGTCTCTGAAGCCGGATTCTTCTGCAGGATCAGAAGGTGGTTTCCCTTTTCAAAAATGCTCAGATGCACGATACGTTTTTCCACAGGGAGCTTCGTGACCGCATGCATGGCATTTTCCAGAAGATTGGAAAGAATCGCACAGAAAGTCATCTCAGAGCAGCAGAGTGTCTGCGAAGTTTGGACCTGTACGTCAAAAACGATCTGATTTTCCGCAAACCGTGTCTGGTAAATGGAAAGAACCGAATTCAGCAGCTCATTTCTGCAGAAAGAGTGAATGACCGTGTCGTCATATTGCTTATTGATCTCCTGAATATAATCAAGCGCGCGCTCCGGTTCCTGCTGGGAGATAAAAGCCTGGATGGCAGCAAGATGATGGCGCATGTCGTGCCGCAAAATCTTCATGCGGTGTTCGCTGCTGCGGACCTGCTCAATCTCCGAGTGCAGGGAGTTCAACTGCATATTGGTAAGCTGACCGTATTGTTCAGCGCGGTTTTTTAACTCATATTCCTGAAAATAGACGAACAGGAAAATGACATAGGAAATACACATGGCAAATGCGAGAAATTCCACGACCACCTTATTTCCGGAGTAAAGCAGCATGGAGTACTTCGTGGTAGAGTAATCAAACACATAATAGACAAATGGCATCGCCCCGAGGATATACAGTTCCCGGTCAGATTTTGCAAAAAGCAGTGCGGTAGTCTGGCACAGATACCGGCTTAAGAAAGCGAAAACGGCAACAGTCACGATAATCCTTACCAGATAATAAACCCAGTCCAATCCGCTCAGGGATAAGGCAAAAATACCTGCCCAGTTGCTGAACTGGCAGCACAGATAGGCGGTCATGATAGAGATTATGGAAGGCAGCCAGCGGAAACGGTAATAAAACACCAGCAGCAGAAAAAGCGGCAGATGCACGAAAATCGGGTAGACGGCTTCCGTGAACAACGAACCGAATACCGTATTGCAGATCAGAAAGAAAAGTCCGGATACTGCTCCACCGCCAAGAAGAATGCAGACATTTTTCTTATTCTGTTTTACTCCGAGAAAAAAGGCGGACAGAAAAATGCCAAACAGCATCGTCGTTAAGTGGTGTGTATAAGTTAAAATCTGAAGCAGCATGTGGCAGTCCTCCTTGTTTCACAGTTATGATACATCCATTATAAAAAATTCCGAAATCCAAAGCAAGCCTGCATCTTACAATTCACGCCATATAATTACAACTCACGCCGAAATCCGGGTTTTGGGTGAACGCTGTGATAAAATGAAAAAAATGGTAAAGCGACATACTATTGCAGGAGGAGAATACACATGATAAGAAAAAAGAGAATGAGCGAAGGAATTGCAAAAATTCTTTCCGGTTTATTGGTGCTCGGAATGGTGGCAGGTGTTGTTCCGGCAGTACCGGGTGGAACAGTGCATGCGAAGGCTGAGGAAACAAGTGGGCAGGATGTGACAGTGGCGGAGAATCCTGAGCATAAGCATTGCGTATGCGGAACTGGGAAGCTTTCGGTTGAAGGGCATACGCATGATGAGGAACAGATATGGAAAGGCATAAATTCGTTAGATAAAATTTCAAGTGCAGGCTACTACTATTTGACGGATAATGTGACAATCAATAGTGCATGGACGTGCAGAGCTAACGTAGTATTATGCTTGAATGGACACAGCATTACCCGCGAAATTAAAAGTGATGGCAGTTTTCCTTACCAGAATGCCGTTATTCACATAGATAGATCGTCTACCCTTACCCTTACGGACTGTAAGGAGAATGGAATTATTCAGCACCTAGGTGAAAAAACCGGTGCAGGTATTTACAATATTGGAAACTTTTTCATGTATAATGGTATGATTTCCAATAACAATTGCGGTGTCAAAAATGCAGGCGATTTCAACATGTACGGTGGAACAATCTCTGAAAATATCAATAAAAAAACCAGTGATTACGGCGGAGGAGTATACGTTGATGCACAACATACCTTTAATATGTATGGTGGAACAATCTCTGGAAATACTGCTGGATATGGCGGAGGTGTCAATAATAAAGGTACATTCAATATGTACGATGGCAGCACAATCTCTGATAATACAGAATGCACTTTACCTGGAGCCTTCTCTCATGGTGGCGGAGCTGTGTATAATGCAGGTACATTCAACATGAAGGGAGGAGTTATTTCTGGAAACACTTCTGAAGGTTATGGTGGTGGAGTCTTCCATTATAATGGTATCTTTAATATGTCCAGTGGAGAAATAAAAGGAAACAAGTCTACTGATTCGAATTACGGCGGAGGCGGAGTATATATTGAGGCTGGTAGATTTGAGATGTCCGGAGGTAAAATAACCGACAATAGTTCCAAACAAGACGGTGGAGGTGTGGATCAGAATGGTGGTACTTTAACGTTATCAGGTACTGCAATCATTATGGAAAACAAAGTCAACAATAATGAGAATAATCTGTATCTTGAGAAAGGCAAAACAGTGTCCGCAAGTGGACTGGCAAGCGGAGCTGTGATAGGTGTGACTTCATTTGATGATCCAAAAGAGGGTTCTCCGGTTACGATTACCAGTAATGCTGCAAGTGCAGAAAATTTTAAATCTGATAATAGTGCTTACGAAATAGGTACGGATGCAATTGGAAGAGTTATATTGAAAAAAACGACAACATGTAATGTGATAGTCTCTATTCCTGACAATGGCAGTATAAAACACATAATGAATTATGGTGGATTATCCCAAAAGGTTACGAAGGGAAATAGTATTGAGCCTATCATTTTAGAAGCAGGTGAAGGTTATTATTTCAGTGATGCGGATATTTCAAACTTAACAAGAGATGGGATTAGCACAACGAAACAAGCTGATGGCAGCATAAAAATAGAGGGTACACCTAACAGCGATATTTCATTTACTGCCACCGCATCTAAGAAACCTGATACTACAACTCACACAATTACAGCTACAGTAGAAGGAGGAAAAGGAACAATTTCACCAAACGGTTCAGTAAGTGTCAAAGAAGGTGAAAGTCAGGTCTTCACAATTACACCAAATAAAGGATACGAGATAGCTTCTTTAAAAGTGGATGGCAAAGAAGTAGTAAATCCTTCCAATACCTATACTTTTACCAATGTAACAAGTGGTCACACAATAGATGTTTCCTTTAAAGAACAGGCTGTTGTGCCACCAGCTGTTGAAGCACCGACAATCACAAAACAGCCACAGCCTGTATCTGTGAAAGTCGGAGAAACGGCAACGTTTACTGTAGAGGCAGCAGGTGAGGGTTTGAGTTATCAGTGGATGGTTGACAAAAAAGATAATGCAGAATTTGTTAATATTGATGAAGCAACTAGTGAAAGTTACACGTTAAATGCAGCTAGTAAAGAATTTAATGGATATCAATATCAGTGTGTGGTAAGCAATCAAAGCGGTTCAGTCACATCAAATCCAGTTACACTGACTGTGACAGAAGATACAGCACCGACACCGAATCCGAATCCAACCCCAACACCGGAGCCAAACCCAGAGCCAAACCCAACCCCGACTCCAAATCCGGCACCGGAAGCAACAACCCCGACACCAGCGACATCAACACCGGCTGCATCAACCACAACAGCTCCTGCATCTTCGGCATCTTCGGCACCGGCTCAGGTAACATATGATATTTTGGATGGAGCGGGCAGCTCATGGACGCAGAATACAGATGGAAGCCTTGCAATCAGAGGAAGCGGCGAGATTTCAAAATTCCGTGAGGTCAAAGTGGATGGAGTTACAGTTGATCCGGTCAATTATACGGTCACAGAAGGATCTACCATCATTACCTTCAAACCGGAATACCTTAAGAGTCTGTCAGCAGGAAACCATTCCTTTGAACTTGTCTGGACAGATGGAACAGCGGCAACAAACTTTACGGTAGCCGAAAACGCTGACCAGAGTGCAAAATCTCCAAAGACAGGCGAAGATTTCAGCATGGCACTTTGCACAGCACTTCTGATGATGTCATGCGCAGGACTTGCAGGAATGTTTGTAAGAAGAAAAAAGAGCAGCTTAAGATAAGCATTTGATATTAGACCTGTGGATGGAATGCCACATGAAATCTTGGATTTTGAAACTACAGCAAGAGGAGAGTACACATGATAAGAAAAAAGAGAATGGGTAAAGGAATTGCAAAAATACTTTCCGGTTTACTGGTATTCGGAATGGTGGCAGGACTTGTACCGGCAGTACCGGGCGGAACAGTAAATGCGAAAGCTACGGAGATAAATGGGCAGAATGCGACAGCGGAACCACATACACATTGCGTATGCGGTACAGGGAATCTTTCGGTTGAAAGGCATACGCATAAGGAAGAGACATGGACAGGGATTAGTAAGCTTAGTGACATAAACAGAGAAGGCAATTACTATCTGACGCAAGATGTGACACTCACAAGTGCATGGACTTGTCAAAGAAACGTAAATTTATGCCTGAATGGACACAGCATTACTCGCACGGCTAAAGAGTATTACGACCAAAATGGTAATAATGCTGTTATTATAATAAAAAATAACGTTGACTTTACGCTTACGGACTGTAAGGGGACTGGAACTATTACTCATAAGCAAGGAGTGAGCGGTGAAGGCGTTTATAATGATGGAAGATTTTTCATGTATAATGGAATAATTTTCGGTAACAATGGTGGTGTCAAGAATCCCGGCATGTTTTTTATGTACGGAGGTACAATCACTTCGAATACCGCTAATAACGGTGGAGGAGTAGATAATGCTGGCACATTCACTATGGACGGAGGCACAATCACTTCGAATACTGCTAATAATGGTGGAGGAGTATATAATGATAATGCTGGCAGATTCATTATGTACGGAGGCACAATAACCGGTAATAAAGCAGAACAAACGTATGGAACTGAGTATGGTGGAGGAGTATATAATCAAGGAACATTCAACATGTACGGAGGAGAAATTACTAATAATACAGCCACTGTTGGTGGAGGAGGTGTCTTCAACAAGGGCACATTCACTATGTCCGGAGGTGAAATAACCAGTAATAGCTCAGAATCGTATGGTGGAGGGGTATGTTATTCATCGTCACAACTTTTTAAAATGAGTGGTACGGTAAATATTACTGAAAATAAAGTTGGAACAACACCTAATAATCTGTATCTTTGGAATGGTCAACAGGTGTCTGCAAGTGGACTGACAAGCGGAGCTGAGATAGGCGTGACTACACAGATTGTACCAATAAACGATTCTTCGGTTCCGATTACAAGTGATTCCGTAAGTGTAAACTGTTTTTTTTCTGATAATAGTGATTACGAAACAGCTATTGATGAAAATAGCAAAGTTGTATTGAAAACAAAGACAGCTGTTGAAGCACCGTCAATCACAAAACAGCCACAGCCTGTATCTGTGAAAGTCGGAGAAACGGCAACGTTTACTGTAGTGGCAGCAGGTACAGATTTGAGTTATCAGTGGCGGGTTAACAAAAATGATAATGCAGGATTTGTTGATATTGTTGGAGCAAACAGTGAAAGTTACACCTTGAACGCAGTTAGCAAAGATTGTAATGGATATCAGTATCAGTGTGTGGTAAGTAATGCGGGCGATTCAGTCACATCAGGTACCGTTACATTGACTGTGACAGAAGATGCAGCACCAACACCGAATCCGAATCCAACCCCAACCCCAGAGCCAAACCCAGAGCCAAATCCGGAGCCAACCCCAACGCCGACTCCAAATCCGGCACCGGAACCAACAACCCCGACACCGGATCCGGCACCGGCGACATCTACACCAGCAACATCAACCACAACAGCACCGGCATCTTCGGCAGCTGCAGCACCGGCTCAGGTAACGTATGATATTTTAGATGGAGCGGGCAGCTCATGGACACAGAATACAGATGGAAGCCTTGCAATCAGAGGAAGCGGTGAGATTTCAAAATTCCGCGCGGTCAAGGTGGACGGAGTAACGGTTGATCCGGTGAACTATACGGTCACAGAAGGATCTACCATCATTACCTTTAAACCGGAATACCTTAAGAGTCTGTCAGCAGGAAATCATTCCTTTGAACTTATTTGGACAGATGGAACAGCGGCAACAAACTTTACGGTAGCCGAAAACGCTGACCAGAGTGCAAAATCTCCAAAGACAGGCGAAGATTTCAGCAGGACACTTTGTACAGTACTTCTGATGGTTTCATGCACAGGACTTGCAGGAATGTTTGTAAGAAGAAAAAAGAGCAGCTTAAGATAAGCTTCCGATATTAGACCTGTGGATGGAATGCCACATGAAATCTTGGATTTTGTAACTACAGCAGGAGGAGAGGACATATGATAAGAAAAAAGAGAATGAGCAAAGGAATTGCAAAAATTCTTTCCGGTTTACTGATATTCGGAATGGTGGCAGGACTTATTCCGACAGTACCGGGTGGAATAGTGCATGCGAAGGCTTCGGAGATAAGTGGGCAGAATGCGACAGCGGAACCGCATATACATTGCGTATGCGGAACAAATAATCTGGCAACTGGTGATCATACCACTCACGGAAATATAACATGGAATGGTGTTTCAAGTCTTAGTGATATAACACAGGATGGCAGTTATTATCTGACAAAGCCTGTCACTCTCAAGGCTACATGGACATGTGATTATAATGTAAACCTTTGTCTGAATGGAAATAGTATTACTTGTGATGCAAGTAACAGTGACACTATTGTCATAAATAAAGACAAAACATTTATTCTTACAGATTGTCAGGAAAATGCCGGAAAAATTACTCATGGCGAGAGTAAAACAGGCAGAGGTATATATAATTATGGAGGTACCTTTCAAATGTATGAGGGAACAATCTCTGGGAATACTGGTACATATGGCGGAGGTGTTAATAGTACTTGGGGTAAATTCAACATGTACGGTGGCACAATTACTGGTAATATAGGATCCACTGGAGCTTATGGCTCCGGTTATGGTGGCGGAGGTGTGTATAATAATGGTAGCGAATTCAACATGTATGGTGGAGTTATTTCTGGCAACAATTCCGAAGATTGTGGTGGTGGAGTTTTTTGCCATAATGGTGGCAGTTTTAATATGTTCGGAGGTGAAATAACCGATAATAAATCGACATTGGATGGTGGAGGAGTATATTTTGCATCGACAGGATCTTTTAATATGAAAGGTACGGTAAATATTACTAAAAATAAAGTTGGAGAAATAGATAATAATCTGTATCTTGAGAAAGACAAAACAGTGTCCGCAAGTGGACTGGCAAGCGAAGCTAGGATAGGCGTGACTACAGCGATTCCACCAACAGATACTTCTACGGTTCCGATTACAAGTGATTCCGTAAGTGTAAACTGTTTTTCTTCTGATAAAAGTGATTACGAAACAGCTATTGATGAAAATAGCAAAGTTGTATTGAAAAAAAAGACAGCTGTTGAAGCACCGTCAATCACAAAACAGCCACAGCCTGTATCTGTGAAAGTCGGAGAAACGGCAACGTTTACTGTAGAGGCAGCAGGTGCAGATTTGAGTTATCAGTGGATGGTTGACAAAAATGATAATCGAGGATTTGTTGATATTGCTGGAGCAACTAGTGAAAGTTACACGTTAAATGCAATTAGTAAAGAATATAATGGATATCGATATCAGTGTATGGTAAGCATTCCAAGCGGTCATACCGGTCATACCATTTCAGATTGCGTTACATTGACTGTGACAGAAGATGCAGCACCAACACCGAATCCGGAACCGACACCGAATCCGGAGCCAACGCCGACTCCAACCCCGGCTCCAAATCCGACACCGGAAGCAACAACCCCGACACCGGATCCGGCACCGGCGACATCAACACCGGCAGCATCAACCACAACGGCTCCTGCATCTTCGGCAACTTCGGCACCGGCTCAGGTAACATATGATATTTTGGATGGAGCGGGCAGTTCATGGACACAGAATACAGATGGAAGCCTTGCAATCAGAGGAAGCGGTGAGATTTCAAAATTCCGTGAGGTCAAGGTGGACGGAGTTACAGTTGATCCGGTCAACTATACGGTCACAGAAGGATCTACCATCATTACCTTCAAACCGGAATACCTTAAGAGTCTGTCAGCAGGAAACCATTCCTTTGAACTTGTCTGGACAGATGGAACAGCGGCAACAAACTTTACGGTAGCCGAAAACGCTGACCAGAGTGCAAAATCTCCAAAGACAGGCGAAGATTTCAGCATGGCACTTTGTACAGCACTTCTGATGGTTTCATGCGCGGGACTTGCAGGAATCTTTGCGAAAAGAAAAAGAAACCATGCCAGATAAGGCATTGTACAAATAATTTTTTAAAATGAAAAATAAGCTGATTACAGAGATAAAAGTGGGCAGGAAATTTACAAAAAAAATTCTATTTTTATCAAAAATATGAATAGTAGAAAGAGGAGATTCAAATGAAGAAAAAGTTATTAACAGCATTACTTGTTGGAGCAATGGCTCTTAATATTACAGCATGTGGTGGTTCATCAGATGCAGCAGCACCAGCTGACAATGATCAGCAGACAACTACAACAGACACAGCAGCTGATGATGCAGCAGATACAGAAGAGGATGCAGTGGATGTGGAAGATGCAGCAGAAGCAGCAGACACAACAGAGGAAGAAGGATTTTCCCTTCTTGATGTAACAGCGGATCTTGTTGATGCAGCATTATATGCAGTGGATGATGATAATACAGAGTATGTGATCACACTCTTTAGAGATCCGGATGGATATAGCTATGTTTCATTAATGATCGTTCCACAGGATGGACAGGGAGATGTCCTTTGTGGAGCATATGATGATTCTAATGTAACAAATGTTACAGATGAAGATAACATTGACTGGACTGAGATCAGCACAACAGATGTTTATACAGGTGATGATTTCTCAGCAGTATTTGTAGAAGCAGATGACGGTTCCGTTGCAATTGCAAATTCAGATTTTTCCCTTGTTATGGAAGGTCAGTATCTGACAGCTGATGAAGCAATCGATTATATGGGAGCAGCAGCTAACTACATCAACTAGTTTTTTTCAGATATGCGGAGTAACGGAAGAACGGTTGCTTCGCATATCCCTACATAATGTTATTCAAAAATCCTGCACACTTTTATCTCTGTAATCAGCACACATTTATATAGAAGCTGTAAAATTCGCATTGAGTTTTACAGCTTTTTGCGTATAGCAAAAAATCACCTTTTATTCATGTTAGATATAAGTATGGATAGCTTTGGGATTGTGAGGTGAAAATCAAAATATATCAATTACAGATTCAATGAGAAATCATTATCATACCAGAAATGTCGTATGGAGTAAAATTCCGCAAGCAGGCAAATACAGACCTTTACAAGCTGTATAACACCAACCTGCATGAGAAGATCGAGATGATGAAAAAGGAAAAACATCAGTAAAAAGTCATTGAGAGGATTGCTATGTCTTGATATAATTAAAATGTATTAATTTTGAAAAAGATTTATAAAGTCTTGTTAAAATGGCAAAAATGGAATTGTGACACCACTGGTGTCACAATTCGGAAGGTGGAATATTTGTATGGGTAATGATTTGATATCAGCAGCTGGATTAATTCATATAATTGAAGAATCACGACAAAGTGCATTGAAGAAAGTGAATGAAGAGCTTATCAAAATGTATTGGAAAGTTGGTGAGTTTTTAAGTAAGGAAACGGAACGGGCTTCGTATGGTGATGCATATATCGATGAAATTTCAAGGGAAATACAGGAGGCATTTCCTGGAATAAAGGGATTCAATCGAAGAGGTCTTTATAGAATGAAAAAATTTTATGAAACCTATAAGGATAATGAGATTGTGACACCACTGGTGACACAAATTAGTTGGACGAATCACTTGTTGATAATGTCAGGCTGTAAGACTGATGAGGAAAGAGAATTTTATATACGCCTATGTATCAAAGAAAACTATTCAAAACGTCAGTTGGAGAGACAGTTAGATAGCGGATATTATGAAAGGTATATGTTATCAAAGGAAACTTTATTACCAGAGTCGGTTAAGAAGCTAGGAGAAAATCCATTTTTGGATTCATATGTTATGGAATTTCTGGATTTGCCAAATGAGTTTCATGAGAATGACTTACGAAAAGCGTTAATTAGAAACATGAAGGATTTTATTCTGGAATTAGGAAAAGATTTCACATTTATTGATGAAGAGTACAAAGTTCAGGTTGGAGGAGACGATTTTCGTATTGATTTGTTGTTTTATCATCGGGGATTACAGTGCCTTGTTGCAATAGAACTCAAAATAGGTAAGTTTAAACCAGAGTATATTTCTAAGTTGGATTTTTATCTTGAGGCATTGGATAGACAGGTAAAGAAAGAGAATGAAAACCCGAGTGTTGGCTTGCTTCTTTGTGCATCTAAGAATGATGAGGTGGTAGAATATGCTATGAGCAGAACGATGTCACCGATGCTGGTATCTCAGTATCAGTTACAGTTACCGGATAAGACTATTCTTGAGAAGAAGCTGCAGCAGTTGGTCAATATTCCGCAGATTGAGGATTAAGGCTTATGGGTAAGGATATGATATTTACTCTGGAAAGAAGAGTAAATGGAAAAAGAGAATTATAATCAGATAGTATTTACAGCCGTTAGGGATAACTTCCTTAGCGGCTATTTTTAATATTAGGAAATTTCTCCCTTCGGAGAAAACACTAATATAAAAGCCCGTATAAGAGAGGGCTAAACAAAAAGACGGTAAATATTTAGAAAAGGTCGATATAAAAACCTTCTTCTTCGCCGTCAAAATATTCATCTTCAGTAAGGAAATAATGCATGTCAAGTAAATCTGAATCACTCATGTTTTTTACAAGCTGTGCAGTCATTCCTTCAGGTGGATTTTTAATGTATTTTTCTCTTAGTTCCTCTATTGCTTTTTGTAGAAAAAATTTCTCACTATCTCATATAAAAGTGTGATTGATAAGCATTAAATCTTAATAATTTTGTGATTCCGGTTGTGATTTTCATAGATTTCGCATATAATAAAAGTGTGATTATAAAGCATAAAACTCCAATAAAAATGTGAGGAGTGATTCGATGGAACGATTTATCTTAAAAAAGTTGCTGGATTGGAAGAATTCTCCCTACCGCAAGCCTTTAATCTTGAAGGGCGTACGTCAGGTGGGTAAGACTTGGATTCTGAAAGAGTTCGGCAGACGCTGTTATGAAAATACAGCCTACTTTAACTTCGACGAAAACGAAGAATATAAACAATTTTTTGAAACAACCAAGGATGTGGACCGGATTCTACAAAACCTTATGCTGGCAAGCGGTCAAAAGATCTTGCCAGAAAAGACACTCATCATCTTTGACGAGGTACAGGACTGCCCGAAAGTCATTAACTCCATGAAATATTTCTGCGAGAATGCACCGCAGTACCATGTTGCCTGTGCCGGTTCTCTGTTAGGTATCGCCTTGGCGAAGCCTTCCTCTTTTCCAGTAGGCAAGGTCAACTTCATGCAGATTGACCCAATGACCTTCGCTGAGTTTCTACTTGCCAACGGTGATGAAAATCTGGCGCAGTATCTGGAACAGGTGGATACCCTTGAACCTATTCCTGACGCCTTTTTTAATCCGCTGTATGAGAAGCTGAAGATGTACTATGTCACCGGTGGTATGCCGGAGTCGGTATTGATGTGGACGGAGGCACGGGATGTTTCTGCCATGCAGGAGGCATTGTCCGGAATCCTTGGAGCCTATGAGCGTGATTTTGCCAGGCATCCTAATCTCAGCGAGTTCCCGAAAATCTCAATGATTTGGAAGTCTGTTCCTTCTCAACTGGCTAGGGAGAACAAGAAGTTTATCTATAAGGTGGTCAAGGAAGGCGCACGAGCCCGTGAGTACGAGGATGCTTTGCAATGGCTGGTGGATGCCCGTCTGGTGCATAAAATTTATCGCAGCTCAGCTCCCGGCTTGCCGATTGCAGCTTACGATGACTTGTCTGCTTTCAAGATTTATTTGGTAGATGTGGGACTGCTCCGCCGTCTGGCACAGTTGGCTCCCACTGCCTTTGGAGAAGGAAACCGCCTGTTTACTGAATTCAAAGGCGCATTAACCGAAAACTTTGTGTTGCAGACTTTAATTACTCAGTTTGAAGTCATGCCCCGTTATTGGAGCCAGAACAACCCACCTTACGAGGTGGATTTCCTCATTCAGCGGGAGAACGACATCTTCCCTGTGGAGGTCAAATCCGAAGCCAACACAACCAGCAAGAGTATGAAGAAGTTCAAGGAACTGTTCCCTGATAAGGTCAAGCTTCGCATCCGGTTCTCATTGGACAATCTGAAACTGGACGATGATGTGCTGAATATCCCGCTGTTCATGGCAGATCAGGCGGATCGATTGATTGGGTTGGCATTGGAAAAGAGGAAGCAATAGAAACTGAAATTGGCACATTTATGGAATTGCTTTTTGCGGCAAAAAAGGTTGAGATAGCAATGTAAAGCCTTCTAATCCATTCTGCACATAAAATAAAAACGTATAATCCGTTGATAAATTTAAAAACAAGTGTTATACTACTTATAATTTAAATATAAAAACGAAAAACCTGTTTATAAATTTGGAGGTGAATATGAAACTTCTTCGTATTACAGCGGAAGGATTGCCGTTATTCAAGGAAAAATTGGATTTATCCTTTTATGCACAGCAGAGAGTCACAGAAGAACAGAAGAATATTTTATACCCATTGTTTGCAAATATTTGGGTGAATTCTGCTATTGGATTTATTGGTATTAATGCATCAGGAAAGACATCTGTCTTAAAGGTTATTTTGCTGGCTTTAGAAATAATCAATAATGAGCCGATCAATCATATTGAGACCAGAGATATTCTGGGAAACTCAAAAGAAGTTAAATTAAATATGTATTTCTTTTCAGGAAAGACAAATGAAGTTTGCCGGTTGGAAACAATTATTACTTCCCATAAGAGCAAGTCAGAAGGGATAAGTTATAGCATCGCTTCTGAGACCATGTGGACAAAATGTGTAGATGTAGTGACTACCCGTAAGGCAATGTTGGATTTTGAAGGAAGAGAACCGGTAATGATCAGAAGTAGTCAGGAAGATTTTTTGTCGGATGATGTAAGTATCATGATTGCCAGAAACAAAAAAACGAAGGAACATATACGAATTGTAAATCTCCTGAAATACACAAATGAAAATGTTCTTCCATTTTCGGAAGATATTCCGGCAGAAATCATTACTTTTTTGGATCCGACAATTGAGAAGCTGCATTTTGATGAAAATGACAGTAAGACTTTAATACATTTGAAATTCAGAGGTAAAGAGGAAATTCTACTCAATAGCCCGGTGGAGCTTAATAGTTATCTTTCGTCAGGTACGGTAAAAGGAATGATTACCTTTACATTGGCACGGGAAGTATTGCAGAGCGGTGGATATATTGTTGTAGATGAGGTAGAAAATCATTTTAACAAAGAAATTGTAACAACACTATTACGATTTTTCATGGATAATAAGCTGAACAAAAATGGTGGAATACTCATTTTTTCTACACATTATCCGGAATTGCTGGATGAATATGAACGTAATGATGGTATATTTATTACCAGAAATCGTAATGGAATTACTGCGGAGAATCTGTCAAAGATACTGAAAAGAAATGATATCAAGAAGAGTGATGCGTACCAGAGCGGTTTCCTTGAGGGAACGACTCCGACATACGAGGCTTATATGCAACTGAAAAAGAGTATTGCTTTGACTCTGGTGTAGTAACTTTTGTCAAGAATTACTTTAGCAATCCAATAATTCTTGTGACTGCAATAAGAAAGTATCATGAAGTGTCGAAAGTGCCAAAGGGAGAATACACATTGCTGGACCTGTTACGATAGGCTGGACTTAAATTCTCAAACTTTTTAATTAAGTGAATGGGTACAAAAAAACAAGAGCATATGCTCAATGTCATTAAGTTAAGATGACCAATCAAGATCTTAGCATCAGAAATGATGCTA
>ERZ1032022.101-NODE-101-length-20904-cov-20.737541_pt1 | contig 20904 bp, 22 predicted proteins | sample MGYA00516699_ERZ1032022 | MGnify/ENA primary metagenome ERZ1032022 (study PRJEB33719, sample SAMN04261294) | wastewater metagenome | biome: rural village; feature: human; material: feces | host: Homo sapiens | place: El Salvador | collected 2013-01-07 ... | reverse complement strand
TACGTCTGCAATACGGAATCAATATTGCCGGCATTACTCTGCGAATCACAAAAGGGTCCATCCAACAGCGTTTTGGCGACGCTGGCAGGCTCTACGCCCAGTGCGCGGGCTGCCTCTGCCACGGTTGCCGAGGACTCGTTCAGCACAGTGACATGGTCTCCCAGGCCTTTTTCCTCCAGGTCTGCTTTTGCTTTTTCAAAGGACATTTCCCCACTTCTCCGCTCTTATTCGGTAATGGCCCAAACCCGTGCGGGCAGACCAGTTGCACCTTCAATGCGGGGATAAGAAACGATGACCACCGCACCGGCAGGCTGAACTTTATCCAGATTTGCAAGCACCTCCACCTGCAGCTTGTCGTTGTCCAGAACATAGCGCTCGCAGGCAAGGTCACCCTTTTCCTCCGCCACCGCAGAGGAATCGGTATCCAGCGTTTCGTGGCCGTTGGCGGCGGCGTTGCGCACCTTGTAGATATACTCCAATGCTTCCAGCGACCAGCCGGGGGCATTTTCTTTGCCCTCTGCGTCGATGCCGGACAGCGCATCCATATCCGGCCACTTCTTGTACCAGTCGCTGCGCAGAGCCACCAGCGCACCATCCGGGATGGGACCGTACTTCGCCTCATAGGCCTTGATGTCCTCCACCGTCACAGCGTAGCGGGGGTCTTTCTTGGCCTGCTCAGAAATATCAATGACCACCAGCGGGAAGATCAGGTCGTTCACATCGTACTTTTCGGACAATGCTTTGCCCTTGATGAAGTGACCCGGGAAGTCGATATGGGTACCAAACTGTCCGGGAAATTTGAAGGTCTGGATCAGGCATTCCAGTTCCGGTTTGCCCCAGTCCCACACGGTCTTTGCCAGTTCCACAGAGCCTTCCGGGATGCCGGACCAGTAGGGGCTTTCGTTGTTCAGCGAGTGAGAAAGTTCCACCCAGCGATATTTTTTAGCATCCTTCAGTGCATTCCACAGTTTATAATCAGCCATTGTCGGTTCTCCTTTTATTGTGACGATGTATGTTCGGGCACTTCTCCCAGACAACGGCATCTTCCTGTTTTTTCTCAGTCTGTCTGCCGGGAATTTGTCTGGGAGCAGCGCATTCGCCCGGGTAGTCTGTGCCGGGCATCTGTTGTATATTTCATCTGCCTGTGCTCCCTTCCTTGTGTTGGGGATAGTATAAACCCATTTTCTTACCATGTCAATAGGTTTATTCTATCAAAGACCTCCCCGGCAAACGACAGATCAGCAAACCGTTTGCCCTTGCAATAACGTTTCGTCATCCCCTTTCCCTTTTATCGCAGCTCTTCCAGCAGGGCGGTGCAGCCCTCCAGCACATCCTGCCATGTGGCTTCAAAATCCCCGGTGTACCACGGGTCTGCCACATCACCGGGGCGACTGGTGTAATCCATCAGCAATGAGACCTTATGCTCCGGGTCACTGCCCACAAACCGCACCATATTCCGCAGGTTGTTGCGGTCCATGGCGATGAGATAATCGTAGGTCTCATAGTCCCGCCGGGTCATCTGCCGGGCAGTCTTGCCAGCGCAGGAGATGCCATGCTCAGCCAGCTTGCGCCGGGCAGGCGGATAGACCGGGTTGCCGATTTCCTCGGTGCTTGTGGCCGCCGAGGCAATTTCAAACTGTGCGGAAATCCCCGCCTTTTCCACTAAGTCCTTCATCACTAATTCCGCCATAGGGCTGCGGCAGATATTCACATGATACTGATTTATTGAATTTACTGCAACATAATCTTGAAGTTTATGTAATGTATTTTCCACGCAACAGATACGGTGTCATCTCCGAACACTGCTCACACCGATACCAAGCATATGATACATCAAAACGCGGCCTTACACGCGAGAGATCAACATACAGTCTTCCGTTGTCTGGCTGTACCGTATCCAAAAAATTGTTTTTTAGTACTCGTTTCCATATAGCCATCTTCTGAGAAGAATCTTTCCATCCCATAATTCCCTGAACAGCCTTTGAGAAGTTCCACTCTTTTGCCAACCCATAAAAGTCAAAACTACGACGAACTTCCAATCGAATTTCATCTGAGATTGTATGTCCCAAGGCAGTCGCATCATCGCAAACCGAGGTCATCCATGCGTTAAATACCTCAAGAAATTTATCCTCTGTTACCGTAATGCCATTTTCATCAAGCTCGTCTGTACTATCGACTAAAGCCATATCGGTTGGTTCAATCCAACTGGTTGCGGAATCATAAAGCGTATTGTACCCGCCTGCAAATAAGCGTAGCAGATCTTTTTTCATCTGATCCGGCGCATTTACAATCGAAAATCGCGGCGTATATTCTCTATGCCGACGAGAATTCCGCTCAAGGTTGCTTAATGCCACTTCACAATCCTGTCGAAACTTCTCTCGTTCCGGTTCATGGAAAATTTGAACGTGGTTTCGTCCAGCAGCCAAGCAGAAATAATCGTAAAGCTCATTCATGGAGCGTTCCGTCACAGACTGCTCCATGTCATGAATTGCCAGTGCAAAAAGCTGGCGCGCTGCCATAATGTCAGAAGAATCTGACATATCACGAGCAAGTTTGGCCGCTCGTTGACGACTATCTGAGAAAAGGAGCACTTTTCGCCCTTCATTGGGGAGCCGCTCCGGATCGTTATCTTTTCCGCTGACGGCAGGTTGCTGCTCAAACTGCGTCTTTATCAAGTTATAGAAGGACTGATTGCCCCTTGTGCTAAAAGATGTGATCTGCGAGGACGATAATTGATGCCTGCAATGCGGACAAGTTGGAAACGTTAAAATCTGTGGCCGATTTTTTTGTGCAAAATTACAATAGTATAATTTCCGGATATTCGGTTTTCCGTCATCTGAATCATCTCGAAAATTGATAAATCCATTCTTTATGTCAAGGTAACACGGAAGGTGCAGTAGAGCCTTCGACTCCACTCCAAAACTGATTAAGTGCTTGGAAACATACCCGTTCATTTTCTTCAAACACAGAAGCATCTGCGCTCTGAAAACTTTGCAATGGTATCGAACGAAGCTCAACTGTATCAGCCTGTTCTTTTTCGCCCGTCAAATAACAAAACTCCACCGTGGTATCTGCCGCAGTCAATTCTTGTGCAAATTTATAAACAGCATTTTTATCTTCCTGATCTCGATCTGGCATACTGGCTGTTGTAAGAATAAACTGTACCCGATCTCTTGTAATTCCCAATTTATGAAACAGTCTTCGAATTAAAAGTGCCACCTCGCCGCCAGATGACCCCCGGTACATATGGGCTTCATCTATTACGAATAACAACTTATTCGACGGATTTTCTTCAAGCCACTCTTTTGTATCCTGCCAGATTTTCGCTTCCCTTGGACGTAGAAGCATATACTCCAGCATAGAATAGTTCGTAATCAGAATATCCGGGCAGAATTTCTGCATTTCAAATCGAGTAATCAGCTCTGCATCTTCCGCATCAGGAATATGACGGCCATTATGCAACCCCTCTAAAAAGGTTTGCCCCGTCATATACTTCAATGTCCGGTGAATCGGTGCCGTATAGGAAACGAGCCTCACCCAGGGCATCCGCATCAAAATGCGGGAAGAACTCCTGGATGCGTTTCTTCAGTTCCGCATAGGATTTTCCATCTGTCATGGTCAGGATAGGGAAATACACATGGAACTTTGGTCTTGCCGCCTTGCCGTTTTTGACCTTCATGTTGTTGCGACTATAGCTGACAAGTAAGGAAACATCCGGGAATGCCATCACCACGTCCAAGGGATAGACCCAGTCTTTCGGATCATCGGAGTGGTCATTGTCACAATCCATCGGAAGGACATCCGTTTCAAGGAAATTGTCATTGCTGCGGTAGTTGTTCTTATAGGTGGCACACACATGATCCTGCTTGATGGCAGCCACGAAAGAGCCAAGTCCGTAATATGAGTCTTATTGGGATACACGCAGTTGGAACTGTCACCGCAGCAGTTTGCGGTATAAAGGGTAAAATCAATCATGGGTAACCTCCTTGCAGTTTCTGTCAAACCATCTGATAGTCTGCTGTCTCTTTTTTGCAATACCGATTTCATGTTCCATGGCATACATCAGGATATCTCTCGCAATTGCCTGGATGGCATTCTCACAAAACTTCGGACCATAGCTTTCAAGACGCTCCCACTTTTTCGTAGCACCCACTCCTTCATAGGTCACCGATTCACTGCCAAACTGATTAATTCCCATGCGTGGTTTCACATAGGCAAGCCGTCTGCCGGAAGGAAGTCTCATGAAAAGGAATCCGCTCTCATAGGTAAACTTCAGTCCTGCCACTTCAGTTGGAATGTGTTCTCTGACCGTGGTCTTCACCGTTCTGTCGATATCCCACCACAGAGCCGTAATCATCGGATTGGCATTTCTCCATGCCTTCACCAGCGGCTGAAGTTCCTCTTCGGTAAGTCCCATCTCCAGAGCGCCCATACTTTTGAGCGCACCGACCGAACCGCCGTAACCGAGAGCCAGTTCCGCAATCTTGCCCTTCTGGCGGAGATGACCGTTGATGCCATGCTTTTCTACCGGGACACCAAACATCTGCGATGCCGAACTGCAGTAAATGTCCTTGCCATCGGCGAATACCTGCATTCTCCATTTCTCACCTGCAAACCAGGCAAGGACTCTCGCTTCAATGGCAGAAAAGTCTGCTACGATAAATTTCCTGCCATCCTGGGGAACGAAGGCTGTGCGAATCAGCTGTGAAAGCGTATCCGGGATATCGTCATACAAAAGTTCCAGGGCGTCGTAGTTACCGCTTTGGACAAGTGCCCTGGCATCTGCAAGGTCTGACGTATGGTTCTGCGGAAGATTCTGCAGCTGGATGATGCGTCCGGCAAATCGGCCGGTTCGGTTGGCACCGTAATACTGGAACATTCCTCTTGCTCTGGAATCCTTGCACACCGCTGTCTGCATAGCGGTGTATTTCTTCACACTGCTCTTGGCAAGCTGCTGACGGAGGGAAAGAACATCCGCCAGGTGCTTTGGTGCAGTCTTGAGTGTTTCTGCCACAGCCTTCTTGCCAAGGGTATCCATCTCCAGTCCGTTATCCGAAAGCCACCCTTTCATCTGTGTCACAGAGTTGGGATTGTCAAGGTCGGTCAGATTTTGAATCTGCTGCGTGAGGTTTTGGCGGCTGGTGCTGTCGATAGCAATAGCCTGCTCCACAAGCGTCATATCCAATCCGACGCCGCGGTCATTGATTTCCTGATCCAGATGATATTCATCCCAAATGGTATCGGGAACAGGGAAACGGGACAGTTTCTTCTGGATGCTCATCTCGGTTTCCACATCACGCAGGTTATATGCCTTGAACTGCTCCCACTTTTCCATATCGTGTTGTGGAAGATTTCTGGTTCTGCCGCCATTGGTCTTGGTAGGGGCGCAGGGAACACAGAAGTATTTGATGAGATTTTTTCCCTCGGTCAGTTTCTGCTTCTCCAGTCCCAAAACTGCCCCCACCCCTTCCAGGGACAATGGCAGACCGAGTGTTGCCGACCACACCATCGTGCAGTGCCAGCTGTCAGGAGAAAGCCAGGTATCAAGATAATTCGACAGGCATACACGCTCAAACTGTGCGTTGAATGCCCACTTGATAACCGATTCGTCCGACAAGGCATCCACAATCTCCGCCGGAATCTTCTCGCCGCAGGCAAGGTCTATGACCTGGACTGCTCCGCCATCCACACTGTAACCGAACAGACGGATATCGAAGTCAGGACTCTCGGCATATTTATAAACTCCGGCTTTCTGCAGATTCACGCTGGAGTATATTTCGATATCAATGCTTAAATACTGCATAGCTGCTCCTTTCTATGACAAAGGCGGCAGAAGAATATCCTCCGCCGCCCGTCATCTTTACTCCGTTACATCATCCTCATATGCAGCCTTTTTCTCTTTGTGTTTTGTAATAAAAGCTTTTGCCTTCTTGATCACAAATCTGAAAAATTCGCACACTGCCCATACGATACCATTGATGGCAAGACCGTAGATCAGGCAGAAAAGGACTATCACATCGACTTGTTTCATAAATTCATATACTTTGTTCATTACGTTCACCTCGTTATTCAATGTGGGCAGACGGTGGTAGCACCACCGCCCGCCAGATTATATGGTTAGGAAAGGAAATCGTCGTCAGCCACAGTGCTGAAATCGTCAGTTGCAGATCTTCTGCCGCCAAGGCTTTCACCGTCACGGATCTTCTGGATGTTGCCCAAGCCGCATGCCACGCCCTTGTTGCCGTTACTGTTGAACGCATAGAAGTTCAGAGACACACGGGCATAGCAGCCGGAGTATACTTCGTTGCGGTCAAGGATAGGCTTCACATACTTGTCCACAATCTGAGGCGGAGTCGTGCTGTTGGCATTGATGAAGTAGTGACCCTTATAGGCCTCATCATCACGCTCGGTATCACCGTCACGCAAAGGAAGCTTGATAGCGGCCTTGTTAGGCTTCTTGCCGCCGAACTTGGCAACACCCTCTTCAATTGCGGCATCGATAGCCTCGTTGATAGCCTTCACTGTTTCGGTGTCAGACTTAGGGATAAGTACAGAAACGGAGTATCTCTCAGGTCCGTTGTTGATGCTGGTAAGTTCCCAGCCGTGAAAATAAGAGAGACGAGTGTTTACACCTGTGATAACTTTTGTTTTAGAAATAGCCATGATATTAATAACTATCGGTGTACTCCTGCATCTCATCACTATCGTAATCGGAGATAGGTCTTTTGCTTCTTCTGCGGAGTGCCTTCTTTAACTTGTGTTCGCAAAATGCGTGGGCTGCGGTTCCTTCTTCGGCGGCTGAACTGCTGCCGCCCGGAAACTCGGATTCAAGCATCGCACTTGGTGTGCAGTTCAGCCAGCGGTGTGACCCGGAAGGAGAAAGGAAAGCATGTTTACTCATTTCCTAACACCTCCGCTCCTGCGAGAAGTGCCTTGCGCTGTTCCGGGTCAATATCTGACAGTCTGGTGCCGCCGTATTTTCTGATGAGTTCTCTCACCTCGGCAGTCATACCAGCCTGGCTCTTCTGACCCAGAACGGCACGGACATCTTCCATGGTTACTTCCTTTTCAGCAGGAAGTTCCTTTACTTCCTGTGCATCAATGACCTTGGCATCGGCTTCTACTACAGTAGCATCTCTGTAGGTATCTGCGATTGCCTCGAACACATCAACCAGGGAGCGGATGATTCTCACCGCATCAAGAAATAAGTTATACTTCTGATTGTTAGTCACGGTCCTTACCTCCTTCCTTCAGTTCTCGGATCTCGACAGTCTGCACCGAGTCACCGGGGGGACAGGACAAGAACATTGACTTGCTGTCCAAAGAGGAAGTCGAGCAGACGCTTTCGAATCTGCACCGTACCGCTTCTTACTACCGGGGTCGGTGTACCGCCGGGTTTTGCAATGTTGATACATACTTTGTGTTTCATTGCATCGGCTCCTTTCCGAGGGTCTTTTGTTGTTTCCCTCTGTCCATATGCGAAAGAAACGGGGGAATCGAACCCCCATTTCTTAGATTTTTTTCGCAAGGTTTGCGAAAATCTTTTTCAGTCGGTTACGGATAGCTGCCTCGGACACACCTTCTTCCGCTGCAATATCCACGTTGGACATATTGCGGTAAAACTTTTTATAAATGGTGTCTCTCTGCAGGTCAGTCAATGTGGTAAGTGCTGCCTTGAGCCTGTCCAGCTTTTCGGAATGCTCCTGCTCATTGATGGAGGCAAGCATCTGCTCCAATGGATCTGCAGTTGTATCGCATAAGTAAGGGTTGCGGTCATCCGCATCTTCACCTTCGCCATCGGAGTATGCCTGGTAATGAACCGGGCAGTGATACTCCTCACGGCGGTCAGCATCAAGTTGTTCATCGTCCATTGCATGAAGCTGTGCAATGATGGTTGTGTTTTCTCCGTCTTCTCCTGGAGTGATGACGCACTTGCTGCCGTCATTAAAGCAATAGATGTAATTTGTTCTGTTGTCTTCAGATGTTTTGAACTTTCGCATAAAGTCCCTGCCTTTCTGTCTGGTCGCAGTCGGGCGTAGGGACAAAATAGAGGCCGGTGCCTTTGAAGCCTCCGACCCTGGTATGCCTAAAAAGTGTATAGGAAATCGGGGGGGTACTCCAAATTGCACATTCCACTGCTTATCGCAGCGGAGGTCAATATGATGTATCCCACGCCCTATTACGTAATTCAGGCCTGTGATATTAATTTGTTTTCAGAAAGCATTTCTGCATTTCTACTATTAAAATAGCACCTTATTTTTTTTAAACGGACATCGAATGTCCGCTCCTCTGAGCAAAAAAATAAGAGCCAGGACATGAGATTTCTCTCATGTTCTGACTCTATTCTAGAAAATTTTCAGTTTCGGTATTAAGAACGCAAATCGGGAAAAACGGGATTATAGCTTCGGTGCCGGAGCATTTCTAACCATACCTTCAATTATCTTTCTCACATAGCGTATTCTTTTATTAGTCCATTCTTTTGGCTTGTATATCTTTCGAATGTCATAGTGTTCTCGGAAAAACGCCGCCCACTTATCTCTTGAAATATGTATCACAAAATACTCTGGCATAGACCATTTGTGTATAATTTCCCGAGTTATATAGTATTTTGCAATGAAGTAATGCCAAAATTTATCCTGCACTTCTTCCCATACTTCATCCGGCTCGGAGTACATATACGGCACCAAGTCCAGACGGTGAAGAACAAATCTGCTTTCTGTATGCATTATCTTGGGACGCGTAAACGGATCATAGTCATATGGAAGAGGCATAGATAATTCGGCACACAGTGTTGCTAACTTATGGACAGGCACATCTGTGATTTTGTGTTTCTCGGCCTCCACTGCACAGTTATAGAAAAGTTCAATATTGTACTTCCATTCCAAAGTAAACAATGCAATGGTAGCAAAAATCACATCTTCATCGTCACCTTCCAATAAATCAATAAGATGGGCTACAAGTCTATCATATTCTCCCATTCCACGGATAAATTCATCGTTAGAGATTTTCTTCACATCACATATGCGCTTGTTAATGATGGACTTGAGAATCGGAATATCAGCCATTGTGTTCAACTCAAAATACTGCATCTCTGTGATTTTGTGTCCTTCGAGTTTCCCTGGCATAGATTCTACATCGTCCGGCAGCAATTCTGGGATTTCGATATCCGTGGTTTCCTTAACACGTTCGTATTGGAGTGTTCTGTAATGCTGGGCATAGGCCATCCATCTGCTGTCACGCATTCGCAGATCATCAGCATCCGAACCACGGTTTGCACGTAATGATTGTTTTTTACCTGCCTCATAGTACGCATCCTTGATAATCTCAAGCAGAATGCAGTCTCGGAGGTCTTCGATGTTAAAAGGGGATAGATTGTATAGGCTTCGGTTGCTGAAAAAGTGATCCAGCCTATTATCTATGAACTCTGTCATAGTGTAACCCACAAAATCACCTCCTCGAATAGCGGACATTAAATGTCCGTTATTTGAAAAAATCTTTTGAAAAATTTATAATTCTACGCCATAATCGAGCAGCCGCTCGCAGACAGCATCATAGGGCTCCGGGTATTTCAGATACAATGCCTCTTTGATCCACTGATGATTCGGATCTGTAGGTTTCAACTTGCAGCTAAGCACTTCCAACAGCTTCTCACTGATGGTAGGAGGAAGGTGTAATGCAAAGCAGATACGTACTGCAGTTTCCACTTTGGGTGATGTTTCGCCCTTAACAGTTCGCCGTATTGTACGCTCATTGATATCAATTGCATCCGCAAGTTCAGTATATTTCATGTTTCTCCAATCCAGGAGCAAATCCACACACTGCTCAGGGTCATCTGTCATCTGCTTACGAATTTCCATCCATTCTGCCTGTTGCTTTTTTCGGCATTCAATCTGGCGTTTCTGGGGAGCATTCTCATATCCGTTGTGGTATTTAATCTCAAATGTGATATCACTCGGTTCTCTATTCAGAAAACATATTGTGTAATACTCAGAGGAAACCTTGCTCTTGATTGAAAGGTCGAATACGAGACAGCATTCGTCCATGTGTGAACGGGCATAATCTGTCAGTTCAAGACGCCCGTCAACTCCATATTGAACATACAAAGGAGCATTATAAACAAAATGGTTCTCTGCAAAAAGGTAATCACCATTCTCAGTCTTTTCTCTAAGATCCAGGTTTACAAAACGTTCAATTGCCGCATCCTGGGCGCTTATCGTAAAAGTCTGATTCAACTTCAACGAACCTTTTTTGAACCCATGCGGCTTAACGTAGTGACCATCCACAAAAGTGAATGTTCCGATAGCCTCTTCAAAACCAAGTTCAACCAATCGGATTTTTGCTGCCTGTCTGGAAACGCCAAAATCCTGTTCCAGAGAACAAATTACCATTTCCATGACATCGACTGGGTGTTTTGCACCAGTCTGTCTCATATAATGGGCTATGTATTCCTTCGCCTTTATAGAGAATGGTTCTTTCGGCATCTGGATTCTTGGAGCAAGCTGATTCGCTTGTGTCTCCATGTAATGTGTGGATTTATTTGAAATCCCAGAACTGGCGTCTCCCAACACCTCGCAACTTATATGAGATGCAGTCTCGTTAAACAACTGCTCCAGTCTGAATGCCTTTCGATGCTTATGCCAATGGACACACTCATGGATGATTGTATTGTTTATCGAACCAAGATTGCGAAGAAGATACATCTGCGGATCTACTACAATCGTTCTTTCTTCAATATGAATAGGTGCATCTTCGTCTGTTTCTGCATCGTACATTTCTGTATCGGTATCATCAAAATATATCTGACCGAACACCGATGAGTCACTGCGGATATGTTGACTCTTAATTTTCAACCCCATTCGTTCAACAAGGACTGTAGGATCAACCCAAACAGCAGCTTGACCTCTCATCGGCACACGCAATGCTTCCGGGAAGTATTCCTTCAAAATCTCATTGGCTACTGTTTCCAACTTGTCATACGGAATGATAGGGACTAGGGAATCATCCATCGGATTTCGCACAAGGTTTTTTCCATCATACTTCGATACCTGTAGAATCTCGAAATCATCCAGATTCTTGTCCAGGTCACCTCGGCAATGAATCATTATCCATACGATGTTCTCATCATAATCATCGTAGTGGTAATCACCCTCGTGGGTTTCAAACCATATCGACACAGCTACATCAAAGTGTATCTCCATGCCAGGCTTGTCCTCGACCCACACATGTTCTACTTTAACATCGGATATTTCTGTTTCTCCGGCGCGGTGGATTCGCCTTACTTCAATCCCAAGTGAATCGAGGTTGGTATCCAAGAAGCTTTCGGCAGCCGCCCAGAAATCATTATCAAATCTCTTTTTTACATATTCAGCAAATGAGCGTTTTGCTGCCATCAATTTCCCTCCTATACAATTTCAAAAATCTGCTTAATGATGTTTGTCAGTTTTTGTTCTGTTCTATTTTCATCCGCTTCGAAAACGAACGGTAGTCGAATGAAATGAATAGTAATATTGCCCGTAGGGCTCTCGCATATAGCATATGGAAAATCTGGCTCAATATCTTCATTTCTATACATTGGATATAATAAAAATACATCCTTAGCCCCGCGTTTCCAAGCATATGTAACCATCTGATAGAGATCTTGTTGCTTAACCTCTTCACTAATTCTCTCAGCGTACTTTGGGTTTCCATCAAATCTAGATACTTCTTTATACTTGGTGTCTAAGATAATCAGCTTACCTAAATATTCGACAAGAATATCATGTCGCATTGTAAATGCAGCGCCTGTTTCTACTCCATTGTATACTATACGTTCCACAAGTCGGGATTTGCTTTCCTGTAGTCTTACTTTTGCTCCGTGTTCCCCAAGGACTTCCTTCATGAATCCGCCAATAAAACCTTCGAATAACAAGTCTGTAGGGAATAAGAAGCAAAATGTTTCGTTGGTATCGATGGAATATCCAGACATTTTGTTCATCAAGAACATCTTACTCATGCTGATTATGATAGCATAATTCTTATTCATGTTTCCTAGTCGTATGCCATCACAGTCGTGAGGGCTACAAGGAACATCCAATACCTCATCTAATCGTGAAAGAATCAGTCTAAGTTCTCGCTGATTCTTCTGTGTTGTTATCTTATAAAGCTGTTTACATGTATACTTGATGATGCGATTTACCTGGTTATCGAACTCAAATTTTGAATAGGTGCAGCGAAAAGAAGCTGTTTGTCCATTTGGGATTTTTCTCAAAAAGTAGTCCTTAATATCAAACTTGCCCTTAATGCTTGAACAATCTTCAGTTTCATCAACATACCGAAAGTAAACACCTCGCTCGATAGCTAAGCGTACATAATTGATATATAGCGTAATAAAGAGTTCCTTCAAATCCTCAGAATCATTCAATTCGCTGGATATATTCAAATATGGATAATTCAGTTTGTTACAGTATTCTATCCACTTGACCAAATTGCTCATAAGATACTTTGTGGTTAGATTGTCTGCAGCATAATCCGAAGGACACTCCTTAAAAACGCGTGGGAAGATATTCAGCTGTTCACCTTTAAAGACAATAGTGCCAATATACTTTTTTGTCCTAACACTACCAGAACCAATAAACTCAATAAACTGTTGCTTTTTCTCTTTATCATCATCATTGTAAAATACTGATCTTTGATCCCAGTTTTGTTGAAGAAACTCTCGAAATTCTTCTAGGCTTGTCTGTGATTGCCAATCTCCAGGTAAGTCACTATTCTTTATTTCAGTAAACTCATACCTGTTCAGAATCATCCGCACCACCCTCTATTGTTTTAACTCTTAAACGACCAATTGCGTTGTCATCGATTTCAATCGATACCCCGGACTTCGAAATCACGTCCTCAATAATAGCTTTTACCCGCTTTCTCTGGTCATAAAAGTATTCGTATAACAGCGGAATTACGTTATTATTCATGATATCGCACAAATCTTCTTCTGTCTTATTCATGAAATACGAATGGCCAACAAGAAGATCTGTACTCTCCAACTTTTCTGCAAGTAGAAGATTCATTTCTTCAAGAACGGAACGCAATGACTGATTCTGAACCAAGGCACTTTCCGGTCTCTGTTCAATAAATGAAAATCTTCTACGAAGAGCTGCATCAATCAAAGAGATGGATTTATCCGCTGAATTCATTGTGCCTAAAATATATAGGTTGTTTGGTACTGCAAAAGGATCTCCCGACTGAAGTGTAGCGCTTAACTGGTTGATTTCACCCCAACGCTTATCATCTTCAATCAGTGTAATAAGTTCTCCGAACACCTTTGATATATTCGCACGGTTAATCTCATCAATGATAATGACATAATCTTTGTCAGGATTGTTGAGAGCTACGTCTGCCACGCGCTTAAAAATGCCGTCCACTGTTTTAAATGTCATGTTTTCAGCATTAGTGTCAGGGCGTAACCCCTGGATGAATTCTTCATAGCCATAGCTTTGATGGAATGTAGTAAAAACAATCTGCCCTTCTTTAACTAGCTTTTTGTAGCCATCCATCAACTCTTTACGGTTCGAGTATTCTGACTGAACTTCTTTACGCGACTTATCTTCAATGATAGCCAGTGCATACTCCGCAGTAGAATATGTCTTTCCTGTTCCAGGCGCACCGTAAATAATGAAATTAAGTGGATGCTTCTTTCTAGTTCTCGAAGAAAGATTAACTTCCAAACAGCTCTTTAAGCCATCCTCTAACTCTGCATCAGAAGTTTCTGATTCCAGAGGCAGGTCTTTTACATATGTTCCATTCAATAATGCAACAACCGCTGCTTTATAGTCGTTCAACGTCCAAATGGACATTGCTGTTCTCAATGAAAGATGAAAAGCTTGTGACAATTCAGAACGAGGGATATTGGTCTTTAACCAAGTTACATTCCGATTATTCTTATAGTCTGTATTCTGCTCCTCATATTCATTGGGGTTATAATAATAATCAGAAGTTACCTTGCCGATATGAAATACATCACTCTCGGCAAAGATAACATAGTCACCAATCTGAACATCATTGCAGAATCTCCATATCTGACCAATATTCTGTCCTCGTGAACGAGGTTTTGCATCTGGCCATTCTTGATCGTACTTTTTACCTAATTCCTCAATAGAGCTAACACCAGAAAGGTCACCAAGCTTGGACCATCCAATACTGATGTGCGGGTGTACTTCAGACAGTGCATCATTTTTATTTTTAATGTGAATACCATATAGATTGTGGTTCAGAATATCATCATAAGACTCTGTTGCCACATTTAAGCCTTCTCCCAAATCAAGATCCAACCTTTCTTTAATATCCTTTAGGTTATCAATGATTGCAGTTCTCGCTACTGCACTGAATTCTGCCATATTGCGCTTACCTCCCTAATTGCACTTTGTATCTCTGCATATCTATTCATGTTAAAAAGAAAGCGACCAAAATCATCTTTTACGAACACGCCAGCCTTTGAAAAATTACCATTAACATACGGAAATGAGTTTACGCTTTTTGTAGCACCCTTTTCATCATTTTTAGTTTTTGTATTAATATTAATCTCCATTTCTTTCCGTCGATATTGATTAACAATATCAGCCATTTCCGTGATGTAATCTCCCTCACAATGTTCTCTTTCATATTGAATTAATAGATATTCGGTTAAATTAATACTTCCATAGCAGTCTACAAATCGTAGCACATCAAAAAAATCCTGCGCATAGTTGCAATCCTTGTTTTTCATCATCAACACTAGACACTGAAAATATATAATCTTCTCAATTGATTGCAACTTCGCTAATACAACTTCATCGACGTCTTCTTGTCCGCTCATTGTTTTTATGCATTTAAGGATATCTACATACGCCTTTCCAATATTTGTAAAAAATTTGTCATTCTCAAACACTTCAAGATTCTGGTAGTTAACTATCCCACAGTTTTGTAGAAACGCAAGAATGTTTCTTGTATACGATTGTTTAAAACCATATTTTTCTTCAAGATATCGTCTCAAACCTCCGGCGGAATCGAAATCTTCGTGTTCGCATAGAGCGTCGAAAAATGTTATTATCTGATCTTTAACATTATCCGTAAAACTTGTTCCTGGTGATCCCGGACTTGATATAACTATATCCATAGAAACCTCCTTACAATTGTTCCATTATCGCTTTGGCAATACTATACGCGAGGAGCGGTGGAACTGCATTTCCAATTTCCTTGTACTGATCAGTCTTATTCCCTAAAAATACGTAATCATCTGGGAATGATTGAAGTCTTGCGTTTTCTCGAGCACTCGGGATTCTATTTTCTTTATAATGGAAATAATTTCTGTGCCCAGTATCAACTGTGTGACAAGGCTTGAAACTTGGCATTCTTTCAAATCCCTTTCGAAATTTTCTAATATTCCAATACTCATCAGGCAAATCATATATGGTGCCTCCATCTGGAACCATACTGATGATATCAATCGTTTGTTGAGTATGAACAGTAATTTGGTGATTAGCAACTTCCGTTAGAGAACCACGCATCATCCTCTGGTACTCGTTTTGAGGTAATGTGGCATATGCATGAAGATTATCCGTACCATTTTCTAAAGTTAAAGAGTCCAAATCAGAAATGGCATCTTTACTTGTAACGATGGTGTCTAATTTTTCTGGAAACACAAATGGCTTGTTCCTCATGCCAATAAAAAACACCCTATGCCTGTTTTGTGGCACACCATAATCTGCAGCACATACAACCTTATATTCAACATGGTATCCCAACCCACCAAAACGCTTGATTATGTCATCTTTAAACATCCCACCAGATAGATTCAGTAAACCAGCAACATTTTCCAATACGAAAAAATCAGGTTTTACGGTTTCAACGATACGACAATATTCCAAATACAAATGATTTCGAGGATCATTCACATCACGTACACCAGCCTTGCTAAATCCCTGACAAGGAGGTCCACCTATGATACCGACTATTTCATGATTGGCGTTCAAGCCTCTAAGTCTCTCTTCGGTCAACTCATGTACATCCAGGCATTCAGCAACCTTATTCTCCCTATTATAATTATAAGTATCAATTGCCGTTTGCCACATATCAATGGCATATGCAGATTCGAATCCGGCTTTTTCAAACCCTAAACTCAACCCACCACAACCACAAAACAAATCTATTATTTTATTCTTCATGGTCTAATCTCTCCTTCACAGCAACCGCTATACTCTTTGCAAGGAGGGGCGGTACTGCGTTTCCAACCTGCAAGTATTGCTCAGTCATAGTCCCGACAAAAACAAAATCATCTGGGAAAGACTGTAAACGGGCAGCCTCTCTTACAGTCGGAATTCTATTGAAAATTGGATGGTAGTAATTGCTATGCTGATTCCCAGCATCAATTGTTACTGAAAAATCATCTTCCTTCAATCTCTTATAAGCTGAAGAATGTCTATTACTTCTGGTTTTTTGTGTTGTTCTGGAGGTTATCCATAATTCTTCTGGAACATCTTTCCAGTTTCCGCCCTGTGGAACATACGATATTCTTTTTTGCTGAATCACTGCTGGATAATGTATATCATGGTTAACCACGGTGTTATCTTTGCTTCTCAAATACATTTGATACTGAGTAACAGGAGCAAAATTCAATGTCCTTACTTCGGCATTTCCACCTTCGAACTGATACAACTCACCAATGGCATCCTTTACGGTAACTTTCTCTTTACTCTTTGTAATAGTAGACAGGTCAAATGGCTGTCCCTTCGTTATAATAAAGAAATTTCGCAACCTCTTTTGGGGGACACCATAATTAGATGCATCAAGCACTTCATTTCGTACTTCATATCCTCTTTCCTCGAAAATTTCAGTAATTCGCTTCTTCGCATATCCTCCATCTTTTGTTATTATCTGTGGTACATTTTCGATAATAATTACTTTTGGCTTCGCCAAATCCACAAATTTCATAAATTCAAAAAACAATTTATTTCTTGGGTCATCCGCCTCCACATAGTTTTTATTGGCATTTGAAAAGCCTTGACAAGGGGGACCGCCAACAATAACATCAATGTCGGATAAATCACCTATTTTTTCTCTGATCAATTTCTCATTCAGCGTGAGGATGTCTGCACAAATACCTTGGGCCTCAACAAAATTTTTCTGATATGTCTGTATCGCATATTCATTGAAATCTATTCCTGCAACAGGTAAAAAACCTGCTTGTCGAAAGCCAAGACTTAACCCCCCACAACCACAGAACAAATCTATAAATTTATATTGCTTATTTGAAATGCTCATTGTCATTAACCTACCTTTATTCTAACGCACTGTCTCCGCTATTTATCCACGCATCAAGTTCGCTCCTTTTAAATTTCCATTGCTTTCCAACCTTGTGTGCCGGAAGATTATTATCTTCTTTTTTTATCCAATTTCTTAATGTTACTGGCTTAATTCCAAGGTACTGAGCTGCATCTTCGATATTAATATAGTTATCGTCAAATTGTTCTTTCATGTTTACGCTCCTTGTAACTAACGAAATACGCATAAAACTCCAAGTATCATTATACATTAAATCAAGTTGTTTTTCAATAGTTTCCTAATATTTAATGATATTTATTAATATTCACATCACAAACATTCCTATCAACTTAACCCTCCGCAAAGTCTTTCTATCAACTCAACCTTCGCCATTTTTATCCTGTCAACTCGACCTCGAAAAATGGCGGTTGATGTATTCCCGCAAAAGAAAAATCCGAGTATCCAGGCAACCCTCAGAAGGTTGTCCAAATACCCGGAAATGCTTTACTTTAAGGCTATTTACACTATTTACTTCTGTACCTTTGACATCAATACCACCGTCTCCACATGGGCGGTGCAAGAGAACAAATCCATATATTATGGAAAGAAAACTTTTAATTTTGAAGTGTAGTAGTCACCTGGTAGAACCCGATTAACGATTATCAGCAAGGGGTGCATACAATAATATACCCGATTAACGATTGCCCCTACATTCCCGAATTTAAAGTCGTTTATTTGTAGTCTCCTGGTAGTCTCACCCCCGGCGGACGCCAAATTATGCCCCAGTTTACTCCATTATTCCGAGGATTGCGAGTAGTCATGGAGTTCTGCCATGGCAAATAAAAAGTACCCTCTTCATCTTACTCTCCCAGCACCTCGCCCAGTGCCAGAACAGCGTTGCGGACGCACTCCGGGCACGGGCACAGCGGTGCGCCGTTCTCTATCCCCTTCAGATCCTTGCAGATGGTAGCACCGCACTTTTCCTGAAAGTTTTGCAGCAGTTCCTTGGAAATGCGGGGTGTGCCCTTGCCGTCGGTGACGATGCCCGCCACCATCACAGCGCCGATCAGTGCGCCGCAGGTGCTCTCCATGCAGCCCATGCCGGCGGCATAGCCTGCGCCCAGCTTCATCAGGGTGTCGGCATCCACCGGCAGCTTGTCCTCAAATGCCTTCAGCACCGCCTGTGCACAGTTGCATTGTCCAGTAGCTTTCCATGCGGCAGCCTGTGTCGCCCGTTCTTCGATGTTCATTTTACAGTCCTCTTTCTTTGATGAATCGTAGTTTATTCGACATTATCATAAAATTTCTGTAACACTGTTGCCAATTTCTCCGGAGGTTCTATGTTTGCTTCATGACCTGCTTTCAGAAGTTCATGGAAGTGGAAATCGCTCAAATAACCGGCAAGTTCCTTTGAGGCTTTTTTGTTTGCGTTGTCCTTTTCCCCACAAACGATCAATGCCGGACAGGACACCTTACATAATGAATCCCTGAAATCCAATTCCGTCATCGTACCGCACAAATCGTTTTCCTTTTTTTCTTCATACGTCCTGCTTCTTTTCCAGTGCTTCAAAGTGATACCGGGGCTTGCCTTTGCTCTTTTTGCCGTACTCGATGGCTTCTTTAGGGCAATAGCAGATGCACGCCATGCAGTGGGTGCAGTTTTTGCCCCAGACCGGCCTGCCGTTTTCCAGATGGATATTGTTCAAGGGGCACAGCTCCACGCACTTACCGCAGCCGATGCAGGCATCCGTTGCCCGGAAGGCATCCGCTTTTACAAAGAAGCGATAGAACACCGGGTTTACCGGGCCGCTCATAAAGTAGTCGTAGAGGTTCTCTCTCGGCGGGGGAAATTCCTGCCCGGCTTTGAGCCGGGTCAGTACCTTCTGAAGTGCAGGCTCTGTCTGCTCCACGATGCTCCGTGCCTGCTCCTTTTGGGGTGCATTGAACATGGCAATGTAGTTTTCCGGCATGATGATCTGGGCTGTGCCCATATACTGCAGCTGCTTTTGCGCCGCAAGCTGCCGGTTATAGCCTGCCGCATTGCCGATCTCGCTGCCGCAATCCATTACAAACCAGATGCGCTCTGCCCCGGTCAGCGCGGTCTTGCTCATCCACTCCGACACCACCCGGGGGATGCGCCATGCGTAGGTAGGCGTGACCAGCACCACATCCCGGCCAGTCTGCACCGGGGCGGTATCCCCTGCCTTGATGCAGGCGTTCAGGTCGTAAAGCGGCATCTCCAGCCCTTCGGCAATGCGCTGTGCCAGATACCGGCTGTTGCCGGTTCCCGAAAAATATAGTACCATGGCTGCTCCCTTATTTTTTGTGTGTTTTTCAGTTGCCTGTCTGCCCGGCAAACTGGAACTTGTCGGGGCGAGGCCCCTCCATCTTGCTACGCAAGACCGTTCGGTCGCTTAAAAGCCCCACTGGGGCTTTCATTGTTCTGCTTCGCTCCACAAACGCGAATTTATTATTGAGTTTTCTTTCTCGATTTTGCTGAGAAATTATTTATAGTGATTTTCATAACTTGAACGTCCTGTGCCATTTGAGGAGTGATTGAAAATTCTCGTCCAATCTGATTTTTCATTAAAAGATTAAGTCCTCGGATCTTCTCCTGCACATCTTTTACCAATTTCACTGTTCCACGCCCAATGACCGAAGCATAATAAGCTCCATATTTGCATGGAATATCTTTCCCAGATACAATTTCCATATTAGCTTCCAATTCTATGCATGTATTAGGATTCGCATGAATCAAATCAATCTTATGCCCTTCTTTTGCTCCATGTGCATAAAAAATCAACACACCATCTTTATATTCGTATCCATAATGCAGAGGAACTATATATGGATATTCTCCATCAAATAGTCCCATACGCAAAACCTTAGCTCGCTCAACGATATCTAACACTTCTGAGATTTCTTTGATTTCCCGGTCTTTTCTGCGCATATCTTTTTCTCCTTAAATTGCTTGTCTCGCTTGCTATGCAAATTCCGAGTTGTCGCTCTCTGTATACCATGGTCTTCGCACGCAAAAGACCCGCAGCAAGGTGTGTGCTTACACCTCGCCCGCAAACTTCATGCCCCAGTTCATGCGGGTGTCGTACATCAGGCGGGTCAGGGCAAGACTGTCCTGCGGGGTGTAGCGGTCGCTGCCGGTACGCCCCAGCTTGACGCAGCGGCTTGCTTCCCGGATCTCATACTCAAAGCCGTTGATGTCCACCGGGCAGCGGATGACCTCCGGCTCTTTGCCCTCCACTTCCAGCGTCATGGACTCGGCGTGCTGGAAATCCGGCAGAAAGATGCTGCCCTTGGTGCCAAGGATGCGGGCATTGCGCTCCAGTTCCTGCCCGATGGTCTGGACAGACTCTGCCTTGCAGCTACCGGGGTAGGTCAGCGCAAGGCGGCTGTAATCGTCGGTGCCGTACTCGTTGATGTGGACCTCTTTGGTTTCCACCTTCTCCGGGTCCTGCCCGGTGAGAATGCGCAGAAAGCCCAGATTGTAGATGCCGATATCCAGCAGCGCACCGCCGCCCAGACCGGAATCAAACTTGCGGTCCTTCCGGGCACCGGAGGCAACAAAGCCGTACTGACAGGTGATCTGCTTCAGTTCCCCGATGGTGCCCGCCGCAA
>ERZ1032022.99-NODE-99-length-21041-cov-9.562756_pt1 | contig 21041 bp, 37 predicted proteins | sample MGYA00516699_ERZ1032022 | MGnify/ENA primary metagenome ERZ1032022 (study PRJEB33719, sample SAMN04261294) | wastewater metagenome | biome: rural village; feature: human; material: feces | host: Homo sapiens | place: El Salvador | collected 2013-01-07 ... | reverse complement strand
GGATTTGTAAGTTGCACTCCCTCTGTATCTTCTGATTTTCAACAGAAAGAAGAAGCACCAAAACAAGAAGAAACTCCAAAACAAGAAGAAGCACCAAAAGAAAATGAAACACCAAAAGAAGAAATTCTTTATTCTGGCGAACATGAATTAGGTCTCTACGAAATTGTAGAGATGAAGGCAGATGTGAATGGTGGAAAACTACATTCAATTGCCTGCAGGATTTTTTCTTTGGACAAAAAACAAGGCTTTGCTTTTTCTTTCATTGAGGAAAGAAGCCAATCTTTTAACTTTCGCTACATCGCGAGTGTTACTCTTCTTGGTGAAGAGCAAAGTTTAAACTTCTCAAGTTTTGAACTTTATGGCGACGAAGATGTTTTAGAAATTAAAAACATTTCAACTGAATTTACTTCTAACAACACAAATTGCATGTTAGTGTTAATTGGTCAAGCAAATGTTCTTACTTCTTTTTATTTACAAGATGCCGCAGCAGTTTCTATCGAGTTGATAAATGATTCTGACCCAAAAAACAACATCACAATTACTCTGCCAAGGCAATTTCAAGAAGCTATCTTCAACAGAATGTAAACACCCCCCAATTAAACGAAATTTAAAGGGTTTTAACGCGTGTTTTTTGCAAAATTGAATAATTTGCCACCGAACGCAAAAACCCCCTATTTTTTGCGATTTTAACAAAAAAGGCCCTGGAGCGTTCCAGAGCCTTTTTTTATTTGTAATTTCTTATTGTTGCAAAGATTTTACCTTTTAGTTGCAAGTTTTCAATTTGCAAAAGTTGGAATTCAGATTGTGCATCATCCAGCTTTGCTGTGTGTGGCAGGTTGAAAACTGCTACTTCATTTTCTGACACAAACTTTAAATATCGACAATATTCTTTATTCGACATGGCGAAGACGTATATGCCATCCCCAGCGTTGATGATGTCTTTATTGTACATCACCAAATCGCCATCACAAATATTAACACCAACCAAAGAGCTTCCTTTGTGTTGGTGAACCATTACACCTGTTGTTATTAACGGAAAATTACCACACGCATCCTCTTCCATTTGTTTTTACTTCTCACCATTTAAAATTAAGTTTGTAATTTTAAAATAAAGAATTTTTTCGCAAAAAGGCAAGAACTTTTCCAATTATCTTATATTTATTTTCCATTTCTGGAATCTTGATTTTATCCAAAACGGAAACATCCCTAATGTCAGGCGTGTGCATGGCACAGATGCGAACTGTGTTGGAAATTTCTTCAAATAAAAACAATCTACAATACACCTTTTCATTTTGAACAAATAAATATGCATCGTCGTCTAATCCACAGGAGCGTGTATCAATAAATAGAATGTCTTGCATTAAGAATCCAGCCCCGGACATGGAATTGTCATTCATAATGAATGCAGCCAAGTTTTCTTTTGGAACTGGAAACATAGCAGATAGTGATATGTGCCCGTCAATAATTTCTTGATTGTTCAAAACGATTTCTTGCGTTTTTTCAATTTTGTTTTTAATTATTGGAATGTTTGCAATTTGTTCTTTTGTTGCAACATCTTTTGTTTCACACATTTCACCGTCGCCAGTTAGTAGCCAATTGGCTGAAATGTTGTATTTTTCAGAAATTGTTTTTAACCAACTAGGCTTTGGTTCTGATTTCCTCTGAAACATGTTACTGAAAGTTGCTTGTGGCACCTCGATACTTTTTGCGAAAGCATTATCAGACATTCCACTTTTAACTATAACTTCTCTAATTCTATTCAAAATTGAATACATAAATACCTCTTTTTATTCATTTTTCACTTGACATTACCCAATTATGGGATTATATTTTAATCATAAATGATTAACTAGTTAAGCAAATTATTTAAATATGCATAAATACGATTAACTAGTTAAGCATATTTTTTAAATCGGCAAAATAACAATGTCGGTTTAGTGATTTTTGGGTAAGACTGAAAATCAAGTTCTTTGATAGCGGTAAACGGTGGGGAAGCGTAAAGATTTTGCGTGCCACTTTTCCTGACGTACAGACGTGGTTGTTTGTACGCCAAAATAAAAACCAAAAAAAAAGCAGATAAGAAAAATCTTATCTGCCTGCTGACGTGTGTGAAAGACCTTTGCAAAAAGGCTCCGTATTTAATGATACGGATAAAATCTTAATTAGTCAAGGAGGCTTTTATGGTAAATGAGCTGAGAGGTTGCAGACCGTTTCCTTTTGACATTGAACGAAAGGAACGATGCCAAGAAATTTTATCTACCTACGGAATGACAATGGCTGAACTTGCCATGCATTTAGGTGTGTCTAAAGTATTAATTACTAACGTCATAAATGGTCGAGATCTATCACCAAAAACAGAAGCGAGAATTGCAAGCTTCTTAAAAGTTCCAAAAGAATTTTTATTCCCAGAGAGAACCCCGCTCGAAATCGCAGAAATGCGAAAAGCAGAAGCCGAGCAAAAAGCTCGTGCAGAAGAAATGAAAGCGGCACGAATGGAAATACGCCGTAAGGCATTGGGGGTGGCGTAATTCATGGATTGGGAATTCTTAAAAAATAGCGTACCAAACGAAAAGACTTGGTGTGTTTTTCGTGAAGACTTTACAGCAGATGAAGTTATAGAATACGACATCCCAGCTTGGGACAGTTCTGCTTATGCCGTTGGGTATATCTTGGATGGTCAAATCCATAGCTGGTGGAAAGCTGGTGAAAGTGTCATAGACGTTGGAGACAAGGCCACTCAAAACTGGCTTTGGAAATATGCGGAGGCTTAAAAAATGGAACTTGTTAAAACATCCGTTTTGGCTTCTGCTTTGGGAATTTCAAAAAAATCAGTTTTGGAAAAAGCTCGACAAAACGGCTGGGCATACGTTGAAAAAAACGGAGCATGGCATTTTGTAGAAAATCGTCTTCCAACAGATGTGCGTTTTGCTGTTGCAGCTTATAAAAGCGGTGCTCCTGTTGTAAAGCAAAAAGTAAAAAAGGAAGAAACAACTGAACGGGAACTTGTGGGCGATAACTTTTTAAATGCTTCAGACAAGGCTCAAAGCGTGGCACAGTTCAGAGCTGCACTTATTCACGAGTGGCAATCTAGCGGTTTGAAAGTTTTGGACTTTGTGGAAGTTTATAATTCCGGGGCTTACCCTGGATTGTTCCAAAAACTTGGGGAAGTTTCAAAAACAACGTTCTATCGCTGGGTTTCTGATTGGAAAAAGTTTGGAGCTTCGGGCGTTGTGCCAAAGTACGGGGCAAGTTCGGGCGGTGCTGGTGAAAGTTTGCTAGACGAAGAACGGGAATTGTTGAAAGCCTTTTGGCTTGTAAACACACAACCTAGCATGATGCACGCATACAGACTGATGAAAGCAAACTTGCCTTATTCTGACGCAAAATATCAAACTTGCGTCAATTACTTAAATAGCATTCCAAAAGCAATTGCGGGATTCCATCGCCTAGGTGCTGGAAGATTTGAAAACTTATTTCTTCCGCACATGGAACAAAACATTGAGCAGTACAAAAGCCTTGAAATTGCGGTATCGGACCACCATTGTTTGGACTGTGTTGTTTTGTACAATGGCGAACTAGTTCGTCCATGGCTTACAACTTTCCAAGATTTGCGAAGCGGTAAGATTTTGGGATTCTGTCCGAGCATAAAGCCAAGTTCTATGTCTATTGTAGTGGCTTATTACATGATGTGTTTGCGATATGGGATTCCGAATTGTTGTTTGTTCGATAACGGTAAAGACTATCGTGGAAAATGGCTGAATGGCCACACAGAAACTGCAAAGATTTTTTCTCCAGAAGGATGGAGTGAAGAAATTGAAGTTGAGTTCCAAGGTGTGTTCGGAATTGTTGGTTCTGAAGTTCGATTTACAAGAACTTACAACGGAAAATCAAAAGCTAGACAGGAACGATACTTTAGAATCATTGGTGAATACTTTGCCAAAGACTTTGGAACATACGTTGGCTCTGATAGCCGAACACGTCCAGAAGACGCAGCTCTTATGTGGCGTGCAATTGACGGAAAAGAGCAACGGCACGACATTCCAACATGGGAAGAATTCTGCGCTTCGATTGAAAGTGTGATTGAACTTATCAACGACACATTCGAGAGCCAGGGTGTTGGAATGAATGGGAAAACAAGAAGTCAAGTTTTCCTTGACAACTTGCCACCTGCTGAGATGATCAGAAAGCCAACTGTAGAGCTTCTACAAAAAGCGTTGCTAAAAGGTGAAGTTCGCAAGGTTGGCAGAAACGGTGTGAAAGTTGGTGGCGTGAATTACTACCACGAAGCACTGTTTGAATTTGTGGGCCGAGATGTGCGAGTTTACAAAGACTTGCTTTCGGCAGAAGTTGTTACTGTTTGTGATTTGCATGGCGATTTGATTTGCAAAGCTCAAGCAAATTACTTCAAAGAAACTGGCTATCTTGGAAACGACCTTGCACGTCTTGAAGGCGCACGTGCAAAACTTACAGCAATTGCAGAGCGTGGTTCCGGAGAAGTAAACGCTGCAATTGAATATCAAACAATGATTGACGTTGCCCGCAGAACTTACGGAAACAACGCAATTGCAGGTGTAGATCAATTCTTGGGCTACACGGAAGAAAAGGATGTTGAGGTTGAAAAACCTAAACAGATAAAAAATCAAACAAAATTAAAATCGCTGTTAGACGCTGACGACGGCGATTACGCAATGGAGGCGTAGAGATGAATCAAAGTGTGAAAGAATTATTGCAAGAAACACTTGAAAAGTATGGGATTTCACGAGCACGAGCTGGTCGTGAAATGGGTTATTCTTCTTCGATTGTGTCTGCCTATATGACAGGCAACTATTCTGGGGATGTGGCGAAGTTGGAAAAAAACATCCAACAATGGTGCAACAGACAAATAAAAGCTCATAGCCGTAAAAAGATTCCGATTGTGGAAACAACTGCTGTTAAGACAATCTTAAATGCAATAAGTATGGCTCATACTGAGCATGATATTGCGTTGATTGTTGCGGATGCAGGAGCAAGCAAAACAACATCTGCAAAACTTTATGCAGACAGAAACGAAACAACAGTTGTTTACATTCCTGTTGTTGCAGGGATGAATAGAAAAATGCTTGTTACAGAAATTGCAAGACAGTTGGGCGTTGAAACAATGCGAGTTCCATTGAATGTCTTAATTCAACAGACTGCACAGGCTTTGGCTGATAGAGACAGCCTTGTAATTTTGGACGAAGCGGACTACCTAAAAGCTGACGCGTTGGAGTTCTGCCGCCGTCTAGTTTATGACCTTGGAGAATCGGGTCTTGTGTTGATGGGATTACCAAGACTTAGAGCAATGATCCAAAACTTACGCAATGACCACAGACAATTGGAAAGCCGTATTGGAATTAGCGTGCATATGGAAGGTTTGACAAAATCTGATGCAACACTTATTGCCAGGGAAGTTTGGCCAAATTGTGAAACTGAAATAATTAACAGTTTGTATGATGTGAGCAAAAGCGATGTGCGTCAATTTGTAAAATTAATTGAACGAGCTCAAAACACAATGGTTTTAAACAACTTGGAAAATCCAACACAAGACGCAATCGAAATGGCGGCAACTTTAGTTCTTAAAAGACGAGGTGATAAATGAGCGAATTAATAAATCCTTTAATGGAAAACACGCCACGACGTGGACGACCTAGCAAAACAGCGGCCGTTTATATCGACGGCGTGCTAGTTGTAAAGGAATCTGAGCGAGAAGAAATTAACAACCTTGCAGCTCAGATTGATACAAGCATCACCAAAGCAAAAAAGCATATTACTGACGCGGTTGTTTCACACTTTGCTTTGGGAGAAATTATTGAGACAAGGATATTGCCTCGTTGGGTGGGTAAATGCACTGCCCAAGAGGTGGCAGAGAAAATCCAGATTCCTGCAAAGGTTGTTTTGGATGCATCAAAAATCTACAAGGGCTTTAAAGATAATCGGGAAGCTCTTGAAGGAATGGCAGTTTCTACAGCTTTGGCTTTTTTGCGTGAGCAGAAAAAAGTTGAAAAAACTGAACAAGTGCAATATGCACTTCCTTCTGGTCAAGTTGGTTATAACGAAGATGAAAGTTTTGGACTTCCGACAGCAAGTGGCATTCCGCTTTCTACTTATCGCTTTCGAGCGAAAGATGGAAAGTTTTATTTGCTACACAAAGGTTTTCCTACTGCAATCCCTGTAGCAAGTGTTACGGTTGACCAACCCAAAACACCGAGCCAGCAGATGGCTTATGACAATATGATGGTTCAGACGCAAAAAGCGTTTGAAGAATATTATGCGACTATTGAAGCGGAAATGGAAGAATAAAATGCAAGACATTGAAGAAGATGCAAAATTGTTAGTCATTCAGAACTTCATAGATTTGTTAGTTGTTCTAAAAAGCGATTACGTGATTCTTCCTAATGTGGATATTCACGGGAAGCCTTTGGAATCTGACAAAATCTTTTCTGTAGGACTTTTTAAAAACGACAAATTAATTAGATACATCTGTTTGATTGACGATTCTTTTGAAGTTGTTTATCAAAGAGTTAGTAACTTGGCTTTGGAAGTGATTAAGGAAATTGGTGGAAAATGGAAGTCTTTTTAAATGGCAAGACGCCACCTTTTTTTGAATCTGATGTTCCAGATTTGAATGAAAAAAAGATACAGTACGCCGTAAACAATATGCACTATGCGGGATTACAGATGTGTGCGGCGGGTTATCTTTTAATTATGACAAAGATGGGGCACAGCCCAAAAGAAATTAAGCAGATGTTAGAGGATGCAATGAATGACAAAGGCACAAATCAAAATAATCAGCCGATTGGCTGATGGCAAAGATTGCGGTTGTTACCCTTGCAGCAAATGTCCTTTTAAACGGGCTCGGAACAATCCGAATTATTGCCCACAGGAAAGGTTATTGCGAATTGCTGCAAAAATGGTGTTGGATTTAGGAGGCACGAATGGGCGTGTTGGATGACAATGTGGTTTATATTTCTGGGCCAATAACAGGAATTGAAAACTACAAACAAAACTTTGAAGACGCGGAAAAAAAACTGCGTCAAATGGGTTTGAGAGTTGCGAATCCTGTTAGATTTGCAGAAGCTCTTGAAGAGAAGAAAAAAATGTACTACGGCAGAATGCCAACTTACAAAGAATATATGGAAACAGCAATTGCGACACTGTTCAAGTGTGATTCTATTTATTTTTTGCCTGGTTGGAAAAATTCAAAAGGTGCAAGGCTGGAATATCGCACAGCAAAAACTGTGGGAATTCAAAGAATTTATATTTCTGGAGATGAACATGACTAAAGAATGTTTACAACAGTTAAATACAAAGTTGGATAAAATTAAACAACTTTGTAATGAAAATATTATTTCTGGAAAAGATACAGTTCCAGAAATTAAAAAGTTGGCAAAAGAAATTCAAAACGAATTGCCTTTGCCATGCTCATCACATTGTAATAATTGCAAAAACGGAAAAGTTTTTGCTTAATAGGGGGAAAATATGAGAATTAAACCACAAGTGGGAAAATTGGAATCTTTGGATGATGTAAACTTAGCTTTAAGAGACATCGGACTTAAAGAAAAAGAGTTAGACGCAATTGACTCAAAAGCTGCAAAAGAAATTGCAGAAATTAAAACAAAAGCTGCAAAAGATGGCGAAGAACTTCGCAAAGAAATTGCAGAAACTGCTGGGAAAATTCAAGCATTTGCTGAATACAACAAAGCGGAATTATTCAAAGACAAAAAATCTGTTGATTTGTCTTTTGGAAAAATTGGTTATCGACAAAGTACAAAAATCAGCGTGAAAAAAACAACTTTGGAACTTTTGAAAAAATTAGGTTTTAAAAGTTGTGTGCGCATCAAAGAAGAATGCGACAAAGACGCTATGGGCAATCTTTCTGATGACGACTTAAAATCTGTGGACGCTGCAAGAAAAGTTAGTAATGACTTTTTCTGTGAAGCAAACATGGAAGAAGTAAACAAAGATTTGTTAAAACAAGCGTAAAAAACTCACAGGCTATTCTGGATGTCTAGCCTGTGGCAAACAAAGGAGATTAGAATGTCAACACCAGCGGAAAAAAAATGGATTCGCAACATCCATGTTGCAAAGTCAAAGTTGAAACTGTCGGATGAAGATTACCGAGGAATTCTTAACGGTTGTGCTGGCGTGAATTCATCTTCTGAAATTAAGGAATGGAAGCAGTATTTTTCGGTAATGGCTGCTTTTAAAAAACTTGGTTTTAAATTAACATCGGATTCCGAAGTTTCTCACAGACGACGGAATCCTGATTGGATAACTTTCAATCAAGAAAAATATATAAAAGGCCTTTGGCAATTAGTGAGCGAGAAAAAAGACGATGACAGTCTTAATAAGTTTGTTTCGCGAGTTGCAGGCGTTGATCACTTGCGGTTTTGTTTAAAAAAAGATGCGTCAAAAGTGATTATTGCCTTGCGTCAAATGGCAATTAAACAGGGCATTAATCCTGATTACAAGGAGGTTCAATGCTTTATTGTGTAGACGAGGTTTCTTATATATTACAGGTTGAGAGGGCGTGGGTTTATTATCATTTAAGAATGTATAATATTTCGTCCTTAAAAATTGGTGATTCGTGGAGAATCACGGAATTGGGGTTAGACGATGCCGTTCGATTGTTCATTTCAAAGCGAGCTGGAGAAGTTGCCAGCGATAATGGATCGGAAGGATATTCAGAGCGTCTTGCGAGTGTCAGACAGACATATGCAAAGAATCCTGCACGATCCCCTTTTACATGCGTATCACGTTCCGGGCGAAGGTTGGCAAGTGGCCAGAACAGACTTTGTAAAGTGGCTGGACGACAGACAAGACAACTAGAGCTTTGGGAAGACGATAATTTTTGGTAAAAACTGAAAAAGACTTGGAGAAATCCAAGTCTTTTTTTTTGCCCACATTTTAGAAAAAATAAGGCTTTGGTGTTATTTTTAAGCCATGTTAAAAATTATCATTGAACGAAAAAAAATAAGCTATGACTTTAAAGCAAATCCTGATTTGGAAGATAAATTTGAAAACAACTGGAAAAACAATTCAATGGATTGGCTCATTGTGAAAGATGAATGTGCTGAAATTATGCGGTTCCGTTGTCAATCTGTTGCAAATTATTGTTTTGGAGCAATGGCAACTGCTGATTCTGTTGCATGGGGTGATACTGTTGCTCCAGGGCCTTTTAAGATTAGAGTTTTTGCAAACCCTAGAAATTTCCACGGCGAAATTCATGAAATTATTGAAGCCACAGACATTGACGGACAACGAATTAACACTCACGCAATGCAGACAACGGACGAAGGATTTCAAAACGGTAGATGGCTGATTCATGACAGATTTTCAAGCAAATACAACGCAGACACAAATTATGCTTGGAGTGCGGGATGTTTTATTTTGTCTTCTGAAGATTTGGCGGCGTTGAATGTAATTTTAAAAAGTTATTCACTTGCATCTGGAATGATTATTCCTGGGGAAGTGATAGAAGTTTAAAAAAGGAGGTGTAAAATGTTTGACATTTTACAAAATTATTTTCCACCGGCTGTGATTATGGCGGTGGTGTTGGTGATATTTTTTACAGAACTTTTAAAAACAGTTGTTGAAAAAATTGAAATCAAATTAGAAAAGAACGGAAAGCAAATTAAACTCTTTGATCATAAGAAGATTTGGCTTGCAGTTTTTTGTTCAGTGGTGTTTTCGGTTGCGTTGGTGTTGGCGGGTTTTTTTGAGTGGAGAAAATTATTTGTGTATACACCTGCAATTCTAGGAATATCTGTTTTTTTGTATGAGGTAATTTTAAAACCTTTTAAGAAACTGAAAAATGACAAAAATTAAAGACTTTTTAAAAATGGCTGTTGCAATTATTGTGGCAGTCTTTGGTTTGTTTTTTACTGGCTTTCTTTTTGGTAAAAAAAAGAAAAATGATTTAGTTGGAGATGAGGAAGATTTAAAAAATGAATTTAAAAAAGAACTTGAACAAACACCTGCTTCTGTCATTGTTGATAATGCTTCTAACAGTGATGAGCTTGAACGCTCAAAGCAAGAGCTTAAATCAGAATTCAGAGACAGAGTTGAACAAATCAAAAATGAGTTTTTCAAAAAATGAAGTTGAACAACTGATTTTGGAAATTACTTTAGAAGCTGAAAAACAAATTGATATGGCTTATGACGAAGGCTACAAAGCAGCGACGATTTTTTATGCTCCAAAATTAAGAGCCTTGGAAATAAAGGTGGAAACTTTATCTTTTGAATTAGAAAAAGAAAAGCGTCAAAAATGGTTAATTCCTGTCTGTTCGGCTGTAGGTGCAGGACTAGGATTTTGCGGCGGATTAATCACAGTAAGGTGGATGCAGTGATGGAAGGATTAGGCTTGACAAAAGAATTAGTTGGATTAGTTTCTGCAATTGGAATTGTTCCAACAATATTGATTTGTGGTGTTGTATTGTTTTTTATCATCCGTGAATTAAAAAAGGAACACCATCAAACAATTGATTCAATTTCATCGTTAAAAAAACATTCTGACGAAGCAGATAAAAAACTTGATGAAAAAATAAATAATGTTGTAAACGACATAAAATATATGCAGTCAGAATCAATGACTAAAGAAGACCACTACAGAGACGTCGAGGGATGGAAAAGTTCTATTGATACGCTGACCCAAACAGTGGCTAACATGCCACTAGAAATACTAAAAGTTATCCAAAACTTTAAGGAGACAAAATGAAAAATTGCATCTTACGTGGAAAAATACTTAAACTACTCTCTGAACAATATCCAGAAGGACTAGAACGAATTACTTTGATAAGTATTTATTATCAATGTGATAAAGTTGATGACATCGACAAATCTTTGGCATATTTATGCGACAAAGGATATGTTCAAAAAAAAGAACATCCACACCCTTACAAAGAAAACAAAAAAATTACTTTTTACAAAATTACTCCTGAAGGAATTGATTTGATTGAAGGAACAACAGAAGCTGAGCCAGGAATAATTATACCAGCGGAGGCATAACAATGGGCAGAAAACCAAAAGCACAAGAACACGACTTGGTAGAATTAATTATTGATAAATGGGAAGGTGGAAAAAACACGATTGTTTATGTAACTGAAGATGTAAATAGAATTCTGCAAGAAAAAGGTCTTCATGTAACATTTAGCAGAGAAGCAATTCGCCGCGTAATAAAAAGCCATGAAGAAGAAATTGCAGATGCAAAAAAAGCTGTTGAAGCTGCAAAAGCAATGGCAGAGGTTTTAAAAGACAATCCTGGAACAGAAGCGTCAGAAGCAATGATTATGCAGATTTCAAGTCTTATTGCAAAAGACATCAGAACAATTGATTCTTTAGAGTTTGAAAATCCAGCGGAATTATGTGCAGCTGCATCTAGACTAGCAGATTCTCAAATAAAACTTTCAACATATCGAACAAAAGCAGTGAAAGCTCTTGATAAAGCGAAAGAAGAATTAAAAGCTGAGTTGAAAAAAGAGATTCAATCAGACCCAGAGTTGCTTGGACGTCTTTTTTTAATTGTTGATAAAGTGGAGGTAAAATAATGGAGTTATTATTCACATGCATTTTATGTTGTGTAATATGCGCCGGATTCATTTTAGTAATTGCTGCACAAAGTGATATTGTTGCAGCAGAAAAAAGAAAAAATAAACAATTGGAAAAGGAAATTGATTGTTTAAAAAACTGTACCGAAATAGTCCACTGGAAATGTGAACATTTTAAGCCGGACGAATGTTTTTCTTGTACAAAGTATGGCTGCAAATGTCAGTTTGAGAAATAAAAGACAGCACCCCCAAGGTCATGGCCTTGGGATTTTTTTTGTTGCCGATTTGATTTGATTTTTCTATCTTAAAGTTACAGACTTTTTCTGAAATATCACTCTCCACAAGAGACGCTAGGAAGTTTTTCTAGCGTCTCTTTTTTTTGCCTGTATTCCGTCTTTATTTTTTTGTTTGTTTTATCTTTTTTTTATGGAATTATTAAGAGATTTAGTCGGCACAGACAAAAGCCAGTTAGAAAAAGATAAACGGATAAAAAAGGCAAAAAATGATTTTGGATTTTTTTGTCGTTATTATTTAAGCGATTACTTTTTTGAAGATGCGGCAGAATATCAGAAACTTTTATATGAAGTGGCAAACACTCGTTCTGTATCAGATGACTTGGCTGAAAAAATAAAACCTTTTGTAAATGAAAAATATCAGTGCTTATTCAAGCCAACGAAAAAACTTGCTGGAGCAATGTTTATTGAACCACGCGAACACGGAAAAACTGTGCGTTGGTCTTTTGGGTATGTGCTTTGGTGCGTTTTGACGGGTCGGTCAAGATACGTGCTTTTGATTGGTGCCAGTGGCGACGCGGCTGGTGAAAACCTAGGAAACATTAAAACAGAAATTGAAGAAAACGAAAAAATCAGAGAAGACTTTGGAGATTTGGAAGGTGCAGTTTGGACAAATAAAAGACTTGAATTCACAAACGGAACTTGTATTCAGTCGAAAGGTTCGGGCGCTTCAATGCGTGGTACAAGGTTCAGACAATATCGTCCTGACTTAATTGTTATTGATGATGTTTTAAAAGATGATGCAATTAATTCACCAACGCAAAGAAATAAAATTCACAAATGGCTTAAACGCGTTGTTTTCAACTTAGGAAAATCTGCGTTTATTATTTGGGTTAATACGATTTTTCACAATGACGACCCAATCAGTAGACTTTGTAGAGAATTGGAAAATGGTGATTTAGTAAATTGGATTGCGGTGCGATTAAGTTGTATTAAACAAGATGGCACTCCACTTTGGCCAGAATATTGGCACATTGAAGACTTGCTCGATAAAAAGAAAACTATCGGTATTTCGGGATTTTCTACAGAATACTGCAACGAGCCTTTGGCTGATGAAGAGCGTATAATTTGTCAAGAATGGATTGATGAACACCGATATGACCAACTTCCGCCCCGCAATGAGCTTAGATTCTTCCTTGGTGTTGACCCAGCAACTGGAAAGCACGACGGCACGGCTATTGTTCCAATTGCTGTGCATAAAGATTCTGGAATTGTTTATGTATTGCCAAGTTTTGCAGAAAGTTGCTCTGAACAAAAAACTTTAGATCAAATGGTTATGCTTCATCAGGCTTACAACTTTTCTTTAATTGGCTGGGAAGATGTTGTCTTTTCTGGCATTTACGGAAATTACATCCAAAAATTGGGCGTTGAGCAACACATCTATTTGCCAATTTTAAAAGTTACTACTCACGGGCAAAGTAAAGAGATTCGTGTTCGCTCTTATTCTATGATGATTCAAAACGGTTTTATTCGTTTTCCAAAACATGGCTGTTCTAATATTGAGACACAATTAACAGAATTTCCACTTGGTGCTTTTGACGATTTATGCGACGGTTTGTGGCTTGGCTTACAGGCAGCTCAAAAAGCTGGTAGTGGTAAAATTACAATGAGCACAGTAAAAAGGACTGCACGAAGTGTGGCAAATAAGGTAATTGGTAGAGTGAGATAGTGCCTATAGTTTAGTATTACCCCCCCCCCCACAAAATTATATTAAATCTATGAAAAAATATGGATTTCCCTATAAAGGCAGCAAAAACAAACTTGCTGAAAAAATTGTAAAATTGTTTCCTGATGCAGAAAACTTTTACGACTTGTTTTGTGGCGGGTGTGCTATAACACACAGAGCTTTGATTGAAAACAGGTGGAAAAATTATGTCATTAATGACATTGATTCAAGATGCCCTAAACTGTTTATAGACGCCATAAATGGCAAGTTCAAAAATGAAACAAGGTGGATAAGCCGTGAAGATTTTTACAAACTGAAAGATGATGACGGTTATGTGGCATTTTGTTGGAGTTTTGGGAATAATACTAAAAATTATATGTATTCAAAAGAAATTGAACCGTATAAAAAAGCATTGCACTATGCAATTGTTTTTGGTGATTATTCTTTAGGAAAAGAGTTGGGCTTTGATTTTTCAGTAGTTGATACAATTCAAGACGTTCAAGAAAGAAGATTATTTTTACAAAAGTATTTGAAAAATAATAACATTGGTAAAGATTCGCCGCTGAAAGGAAGCATAAAAAAATCCTCTATTTTACAAAATCTAAGCAGATTGCAAAGCCTAGAAAGCCTAGAAAGACTAGAAAGACTAGAAAGACTAGAAAGACTAGAAAGACTTTGTAAGTCTTATGACGAAATTGAAATAAAACCAAATTCAATAATCTATTGCGACATTCCGTACAAAAATACGGATAACTATAGCAACATTGATTTTGACCACGAGGCATTTTACGAATGGTGTAAAAAGCAGACAGAACTATGTTTTATTTCTAGTTATGATATGCCTGAAGATTTTATTCCAATTGCAGAATTCAATCATCGTTGTACTTTATCCTGCAAAAACCAAGCAACTATTGAAAAAGTCTTTATTCCAAAACATCAGCTAGAATTGTACAAAACTCGTCTTTCTGCCTGTATTTAGTTCTTTTCTTTTTCTTTGCCATATAATTAAAATTATGGCAAAGAAACCAACTTTAAAACAAATGACTACTCCACTCATAACTGATTCGGTTTTGAACTTTTTATCTTATATGCCAAATCCTGATGATGTGGCACATGGTAGTGCTGCAAGTTATGAAACTTATCGCAATATGCGTAAAGACCCACGCATAAAATCACTTTTGGGAAAATTAAAATCTGCTGCATTGAACTTTCCTATGTTCATAAACCAAGACGATTCAGACGACAAAGTTTTTGAGTTTGTAAAAGATTTGAAAATCTTTAAAAATATGCTCAAAAAAAATCACAGAATGCTCGTGGCTTTGGATTATGGATTTTCTGTCTCAGAGCTTATTTGGAAAATCGAAGATGGCAAATTCATTCCTAGTAATTTTATCACTCGCAAGCCTGAGCGATTTCATTTTAATAATAACTGGGAATTGTTTTTGTCTGATTTAGGACAAAATATCAAACTTGACCAAGATTATAAGTGGCTAATTTTACAACACGAACCCGATGACGAAAACCCTTACGGAACTTCTGTATTGCGTTGCTGTTATTGGCCTTATCTTTTTAAACAAGCAGGTTATGATTTTTGGCTGCAAGCAACAGAAAAGTTTTCTGTTACTTCTTTAGTTGGTTTGTTCACTGCCGACGGCGGCGACGATGCAAAACTTAAACAAACTGCTTTTGAAATTGCAGAAATGCTTATGAACGTATCCAACGGTTCAACTGGCGCTTTGGCTAATGTAAACGATGTAAAAGAAATTTCAATGAGCGGTGATTTGGCTCATTTTAAAGAATTGGTGGAAGCTTGTGATTTGCAAATATCTTATGGACTAACAGGACAATCAATTGCAACTAGTGCCACAAATGGCGGAAGTTTGGCTTTAGGTGAAGTTCAATCTGATTTACTTTATGAAGATTGTAAAGCTATTGCGTTGGAACTTCAAAAAGTTTTGCAAAAAATTATTGATTGGACTGTAGAATTAAACTTTGGACCAGGCGTTCCTGCTCCACAGATTCAGTTTGACGTGGACAGAAAAGCAAGTTTTGAACAAGTTATGCAAGCAATTGACAGAAAAATCCCTATTTCAAAATCGGCTTTATATTCTCAATATGCATTGCCAGAGCCTATTGATGAAGACGACGCTTTTATTCGCGAAGATTCTGGAATGATGTTGTCGGACTCTGACCAGAAAAAAAAAAGTTATCAATTCTACTAAGTGATTCATCCTATCTTAGAAAAGAAAAAGAGCACATCGCAGAGCTTGAAAATCTTTGCGATGTTGCTCAAAACGCAATTAAACCATATCTTAAAGACATTTTAATTCGCTATTTAAACACCGTAAAAAGCGGTAATAAATCGGCATTAAATAAGCAATTTATTATTGATGATGATGCAGATTTTGTGCATAGCGTTGAAAAGTTGGTACTTTCTTCTTATTTGCTGGGAATGATTCACGCTGAGGAAGAGCGCCCCGGAAAAGAAATTAACGCAGCTGATGATGCAATTCCACCAATTAAGTTTGAAGAAGCTGTGGAGTTTTTGAAAGCAAAAATACCAATCACAAAAGCTGAATGGAAAAGCGTTGAGCCAAAGGCGCGTTTTAGAGCCTTCACTGTTGCAAAATTGGGAAGTGCAACTTTAATTGATACTGTAAAACAGCAACTTTTAGGCGTGTTGGAAGATGGCAAAGGATATGCGGAGTTTTGGAACAGAATCAAACAAACCGTAGAAAATGATGTTTCAAAAATCAAACCTGGCTATTGGGAAACTGTCTTTAGAACTAATACGCAATCAGCTTATGTTGCAGGGAAATTGCAACAATTTGAAAACTCCGGTGTTGCAGCTTATCAGCTTATGGTGATTGAAGATGTGCGAACTTCACAGATTTGTCGCAATTTATTAAATAAAAATTCTGGGTATGGAATTATTTTGCCAGTTGAACATCCTTTCTGGCAAAAGTACGGTTTTCCGCCTTATCATTTTAATTGCCGTTCTTCAATTCGTGGGGTATGGCCGAGCCAAGTGGGAAAGATTGGAAATGTTGTTACTAATCCGGGACTGAAATCTTTTCAATTAAGAGATTTTAAGCCACAGGGTGATTTTGGTGGGAATCCGTTGGTAAAAGGCTCTTGGTGGGAATTGACTGCGGGGCAGATGGAACAAGCGAAGGAATTGGGAATTGTTGATGTTTTATTGAAACTTTTTTCACTTATAAAAGATTGATTTTTAATGCAAAGCCCCGAACTTTTCGGGGCTTTTTTTATGCCTATAATTTAGTAAAAAAAAATTTTCCTTATTATTTTATTCCTTATGGATATAAAAGGCACGGTTCATTGTTTTTTTGAACAATCAGGAACATTCAAAAATGAATTTAAAAAATTAGGCTTTAGAGCTTTTGATTATGATATTCAAAATAATTTTTCTGAAACTGATTATGTTATTGATCTTTTTGAAGAAATTCAAAAAGCATTTGAGGGGGGGGGCAAGTCTATTTGACTCAATAAACAAAGACGACTTAATAATTGCCTTTTTTCCTTGTATTTATTTTTCGTCAATACAAATGACCTATTATCAACTTACCTGTATTAACAATCGGCATAAAGCAAAATCTGAACAAATAAAAGATGCTATAAATCGACTAAAAAACAGAACCAGGTTTCATGAACTTTTGTACAAATTATTATACATCGCCGAAACAAAGAGTTTGCGTTTGATTATCGAAAACCCAGCGACAAAACCATCTTATCTTATTGGAACACAAAACTTCCCAAATCCAACAATTATTGACACGAACAGAATGGAACGTGGCGATTTTTTCAAAAAACCTACTGCTTACTGGTTTTGGAATTGTGTTCCAACCGAAGGATTTACACATCAAAACGACAAAGTCCAAAAAATAATAAAAAAATGTCGTTCTGGGAAAAAGGCTGGCATCTGTTCTGAAGAACGCAGTTTAATTAGTTCTGACTATGCAAGAAATTTTATTTGCGATTTTATACTTGGAAAAGTTCAATAACTTATGCCTGTATTTTAGTTTATCTTTTCTTTTCGTTTTATTATTTAACCATAACATTAACAAACAGAGTAATGCGGTTTTCCCCTTGTTCCGGATTACTTTGGTAATTCAATTGGCCATGGAAGATGCAAGGGGTTCTTTCGTGGCCATTTTTTTTTGGAGGAAATTATGGAATCAATAGTTGGTTTAGCCACTTTTCAATTTGATGATGAGTCAAAAAACAACCTTATTAAGTTTTTAAAATCAAAAGATTTTGAAAATCTTTCTATCAAGGAAAAAAAAGAATTTTTGATTGAGCTAAAAAAATCTAGTTATCTTTTAAAAAATCTTTACACCTTGTTTGCTTTAAGTTATGAACGATTGCTAGAAAAGGATGACTCAACTTTTTCTAACTTAGACACATTGATGTCAGTTTTTATAGCAGAATTTAATAATATTCAAATGGAAGAACTTGATAACCTTTTAGAGAACTCAAAAAAATGCAAAAAAACAACTGCCACAGAATTAGAGTCATATTTTGCAGAACAATTTAAAAACATTCAAACTGAAGAATTTGAAAAAATGATAAGTAAAAGAAAATAAAAAGTGTAGCCATGGATAATGAATTAATGGAGTTAGAACATGAAACGTTGTAAAATCTGCGGGGCTGTTTTTTCTCCAAGTCATGCCAATCAAAAATACTGCTCAAAAAACTGTGCAAGACTTGGAAAAAATGAATTGCAAAAAAATTGGGTAAAAAAAAACATTTCTAAAAAGGAAATTAAAAAAGTTTGTACTGTTTGTGGAGCAGTTTTTTTATTAACGCGTTCCGCTCAAACAATATGTTCCAAAGAATGCGTAAAAAAAAAGAAAGCGTTAACAGTAAAGCGGTATTACATAAACAATAAAACAACACTTTTGAAAAAAAGTGCTGAATACAGAGAAAAACAAAGAAGCAAAAGACAAGGTGGTAAACAATGTATCCTTTGTGGTGCAGAAACACGAAGTTTTGTTTGCAGGGGGTCGGAATGCCAAAAAATTTATCATCAAGTCTATTCTTGGACTAGAAATCGAATGAAATATGATATTAGAGCAAGTGGGAAAAAATATATAAATCCACCAGAGAAAATACAAGCTATAAAAGAAAAGTATCAAAACGGTGTTACCGTTGAAACAATAAAAGCAATGTTGGAGTAAAATAAAAATGAAATACACAATCTATGATGTAAGAGATGGTTTACTTGGTGATGATAAAACTGTTGAAGCAAAATCACCAATAGAGGCAGTTAGAAAGTTCTATAACAATGTAAAGCGTGTTAAAAACGGTGGTGATATTGTGGTAAACAGTAGTTATTGTTATGTAGGAGATAGAAAAAAAAATGACAACGAAAAAAGAGTATGAAGAAAAAAAGAAATACTTTGATTCAGAAATAGAAAAATTGAGCGATTATCTCAAAGTAGAAATTACAGAAAGAACAGACGCAATGGGTGAAGTGACGATGTGTTTTTGGTTATGCAAAAGGAAAAATGGAAGAAGAATAATGTGCGTTTTTGACTTAACGGAACTGGAAACAATCAGAATCGTTCTTGAAGAATTGGATAAGGTGGAGTAAACGGAGTTTCCAAATATTCAGATGAACAAATAAAAATCATCAAAAAAATATGTGGAGTGTTAAAAGAGAATAGATGATTTTACAAGAAGTTTTAGATATTTTGCAAACAGCTGCAAATGCTGGTTTTGCGCAGACAGAAGTTCTACTCAGTGTTAATAATAAAACAAATGAAAAAATAAAAAGTGTTGATTTAATCATTAATGCTAACGCAAATAAAATTGTTTTTTCTAATGGTGAAACACTAATTAAAAAAAAAGATACTTTATCTTTGAATTTTGAAACAAAAAAGGAGGAAAAATAACAGTGTTTACATGTCATATTTGTAATAAAAGAATAAAAAGAGCTTATTATTGCATTGATGAATCTGTAGGAGATAATCCTGAATTTTATGGTTTAAAAGGCCCAGCATATTTTTGTTCAAAAAAATGTTTTTCCACTTTTAAAAGACGTTTTGCTGCAAAAAAAAGAAAAGAAATGCGAGAAAGCGTTATTAATTCAGAGGAGCAATTTCCTTCGGAAATAAACGAAAGTTTTAACAAAATATATGCTATTTTAACAAAATCTGAAAAAATCCGCCTTACAATTATAGGTATATTTTTTACTTCATCAATAATGAAAGGCACAACAATTAAAGATTTTTTTAATCATATGCATCCAAAAAATCAGTCGTTGACTGATGTAACAAAAAAGGAGGAAAACGCTTAAAATCCATGTAAACATGGTTGCATCAGCGAGATGTGTTTGGTGCGTAATTAAGAAAACGTGGCAATGTGCAAGTAGATTATCCAATACGATTTTAACGCGTATTGGTAAGCGTGAAATACATAGCAAGTTGTAGTTTTGGCAAGGATAGTTTGGCTTTAATTTTAAAATTATTAGAATTAAACTATCCTTTGGATGAGGTGATTTTTTATGATTCTGGTGTTGAATTTCAAGCAATTTATAATAACAAAAACAAGTTAAAAACAATTCTTGAATCAAAAAACATTACATTTACAGAATTAAAACCTACCTATAATTTTATTTATTTAATGACTGAAAAACCTGTTAATAAAAGGGATTTTTCAGTCCAAAATGCATATAAATGGTGTGGTGGCAGATGCCGCTGGGGCACAACTTATAAGCTGCAATCAATAAAAAATCACTACAAAAAATATAACGATTTCGTAGTGGAATATGTAGGAATTGCAGCAGATGAACAAGGACGGCTTCTGCGAGAAATACGAAAGATTTGTTCCAATAAATTAAAACTGTACCCTTTAGCAGAATGGCAAATGACAGAAAAAAATTGCTTAGATTATTGCTACAAAATTATTGGGAAAAATTAAGAGAATTACAGAAAAAAATCGACATTCCATTTCGGAATAAATCAACAATTTTTGAGCTCGAAAATCAGTTTAAAAATCAGTCGTTGACTGATAAAAACTCTCGTTGAGAGTTATAAATCAAAGCGGATTTCCGGCGAGAACAGGGAAGAATTTAGACAAGTTTTTCAAAGATAAAAGGTGTTTTAAATTGCTTTTTTTTGATTCTGCAAGTGGATAAATCGGTCAAAAAACGCTATTTTTTACAACTTTTTTTATTTTTTAAATGGGTTAAAAATAGTATTAAAAGACCTTTTATTTGATTATTTTTTATTGTTTTTTTTATGAAAAAAATGTATTTTTTTATGGGTAAACGGAAAAGGTAACACTTTTTAAATAAAAATGCATTTTTTAGGTAAAAAAATAGCAAATTTTGGGATTTTTCAAAAAATAAATTCTAAACGCTTTTTTAACAGAATTTTAAAAATAATCAACTTTCTTCTATATATAACATTCAAATATGAGTCCAAAACGCAAATCGCTCTATTCCCATTCTTAATTAAATATTACACTCTTACACCGCTTTTTTCCATTGCTGCA
>ERZ1032022.96-NODE-96-length-21401-cov-22.202942_pt1 | contig 21401 bp, 18 predicted proteins | sample MGYA00516699_ERZ1032022 | MGnify/ENA primary metagenome ERZ1032022 (study PRJEB33719, sample SAMN04261294) | wastewater metagenome | biome: rural village; feature: human; material: feces | host: Homo sapiens | place: El Salvador | collected 2013-01-07 ... | reverse complement strand
CCCAGGGTCTGGCGTACAAGATGATCGCCCAGTGGAACGAGGAACTGAAGGCCAAAGGCTACACGACCGTAGGAGGCAGGGTAAGCAGGAGGTACTATCAGGAGAAAATCTACGGGGCAGGGGAGGAGTGATAGGATGCCAGCCTACAAGGACAGCAAACAGGGCACATGGTACGCTTCCTTCTACTTTGAGAACTGGCAAGGTGTGAAGCAGAAGAAGCTGAAACGGGGGTTTGTCACCAAGAAGGATGCTCTGGCGTGGGAGCGGGAGTTCCTTCTTCAGCAGGCAGCAGACCTGACCATGACCCTTGAAGCGTTCGTGGAAATTTATATCACGGACAAGAAAAAGCGACTCCGGGAAAACACCTGGTCTACCAAAGAGCACATCATCCGGACGAAAATCTTACCGTATTTTAAGGAAAAACGGCTCAGTGAGATCAAGCCACGGGATGTAATCGCATGGCAGAACGAGATGTTGAACTACCGGGACAAGAACGGCAAGGCCTACTCGCCGACCTATCTCAAGACGTTGCATGGACAACTCAGTGCCATCTTAAACCATGCAGTCCGGTTCTACGGGTTGAAATCAAACGCAGCGGCCACAGCTGGGTGCATGGGGTCGGAAAAGCACAAGGAAATGCTTTTCTGGACAAAAGAAGAGTACCTCAAATTCGCAGAAGTCATGATGGACAAGCCGCAATCCTATTACGCTTTTGAGGTCCTCTACTGGTGTGGCATCCGGGAGGGCGAACTGCTGGCTCTGACCCCGGCAGACTTCGACTTGGACAAGGGGCTGCTCTCCATCACCAAATCCTATCAAAGGCTGAAAGGCCGGGATGTGATCACTGACCCGAAAACACCCAAGAGCGTCCGGGTCATCCAGATGCCGCAATTTCTGACGGACGAGATCAGAGACTATCTGAAATCCCTCTACAAAGTCCAGCCAGACCAGCGGATCTTTGAGGTGACCAAGAGCTACCTGCACCACGAGATGGACAGGGGAGCCAAGGAGGCCGGGGTGAAGCGGATACGAATCCACGACCTGCGGCACTCCCATGTATCACTGTTGATCGAGATGGGCTTCTCGGCTCTGGCAATTGCAGACCGGGTGGGGCATGAGAGCGTGGACATCACCTATAAGTACGCCCACCTTTTCCCCTCAAAGCAGCAGGAGATGGCGCAGAAGCTGGACATGGAGCGAAGGGAGGGATGAAGATGGAACGAGTACTCGACCAGCAAGGCCGCTGGCGGAACAAGGTGGTGGCCTTCCGAATGTCCCCGGAAGAGGACGAGGTTCTGGAAGCCAAAGTAAAGCTCTCCGGGTTGACCAAACAGGAGTATATCATCCGCCGCCTGACTGACCGGGAGATCACCGTGGTAGGCAACCCAAGGGTCTACAAAGCCCTACGAGGCCAGATGGAGCTGATCTATCAGGAATTGCAGCGGCTGGCCGTGGATGAAGAGGTTCCGCCGGACTTGCTGGAGACCCTGCAAATGGTAAGTCTGACGTTGAACGGACTTAAGGAGGAATGCGAATGACGGACAATAGAAAAACGACCGTACCGGGTGCATCTGTTGGCGCAGATGCGGTACAGTCGTCTGATAAAATTACCACCAATATTATAACAAATTCGGACAAGCAAATCAATCTGCAAGCCGCGAAAAAGTCAAACAATTTCGGGCTGAACACGGTATCAATGACCGAACTGTACGACACGGTATATCCACCCCGGAAACCTATTGTGAACGACCTGCTGTACAGCGGCACGTACCTTTTCGTAGGTGCGCCCAAGGTGGGCAAGTCCTTCTTCATGGGGCAGCTCGCTTACCATGTGGCGATGGGGCTTCCGTTGTGGGAGTACGAGGTGCATCAAGGCACCGTCCTCTATCTGGCGTTGGAGGATGATTACGCCCGGCTGCAGCGGCGGCTCTCCCGGATGTTCGGGGTAGAGGAGACCAGCAATCTCTACTTCGCAACGCAAGCTAAGTCCGTGAGCGATGGACTTGACCAGCAGTTGGAAGGATTCATCCGGGAGCACCCGGATGTACGGCTCATCATCATCGACACCCTGCAGAAGGTGCGGGAGATCGGCGGTGACCGATACAGCTACGCCAGCGACTACGAGATCGTGACCAAACTGAAAACTTTCAGCGACAGGTACGGCATCTGCCTGCTGGTGGTTCATCACACCCGGAAGATGGAAGCCGAGGACAGCTTTGATATGATCTCCGGCACCAACGGTCTGTTGGGTGCAGCGGATGGCGCATTCATCATGCAGAAGAAGCGGCGCACGGACAACACCGGCCTGCTGGACATTGTGGGACGTGACCAGCCGGATCAGGAGTTGACGTTGGAGTTCAACCGGGAACGCTGCGTGTGGGAATTCCAAGGAGCCGAAACGGAACTCTGGAAACTGCCGCCCGACCCGCTTCTGGAAGCGGTGGCAAAGGTGCTCACCCCGGAACAGCCGGAGTGGAGTGGTACGCCCACGGAACTGCTGGAACGGCTGTCGGGTGTGAGCATACAGGCAAACATCCTGACCCGGAAGCTGAATGTGAGTGCCGACAGGCTCTACAACGACTATGGAATTCGGTACGAAAGCAGGCGCACCCATGAGGGCAGGGTGGTCAAATTGACGCTGGAAAATTCTGGGGCGTGACGATTCGTGACGGTTGTGACGGTATTTTTGCTACTATGTAAAATACCGTCACAATCGACACAACCGACACGGGATGGTGATAACGATGAAAAATGTGCAGATTTCGCAGGAACTTTTCGTCGCCTTGCTGCATTATCATTTGAGCGGCGAAAATGAGTACGAAGAGATTATTGAACAGGGCTTGGAGCAAAAACTGGATGCGATGCTGCGGCATGAGCTGTATGCCCAGTACAAGACAGCACCCACCGAGGAACAGCGGGAGCAGGCTCGGCAGGAGTATCTGGACAGACGAGGCGTACCAGAAAGCTTCCGCTGGTGAGTCCCTCTATTGGCAAAGTACAGGAGCGTGTCACGCTCCTGTGAATGCAATCACGCAGGAAGGTGGTGTTGGACCGGGCAGCGGCGAGGTACAGCGAAACCCCGTCCGCAGACGGAAGCCCCCGGCAGGGCGCAAAGGCATCTTTTGATGGACGGAACGTCTGTCAAAAGTGCTTTTGCGTTACTTTCGACGAAAGTAACAAAGCCTTTGCCGTGTCCGGCACCAGTTACTTCCACAGAGAAAGGACGTGCGATTGAAAAGAACCATTTCCGCAATGCGGGGTCCCGGCTCCCTCAACCATAACCGGAGAAGTTTCACCGCTGAAAACGTAGACCCGGAGCGCAGCAGCCTGAACGTTGTGTACCGGGATGAACCGATTCAGAAGGTGTACCACGAACTGTTTGACGAGGCAGTGAACCGCTACAACGCCAAGCAGAAGCGCAAGGACCGCTGTATCAACGACTACTATGAGCACCTGCGGACAGGCAAGCAGGAAAAGCTCTTCCATGAGTTGATCGTCCAGATCGGCAACAAAGATGATATGGGTGTCCTGACCGAGAACGGCGCACTGGCAAAGGAACTGCTGGACGAGTATATGCAGGGCTTCCAAGAACGTAACCCGACCCTGCGGGTGTTCGGAGCGTTCCTCCACATGGACGAAGCCACGCCCCATCTGCACATCGATTTCGTGCCGTATGTGTCCGGCTGGAAAGGCAAAGGACTGGACACTAAGGTCTCCCTGAAGCAGGCTCTGAAGGCCTTGGGCTTTGCAGGCGGCTCCAAGCGGGAATCCGAGCTGAACCAGTGGATCAACGCCGAGAAAGAGCAGCTTGCTGCCGTGATGGAGCGGCACGGCAGCGAGTGGGAACAGAAAGGCACCCACGAAGAGCACCTGTCTGTGCTGGACTTCAAAAAGCAGGAGCGCAGTAAAGAGGTGGCGGCTCTGGAAGCTGCCAAGCAGGAGTGCCAGACCGACCTGACCGAGATGCAGGAACAGCTGGAAACAGCGCAGACAGCCGTAGAAGCCGCTGAACAGCGGGTACAGAAAGCAGAGCTGACCTACCAGAAGCAGAGCCAGGAACTGAACAAGCTGGCTCCCATCATGGAAGGTTTGGAAAACCTGTCAGCGCAGTACTCCCAGCGGCCAGAAGAATGGGTGCCAGAAGCAGCCACGTTTGAAACCGCCAAGAGTTATCGGGAGAAGAAGGCCATGCCGCTGATCCAGAAGCTGGTGAAGGTACTCTTTGCCCTCCATCGGAAGTACTGGGAGGTCAAGGATGAGCGGGATAAGTATCTGCACTTCTATCAGGACGAGAAGAAAGCTACCCATCATCTAAGCCAGCGACTGAAAGAGGTGGAGGCTGAAAACTCTCAGCTCTATGCGATGAAACGTGATTTCAGGCGAGTGTGGAACTATTTCGGTACCGAGAAGATGCAGCAGGTCATTGGGATTATGAGGGAGCAGGAGCAGACCGCAGATAAGAGCCAGAAGAAGAGCAGACAGAACAGCGTAGAACTGTAAGCATAGTAGACCCCCGCCAGCGGATGTTGGCGGGGGTCTGTACATATAAGGGCAACTCTTCGGAAAATCCGAAAAGTTCGGGGCAGTTGTTAAGTATTGCTTAATAACTTAGACGGGAATGGCAACTATCCGGGATTTCCGGATGGTTCGAATTTGGCGATGGGAATCATTAAGAAAAACTTAATGGTTGGAGCTTTTGAACAGGAAAGATTGAAAGAAAAAAGCATATTTGGTATAATCAGAAAAAATGATGGGAGATGGACTGCGGCATGAAAATTGAAGAAGGTCGAATTATAAATGACTTTATCGAACCGAATAAGTGCCAATATGCAATTCCTGTTTACCAACGCAACTATGAATGGTCAGCTGAACAGTGTAGGAAACTGTTTGTCGATGTAGTAACTGCGCATAAAAGAGATCGTAGACATTTTTGCGGATCGGTTGTATATGCGCCTTTGAAGAGCGAAAAGAAAATCAACTACTATGTTGTTATTGATGGTCAGCAGCGACTGACAACAATTTATATTCTGATAAAAGCACTGATAGATAAAGCTGTTACAGATGAGGAAAAGAAATCGTTGGCGGAAGTTCTATTCAATGTTGACAAATTCAAAAGATACAATATTGATGATTCTAGCAAACTAAAGCTAAAGCCAATAAAAAGCGATAATAATCAACTCATGCTGTTGATGGAAGATCATGCTGAACAGATGGATAGGACGAGTGGCATTTATCGGAACTATGAGCTGTTTTGCGATTTGATTCAGGAATTTTTAAATGATAACCCGGACATGGGGGTTGGCAATATCTACGATGGTCTTGAACATTTGACCTGCGCAGAGATTAAGCTGGATGATGATGACGATAATGCACAGGAAATTTTTGAACGAATCAATTCTACAGGCGTTCCGCTAAGTTTGTCGGATAAAATCCGAAACTTTGTTTTGATGACAGATACAGACCAAGATCGTTTATATGAGGATTACTGGCTGAAAGCAGAGCAGATGCTGTCCAAAGATCAGTTGGAGGGATTCTTCCTTGACTATCTGAATTTCAAAATGGATGGATTTGCTAAGGAGAGTACGGCCTACGATGAGTTTAAGGCTCTCTATGCACGTGGGCAGTATACCAATGAATCTATGCTGGAAGAGATTTACCACTATATCCAGCAATATCATGCTTTCTATTATGGCGATGAAAAACGGTTCAGCAGTACAGTAAACCATTTGCTGAGAAGTTTGCAGACCCTGAAACAGACTACGGTGTATCTGTTCCTGTTCAGTGTGTTTGATGACTTCGATGCTGGTGTAATCGATGATGAAACACTCTGCAAAGTTCTTCGGTTGCTCTTGAATTACAGTATCCGCCGCTTGATTTGCGAAGTAGGTTCAAACTCGCTGCGTGGCTTGTATAAGACCCTTTACGGACGGGTGTTCAATCGCCCGGAAAATAAGAACAACTACTATGATTCCATCGTGTCTTTCCTACTTCAGCTGACATCTAAGGATGTGATGCCCAGCGATGCAGAGTTCGTGGCAGCACTGAAAGAACGTAATCTTTATCGGAAGAACGCGCTGTGTAAGTATTTGCTTGTGGCAATCGAAAATCAGGGTAAAGAGCAAATCAAGACAGATGCTTTGACCATCGAGCATATCATGCCGCAGAACAAGAATCTATCGACTGCATGGCAGAGAATGCTCGGTACGGATTGGGAGTTAGTGCGAGAACGATATCTGCATACATTGGGTAATTTAACGCTGACAGGTTATAACAGTGAACTAGGTGATCTGCCGTTTGCAGAGAAACTTGATAAGCTTGCAGAGGAAAATACTCATGTTACCGTCCTTTATAGTGATGTAAAGAACAAAACAGAGTGGAATGCGCAGACAATGGAATCTCGTGCAGAGCGTCTATCTGAAGAGGTTTTGAAACTCTTTCCCATTGAGTTGCCAACAACAAAGATTGATTTTTCTGATCCGCGCTATCGGCTGTACACGGTGTCTGACCCACATAATGCGACCTATAAGTTCGTCAACTACTATGAGCTTCTAGGTGAAAGAGTCAGTGCTGATAGTTTTGCCTTTATGGTTCGTTCGGTGGCTGGTAAGCTGTACGACTTAAACAGTAGCATTATTGATCGTATGGCGCGAAATTTGGAAGTGTTTCCAGCGTGGCAAAATCCGGTATTTGCTTACGATAAGGACGCCATCCGAAATGCAGTAAAGCTGAAAAATGACAGCGATATTTACATCAGCACGGGATATTCTGCGTATGACTGCATCTGTTTTATCAAGGCACTTTTGAAGAAGTATGACCTTGATTTGGAAGAAGACTTTGTTTACAGTGCTCGGCCAAATAGCACAGCATTGGCTGGAATAAATTGGAAAAATATTGCACAGGAGTGGTGCGAAGAACGGGACAAGAGAGGTGAAATTGTATTTGATATAAAGAATTGCGAAGGCAGATATGTCCGTTTTACAACCCCATTCTTGAATAGCGTGATACCGACAAATGAAGACATACTAAGTCCATGGAAGACAAACAATTACTATTTCTATGAAATTACGAGCGATAAAAATGAGTTGTATGTACAACTTTATTTTTACTGTAAGGGCATTACCGACGAAATGCGAACGGCATTCCAGAAGTTGGCTAATCTAACCGATGGAGGAAAGTTGACACAGGGATACAGATTATTCTTCAAATCATCTGTATTTACTCAGGCAGAGAATAGTACGAAGTCGGAAATCAAGAATCACTTATATCGATGCTTAGAAGAAGTGCGTGCGTTTGAAATGACAATTCAAGATAAATGGGACTCCTAAAAGGCAGTTGCATCCTGAACGTAAATACGTTATAATACTCCCAGAGATCCCACTGGTTGCGTGATACTATCCTGATACTAAAAAATCAGCAAGCCGCATCTACCACAGCAATTTCATGGAAAAGTGAACATCCAAGGATAGATGAACTAAACAAATTTGTTTAGTTAGAATTCAAATTTACCGAGCTCGAGTAATCCCCAATAGCACCATCACCCCGGAGGTTTCGTTTTCACGGAACTCTCTGGGGTGTTTTTTATCCTCTGGCAAAAACAAACCGTAACACATTCAAAATATTTCTTGCTTCATCGCATTTGCAACACAAGTCCGAAGTCTTTTGAAAGCAGAATTTTACACAAAAAAGTCCAAACCTCTTTCTTCTCCGCTCGCAGGAGAGTATAATAGAATCCGTTGTTTGCAAAATAGGAAAGGGGAAGTATCAACTATGGAATCGAAGCAAAGGCTTTTGGAGCCGCAGCTCGTCCAAACGGGAAGGGCAGATCAGTTCAGCCGCAAGGTGTTCTGCGATGGAATGCGGGATGGTGTGCCCATTGCACTGGGTTACTTTGCGGTATCGTTTTCCCTGGGTATTGCGGCGCGCAAGGCAGGCTTTACGCCGTTTCAGGGATTTCTTGTCAGCCTGCTGAACAATGCTTCCGCAGGAGAATATGCCGCATTTGCGCTGATCATGGCAAACGCCACCTATTTTGAGGTGGCGGTCATTACCCTGATCGCCAATGCGCGGTATCTGTTAATGAGTTGTGCGCTGGCACAGCGCTTTGCACCGGACACGCCCTTCTGGCATCGGCTGCTCATCGGCTATGATGTCACGGACGAACTGTTCGGCATTACCATCGCCCGCCCGGGCAGCCTGAATCCGTACTATACCTATGGCGCTATCCTGCTGGCAGCGCCAGCGTGGGCTTCCGGTACGGCGCTGGGCATTATAGCGGGTAATCTGCTGCCGCTGCGGGTAGTCAGCGCCTTGAGCGTGGCACTGTACGGAATGTTTTTGGCCATCATCATCCCACCGGCCCGCAAAGACCGGATCGTTGCGGTGCTGGTCGTCATCAGCTTTGCACTGAGTTTTCTGTGCAGCTATCTGCCGGGCATCTCGGCACTCTCCGAGGGTACCCGCACCATTCTTTTAACGGTGGCGATCTCCGGCGCAGCAGCGGTGCTGTTCCCGGTCAAGCAGGAGGAAAACGAAGATGACACATAACAATTATATCTATATTGCAGTCATGGCACTGGTGTCCTACGCCATCCGCATCCTGCCGCTGACGCTGATCCGCAAGCCAATCAAAAACCGCTTTATCCAGTCGTTTTTGTACTATGTTCCCTATGTGACGCTGGCTGTGATGACCTTTCCGGCCATCATTCAAGCAACGCAGAGCCCGGCAGCGGGTGCTGTTGCACTGGTAGTTGGCATTGCCGCTGCATGGTTTGGCGCAAGCCTGTTTCAGGTGGCTGCGGGCTGCTGTGCAGTGGTGTTCGTACTGGAATTTTTTATCTGAGAACTCATAGCGGGAGAACAAAATGAAGAAGATCCTTGTAACCGGTGCCGGCGGCTTTGTGGGTTCCCGTGTGATGCAGCAATGGGCAGGGCGTTACGAGTTGTGCACCTTTCCCAAAGGCTTTTTGGCAACAGCAGGGGAGGACGCCGTGCGGCAGGCGGTTTTGCAGCAGCACCCGGATGTCATTCTGCACACCGCAGCTATTTCGGATACCGGCTACTGCGCCGATCACCCGGAGCAGGCTTACCACGCCAATGTGGAATTGCCGGTCTGGCTTGCCCGAGCATCAGCGCAGACTGGCGCAAAGCTGGTGGCCTTCAGTTCGGATCAGGTCTATGCCGGTGTGGAGCAGTCCGGTCCGCTGCCGGAAACAATTCCGTTAAAGCCTGCCAATGTGTATGGGCAGGGCAAGCTGGAAATGGAGCAACGGGTGCAGACACTCTGCCCGAGTGCCGTGTTGCTGCGCGCCACATGGATGTACGACCTGCCGGGCTACCGGCTGCCCATCCGGGGCAACCTGCCGCTGAATCTTTTGCGTGCGGCACAGCGGGGAGAATCCGTCCACTTTTCTGTCCGGGACTTCCGAGGCATCACCTACGTCCGGCAGGCGGTGGCACTGCTGGAAGCTGTTCTGACCCTGCCCGGCGGGGTCTATAACTTTGGCAGTGAAAACGCCGAAAACATGGTGCTGACTGCTCAGCAGTTTGCGAAGATACTCGGGATCACGGTCGATATTCAGGAAGCTGACTGGGCACGGAACCTTGCGATGGATTGCAGCAAGCTGCGGGCGCAAGGCATCGTATTTGACACCACGCAGGAAGGGTTGACGCGCTGTTTGCGGGATTATGGACTGCGCTGACCGCAGAAACAAAAATTTTTCCGTATCGCACAAAAAACAGAGAAAAGCACGAAAAAAGCAGGGGATTCTGTATGCTGCCAGCCGAATCAGGCTGGACAAATCATGCGGAAGCTCTGCTTTTTTGCTTGTCTGTCGGAGAAAAGTTCGCTTGTGGGATGTAGCAATTTTTTATACAAAAGTCATACTTATTTTACATCTTATCTGCATTTTGCTATAATACTTTCGCTTTTTTGCAAAGCATCCGAACCGCATAAACCTTTAAAACCTTGAGGAGAGTGGAATTTTTGAAGGAAGTCAAGCTTGAAGAAGCGGCTTATCAGTTTGAAGCCAAAATGTCCCTGCGGCAGGCGATCCCGCTGGGCTTGCAGCACGTCTGCGCCATGTTCGTGGGTAACCTGACCCCGCTGCTGATCATCACCAGCGCCTGCGGCATTGCAGGCGGTGAGTTTGCAGACCTGCAGGTCACCCTGCTGCAGAGCGCCATGTTCGTGGCAGGTATCGTCACGCTGGTGCAGCTGTTCACCATCGGACCCGTGGGCGGCGCAGTGCCTATCATCATGGGTACCAGTTCCGGCTTTATCGGCGTGTTCAACAGCGTTGTGGGCACGATGGGCGGTGGCGTGCTGGCCTATGGCGCGATTATGGGCGCATCCATCATCGGCGGTGTTTTTGAAAGCGTGCTGGGCTTTTTCCTGAAGCCGCTGCGCAAGTTCTTCCCGCCGGTGGTCACCGGCACGGTGGTGCTTTCCATCGGCCTTTCGCTGATTTCGGTAGGCATCAACTCCTTCGGTGGCGGCAACAAGGCCAAGGACTTCGGCTCTGTGGAGAACCTGCTGCTGGCACTGTTCGTGCTGGTGATCATCCTGTTCTTCAAGCACTGGACCACCGGCTTCCTCAGTTCTTCTGCCATCCTCATCGGCATTCTGGCCGGTTATGTGGCTGCTTTCGTTATGGGTCTGGTGCTGCCCACCACCGGCGTGACTGCTGATGGCGTAGAGTTCACCAAGGCATGGGTGCTCAACTGGGACAAGGTGGCGCAGGCCTCTTGGTTCGCAGTGCCCAAGCTGATGCCGGTCAAGGTGGTATTTGATGCCCGTGCGATCCTTCCGGTGCTGATCATGTTCATCGTTACTGCAGTGGAGACCGTGGGCGATATCTCCGGCGTGATGGAGGGCGGCATGAACCGCGAGCCCTCTGATAAGGAGTTGTCCGGCGGCATCATCTGCGATGGCCTCGGCTCTACCTTTGCCGCACTGTTCGGCGTGCTGCCCAACACCTCCTTCAGCCAGAACGTGGGTCTGGTGGCCATGACCAAGGTGGTCAATCGCATGGCACTGGCCTCCGGTGCTGTGTTCCTGATCCTTTGCGGCCTGATCCCCAAGCTGGGCGCGCTGATTTCCATCATGCCGCAGGCCGTTCTGGGCGGTGCTGCCGTTATGATGTTCTCTTCCATCGTGGTCAGCGGCATCCAGCTGATCACCAAGGAAAAGATGACCCCGCGTCACCTGACCATCGTGTCTGTGGCACTGGGCGTGGGCTATGGTATGGGCGCCAACAGCGGCATTCTGGCACAGGCTCCGCAGGCCTTCCAGCTGATCTGTGGCGAGTCCGGCATTGTTCCGGCTGCCTTTGTGGCGATCCTGCTGAACGTGCTGCTGCCCAAGAACGATATGGCAGAGTAAGAGGCCGTTTTTATAAGCATTGCACACCGCCCGGACGGCCTTTTTGCCGGGCAAGGGCTTCCAACTGCTGCAACACCTGCGGGGTGTCTGCATCCAGCAGTTCTGCACTGTCTGCAATGCAGACGGTGCGCACCTGCGCAGGATACTTTTTAAGCAGCACGTTGCCGCCTTTGTTTTCCGGCAGGGTGAGCAGTTCTGAAAAAAAGCTGCTTCCAAACAGAACGGGACTTCCAACAAGAGGTGCCGGGTCGTTTTCGGCCACGGCTCCCAGACGGAAGATCTCCCGTTCTGTTTCTTTTTGCCATTCTGCCGGGGAGGACTGCTCGCAGCAGAAGCGTTCTGTCATGGCTTCTACCGTCTCCCGGCGCAGCAGGGGCTGATCTCCGGGCAGAAACATACAACCGCTCAGTTCCGGCTGCTGCTCCAGCAGCGCCAAAAGCCCCAGCCGGACGGTATCGTTGCGGCCGGGCAGGCTGTGCAGCAGCACAGGAACGCCCTGCGCCCTGCACAGTGCCTGCACCTCCTCCGAGCGGGTCACCACGATGCGGGCAGCGATACAGGGTGTGGCGGTAGCGGCAAAGGCCCGGCAGAGCATGGGCTGGCCGCAAAAATCTGCCAGCAGCTTGTTTGCGCCAAAACGGCGGCTCAGCCCGGAGGCCATGATTACACAGCCGACCGTAAGCGACTTTTTCATACAAATACACCCCTTCAGCAGCATTTTATAATAGTATTATACCGAAAGCTGTGCTAAAATAAAAGCAGAGATATCGCAGCGATAGAAAAGAGAGGTACTGCACATGATGACGATCCGAGAATATAAGCGGGCAGAAAGTCTGGAGGAGGCGTGGCAGCTGAACCAGAAAAAACAGAACCGCATTTTGGGCGGCATGATCTGGCTGAAGATGGAAACCATCAATGTCGGCACCGCCATCGACCTTTCCGGTCTGGGACTGGATACCATTGAAGAGACCGAGGACAGCTTTTCCATCGGCGCTATGGTCACCTTGCGCCAGCTGGAGCAGCACCCGGGGCTTGCCGCCTATACCCATGGTGCTATGCGGGAGGCTGTGCGCCATATCGTGGGCGTACAGCTGCGCAATCTGGCTACCGTGGGCGGCAGCATCTACAGCCGGTTCGGCTTTTCGGATGTGCTGACCATGTTCCTTGCCATGGATTGTGATGTGGAACTATACAAAGGCGGCATTCTGCCTTTGCAGGAATATGCACAGCGCCCCTACGACCGGGACGTTCTGGTGAGGCTGATCGTAAAAAAGACACCGATGCAGCTTTATTATCAGTCGGTGCGCAACAGCCAGACCGATATCCCGGTGCTGACCTGTGCCGCTGCCCGGATGGAGACCGGTGATTACCGTATCGTCATTGGTGCGCGTCCGCTGCGTGCCGTGCGGTTCGAACTCCCGGCAGAGCCTGCCCTTGCGGCGGAACAGCTTGCCGCGCAGTTTGCCGAAAGCGTAAAGGCGCAGATCGTTACCGGCTCCAATATGCGCGGCAGCGCCGAATACCGTCAGCATCTGGCTGGCGTGCTGACAAAGCGCGCGGTGCTGGAACTGGAACAGCGTAAAATGCAGGAGGAAAAGTAAATGCAGATCACACTTACCTTGAACGGCGTCCGGGTATCCGAGGAGATCACCCCGGATATGCTTCTGATCGATTTTGTCCGCGCACACGGCTGCAAGAGCGTCAAGCGCGGCTGCGAGACTTCCAACTGCGGTCTGTGCACCGTTTTTATGGACGATAAGCCGGTGCTTTCCTGCTCCGTGCTGGCAGCCCGCGCCGATGGGCATAAGATCACCACGCTGGAGGGCTTGCAGGAGGAAGCCGCCGAGTTTGGTGCCTTTATCGCAGATCAGGGCGCAGAGCAGTGCGGCTTCTGCAACCCGGGCTTTATTATGAACGCGCTGGCGCTGTTCCGGGAGCAGCCGTACCCCACCGAAGAGCAGGTGAAGGAATACCTTGCCGGAAACCTGTGCCGCTGCTCCGGCTACGAGGGCCAGCTGCGCGGCATTATGAGTTTTCTGGCATGGAAAAAGCAGAAGGAGGGCGTACAGTGAAAACCGTCAACAAACCGTTCCGCAAAAAAGACGCGATGCAGCTGGTCACCGGCCAGCCTGTCTATATGGATGACATCATCCCGCAGGATTGTCTGATCGTCAAGCTGCTGCGCTCGCCCCATGCAAACGCCATCGTCCGCACTATCAATACCGCTGTTGCCAAAAAAGTGCCCGGCATCGAGGCTATTTTCACTTGGGAGGATGTGCCGCAGGATGCCCGCCGCTACACGCAGGCCGGCCAGACTTACCCGGAGGCCAGCCCCTACGACCGTCTGCTCATCGACCGCCATGTCCGCTTTGTGGGAGATGTGGTGGCTATCGTAGCCGGTAAAGATGAAAAGTGCGTGGACAAAGCGCTCAAGCTTATCAAGGTAGACTACGAGGTGCTGGAGGCCGTGCTGGATTTCCACACCGCCAAGGATAACCCCATCCTTGTGCACCCGGAGGACAACTGGGAAAGTCTTGCCCCCGTGGGTGCCGACAACAAGCGCAACCTCTGCGCTCACGATGCATGCGGCAACGGCGATATCGATGCCGTACTGGCCGGGTGCGATGTGGTCATTGACCATGTGTACCACACCAAGGCCTGCCAGCAGGCCATGATGGAGACCTTCCGCACCTATTGCTCTATTGATACTTATGGGCGGCTGAATGTGCTCAGTTCTACCCAGATCGTTTTCCACGCTCGCCGCAACATTGCCAATGCACTGCACATTCCCAAATCCATGGTGCGTGTCTCCAAGCCTCGCATCGGCGGCGGCTTTGGTGCAAAGCAAACTGCCGTCAGTGAGGTGTACCCGGCCTTTGTGACTTGGATGACCAAAAAGCCCTCCAAACTCATCTTCAGCCGTGTGGAAAGCCAGACGGCTTCTTCGCCGCGCCACGAGATGGAGATGCACGTCCGTCTGGGCGCTACCAAGGATGGCATTGTGAAGGGCATTGATCTCTACACGCTGTCCAACACCGGCGCTTACGGCGAGCATGGCCCCACTACCGTGGGTCTGTCCGGTCATAAGTCCATCCCGCTGTACGGCAAGGCCGAAGCCTTCCGCTTTGTCAGCGATGTGGTGTATACCAACCATATGTCTGCCGGTGCATACCGCGGCTACGGCGCTACACAGGGTCTGTTTGCGGTGGAATCTGCCGTAAACGAACTGGCACACAAGCTGAACATGGATCCCATTGAACTCCGTCTGAAGAACACCGTGCAGGAGGGCGATGTAATGCCCGCCTACTACGGCGCGGTAAATACCAGCTGCGCGCTTGACCGGTGCGTACTCAAGGTGCGCGAGATGATCGACTGGGAGCACAAGTACCCCGCCCGGGATATGGGCAACGGCAAGATCCGTGCCGTGGGCATGGGTATGGCCATGCAGGGCTCCGGCATCTCCGGCATGGACGTGGGCAGTGCCACCCTCAAGCTGAACGATGACGGTTTCTATACCCTGATGATCGGTGCTGCCGATATGGGCACGGGCTGTGACACCACGCTGGCGCAGATCGCCGCCGAGGTGCTGGACTGCCCGCTGGATAACATTACCGTCTTTGGCGCGGATACGGATTCTTCGCCCTACGATTCCGGCTCTTACGCTTCCAGCACCACCTATGTCACCGGCAAGGCCACTGAAAAGTGTGCCATGAAGCTGCGGGAGCAGATCTGTAAGCTGGGCGCGGAATTGTTGGAATGCCCGGCAGATGCCGTGGAGTTTGACGGCAAGGTCGTGTTTGAAAGCGCCGACCCCACCCGGCAAAAGACTCTGTCCGAGATTGCCTTTGCTTCTCAGTTCGGCCATAAGATCCCGCTGGAATTTACCGAGACCCACACCTCACCCTTGTCTCCGCCGCCGTATATGGTGGGTGCTGCCGAGGTAGAGGTGGATACCGAGACCGGCGAGGTGAAGGTGCTGGAGTTTGACGCCTGCGTGGACTGCGGTACGCCCATCAACCCCAATCTGACCCGCGTGCAGGCTGAGGGCGGCATTCTGCAGGGCATCGGCATGACCCTGACCGAAAACATCACCTACGACAGAAATGGCTACCCAGAAGAGAACTCTCTGTTCCAGTACAAGATCCCTGCCCGCAACGATATCGGGCATATCCATGTGGAGTTTGAGAACAGCTACGAGCCTAACGGCCCCTTTGGCGCAAAGTCCATCGGTGAGGTGGTCATCAATACGCCGCTGCCCGCCATCTCGGACGCCATCTATAACGCCATCGGCACCCGCTTCTACGAGTTACCCATCACCCCGGAGCAGATCGCTATGGCAGTTGCGGCTAAGCACTAAAGGCGGATGCTGAACGAAAAAGAGTTTCCGTTTCTGGCAGAGAAGGGGCATATCATTTCTCTGGTAGGCGGCGGGGGCAAAACGACCCTGTTGTATGCCATGGCAGCCCACTGTGCCCGCAAGGGCTGGCGGGTGCTTGTGACTACGACCACCCACATCCGGCAACCGGTAGCCTGCTATGCACCGGATGACGCAGCGCTTACAACTCTGTGGCAAGCGGGTCACTATGCCGTGGTTGGCACTCCGGCAGAAAACGGAAAGCTGACTTTGCCGCAGCCGAAGCTTTTGCGTCGGATGGCGCAGGCAGATGCGGTATTTATAGAGGCAGACGGTGCAAAGCACTGCCCCTGCAAGGTCCCGGCGGCGCACGAGCCGATGCTGCTGCCGCAAAGCGATATCGTTTTAGCAGTAGCAGGGCTTTCGGCGTTGGGCAAGCCCTTGCGGGAGGTCTGCTTCCGCTATGATACCATCCGTCCGCAGTTTTTAGCGGCTGCGCCGGATGCGCCGCTTACACCGTCTGTGCTGGCACAGCTGCTTGCAAGCACGCAGGGCGGCCGCAAGGCGGTGGGGGACCGGCAGTTTTACGCTGTGCTCAATCAGGTTGATACACCGGAATTGCAGCAACAGGGCATACAAATACAACAGCTTTTGCGTCAGCAGGGCATACCGTGTATGCTGACGCATTTCAAAGAGGAAGAACGTGCATGAGCAAGGAAGATAAGATCGTATTCTGTGCCGGGGGCGGCTGCACTGCAAAGCTTGGTGCCGGGGTGCTGAGCCGTATTCTTGAAAAGCTGCCCCGGGGCGAAAAAGACCCGGATCTTCTGGTCGGCTACGACAGCCGGGATGACGCCGCAGTTTACCGCATTACGGATGACATTGCGCTGGTGCAGACCGTAGACTTTTTCCCGCCGATGGTGGATGACCCATACACCTTTGGGCAGATCGCTGCCACAAACGCCCTGAGCGATGTCTACGCTATGGGCGGCGAGGTAAAGACCGCGCTGAATCTGGTCTGTTTCCCGGAGAATATGGATCTGAACATGCTGGGCGAGATTTTGCGCGGCGGTGCTGAAAAGGTGGCAGAAGCCGGCGGCAGCCTTGCAGGCGGGCATTCCATCGCGGACAGCGGGGTGAAATACGGTCTTTCTGTGACCGGCCTTGTTGACCCACACCATATGTACACGAACGACACTGGCATGCCCGGCGATAAGCTGGTATTGACCAAGGCTTTGGGTGTGGGGCTGCTGTGTACGGCAAACCGCGTGGGCGAAGCCGCCCCGGAGGAGATGGAAGCCGCCATCCGTTCCATGACCACCCTGAACAAAACAGCAGCAGAACTCAGTCGCAAATACCGTGTCCATGCCGCTACGGATGTGACCGGCTTCAGCTTTCTCGGCCATTTACACGAGATGATGGGCGGCAAGCTTTCCTGCATCATCCACGCAGATGCCGTGCCGGTGCTTCCGGGCGCAGAAAAAGCAGCGGATGCGTTTTTGTACACCGCCGCCGGGCAGCGTAACCGCAACCATACCGGACCGTTCGTCCGATTTGAAAACGTAAGCTTTGCTATGGAGGAGGTCTTGTTCGACCCGCAGACCTCCGGCGGGTTGCTGCTGGCGGTAGACCCGGCGGATGCAGAGGCTCTGGAGCAGGAACTGCGCACCGCAGGTCTGCCGGCAAACATCGTGGGAGAGATCCTGCCCAAGCGGGAAATTGAGATCACCGTAACAGACAAATGAGAGGAGTAATCAACATGGCTGAATTTATCAAAGTGGATGCACTGGGCGATGCCTGCCCGCTGCCTGTCGTCAAGGCAAAAAAGGCGATTTCCGAGCTGCAGGGCGCGGGACAGGTGGAGGTACTGGTGGACAACGAGATCGCCGTGCAGAATCTGACCAAGATGGCACAGCAAAAGGGCTATCAGTATAGCGCGGAAAAGCTGGAAGAGCGCAAATACCGTGTGCTGTTCACGCTGGGAGAAGCGACGGACGCCCCGGCAGAGCAAGACCCTGTCTGCGCACCGGATGCCCGCACCGATACGGTGGTGGCTATTTCCGCTGCCGTTATGGGCGATGGCAACGAGGAACTGGGCAAGACCCTGCTCAAGGCTTTTGTGTTTGCGCTGACCCAGCAGGATAAGCTGCCCAAGACTATTCTATTCTATAATGGCGGCGCGGCGCTGACCTGTGAAGGCTCTGCCATGCTGGAGGATCTCAAGGCGCTGGAAGCACAGGGTGTGGAGATCCTGACTTGCGGCACCTGCCTGAACTTTTACGGTCTTACCGAGAAACTGGCTGTGGGCAGTGTGACCAATATGTACACTATTGCCGAAAAGCTGACGCAGGCCGGGAACGTGGTAAAACCGTGATCTATCTGGACAACGCAGCCACCACCATGCATAAACCACCGCAGGTGGAACAGGCTATTCTGGAAGCACTGCGTACAGCTGGCAACCCCGGACGCGGCGCCCATGAGCCCACCCTTCACGCTGCACGGATCGTGCTGGACACCCGTCTGGCGCTGGCAGAACTTTTCCATGCGCCAGACCCCTCCTGTATTGTTTTTGCCGCCAATGCGACCATGGCGCTGAACACGGTACTGAACGGCGTGCTGCATCCGGGAGACCATGTCATCACAACGGTATGCGAGCATAACTCTGTTCTACGTCCGTTATACCGGCTGCGGGCGCAGGGAGTAGAGGTCTCCTTCACCGGAGTGGATACTGCTGCACGGCTGTGTTATGACCAGTGGGATGCGCTGCTGCGTCCCACGACCCGGGCATTGGTGGTGACAGGGGCTTCCAATGTGACCGGCAACGGTACCGACCTTACCCGCGCAGCGGACTTTGCGCACCGGCACGGTCTGCTGTTCATCGTGGATGCAGCCCAGACTGCCGGTGCGCAGCCCATTGATGTGCAGCAGCTGGGCATTGATGCTCTCTGCTTTACCGGGCACAAGGCTCTTCTGGGGCCGCAGGGCACCGGCGGAGCTTATGTGCGTCCCGGGTTACAAATTGCGCCGCTCCTTGTGGGCGGCAGCGGCGTGCACAGCTTTGACGAAACGCACCCCTTGCAGATGCCCACTGCACTGGAGGCCGGCACACTGAACGTGCACGGCCTTGCAGGGCTGAGTGCCGGGGTGCGCTGGCTGCTGGAGCATGGCGTAGAAAACCTTGCTGCCCGGGAAGCCGCCCTTGCCCGCCTGTTTTACGAGCAGGTGCGTACTGCGCCGGGCGTAACAGTATACGGTGATATGACCATGCAGCCCCGTGCGCCCATTGTGGCGCTGAACATCGGACAGGAGGATTCTGCCCGGGTGGCAGATATCTTGTGGGAGGACTACGGCATCTGCGTGCGTGCCGGGGCACATTGTGCTCCGCTGATGCACAAGGCCCTTGGCACGGCCGAGCAGGGCGTGGTACGGTTCAGCTTTTCTCATTTCAATACGGAGCAGGAGGTGCAGCAGGCGGCGCAGGCAGTTTGCGCACTTGCCCAGGAGTTTTCATGCGAATAAAACGAAGCTATATCGTGCTTTCCTTCCGCACCACCTTAGAGGCGATGGAGTGGGAAAAGCAATGCAATGCTCGGCAGGTACCCGGGCGGCTGATTCCGCTGCCGCGGGAGATCTCGGCGGGCTGCGGGCTTGCATGGCGTATGCTGCCGGAAGATTGGCAGCGTTGGCAGGCAGCACTGGATCAAACACAATTTGATAAGGTAACGCCTGTGGAGCAATAACAGAGGAAGAGGGACACTAATGAACAGACAAACGCTTGCAGATGTTCTGCAAGGCACAAACCAAACCGGCAGCTATACGCTGGCTACCGTGCTGGAAGGCGCAGAGGCAGGCAGTCAGCTGCTGTTACGGGACGGAGACGCCTTGTGGCAGACCCAGAGCGCCGGGCTTTTGCAGCGTCAGCTTGCCACTCTGCAGGCCTGTACCGCCACGGGCTTTCTTACGCTGGATGGGCAGCGAGTATTTGCCGAGCGCTTTGGTGCAGTGCCGCAGCTGGTAGTCTGCGGCGGCGGTCATGTGGCTGCTGCCGTTGTAAAACAGGCAAAGCTTCTTGATCTACCTGTGCTTGCTATAGATGACCGGGAGGAATTTGCCCAGCAGCTGCGCGCCGCCGGAGCGGATACCGTGTTTTGCGCCTCCTTTGCACAGGCGCTTCAGGATGTGCCCGGCGGGGCAGAGACCTACTTTACAGTGTTGACCCGCTCCCACGCCTTTGATTTGGATTGCCTTACCCAGATCCTGCAAAAGCCTGCGGCCTATGTGGGCATGATGGGCAGCCGTGGCCGTGCCGCATTGGTGCGCCGGCAGCTGTTGGAGGTCGGGTTGGATAGTCAGCGGATCGATGCACTCTGCGCACCCATTGGCCTTGCCATCGGCGCGCAGACCGCTGAGGAGATCGCGCTTTCCATTCTGGCGCAGATCGTGCAGGTCAAAAATGCCCGTCCCCAGACCGAGGGCTATCTCATCGCATTACTCGATGCGATGGTGCAGGCAGAAAAAGCCCATACCCCGGCGGTACTGGCTACTATTATTGCGCGTCACGGCTCCACCCCGCGGGATGTGGGCGCAAAAATGCTCATTCTGCCCGATGGCAGCACAGTTGGCAGTGTGGGCGGCGGCATTATGGAGCATTACACGGTACAGGCTGCTCAGAAGCTGTTGGCACAGGCTGCCCACACCCTGCAATGCCTACAGCTTTCGGCTGACGGCAAAAACGAGGACGCAGCCATTGCTGCCTGTGGCGGCTCTATGGAGGTGCTGTTGCAGACACTTTGTCCCGGGGAGGAAACGAAATGAAAAAGGATGCCTTGATCATCGTGCGCGGCGGCGGCGACCTTGCCACTGGAACCATCCACCGGTTGTGGAGCGCCGGGCTGCGGGTGCTGGTACTGGAAACGACACACCCCGCAGCCATCCGCCGTCAGGTAGCCCTGTGCGAGGCGGTATATGAAGGCGAAGCCACTGTCGAAGGACTGCGTGCCGTCCGCATTGAAACATTAGAGCAGGCGCAGTCCGTCTGGGCGCAGGGCGCTGTTCCGGTGCTCGTTGACCCGGAGGGAGCCTGTATTGCCCGGGCAAAGCCGGAGGTCGTAGTGGATGCCATTCTGGCCAAGCGCAACCTTGGCACCCGCCGGGATATGGCACCGCTGACTATTGCCCTCGGCCCTGGCTTTGTTGCCGGGGAGGACGTGGACGCCGTGGTGGAGACCAAGCGCGGCCACCGGCTTGGCCGAATCATCCGGGAGGGGAGCGCTATCCCCAATACCGGCATTCCCGGTGTCATTGGCGGGTACGGTGCAGAGCGGGTGATCCATGCACAAGCTGCCGGTGTTTTTATGAATGTGCGTAAAATCGGTGATCTTGTGGAGAGGGGCGAAGTTATTGCCACCATCCGCACCCCGGAGGGCGCAGAGATTCCGGTTACAACACAGATTCCCGGCATTCTGCGCGGATTGCTGCGCAGCGGCTACCCGGTCACGCCGGGCTTTAAGATCGCGGATATCGACCCCCGGAGGGAAGAACTTTCCAACTGCTTCCTGATCTCGGATAAATCTCGCTGCATTGCCGGTAGTGTATTGGAACTTGTCTGTGCACAGGTGTGGCAGTAAAGCCTATATAACAAAAATACCCCCTGCCGTTTTGCAAAAA
>ERZ1032022.92-NODE-92-length-21790-cov-30.774373_pt1 | contig 21790 bp, 19 predicted proteins | sample MGYA00516699_ERZ1032022 | MGnify/ENA primary metagenome ERZ1032022 (study PRJEB33719, sample SAMN04261294) | wastewater metagenome | biome: rural village; feature: human; material: feces | host: Homo sapiens | place: El Salvador | collected 2013-01-07 ... | reverse complement strand
AGATGTGAAAGAAAAAAAGAAGTCGGCAGTCAGCTGGATCCTGACGTGGGCCGGACAAAAAAGAATTGCCTATGTGTGGAGTGTGTTACTTGCAATAGGAAATGTGATTTTTAAGATTTTGCCGTATTTTATTATTGCAGATGTAGTAAAGCTGTTTTTAAATGGTGAAAAGGAGTTTGAAATATATCTTGCAAAAGCGGTTCTGATTGCATTATCGTTTATCATTGCAGAACTGCTTCATTCACTTTCGACAGCATTGTCACATAAAGCAACGTTTGCAGTACTTGCAAATATAAGAAAATTCTGCTGTGACAAGCTGGCGCGGGTACCTCTTGGCTATGTGAAAGACACACCTTCCGGTACATTTAAAAATATTATGGTGGAAAGAATCGACAGTATCGAGACAACACTGGCGCATATTGTCCCGGAATTCACGTCCAATCTGCTGGCACCGATTGTGATTTTGATTTATTTCTTCCTGACAGACTGGAGACTGGCACTCTGGTCATTGGTGCCGGTTATAGTGGGATTTCTTTCCTATTTTGGAATGATGCTGGATTATAAACCAAGCTTCGAGAGAACGGTTCAGACAACAAAAGATCTGAATGATGCGGCAGTGGAATATATTGACGGAATCGAAGTGATCAAGGCATTTGGAAAGACAGAAAGTTCTTATGCAAAATTTACAAAGGCGGCTATGGCTTATGCAGATTCCTTTATTTCCTGGATGAAACGGTGCTCGATCTTTCATGGACTGATGATGGTGGTCACACCTTATACGCTTCTTACGGTATTGCCGTTTGGGGCACATTATGTAGCCAATGGAACACTTGCGATTTCAGATTTTGTCATCTGCATTATTTTATCACTTGGAATCGTTGGACCGTTGATCACAGTGGGTTCCTATACAGATGATCTTGGCAAGATCGGAGTGATTGTTGGTGAAGTGGCAGGAATTCTGGAACAGCCGGAGCTTGAACGTCCAGAGAAAAGTAAAAGTGTTCCAAAAGATAACTCCGTTACTCTTGAAGATGTCAGATTTGGTTATCACGACAAAGAAATCCTGCACGGAGTAACTATGGAGCTGAAAGCAGGAACGGTAAATGCAATCGTAGGACCTTCCGGAAGCGGCAAGTCGACCATCGCAAAGCTGATTGCGTCCCTGTGGGATGTGGATTCCGGAAGCATCAAAATCGGTGGAGTTGATGTCAAAGAACTGGCATTTGCAGATTTTAATCGGAAAATTGCATATGTTGCACAGGACAATTATCTGTTTAATGAAACAGTCCGTGAAAATATCAGACAGGGAAATCCGGATGCTACAGATGAACAGATCATCGAGGTGACAAAGAAAAGTGGATGCTATGAATTTATCATGCAGTTGGAGAATGGATTTGATACGGTTGTAGGAGGTGCAGGAGGACATCTGTCAGGTGGCGAGAGGCAGCGTATCTCCATTGCAAGAGCAATGTTAAAGGATGCTCCGATCGTGATCCTTGATGAGGCAACTGCCTACACAGATCCGGAAAATGAGGCAATTCTGCAGAATTCTATCGCAAAACTGGTAGCAGGGAAGACCCTGATCGTAATAGCACACAGACTTTCTACTGTTAAGGACAGTGACCAGATCTTTGTTGTAAATGATGGAAATGTAACAGCACATGGCACACATGAGGAACTTCTGGTGTCATGCCCGCTTTATAAGGAAATGTGGAATGCCCATATTTCTGTAAAAGATACGGTGAAGGAGGGAGAATGATATGTTTGGGATTCTGGCAAAATTCTTTCGTTTTTCAGGCAGGGAAAATGGCAATAAATTTAAACTGTCGATAGTGATCGGACTCATAGAGGCTCTTGCCTCAGCAATGAAGATTCCGGCTATTATGTACATACTGATTGGTCTGCTGAGTGGGAAACCGACAGGAAAATATATTGGAGGCTCCGTTGCGATTATGGTTCTTGCAATTGTAGTCGACGTAATCTGCAAGAGATACTCTACAGTGCTTCAGACAGAGGGAGGATATAATGCAAGTGCTTTTATGAGAATCAAGATTGCAGAACATCTGCGATATCTGCCGATGGGGTATTTCAATTCCAATAGTATCGGGGAAATTTCTTCCATTACAACCAATACAATGGAAATACTTGGCGATGTGGCTGCGAGAGTGGTCATGCTGACCATGCAGGGAATTCTGGAAACATCAATGATCATTCTTATGCTGTTTATTTTTGACTGGAGAATCGGACTGATTGCCGCAGCAGGAGTACTTATTTTCTTTGGAGTCAATTCTGTGATGCAGAATGCGGGTAAAAAAGATTCAGAGCAAAAAGTGGTATGCGATACGGAGCTTGTAAACCAGATCATGGAGTATCTGCAGGGAATATCAGAAGTTAAATCATATAACTTGCTTGGGAAACAGGCGAAAAGATTAAATGATGCAAATGAAGCATGTGAAAAGATCAATACAAAGATGGAAATGCTGTTTGTGCCCTATCATTTTCTGCAAAGTGTGATAACCAAAATTACAGGTGCTGTGATCGTGGCTTGCAGTGCATATTTTTATATTAATGGAACTATGAGTGCGGTCTATGCGATCGGTATGACAATTTCAGCATTTATGCTTTATGCCAGTCTGGAATGTGCAGGAAATTATTCATCTCTTTTACATGTGGTAAGCGTATGTGTAGATAAAGCAAATGCAATATTGGAGCTGGATACCATGGATATCGACGGCAAAGAAATACAGCCGGAAAATTACGATATCAGACTTTCTAATGTTTCGTTTTCTTATGACAAACGGAAGATCATTGATGATATATCGCTCTCTATTCCGCAGAAAACGACGACAGCAATCGTTGGACCATCTGGTGGAGGAAAATCAACACTTTGCAATCTGATTGCCAGGTTTTGGGATGTGGATTCCGGGGAAGTGACACTTGGAGGTGTGAATGTAAAAGACTACAGCATGAACAGTCTGATGCGTAATTTTTCATTTGTATTTCAGTCTGTGTATTTGTTTGCAGATACCATTGAGAATAATATTAAATTCGGACGTCAGGATGCAAGCCATGAGGAAGTGGTGGAAGCGGCGAAGAAAGCATGTTGTCATGATTTCATCAGCAAACTTCCGAATGGATATGACACAGTGATCGGAGAAGGAGGAGCCACACTTTCCGGTGGTGAGAAGCAGCGTATTTCGATAGCCAGAGCGATTATGAAGGATGCGCCAATCGTTATATTAGATGAGGCAACGGCCAATGTTGATCCGGAGAATGAAAAGGATCTGGTGAATGCAGTAGATGCACTTACAAAGGAAAAAACGATTATTATGATTGCCCATAGATTAAAAACGGTCAGACATGCAGATCAGATTGTAGTTGTTGAAAAAGGAAGAATTGCACAGCAGGGAACACATGAGCAATTAATGAAACAGGAAGGTATTTATAAGAGATTTGTGGATGCAAGGCAGCAGGCGGTAAGCTGGAAACTGGTGCACTGAGAAATAATCCACAGTTGGTGAATATCCAAATTGAATTGTCTGAAAGAGATTTAATTTAAGTTCGCTAAGTTTCACTTATATAGGCAGAATGAGGGATATTCAATAATGTAATATGAAAAAAGCACTGAAAACCGTTGGATTGCAAAAAAATCTCAAAAAATTAGCACTCACCTCTTGACATGGCTAAAAACTGCGTGCTATATAATAAGTAGAACAAAGGAAGACAGAGAAAAAGAAAAGAAATGAACTTCTGAAATCCTCCGAATGTTCTGACAACAACTGCGAAAGCAGCTTATATAAATTGTGAGATCTTCTCACAAAAGGCAACAAAGTTAGTTAGCATTGAAAGGAGAAATGACTTATGATGATGCCTAGTATTTTTGGAGAAAACTTATTTGATGATGATTGGATGAACTTCCCATTTGAGCAGGACTTTTGGGGAAAGAAGAATCCGTTATACGGTAAACACGCTAAGAACATGATGAAGACAGATATCCGTGAGCATGACGCAGGATATGAAGTAGATATCGATCTTCCTGGATTCAAGAAAGATGAGATCAGCATAGAGCTTGAGAATGGTTATCTGACTGTATCAGCTGCTAAGGGTCTTGATAAGGATGAGGAAGACAAGAAAGGTAAATACATCCGTAAGGAGCGTTATGCCGGAGCAATGCAGAGAAGCTTCTATGTAGGTGAGAACCTTACACAGGAAGATATCAAAGCAAAATATGAGAATGGTATTCTGAGACTGTCAGTGCCGAAGAAAGAGGCAAAACCAGTTGAGACAAAGAAAACAATCGCAATTGAAGGATGATTTGAACACTGATGTGAGTCAGGTGTCAAATGTCGAAGGGGCTTATGTAAGCCCCTTCTTTTTGTGCGTAAATCTATTTATACGTGTATAAAACATATTTTTTCAGTACAAAAACGTTCATAAATTCGGTCGTAAATATTTACGATTGTTTTTATGAACGTTTTTGTATATAATAGAATCAATAGGATTGGAAAGGATGTGGGTGATATGCGTGAAACACGAACATTAGAATTCAAGGAAACGATTACAAATACTTTTTTGAAAACAGTAAGTGCCTTTTCAAATTATGATGGAGGAACTATTGTCTTTGGGATTGATGACGATGGAAAGATCAAAGGTTTAGCAGACGCTAAGCAATCGTGTCTGGATATTGAAAATAAAATAAACGACAGCATTTCTCCACAACCGAATTATACACTTGAAATACAGAATAATGATCAGACAATAAAACTTACTGTAAAAAGTGGGCTTCAAAAGCCGTATTTATACAAATCAAAAGCATACAAACGAAATGATACAGCAACGATAGAAGTCGATACACTAGAATTTTCAAGACTTATTTTAGAAGGGCAAAATATCAGATTTGAAGAACTGCCATGTAAAGACCAGGAGTTATCTTTTGAAGTGTTGCATCGCAAATTATCAGAATGCATTCAGATTGAAAATTTTAGCAAGGATACTCTGAAGACATTGAACTTATATGATAACGACAATGGTTATAATAATGCAGCAGGGCTTTTAGCAGATAAAAATCATTTTCCGGGAATTGATATGGTGAAATTCGGTGAAAATATCAGTATCATTCAAAAAAGATCAACATTTGAAAACAGGTCTGTATTAGAAGAATATGATAAGTCAGTAGATGTGTTTAGAGATTATTATCAATATGAAGTAATTCAGGGGATTGACAGGAAAAAGGTCGAGAAGATTCCGGAAGCTGCATTTAGAGAGGCAATTGCTAATGCATTAATCCACCGGGCATGGGATGTTGAAGCACAGATCAGAGTACTGATGTTTGATGACAGAATTGAAGTTATTTCTCCTGGTGGTTTGCCATCGGGAATAACAAGGGAAGAATATTTGTCTGGTAAACTTTCTGTATTAAGAAACAGGAATCTTGCCAATGTATTTTATCGTTTAGGTTTTGTTGAGATATTTGGAACAGGGATCACACGAATAAAACAACTGTATGAAGAAGGATTGATGAAACCGGAATTTGAAGTATCAGAGAATACGATTAAGATTGTACTTCCATTATTTGAAAAGAACATGAATCTTTCAGAGGATGAAAAGATAATTTATCGGCTTCTTAGCCGGACAATGCTGAAACCAGTGAGTGAAATCATACCATATGTACCATTTGGTAAATCAAAGACAACAAAGCTGTTGAAAGAGATGGAACAAAAAGGTGTTATAGATATCCATGGAAAAGGTAGAGGTACGAAATATATAATAAGATAAATATGAATTATAAACGCACAAAAAATCAGCCGTAAATATTTACGACTGATTTTTGTGCATGTATAATTCATTTGTAATTTACGCGAGCAACGAGCCAAAGTCCGTGCTTGCACGAGACCTTGGCGACTGCCGCGATAACTTGAGAAACTCGCGGAGCGCGTTTCTCATAGTTTATTCAGTTTCCGCTTTGATTCCCTGATCGAAGATTTCAACAGCTTTTTTGTTCGGTTCAGTAGTAAGTTTTGCTACAATAACAGCAATCAGAAGACTTGCAAAGAATCCAGGGACAATCTCGAAGATACCTGTGGCATCTGTCATTCCTGTGAGCAGCCATCCGAGATCTACAACGAATCCGGAGATTACACCTGCTACAGCACCCTGGTAGTTAAAGCGTTTCCAGAACAGAGACAGCAGGATTGTAGGTCCAAAGGAAGCACCGAAAGCGCCCCATGCATTTTCAACCATATCCATGATAGCCTGAGCACCGCTTCCCTTGGAGTTTGCGATACCAAAAGCAATCAGGGAGAGGATCAGTACGAGGATACGTCCAACCATCAGCGTCTCTTTTTCAGAAGCATTTTTTCTGAAGAAAGGCTTGTACAGATCTGCTGTGAAGGAGCTGGATGCTACCAACAGCTGGGAGTCTGCAGTGGAGATCGAAGCGGCGATGATCGCTGCAAGCAGAAGTCCACAGATGCCGGCAGGGAAGAATCTTCGCGCCATAGCAATGAAGACAAGTTTCTGATTTCCCTGAGTAAGCAGTTCAGCGCCCATAACCATTCTGCCTAAGTAAGCAATCAGGACAGCAGAGAACAGTGAAATGATTACCCATACAATTGCTACGATAGAAGATTTCTTGATCATGGATGGTTTCTCGATAGACATAAAACGCACCAGGATATGTGGCATACCGAAGTATCCTAACCCCCAGCCAAGTCCGCTGACGATATCCTGCCAGCTGGCATCAAAGATACCGCCTCCAAAAGCACACTGTGTTACAGCGCCTGTAGCAGCATCAGTATACTCATATACTGTAGTAAGAGCAGTAGGATCCAACAGATCACTGTGACCGATGCAGACTACGAGAGGTACAAGCATCAGTGCAAGCATCATCAGTAATCCCTGAAAAAAGTCTGTCCAGCAAACTGCAGCAAAGCCACCAAAGAATGTGTAGGCAACAATGATCAGCAAGAATGCGAACATAGCAATCTTAGGAGAAACTGTCGGGAACAGTGTTGTGAATACAGAAGTACCGGCTACCAGTGCAGATGCTACATAAATTGTATAAGCAAACAGGAAGATCAGTGCACATGTCAACTGCAGTGATCTGGAGTCTGTTGCAAAACGATTTGTCAGATACTGTGGTAATGTGATTGCATCATCTGCAGCTTTAGAGAATGTACGCAGACGTTTTGCGCACAGAATCCAGTTAGCAGCTGTTCCTAATGCAAGACCGATACCGATCCACATCTGTCCGAAACCGAAAGCTAAGATCGATCCCGGAAGTCCCATCAGCAGCCACGCAGACATATCGGACGCCTGTGCGGACAGTGCTGTTACCCAAGGCCCCATAGATCTTCCACCAAGGAAGAAGTCCTCGGAGTTCTTATTGGTACCGTTAAAGTAAAATACTAATGCTACGCCAAGCAAAATGACGAAATACGCAATAAAAGTAATGATTTCCCAATTCATATTCTTTTATCCTTTCCTTATGTTATTTTATATGATGATATCGGGCAGGATTGTAAGAAGGCATAGCATTTGTACAATCCATAGGTATCAAAATCATAATTGAAGGCATTTTTAACCCACAATAACATTTAATTTACCGCAATTAGGCAGATATTGTCAATAGTTTGGGGGAAACTACTATTGTTTCAGGTATTTCTTAGTTACTGTTCACTCCCGTGTCAATCACTCCGCTGATTGACACGGGAGTGAACAGTAACGTTTCTTATAGTTCTGCGGTTAGTGGAAACGGACAGAGATTTTTTGATAAATTATGAAATATTGATGGAATCTCACCTTGTATTGTGAGATAATAGAAAAGTAAGAGTTCTATTGCTGCTCGCAGGTAACTGCGAACAGTAATATATCTGTATCTGTTCAGTATCTTCACAGATACCAGTATTCTAAAAAGTAGAAAACGAGGTAGAACAACATGAAACTGATCAAAGAAAAGAAGATCTATACTGGGGACGGTGTGATCGAAAATGGCTATATCCGCTTCGATGAGAAGATTGAAGAAGTCGGAGATATGACAGGATTTGAGCCGAAAGAAGATGATCTTGAGGTGAACTGTGCCGGAACGATGGTGGTTCCGGGATTTATCGATATTCATAGCCATGGTGGTTATGGAAAAGATAACATGGATGCTACACCGGATGAGATTGATGAGATGGTTAAGCAGATGACAAAGCAGGAGGGAATCACAACTTATTTCTGTACAACTATGACTCAGACCTATGAGAACATCGAGAAAGCAATGCAGAATATTCATGATGCGGCACAGAAGAACCCGGTGATCAAAGGAATCCACGTAGAGGGACCATTTATCTCAACTGTGTTCAAGGGAGCACAAGATCCTTCTTATATTAAGAAGCCGGATGAAAAAACACTGGCAAAATGGAATGAGATCAGCGGCGGTCTCCTGCGTATTGTTACTTATGCGCCGGAAGAGGCTGATCCGTCATTTGAGACATGGTGCAAGGAAAATGGAGTTGTCTTAAGCGCAGGACATTCGAATGCATTATACGGGGAATTGAATGCAAGCGGAGCAACACATGTGACTCATCTTTACAATGCACAGAGAGGACTGAATCACAGAGAGCCTGGTGTGACAGGATATGGTATGCTGGCAGAAGGGGTACACGCAGAGCTAATCTGTGACGGAAAGCATATCGTACCGGATATGGTGAAACTTGCATGCAAAGTAAGAGGGTATGATGGAATCGAGCTGATTACAGATTCCATGCGTGCGAAAGGAATGCCGGAAGGAAAGAGCGAACTGGGCGGACAGGTCGTAATCGTAAAAGATGGTATGGCAAAACTGGAAGACGGAACAATCGCAGGAAGTATCCTTACATACATTCAGGCATTTAAAAATGTTATGGAATTTACAGGTGCTACAGTTGAAGATGCAGTAAAGATGACCTCTGGAAATCAGGCGAAAGAGTTCGGACTTGATTCTAAGGGGGCTATTGCAGCAGGAAAAGATGCAGACATGGTTGTATTAAATGAGGACTTTGATTTAGTACAGACAATCAGCTATGGTAAACTCGCATAAGGAATAAGAAGTTATAAAATATATCTACAGAAGCAGGAAGCAAATAGATTTGATCTATGAAAATATGGGGTGGCTTCCAAAGCACTCGATATAAATATAATGAAATGAGAGGGTATTAAAATGGAAGTAATTGTAAAGAAGAATTATGAAGAGATGAGCAAGGCAGCGGCAACATTGTTTGCAGCAGAGATCATGGAGAATCCAAAGACAATCCTTGGAATGGCAACAGGATCCACACCGGTTGGTCTGTATAAAGAGCTTGTTAAAATGTATGAGGCTGGAGATCTTGATTTCTCTCAGGTTACTACATTCAACCTGGATGAGTATATCGGGCTGGCACCGGAGCATGATCAGAGCTATCATTATTTCATGAATGACAATCTTTTCGATCATGTAAATATCAATAAAGAGAATGTACATGTACCGGATGGGGTTGGATTTGAAGCTGGAGAGGCAGGAAAAGCTTACGAAGAACTGATGGCAAAGACAGGACAGGTAGAAATCCAGTTGCTTGGACTTGGATGTAATGGACATATTGGATTCAATGAGCCGGCAGATGAGTTTACAAAGGTAACAGGAGAAATCGACCTGACAGACAGCACAATTGAAGCGAATAAGCGCTTCTTTGAGAAGAAAGAAGATGTGCCGAGAAAAGCTGTTTCTATGGGAATCGGAACAATTATGCGTGCAAAGAAGATCGTACTTCTTGTAAACGGAGAGAATAAAGCAGAGATCCTGAAAGAAGTAGTAAACGGACCGGTTACACCGAAGGTACCTGGAAGTATCTTACAGTTCCATCCACATGTAACAGTGATCTGTGACGAAGAGGCAGCAAAGTACCTGTAAGATGCATTCAAGCCAAAACATGCATCCTCCGTGTCAATCAGCGAAGTGATTGACACGGGAGTGAACAGTAACAAGCTTATAGCAGCTTGTGTCCAGAGAGATTTCTTAGTAAACGATAAGAACCATGAAGAAGCTGCCAACGGCAGCTTCTTCTGATATGTAGAACTTTAACATAGAAGGAAAACAGAACATATGAAAACAAAAATATTAGAAGCATGCACAGATTGTGTACAATCAGCGATCAATGCGCAGAAAGGTGGCGCAGACCGAATCGAATTATGCAGCAATCTTGTGATCGGAGGACTTACTCCGGGGAAAGCATTATTTGATCTTGTCAAGAAATATACAGACATCAAGACGAGAGTTCTTCTTCGTCCGAGATATGGAGATTATTGCTATAACCAATATGAATTTGAACAGCTGAAAGAGGAAGTTCAGATGTACTGTGAGATGGGAGCTGATGGAGTTGTCATCGGAATGCTCAATCCGGATGGTACATTGGATACAGAGCGAATGGCAGAACTTATCAAGGTAGCAGGAAATAAAGAGAAAGCGCTTCACCGTGCATTTGATGTCTGTATAGATCCGACGAAAGCACTCGAAGAAGCCATTGAACTTGGATTTGATACGATTCTGACAAGTGGACAGAAAGAAACTGCGTGGGAAGGAAAAGAGATGCTGAAAGCACTTCAGGAAAAAAGCGCAGGAAGGATTGAGATCCTTGCGGCAAGTGGGATTGGTGCGGAATCAATAGAAAAATTACTTCCGTATACAGGAATTACTTCTTATCATATGTCTGGAAAGATTGTAGTGGACAGTATGATGAAATATAGAAAAGAAGGAATCGGACTTGGATTGTCGGAACGTGGAGATTATGCGCTCTGGCAGACTTCGGAAGAAGAAATCGTGAAAGCAGTAAAGGTTTTAAAAACAACAGGTTAACTTCAACAGACGTGTCTTGCACAGCTTCACAAAAACAGTTATACTCATAGGCAAAGGCAAAAAATATATTTATAAGACAAGAAAGTTTTAACAGGAGAAAGCGGATTATGATCAAAGTAATAGCAAGTGATATGGATGGAACACTTCTTGGAGACAATCACAAAGTAGCACCGGAGACAGTAGAAGCGATCCGTGAAGCACAGGCGGCGGGAATCCGCTTTATGATAGCAACCGGAAGAAGTTATAATGGAGCAATGGAAGAATTAAAAGGTCTGGATCTTGGCTGTGATTTCATTGTGGGTTCAGGCGCAGAGATACGCAACCCAAAGGGGGAAATTCTAAAAAGCATAGGATTTACATATGAGGTTTGCAATGAGGTGGCAAAGGTATTGGAAGAATATCCAATCTCGGTATTGTATTGCGCCGGACCTTATGAGTATCGTGTGGGAACACCGGAGGAAGTAGAGGAGAGTATTGTTCGTCAGATTCAGCTGTTCCATTTATCTGAGTGCAGAGACCAAATAGAGCAGTCAGAACTTTATAAGCGAGTGAAGGCAAGTTCAAGACGAATCGATTCTGTGGACGAATTAGAGAAACAGGGAATTATAATCCATAAGATTTTCCTTTTCACAGGCGATCTGGAGATGCTTGATAAGATCAAGCGCAGACTGATGCAGAATCCAGAACTCGCAGTTGCGTCTTCCTTCTATAATAATCTGGAAATCACGGTAAAAGGAGCGGAGAAAGGACCTGCGATTCAGGAATATATTGAATCTTTAGGTTATACAAAAGAGGAAGTGATGGTGTTTGGAGACAGCCTGAACGATTACTCTATGTTGTCTATGGATTTTGGCGCAACTGTCGCGATGGAAAATGCAGATGAGGAAGTGAAGCGGGTTTCAAAATATGTTACAAAGTCAAATGAAGACTTAGGGGTGGCATATACTATTCATGAACTGTTGAAAAAGCAGGGGAAAATCAATTCAAATTGGTAACTGTTCAGAGCCAACCTCCAAAATGCTACGCATTTCGTCGGTGTGGCGTATCCGCCAAATAAAATTTCAAAAACAGCCTTAAAAACGCAAGCATTTTACACCTGCTTTTTGAAATTTTGCTTGGCTCTGAACAGTTACTCAAATCGTGAATAATTTTTCGAAAAATAAAACTGCATGTTGATAACACAAAATGAAAGCGAGGCAATTAAGATGGATGTAAGACAGAAAAGAAACAAAGTACTTGGAGAACGTGTGGTGAAAGCACTTGAATCCAGAAATATGGATGCTTATTATGCTGAGACAAAGGAAGAAGCAGTGCAGAAAGCACTGGAGTGGATTCCGGAAGGAAGTACGATCAATATGGGAGGTGCCTCTTCTGTACACGAATGCGGTCTGATTGATGCGATAAAATCCGGAAACTATAATTTCTGTGACAGAGATAAAGCAGCTACACCGGAAGAGAAACAGGAAATCGCGAGAGCAGCTTTTTCCTGTGACTGGTTTCTTGGAAGTGTGAATGCGATGAGTGAAGATGGAGTGTTCATCAATATTGACGGAAATGCAAACCGTGTAGCAGCATATGCATTTGGACCAAAGAATGTACTTCTAATTGTTGGTATGAACAAAGTTGTAAAGACACAGGAAGATGCAATGAGCAGGGCAAGAAATGAAGCTGCACCTGTAAATGCACAGCGTTTTGGAATTGATACACCATGTTCCAAGGCTGGAAGCTGCTTTGACTGCAAGAGCCCGGAATGTATCTGTTGTCAGATTCTGGTAACAAGATTCAGCCGTCAGAAAGGTCGTTTCAAAATTATTCTTGTAGATGAGAATCTTGGCTTCTAGTAGCTGGAGAAGGGAAAAAGAATGGGAAGAAATAGAAAGAAGCCGGTGCGCCACAGATTAGAAAAGCGACAGAAACGAAGCAGGCAAAAGAAAAAAAGCGGTTTATTTGACAAAGTAACAATGGTGATCCTGGTTGTGGCAGTCTGTGTTTTTGCATTTTCGCTTTATCAGCTGGTACGCACAATGGTGCCATATTATTCTGGTGGAAAAGAGTATGATAAGCTCAAAAATAAAGCAATCACTGTACAGGAGCAAACAGATGATCCGGGAGATGTATCGGGAGACACATTTAAAGTAGATTTTGATGTGCTTTTGCAGGAAAATCCAGATACGGTAGCCTGGATCCGGTTTGATGAACCATCAATCATCAGTTATCCGGTTGTAAAAAGTGCAGATAACAAAGAATATCTGACAAAGACGTTTTCCGCAAATGATAATAAACTGGGTGCAATTTTCATGGACATGAAAAATAAGAGTGATTTTTCAGATAGAAATACAATGATTTATGGACATAACCTGAAAGTTGGCGGAGAAATGTTTTCGCAGCTGAAAGAGTATGAGGAAGAATCTTTCTATAAAGAACATCCGAATTTCTATATTTATACACCGGATGGAAAAACAAGGACTTATACCGTGTTTTCAGCAGCTGTCGTGAAGGATACTGCAGATCAGTATAATCTGACTTATGCGACAGACGAAGCGTTTGAGAGTTATTTGAAAATGTGTAAAGAAGATTCAGCATATGACACAGGAACAGAAGTGAATGCGCAGTCTCAGATTGTCAGTCTTTCAACTTGTACCAATGTAAGAGAAGATGAGAGATTCCTTTTGCAGGGAGTATTGACGGCGACAGACGGAGGAGAAAATTAGGATGGCAGACAGATTTGATGTAGGCGACATTATTAAGATGAAGAAACCGCATCCATGCGGAAGTCAGGAGTGGGAGATTCTCCGGGTCGGAGCGGATTTCCGTCTCAAATGTATGGGCTGCGGGCACCAGATTATGGTGCCAAGAAAATTGGTAGAAAAAAATACAAGACAAATTACAAAAAAGGCTTGAAACAACAAATTCTTTATGGTATTATAAGAAACTGTGACATGCTGATGGAACAATTCCAATCAGTCATTCAATTTCCTTGTTCCCGGGAGGAACCGGGGGCCAAGAGACCATAAGGAGGTAAAATAAGATGAATAAGTATGAATTAGCTGTTGTTGTAAGCGCAAAACTCGAAGACGAAGCAAGAGCAGAAGTAATCGAGAAAGTGAAAGCAATGATCACTCGTTTCGGCGGTAATGTAACAGACGTTGATGAGTGGGGCAAGAGAAGATTCGCTTACGAGATCCAGAAAATGAAAGAAGGATTTTATTACTTCATCCACTTCGAGGCTGAAAGTACAGTTCCAGCTGAAGTAGAGCAGCGTATCCGCATTATGGACAATGTACTCAGATATTTATGCGTGAAACAGGAAGCATAAGCGGAAAGAGGTATATATGAATAAAGTAGTTTTAGTAGGACGGTTAACAAGAGACCCAGAAGTGAGATATTCACAGGGAGACAATGCTACAGCGGTTGCAAGATATACACTTGCTGTAGATCGCAGATTCAGAAGAGACGGTGAGCCGACAGCGGATTTTATTCCGTGTGTTATATTCGGACGTTCCGCAGAGTTTGCTGAGAAGTATTTCCATCAGGGAATGCGTGTCTCTATTTCCGGACGTATCCAGACAGGAAGCTACACGAACAAAGATGGTGTGAAAGTATACACAACAGAAGTGATCGTGGAAGAGCAGGAGTTTGCAGAGAGCAGAGCCGAGGCAGAAGCTAACAGAGCAAGTTTCCAGCGTCAGTCTGCACCGAGTCCGGCACCTAGCGCAGATGCAGGTGATGGCTTCATGAATATCCCGGATGGTATCGATGAGGAGTTACCGTTTAACTAAGTCGGAAAGGAGATAACCATCATGGCTTACGAAAAAGGAAGCAGACCAGAGGGTGGATTCAAAAGAAGAGGCCCAGCTCGTAGAAGAAAAAAAGTTTGCGTGTTCTGTGGTAAAGAGAACAACGAAATCGATTACAAGGACGTTGCAAAATTAAAAAAATATGTTTCTGAAAGAGGAAAAATTCTTCCTAGAAGAATTACAGGAAACTGTGCTAAGCACCAGAGAGCTCTTACAGTAGCAATCAAGAGAGCTAGACACATTTCTCTTATGCCTTACGTTCAGGACTAATTGAGATAATTAGCTAATAGCAAGATCGAATTTTTGGAGAAATTCAGAAATTCGATCTTTTTGCTTTTTCTAATTCATTTTTGCGTGTTTTTTTGCATAATACAACCTATAGCATCTTAGGGGAAAAGATGCTATAATAGATTAGCTATATTGTAATTAGTCACAGATGATGGTGATTGATAGTAGTCCCAGGTGAGGTATTAGTTATGAAAAGGAATAAAATGCAGCTGAAGGGACAGCTCAGAATGTACATGCGATGGCCGCTGATCATGACACTTCTCTTGATTGGCATGGATGTATGGATGTACATGGTGGACAAGAAAGCCGGACTTTTGATGTCAGTGATCATAATTATATATGTAGGAATCGCTTTTTCGCTGTATTTCTATAACAGATCTTTGATCCTGGCAGATCTGATCCAGTTTTCAGTACAGTATAAAGGTATTGAAAACCGGTTGCTCAAAGAACTGGCAATTCCCTATGCGATTGCGCTGGAGGATGGGAGGATTCTGTGGAAGAATGATTGCTTTTTGAATCTGACAGAGGGTCAGAGAAAAGAACGTTATCTGAACCGTATGATTCCAGAATTACATCCGGGTGTGTTTCCAAAAAATGATGTGGATCATGTAGAATTGGAAGTAACTTATCGTGAAAGAAGTTATCAGGCAGAGCTTCGAAAAGTATCATTGGAGGGATTCAGTGAGAAAGAAGAGTTGCTTCAGATTCCGGAAGAGCAGGAATATTTTGTTGCAGTTTCTTTAAGAGATGTAACAGAACTGAATGCCTACATCCGAGAGAACGAAGATCAGCGAATGATTGCCGGATTGATTTATATTGATAACTATGATGAAGTTATGGAGAGTGTTGAGGAAGTCAGACAATCCCTTCTTGTGGCATTGATCGACCGTAAGATCAATAAGTATATCGGAGATGTAGATGGTATCGTAAAGAAACTGGAGAAGGATAAATACTTTATCGTACTTCGAAAGGATGCTTATAAAAAGCTGAAAGAAGACAAGTTTTCTCTTCTGGAAGAGGTAAAACAGGTTAATATCGGTAATTCAAGGTCAGCAACACTGAGTATTGGTTTGGGATTGAATACGGCAACGTATGCGTTGAGCTACCAGTATGCGCGTGTGGCAATCGATCTTGCACTTGCCAGAGGCGGAGATCAGGCAGTTATTAAGGATTGTAACGGAATAACTTATTTTGGTGGTAAGAAGGAGCAGACAGCGAAGAATACACGAGTGAAGGCGCGTGTTAAGGCTGAGGCACTTCGAGAGTTTATTGTGACCAGAGACAAAGTTATTGTTATGGGTCATAAGATTGCTGATCCGGATTCTTTTGGTGCATGTATGGGTATTTACCGTGCTGCAGTAAGTCTGGAGAAAAAGGCACATATTGTGATCAATGAAGTTACAGGATCTGTTCGTCCGTTGTATGATGAGATTTTGGAGAGCCCTGCATATGAGGATGATATTTTTATTACGTCAGAACAGGCATTGGATTATGTGGATGACAATGCAATGGTCATTGTAGTAGATACGAACAAGCCACAGATGACAGAGTGTCCGGAACTCTTGAAGAAATCAAAGATGATTGCAGTGCTGGATCATCACAGGCAGAGTAGTAATATTATTGAGAACGCGGTACTTTCTTATGTGGAGCCGTATTCTTCTTCCACTTGCGAGATGATCGCAGAAGTTCTACAGTATATGGTAGATGACATCAAATTCCCGGCACTTGAAGCAGAGTGCATGTATGCCGGAATTATGATCGATACGAGAAACTTTATGAACCGTACAGGTGTGAGAACCTTTGAAGCAGCAGCATTTTTGAGAAGATGCGGTGCAGATATTACACGGGTACGCAAGATGTTCCGTGATGATATGGCATCTTATCAGGCAAAGGCTGAGGCAGTCCGCAACGCAGAAGTTTATCGTAAGGAGTATGCGATTGCGGTATGTCCAAGCGATATTGACAGTCCTACAGTGCTTGCAGCACAAGCGGCGAATGAATTGCTGGATATTAGCGGAATAAAGGCTTCTTTTGTATTGACAGAATATGAAAATAAGATTTATATGAGTGCGCGTTCCATTGATGAAGTGAATGTTCAGATTATCGCGGAGAAGCTCGGTGGAGGCGGTCATATTAATTCTGCGGGAGCACAGTTTGACCACACGAATATGCATGAAGCAGTCAGTGCATTAAAAGAGACCATTGATAAAATGATAGAAGAAGGAGATATTTGACAATGAAAGTTATTTTATTACAGGATGTAAAATCTCTTGGAAAAAAAGGAGAGATCGTAAACGTAAATGATGGATATGCAAGAAACTTTATCCTTCCAAAGAAGCTTGGACTGGAAGCAACAGGAAAGAATCTGAATGATCTGAAGCTTCAGAAGAATAACGAGAAAAAAGTTGCGGAGGAGAACCTGGAGGCCGCGAAAGAACTTGCAGCTAAGATCGCAGAAGCTAAAATTGTAACACACATCAAAGTTGGAGAAGGTGGAAGAACTTTCGGTTCTGTATCAAGCAAAGAGATTGCAGAGGAAGTAAAAGCACAGTTGAATCTTAATGTTGATAAAAAGAAGATCCAGTTAAAAGAAGCGATCAAGACACTCGGAACACACAACGTGTCTGTAAAGCTTCATCCACAGGTTACAGCAGAACTGAAAGTAGTTGTACAGGAAGAAGCATAAGGAGACGAAATCTTTATGGATATGGAAGCAGCAATGAAACGAATTCCTCCGCACAGTGCGGAGGCAGAGCAGGCAGTGCTCGGTGCGATGCTGATGAACAAGGAGGCCATCACGGTGGCCTCCGAGATATTATCAGGGGATGATTTTTATCAGACAGCATATGGAATCTTGTTTAATTCTATGGTGGAACTGTTTCATACGGGAAAACCGGTCGATCTGATCACCTTGCAGGAATATCTGAAAGAAAAGGATGTCCCGCCAGAGATCAGCAGTATGGAGTTTGCAAGAGATTTGCTGATGGGAACACAGACTTCTGCGAATATCAAGAGCTATGCTGAAATTGTACGTGAAAAATCAATCATGCGTCGCCTGATCAAAGTAAATGAAGAGACGGCAAATGCCTGTTATCTGCAGAATCAGCCATTAGAGGAGATTCTGGAAGATGCACAGAAGCAGGTTTTTGCACTTGCAGAGACTGGGAATTCAGAAGAGTATGTACCGATCAAGCAGGTTGTACTCAATGCATTGGATGTAATCGAGCGTGCGTCTAAGACAAAAGGAACAGTAACAGGAATTCCGACAGGATTCATTGATCTTGATTATAAGTTGTCCGGTCTGCAGCGCTCAGACCTTGTACTGATCGCAGCCCGTCCTTCCATGGGTAAGACAGCGTTTGTATTGAATATCGCACAGCATGTGGCATTTCGTCAGAATAAAGCAGTAGCAATCTTCAGTCTCGAGATGTCCAAAGAGCAGTTGGTAAACCGTCTGTTCTCATTGGAGTCTCATGTGGATGCACAGATATTAAGAACCGGTAATCTGTCAGATACGGATTGGGAGAAGTTGATCGAAGGAGCCGGAACAATAGGATCATCAAGAATGATCATTGATGATACGTCAGGTATTACGATTTCAGAGATGCGCTCAAAGTGTAGAAAATACAAGCTGGAGATGGGACTTGACCTGATCATTATCGACTACTTACAGTTGATGAGCGGAAGCAATTCAAGAAAGAATGAGAGCCGTCAGCAGGAGATTTCTGAGATCTCACGTTCTTTGAAAGGTCTTGCCAGAGAATTGAATGTGCCGGTGCTTGCACTGTCACAGCTGAGCCGTGCGGTTGAGCAGAGAACAGATAAGCGTCCGATGCTTTCAGACCTCCGAGAGTCCGGAGCAATCGAGCAGGATGCCGATGTCTGTATGTTTATCTATCGTGATGATTATTATAATCCTGACACGGAAGATAAGAACATTGCAGAAATTATTATCGCAAAACAGAGAAACGGCCCGATCGGTACAGTGCGTCTTGCGTGGATGCCACAGTACACTCGCTTTGGAAACGAGCTGCGTCAGCAGGACCAGGAGATATAAAAAAGAAAAGGACAGGCACTTGTTGGAGAGCGCCTGTCTTTTTTCGGTATACAAATCCAATAAATCTACCGGTATGTGCAGTGTGCAATTAGAAATCGCAGAAATGCTATGTAAATCTTTTTTTGAATCTCAGTACCGGACTATTCTTCACACTTTCTCTTCGGGTCGCCTGTTGCTGGCGAATCAGGCTGTCCAGTTTACGGAAATGTTCTTCTTCCTGCCGTTCTTTCGCCTGGAAAAGAAAATCCATCTCACGTATGACATCTGCGGTGACCTGAGTGCTGATTTCTTTTTCTAATGCTTTGTTATTTTCAGTAACGACTTCAGTCAGCACTTCTCCGATGAGTGAACGTACATGTTCCAGCTGGGTCTTTGTGATGACTTCGACCGGAGTAGTGGTAGTGGCCGGTTTGCACTCAGATGTCAGGTCAGGTGCGGGTGTTTTGGTAAGGGCATTCTTGTCCTTGTTTTCAGTGTGTCTCATTATCTGACGTGTAGATTTCAACTCTGGGATCAATGGCTTCAGATCTCGAAGCAGAACCCCTTCATTCTTAAGTTTTTTAATACAGCAAAAGAGCTGGATATCATCCTGGGTATAATATCGATGTCCCATCTCTGTGCGGCCGATCGGAATATGAAGTTCCTCTTCCCAGTATCTTAAGACATGGGATTCTACCTGAACTTTCTTGGCAGCTTCAGAGATCATAAATCTGGTTTCACCCATTGATTTTCTATCCTCCTGTCAGAATCATTGCGATTACTGTTCTGATTTCGCTACATTTATTATAGCATAGAGAAATTATGAAAGGAGTGCTAATCGTTCGTCAAATTATGGCAAAAAATGGTAATTGAAGAAAGGTATGGAATACAAGAGAAAAAGTTGTAAAAAAAGAAATCCTGCCGCATCTGAATCAATCAGATGGGCAGGACTTCTGCGTTTTGTGATCACTTAGCGCTTATAAATTATGCTTCAGAGATAGCGCCTGTAGGACAAGCAGCCTCACAAGCTCCGCAATCTACACAAGCATCAGCATCGATCTCATATTTGCCATCTCCTTCAGAAATAGCGCCTACTGGACATTCGCCTTCGCAAGTACCACAGCTTACACATTCATCACTAATTACGTGTGCCATTGTATGTACCCTCCTTTTTTGGATTACGATAGGTTTTTCCCTTTTCGTTATCCTCATTTTAATACAAGATGGGGAAATATACAAGAGTTCCTGATGTATTTATTTGAGTAATTTATAAGTTAGTCTTATAGAACTTATAAACGTAGAAAATAGAAGATTTCTATCCTAAATTAGTAAAAAACAAAAATTCACGAGATTTTAAGAAATTATCTCTTCCATTTTTCGAGGATTCGTGTATCATAATGGATTGAGAGTTAAAAAGTAGAAAACATAGAGATAAAATTGTGTAAATAAAAAGAAGGAGAAAGTTATGCGGAAACGAAATGTAAGAGCAGCGATTGCGACAGCACTTTGTATGACGGTACTTGCAGCCGGCTGCGGAAAGAAGGCAGATGATCCGGTTTTTACAGGAGATAAGACAGAAGCACCGGTATATCAGGCGAATCTGGATGCAATCAAATCTTCTGCATATGCATCGGTAGACAATCTGGATCTGGAACCTGGAACTTATATTTCTGTAATCGGAAGGGGATCTTCAACACCATATTGGAATCAGGTAAAGGCAGGGGTAGAGCAGGCAGCAACTGACTTGAATACAGCACTTGGCTATTCCGGAAATGATAAGGTGAAAGTATTATACAGTGCACCGGATGAGAATGATAATATCGATCAGCAGGTGAATATTCTGGATGAAGAGCTTGCACGTTATCCGGATGTGATCGCAATTTCCAGTGTAGATGCAAGCGCATGCTCCGTCCAGTTTGATCTTGCGATTGAGAATGGAATTCCGATCGTAGCATTTGATTCAGGAAACAGCTATCAGAATATCCAAAGTACTTGCAAAACGAATAATATAGAAGCGGCAACAACAGGAGCAAAGAATTTCTGTGAGAAGATCGGTGACAGTGGGGAGATTCTGTTGCTTGTGCATGATACAGTATCAGATACGGCGAAAGAGCGTGAGGCAGGAATCAAAAATGAACTTGCAGCAAATCATCCGAATGTGACTGTTACAGAGACAATTTATCTGGATCAGCTGGAAATGTTGAAGAAACAGATTGTAGCTGAACAGCTCGGGGTAACACCAGAAGAACTGGCAGCCGCAGAAGCAGGAGAAAAGAAGGAAGAGACAACAGGAACAGGTGATGCTTCCGAGACAATTGCAGATGCAGCATCGAATGCGGATTCTTCATCAGCAGACGAAAGTGCGAATGAGACAGCACAGGAAGCGGACAATGAATTGTCCGAGAAGATGCAGCAGGTCAACGATGGCGCGGCAAAGATGAGTGATGAAGATGCAATTCAATATTATATGGAGAAACATCCTGATTTAAAAGGATGTATTGCTACGAACGAGACAGTAACCCAGCTTGCAATTAAGACGCTGGATCAGCTTGATGCAGAAAAACATATTACATTAGTGGGGTTTGATGCAGGAAAAGAGCAGGTCAATGCATTGAAAGATGGAAAGGTGGATGGACTTATTGTGCAGAATCCTTTTGGAATGGGATATGCGACAGTAGTTGCAGCGGCACGTACAGTTCTTGAGATTGGAAATGAAGCTGAGGTCAACACAGGATATGTGTGGGTGACAGCAGACAATATGAATGACGATACGATAACACCGTTCCTTTACGAATAAGTTGAAAATAAGTCGAACAATTT